>Ga0206802_1015_pt1 | contig 43996 bp, 34 predicted proteins | sample Alteio_BWOrgCont_63_FD_152902 | JGI IMG/M metagenome (GOLD analysis project Ga0206802, IMG submission 152902) | Enriched cells from forest soil in Barre Woods Harvard Forest LTER site, Petersham, Massachusetts, United States -... | ecosystem: Environmental > Terrestrial > Soil > Temperate forest >... | reverse complement strand
GCCGAAATTATGCTGGCCAACGAATGCGCGCGCATTCCCCACCACGGCAGCCAACTCTCGCACGAGTCACAGATACGCGACGGCATCCTGAAGATCTGGCAAGTGATGCAAGCCTGCGTAGCCCGCGGCATCGCCACCGAAGGCACATTACCCGGCGGCCTCAATGTCCGCCGCCGTGCGCATCGGCTCGCCGCGCGCCTACGTGATCGCCAACAGGAGCAGAGGCCATCGGACCCACTGGCTCCGCTCGACTGGGTGACCGTCTACGCCATGGCAGTGAATGAAGAAAACGCCGCCGGAGGCCGCGTCGTAACCGCGCCCACCAACGGAGCGGCAGGAGTCATTCCCGCAGTCGCGCATTACTACAACAACTTCATTCCCGGCGCCACTGAAGAAGGCATCCTGCGTTTCTTCCTTACCTCCGCCGCCATCGGCATCCTATATAAAGAAAACGCCTCCATCAGCGGTGCCGAAGTAGGCTGCCAGGGCGAAGTCGGTGTCGCCTGCTCCATGGCCGCAGGTGGTCTCGCGGCTGCGCTCGGCGGAACTTCCGGACAAATCGAACATGCCGCCGAAATCGCCATGGAGCACAACCTCGGCATGACCTGCGATCCCATCGGCGGCCTTGTTCAGATCCCCTGCATCGAGCGCAACGCCATGGGCGCCGTCAAGGCCGTCCACGCCACCCGCATCGCCATGCAGGAGCCGGAAGAACATAAGGTCTCGCTCGATCAGGTCATTCGCACCATGTACCTCACCGGCCTCGATATGCAATCCCGCTACAAGGAGACCTCGCTCGCCGGACTCGCCCTCAACATCATCGAGTGCTGAGACAAAAGGTGCATTGCTAAAACCAATGCGGATGGCGACAATGGATGCCATGTCCCAAGACGACCACGCAGATCAAGCAGCCTCAGGCGAGCCCTCCGAGGTAGCAGTGCTGCCGCCGCAACAGGACGAGCAGCCGAGTCCGGCTCCCGCGCAGGTTGAGCCGCGCGGCATCGCGCCCCTCTGGCACACCATTGTGCTCATCCTCGGAATCCTCGCCTTCTCCATCTGGGGATCGAAGAGCGGGACTGCGGGAACTATCAATCCATTTGCGCCTGTGCACAGCGCTGCGCATTCCGTCGCAGACGGAACCAATTCCGTGCGTCTCATCCGCTATGGCCTCACCGGCGCACTCGAGCTCCTCGTCGTTGCCTGGGTCGCGCTCGGCCTGCGTCTACGCAACAGATCGTTCCGCTCGCTCTTCGGCGCATGGCCAAACGGCCTCAACAACATCACCAAGGAAGCCGCCATCGCCGCCGCCTTCTGGATCTGTTCCATGATCGTCCTGGTCTGCGTCGCCGTCTCATGGAGCGTAATTCAAGACAAGATCTACCAGCATCAGACCACAAGCCAATCCGCCAATCCATCGCAATCGACGCCAGGGTCCGCGCCCAAAAAATCGCCACAACAGGAGCAAGCAGAGATGGTTCGCCAACTCATGGAAATCGCGCCTGCCAATGGCATTGAGATCGCGGCCTGGGGGCTGCTCTGCCTGGTCGTCGGCTTCTCAGAAGAGCTCATCTTTCGCGGCTATCTCCAACAGCAGAGCATCGCGCTGCTGCGTAATCTTCCTGTGGGCGTCGTGCTTACCGCTCTTATCTTTGGCGCAGCCCACGGCTATCAGGGCGTGCGCGGCATTGTTCTCATCGCCATCTATGGCGCGCTCTTCGGCTGCATCACTCTACTGCGAAAGAATCTCTTTCCCGGTATGCTCGCGCATAGTTGGCACGACTTCGCCACCGGCATGTTGCTCGCCTTCATTCGCTCCACCCACCTCCTCGATCACCTTCCGCAACCACACTGAAGCGGTTCGGTGGTCGTCCTTAAAGCGAACCCCATTCATAAAAATATAAGATTGCAAATTTTTCTCTTGACACGCATCGAGCATGAATCTATACCTTCATCCATTGCAGAAGAAATTTCTAAACTGCAATCTACCGAGGTCTCAGGGAGAATAGGTAAGCAACATCAGGCAAGCATCACAAAAAGGCAACAAGAAAGGGGACGCTCTCAGCGTCCCCTTTCTTGTGCCTGCGGCACGCAAAAGGATGATAATAATTCGAGCATGACCCGACGCCGCTGGATCGCCGACGCCTCTACCGACACCACTGCAAGCCTCATCGGCGCACAGGCCACGCATCTCGCTCGAGTCCTTCGAGCGCAGCCCGGTACGCACGCGGACATTGTCGCCAACGGCCGCGTCTATCATGCCTCCATCGCCAGCGTGAGCGTTGAAGAAGTAACCTTCACCCTCATCGAAGAGATCGCAGCCGAGTCTGCATTGCCCATCACACTGCTGCTATCCATCTTCAAATTCGACCGCATGGAGTGGGCCATTGAAAAGGCTACCGAACTCGGCGTGGCGAGCATCGTTCCCATCGTCGCCCGGCGCACCGAAAAGCATCTAGCCGAAGCCGCCGGCAAGCGCGTAGAACGTTGGCGCCGCCTTGCGCATGAAGCCGCCAAGCAATCGAGGCGCGCCGATCTGGCCGCGATCGAAGAGCCAGTGAAATTAGCCGCACGCCTGGAGCGATCTTCCGCTGCACAGCAGATCCTGCTAGCGGAAGACGAACGTCAGACAACGTTGCGCCAGCGCATCGAGACAGCGCTCGCGTCTGCGGAAGCCGACATGCCGGAATTCGAACTGGCCATTGGCCCTGAAGGAGGATGGACCAGTGACGAGATTGCTCTTTTCGCAAAACACAACTGGCAATCCGCGTCGCTGGGACCAAGAATCCTGCGCGCCGAAACAGCAGCCATCACGGCCGTCGCCATCGCCTCCGCGCTCTTCTAGCCAGGTGCTTCAGTTCAACAGAAGCAGGCCTATAGCCTTTTATCTATAACTATTCCCTAATCCCTGGTCCCTATTCCCTGTCTTATCCCCGCTCCACCTGGTAATGAAAGGGCGCGCCAACTTCGGTCGCCATAGCCCGCACTGTTTGCAAGAACGCAGTAGCCGCATAAGACAACTTCACATTCTTGCGATACACCAGCCTGAGCAGCCTCCGAAACTCCAGTTCATCCACTGGCACAACAACCAGTTCTCCTGTTTCAAGCTCCCGTGCTACCGTCAGTCTCGGCACCAGCGCCACTCCGTTCCCCATTGCAACAAATCGCTTGATGGCCTCGATCGAAGGCAGCTCGATCCGCATCTGCAATGGCGTGCGGTGGCGCTCAAAGGTCTCGATCACTTTTTTTCGCAACGGCGATGGAACGTTGTGCGCCACAAATGTCTCGTCGCCAAGATCGGTGATCGAAACCCGCTTCGCGCGCGCCAGGGCATGTCTCGGATTCACCACAAACGCCAGCGTATCCGCATAGACTGCAACCGAACGGTACTGCTCCGTATCCGGCTTGAAAGAGATCATGCCCAACTCGAAGATTCTCAGATTCAGTTCCTCAGGAATCCGGCTGGCCAGCGAGCGATGCACCGTCACATCGATCTTCGGATGCTGTTTTCGAAACGCATCCAGCACCGGCAGCAGATAAAGACACGTGTACTCATTCGCTGCCAGTTGCAGTCGCCCGCGCTCAAGCGACTTCAGCTCCTCCATCGCCGACGAAGCCTCACGCCGCAGTGCGAGCAAACGCGTCGCATATTCCCGCAGCAATTCCCCCGCAGCCGTCAACGAACCATCGCGTGCCGCGCGATCCAGCAGCACCTCGCCCACCGATTCTTCCAGCTTGCGAATCACCTGGCTGATCGCCGGCTGCGTTCGATGCATCCGTACAGCTGCCCGCGAGAAACTTCGCTCCTCCGCAACCGCTAAAAATGTCTCTAACTGATGCAATTCCAATGTCCTAACCTCCGATACCAAGCATAACGAATTCTAATCGAATACCAAACAAGAATAACTTTGCGTTATACAGGCCGAATCGGAGACACTGTCTGTGGTAAGGAAAGTTTTGCCCACAGGATTCGTATGCCGACCGATCAGGTTCTAATCTTCGACACCACCCTCCGCGACGGCGAGCAGTCTCCCGGTTGCAGCATGACCACCCAGGAAAAGCTCTCGATGGCCCACGCCCTCGAAGACCTGGGCGTCGACATCTTAGAAGCCGGCTTCGCCATGGCCTCCGAAGGCGACTTTGCGGCCATCGCCACCATCACCCAAGCCATTCGCGGACCCCGCATTACATCGCTGGCCCGAGCCAAGAGCGAAGACATCATCATGGCAGCGCGTTCGCTCGAACACGCCGACCGCGCCCGCATTCACGTCTTCCTGGCCTCAAGCGATCTGCATCTCGAATACAAACTCAAGATGAGCCGCGAACAAGCCCTCGCACAAGCCGCCGAGTCTGTCCGCCAGGCGCGCAGCCTCTGCGACGATGTCGAGTTCTCGCCTGAAGACGCCACCCGCTCCGACCGCGACTTCCTAGTCGAAATGGTTCGCGTCGCCATCGAAGCCGGAGCTACAACCATCAACATGCCAGATACCGTCGGCTACTCCACTCCCGAAGAGTACGGCCAGATGTTCCGCGAAGTCCGCGAGCGCGTTCCCGCAGTCGATGCCGAGGGCATCATCCTGTCGTCGCATTGCCATGACGATCTTGGACTCGCAGTGGCCAACTCGCTGGCCGCGGTCGCTGCAGGAGCGCGTCAGGTCGAGTGCGCTGTCAACGGCATTGGCGAGCGCGCCGGCAACGCAGCCCTCGAAGAGGTCGCAGCGGCGCTTTACGTTCGCGCAGACCGCTATGGCGTCACCACCGGCCTGCATCTCGACAAGCTCTACCCCACCAGCCAGACCCTCGGCCAGCTCATCACCTTTGCGCCCTCCCCCAACAAAGCCATCGTCGGCTCCAACGCCTTCGCGCACGAGTCCGGCATTCATCAACACGGCATGTTGGCCAACCCGCTCTGCTACGAGATCATGACTCCGGCCTCGGTCGGTGCATCCGGCACGCTGTTGGTTCTCGGCAAGCACTCCGGCCGCGCCGCTCTGCGCAATCGCCTGGAACAGCTTGGCTACAATCTATCGCGCGAAGAGCTGCAGCAGACCTACTACCGCTTCGTCGCACTTGCCGACCGCAAGAAGAACATCTACGACCAGGACTTGATCGGCCTGCTGTCGCAACAGATTCGCGACCGCCGTCCCATGTCGCTCGCTGAAGTTGATTAACGATGAAGCCGACCACCAAACGCATCCTCATCGAACTCGCCGCGACCGCCGTCGCATCCCCGTTGCTCTTGCTTCTCCTGCTCGTCACGCGCGCCCTCACCGTACTTGCGATCCTCGCCGCGCCCACAATACCGCTTGTACGGCTGCTGTCGGGCTGGATCGATACCATTTCCCCGCCACCCGGTGGCGTATGGCTTTCCGGGCTGGCTAACGCAGCGCTTGCAGAAGTTATCCTCCTCCCAATCTGGACCTGGTTTTTATTGATGGTGATCGTGGAACTCTTTCAAAGATTCAAACCAAGAAGAGAGACAGCATGAAACTGAATTTGCTAGTAGTCGCCGGCGACGGCATTGGTCCCGAAGTCACCAGCGAAGCAGTCGCCGTTCTTCAGCTCGTCGCAGGCGCAGGCGGCCACGAAATCGCCGTCACCGAAAAGCGCATCGGCGGCATCGCCATCGATACCGACGGCGCCCCTCTGCCGGCCGACACGCTAGAAGCCGCGCTCGCCTCGGATGCCGTTTTCCTCGGCGCAGTCGGTGGCAACAAGTGGAATGCCCTGCCTCCCAACACCCGCCCTGAAGCCGGCCTTTTGCAGCTGCGTGCAGCCCTTGGTGGCTTTGCCAATCTGCGCCCGGCCTTCGCCATCAAGGAGCTCACCGTCAACAGCCCTCTGCGCCCCGAAGTCATCGAAGGCGCCGACATTCTCTTCGTCCGCGAACTTCTCGGCGGCCTCTACTTCGGCCAGCCGCGCGAGTGGAACAAGATCAGCGGCGAAGCATGGAACACCATGCGCTACACCAATGAAGAAGTCGTGCGCGTAGCCCGCATCGCCTTCCAGCTCGCCCAAAAGCGCGGCAAGAAAGTCACCTCCGTCGACAAGGCCAACGTGCTCGAAGTCTCGCAGCTCTGGCGCGCGACCGTGACCAAAGTCGCTGAAGAATTCCCCGACGTCACCCTCGAACACCAGCTCGTCGACTCGATGGCCATGCTCCTGATGACCAGTCCGCGCAACTACGACGTCGTGCTCACCGAAAATCTCTTCGGCGACATCCTCTCCGACGAATCCGCCGTCATCACCGGCTCGCTCGGCATGTTGCCCTCGGCCACCATCGGCGGCCAGGTCAATCTCTATGAGCCAATCCACGGCTCCGCCCCCGACATCGCGGGCAAAGGCCTCGCCAATCCGCTCGGCGCAATCCTCACTGGAGCCTTGGTCCTGCGCCACTCAGCCGGACTCGAAGCAGAAGCCGTAGCCATCGAGACCGCCGTGCGCAAAGTATTGGAAGCAGGCTTCCGCACCGCCGATCTGGCCCGTGGCAATACCACCGGCTTCAAAGTGCTTTCGACAACTGAAATGGGCAAGCAAGTGCGCGAAACTGTAGCAACTCTGATCTCAACCCCAGCCATCTAGGCGCAAACCGAATCGAAACGGATGCAATCATGAGCAATACACCGAAAACATTGTTTGAAAAAGTATGGGAGCAGCATGTGGTGGCCGAACCTCAAGGCGAACCTACGCTGATCTACATCGACCTGCAATTGCTGCACGAAGTCACTTCTCCGCAAGCCTTCGAGGGCCTGCGCCTCACCGGCCGCAAGGTTCGCCGTCCCGACCGCTGCATTGCCACCGTCGATCACAACGTGCCCACCACACTTGCCGAACGCTTCAACATCGTCGATCAAATCGCGGCCAAGCAAATCTCGACCTTGCGCGAAAACTGCAAAGAGTTCGGTATCGAACTCTTCGACATCGGCAGCCGCGAGCAAGGCATCGTCCACGTCATCGGCCCTGAGCTGGGCATCACCAAGCCCGGCATGACCATCGTCTGCGGCGACAGCCACACCAGCACTCACGGCGCATTTGGCGCGCTCGCATTCGGCATCGGCACCAGCGAAGTAGAGCACGTCCTCGCCACGCAGACGCTGCCCCAGTCGCGCCCAAAGACCTTCCGCATCGCCGTCGAAGGCGAGTTGCCCAAAGGCGTCACAGCCAAGGACATCGTCCTCGCCATCATCGGCCAGATCGGCACCGATGGAGCCACCGGCTGCGTCATTGAATACGCGGGCTCTGCCATTCGTGCGCTCTCGATGGAAGGCCGCATGACCATCTGCAACATGAGCATCGAGGCCGGCGCGCGCGCAGGCATGATCGCTCCTGACGAAACCACCTTCGCCTATCTCAAGGGTCGCCGCTTCTCGCCGCAAGGCGCTGCGTGGGATGAAGCCGTCATTGAGTGGAGCAAACTGCCCAGCGATCCAGGCGCGAAATTCGATCGCGAACTGATCATCGATGCCGCGACGCTTGCTCCTTATGTAAGCTGGGGCACCAGCCCAGGCATGGTCGCGCCGATCACCGCTTCCGTTCCCGATCCGGCGGCGACCCAGAACGAAAGCGAGCGCCGCGCCTTTGAACGCGCCCTTGAATACATGGACCTCAAAGCCGGCACTTTGCTCGAAGACATCAACATCGACCGCGTCTTCATCGGCTCCTGCACCAACTCACGCATTGAAGATCTGCGCGCCGCTGCAACCATCGCCAAGGGGCACAAGGTCTCGACGCATGTCTCGGCGATGGTTGTTCCCGGCTCGCAAGCCGTCAAGGATCAAGCCGAACAGGAAGGCCTCGACCTCGTATTCAAGGCTGCGGGATTCGACTGGCGCGAGCCCGGCTGCTCCATGTGCCTGGGCATGAATCCCGATATTCTCTCGCCCGGCGAGCGCTGTGCTTCCACCAGCAACCGTAACTTCGAAGGCCGCCAGGGCCGCGGCGGTCGCACCCATTTGGTAAGTCCTGAAATGGCCGCGGCAGCCGCGATTGCAGGCCACTTCGTCGATGTTCGCAACTGGTCTGAAATCGCCGAGACCGTGGAGGCAGCTAACTAACATGGAACCCTTCAAGACAGTCACCTCGCTCGCCGTCCCGCTCGATCGCGTCAATGTCGATACCGACCAGATCATTCCCAAGCAGTTCCTCAAGCGCATCGAGCGCTCGGGCTACGGCGAGTTCCTCTTCTTCGATTGGCGCAGGCTGCAAGATGGCCCAAACGCGGGTGATCCCGATCCCAGCTTCGTGCTCAACGACGCGAAGTACCAAGGCGCGAAGATTCTCATCGCCGGCAAAAACTTCGGCTGCGGCTCCAGCCGAGAACACGCCGCTTGGGCGCTCAGCGACTACGGCTTCCGCGCCGTCATCGCTCCCGCCTTCGCAGACATCTTCTTTTCAAACGCCGGCAAGAACGGCATCGTCCTCGTCAGGCTCTCGGAAGAGCAGGTCGCGCTGCTTCTTGAGCGAGCCTCGACCACACCCAAGTATGAGCTCACTGTCTCTCTCGAAAATCAAACCGTCACCGACGAGCAGGGCTTCCACGCTTCGTTCGAGATCGATCCCTTCCGCAAGTTCTGCCTGACGGAGGGCCTTGATGATATCGGCCTGACCCTGCGCCACGCCGCAGAACTCGACGGCTTCGAAGCGAAGCACGATCACGCCAACTGGCTTAAACCCAGGGCAACAAGCGCAACGGCATAACTGCAATGAACAGGCTTGAAGAGCTGCGCCGAAGCTTCCGGCCTGATCAAATCACCACTTTGTTCATAGGAGAATCACCACCACGCAGCGGCAAGTTCTTTTACGAGCAAAATAGCGGCCTTTATCGAGCGATGAAATCGGTTTTCAATTGGAAAGAAGATTTCCTGTCCGAGTTCAAAGCGAAAGGATTCTACTTCGACGATCTTTCGCTGGTTCCCGTAAATGGAATGGGGCAAAAGGCACGACGAGGGCAATGCGAAGCGAGCATCGGCTCTCTAAGAGATCGTCTTAAGGACTATAACCCGACAGCAATTGTGGTTCTGGTTCGCAGTATCGATCGGTGGGTTCGGAAAGCGGCGGAACAAGCTGAGTTGAAGATTCCGATCTACACCACAACCTACCCGGGGCGCTTTCAGAACCACAGAGATCGCTTCCGGAACGAAATGGCAGTCATCCTTCCTCAACTTTTTGAAGCGGACATCTAAAGGATTGAAACAGTGACCATCGAAGGCAAGCGCCAGAGCATCCCGTTGACCGAAGGCCCCAATCGCGCCGCAGCGCGCAGCTATCTGCGCGGCGTCGGCTTCAGCAAAGAAGACCTGCACAAACCCATCATCGGTATCGCCAACACCTGGACCGAGATTGGCCCATGCAACTTCCATCTGCGCGAGGTCGCCGCGGCCGTCAAGCAAGGCATTCGCGAAGCCGGCGGCACGCCCATGGAATTCAACACCGTCACTATCCACGATGGCATCACCATGGGCACGCAGGGTATGAAGGCCTCGCTGGTCTCGCGCGAAGTCATCGCCGACTCGGTCGAGCTCGTCGCCCGCGGCAATCTTTTCGATGGCATTGTCGGCATCGGCGGCTGTGACAAGAACATGCCGGCCATGATCATGGCCCTCTGCCGTCTGAACATCCCCGGCATGATGCTCTACGGCGGGTCCATCGCTCCCGGAAAGCTAAACGGGAAGGACATAACCATTCTCAATGTCTTCGAGGCGATTGGCTCCCACGCCAGCGGCACTCTGGACGACGCTGGCCTCGAAGCCGTCGAAGCCGCAGCCTGTCCCGGCGCGGGCGCATGTGGTGGCCAGTTCACAGCCAACACCATGGCCATGGCCGCGGAGATCCTCGGCATGTCGCCTATCGAGCTTTCCGGCGTGCCCGCAACCTCGCCCGCCAAGCATGAAGCCTCGCGCAAGGCCGGCCACATGTTGATGAAGGCCGTGCGCGACAACATCCGTCCCTCCGACATCATCACCCGCGCTTCGATCGAAAACGCCATCGCCTCCGTAGCCGCTTCAGGTGGCTCGACCAACGGCGTGCTGCATCTGCTGGCCATCGCGCGAGAGATGAACATCCCGCTAACCATCGACGACTTCGACAAGATCAGCGACCAGACTCCTTTCATCTGTGATCTCTCTCCCGCAGGCAAGTACGTTGCGTCGGACTATCAGGCCGCAGGCGGCTCGCGCCTGCTCGCCCTGCGCATGTTGGACGCCGGCCTGCTCAACGGCGACGCGTTGACCATCAGCGGCAAGACCATCGGAGAAGAAGCGCAGGAGGCCGTCGAGACTCCCGGCCAGGTGGTCATCAAAACCTTTGCAGGGCCCATCAAGGAACACGGCGGCCTTGTCATCCTCAAAGGCAATCTCTCGCCCGAAGGCAGCGTGATGAAGATCGCCGCCGCCGACCGCGTAGAGCATCGCGGCCCAGCACGCGTCTTCAACTCCGAAGACGATTGCTTTGCCGCCGTGCAGGCGCAGAAGATCAATCCCGGCGACGTCCTCGTCATTCGCTACGAAGGCCCCAAAGGCGGACCAGGCATGAGAGAGATGCTGCAAGTCACCGCAGCCGTCAGCTCCAACGTGCATCTCAGCGCCACCGTTGCGCTCATGACCGATGGCCGCTTCTCGGGAGCCACGCGCGGATTCACAGTCGGCCACGTCGCCCCGGAGGCACAAGTCGGCGGCCCCATCGCTCTCATCCACGAAGGCGACATCATTCACTTCGACATTCCCAACCGCAAGCTCACGCTAGAAGTGAGCGAAGAAGAGCTGGCCAAACGCAAAGCCGCATGGAAGGCTCCCGAGCTCCGCTTCAAGAGCGGCGTCTTCGCGAAGTATGTCGACCGCGTCAAGTCCGCCTCCGAAGGCGCAATCACCATCTGAAACTGAATTGCATTGATTAGGCAAAGCGCGACACAGGAAGGAGAACCGCAATGACTGACAAGACTCAAACAACCGGGACTCATCCAACACTCACCGGCTCCGAAATCCTCTGGGCCACGCTGGTAGGCGAGGGCGTCACGGAAGTCTTCGGCTACCCCGGCGGAGCCATCCTGCCGGTCTACGACGCGCTGCGCAAGTTCCCCATCCACCACATCCTCGTGCGCCACGAGCAGGGCGCAGCGCACATGGCCGACGGCTACGCGCGCGCCTCTGGCAAGGTCGGCGTGGCCATCGCCACCAGCGGCCCCGGCGCAACCAATCTCGTCACCGGCATCGCCAACGCTATGTTGGACTCCATCCCTATCGTCTGCATCACCGGCCAGGTCTCCAGCAAAGTGCTCGGCTCCGACGCCTTCCAGGAAGTCGACATCACCGGCATCACGCTGCCCATCACCAAGCACAACTTCCTCATCACGCGCACCGAAGACATCGCGCCAGCCATCCGCCAGGCCTTCCAGATCGCCAAGTCCGGTCGTCCCGGCCCAGTCCTCGTCGACATCACCAAGGATGCGCAGCAATCCGCCGCCATCTTCGACTTCGCAGCCGCCAAGCCCAACGCCTACAATCCGCACCCCATGCTCTCCGTCATGGACGATCATCTGCGCGAAGCCGCCGAGCTCATCCGCGCCGCCAAGCGCCCCGTCATCCTCGCCGGCCACGGCATCCTGCAATCGAATGCAGGCGAGCAAGTCCGCACTCTAGCCGAGCGCATGCAAATCCCTGTTGGCATGACCCTGCTAGGCCTGGGGGGCTTCCCCGCCTCGCACCCGCTCAACCTCGGCATGATGGGCATGCACGGCGAGTCGTGGGTCAACGACGCCATTCAGAACGCCGACCTGCTCATCGCCTGCGGCATGAGGTTCGACGACCGCGTGATCGGCACGCCCTCGACCTACTCGCCCAACTCCAAGAAGATTCACATCGAGATCGACCCCGCCGAGATCAACAAGAACATCAAGGCCGACGTAGCTCTGGTCGGCGACCTGCGCCAGGTGCTCGAACAGCTCCTGCCCCTGCTCCCCGGCCGCGACGGCTCGGCGTGGCTCAACACCATCGCGTCCAGTAAAGGCACCGCGGCCGTTCGCGACATCCGCAACCTGCCCGACAATGGTCACCTCTACGCCGCCCACGTCATGCACGACCTCTGGCGCATCACCGAGGGCCGCGCCATCATCGCCACCGACGTCGGCCAGCACCAGATGTGGGAAGCGCAGTACTACCACCACGAGCTGCCGCGCACGCTCATCACCTCCGGCGGCCTCGGCACTATGGGTTTCGCGCTGCCCGCCGGCATCGGCGCCAAGGTCGCCTGCCCCGATCGCGAAGTCTGGGTCATCGCCGGCGACGGCGGCTTCCAGATGACGGCAGCCGAGCTCGCTACTATTGTGCAGGAAAGGCTCAACATCAACATCGCCATCATCAACAACGGCTACCTGGGCATGGTCCGCCAGTGGCAGGAGTTCTTCTACGAGAAAAACTATGAATCCACGCCGCTCGTCAGCCCCGACTTCGTCAAGCTCGCCGACGCCCACGGCATTCCCGGCATTGCCGTCCGCGATCGCGGCAATCTCGAAGCCGCCGTGCAGACCGCGCGCAGCCATGAAGGTCCATTCCTCATCAACTTCCTCGTCGAGCAGGAAGACTCCGTCTACCCCATGATCCCGGCCGGCAAAGCCCTGCACGAGATGATCCGCCGCCCCAACAACCCACTGATCGAAAAACCGGAAGACGAATAAGCAGTGTGAGTGTGAAGTGTGGAGTGTGAAAGACAATGAAGGGCGCAGTCTATCTTTATTTCGGTGCAAACATGCTAACGAACGGCTCTTATGAAGACCTTCAAAAGCTCGGCATTTCGCCGGTGGAAGGATTGCGGCTCAAGTTTTATGATCTGGACGCTGACGATGAGGATCAGCCGACATACCTCTGCGCAGAAGGCACACTCTATTCTGTAACGGAGATAGAAACTGCTTGGTACGCCAGAATAGATGAAAGCAGTTTCCATTCGGTTTTACGGTCAGAGGCCGATGCGCCACCTCTAACTAGTCACGATATGAATCGAACCTCGTAAGAAGGTAAGAAGCAATAGCCATCACCGAAAGGTAATCATGTTGCATACGTTCGTAGCCTACGTAGAAGACAAACCCGGCGTCCTAACTCGCGTCGCTTCGCTCTTCCGCCGGCTAAACATCAACATCATCTCGCTCACCGTCGGCCATAGCGAACGCCCCAGCGTCTCGCGCATGACCATCGTCGCCGACGCGGCCGATCACGCAGCAGACCGCATCCGCGCCAGCCTCTATAAACTGGATGATGTGGTGGATGTAGACGATATCGGCAAAGCGCCCAACGTCACCCGCGAACTGGCACTGATCAAGGTTGCGGCAACGGCTCACAACCGCTCTCATATCTTTGAACTCGCCGAAGTCTTCCGCGCCCGCATCGTTGACCTCGCCCCGGACTCACTGATGATCGAGATCACCGGCGTCGAAAGCAAGATCGAAGGACTCATCCAAGTCTTAAATGAATTGGCCCTCAACGAAACCGAACCTCGCGTCATCGAAGTCTGCCGCAGCGGCAAGATGACCATGCGCCGAGGCAAGCATTCCAAAGGCGTCCTTCGCGCCATGGGAGCCGGCGACCCAGAGCAACCCAAACCCGGCAACCAGCCACTCGAAACAGCAGACAACTTCGCCGACAACATCTGAAACGCTGCGGGTGCCCCACATCTCGATCTTGAGATGTGGGATCGAAAGCAAACCCGCCAAAATCTAATCCGACAAAGGACGTCAAAAGAAAATCATGGCCAAGACCTACTACGACAACAACGCAGACCTCACCCTGATCCAGGCGAAAAAAGTCGCCATCATCGGCTACGGCTCCCAGGGTCACGCCCACGCCCTCAACCTCAAGGACTCGGGCGTCGAAGTCCGCGTCGGCCTCGCGGAGACCAGCAAGTCGCGCGCCAAGGCGCAGAAGGCTGGCCTCGAAGTCGGCACGCCCGCCGAAGTCACCCAGTGGGCGGATGTCGTCATGATCCTCGTCCCCGACCAGACCCAGGCCAAGCTCTATGCCGACGAAATCGGGCCCAACCTCGCCGCCGGCAAGCTGCTGCTCTTCGCCCACGGCTTCAACATCCGCTACAACTGCATTCAACCGTTGCCCGGCATCGACGTCGCCATGGCCGCGCCCAAGGCTCCCGGCCACCGTGTCCGCGAAGTCTTCACTGAAGGCGGCGGCGTACCCGGCCTCATCGCCGTCCACCAGGACGCAACCGGCACCGCCCACGCCCTCACTCTCAGCTATCACAAAGCCATTGGTTCGACCCGTGCCGGCGTGCTCGAAACCACCTTCACCGAAGAGACCGAAACCGACCTCTTCGGCGAACAGGCCGTGCTCTGCGGCGGCGTCAGCCATCTCATCAAGGCTGGCTACGAAACCCTCGTCGAAGCCGGCTACCAGCCCGAGAGCGCCTACTTCGAAGTCCTCCACGAGCTCAAGCTCATCGTCGATCTCATCTACCGCGGCGGCCTGGCCTACATGCGCTACTCCATCTCGGATACAGCCGAGTGGGGCGACTACGTCAGCGGCCCTCGCGTCATCAACGACGAAAGCAAGAAGGCCATGAAAGGCATCCTCACCGACATTCAGGACGGTACCTTCGCCAAGCGCTTCCTAGCCGACCAGAACTCCGGCCGCAAAGAGTTCCAGGCCTTCCGCGACGCCGAAGCCCAACACCCCATCGAAATCATCGGCAAGAAACTTCGCGCCAGCATGCCCTTCCTCGACCCCGTCACCGTCGAAGAAGTCTCCAAGACCCGCTAATCTCCAACAAATCTGGGTGCCCCACTCTCGCCGGGTATTTGTTTTTCCGGCTAGGGTGGGTTCACTTCTGTTTCGCGCCCGGAAATCTTCGATCCGCTGCCCGAGGATGAGCTTCGCCTGTGGAATGGCGAAGGCGATTGAGTCCTTGCACTCAAACGCACCTAAACGGGAACCCCAGCATCCAATCCTTCGTATTCGATACTTCGCACCACCTGCCGAAACCCTCCACCCACCCCATCCGCTAAACTGAACTCCAAGCCGAGAGGGCCGCAAGCATGACGCTCGAAATTCCTGCATCCATGATCCCGGAGACGCCGACCCCGGTTCCGGTCATCATGGCCGCGCTGGAAAAGGTCGCTCCGCTGCAAGGTCTCCCCGCCGCGGACCGCGAGTGGCTCGCCCGCCGTGGCCAGGAGATTCGAGCCAAAGCAGGCGAAGTCATCTTTGAAGAGGGCCAGCCCGCCGAATACCTCATCTTGATCCTGAAAGGCGAAATTCACGTCCGCCGCTCGCGCAGCGGAACCATGGCTCTGTTCATCGGCCGCAGCGGCCAGATGACCGGCCTGCTTCCCTTCTCGCGCATGGCCACCTCGGGCGGCCAGGGCTTCGCGGCTTCGGATGTCTGGGCTATTCTCTACCACAAATCCATGTTTCCAGAGATGTTGGAGGCGATTCCTTCCTTCGCCCAGCGCTCAGTTTCTACGCTCCTCGACCGGGTTCGCGAAGTCACACGCATCGAGCAGCAGAGCGAAAAACTGACCGCCCTGGGCAAGCTCGCAGGCAATCTCGCCCATGAATTGAACAACCCCTCGTCAGCAGCGCAGCGCGCCGCTAGCGGTATCCTCACCGAGCTGAATTCCGTCAGCGACGGACGCTTTCAACTCGTGGCGCTGTGCCTCAGCAAAGAGCAGATGCTCGCAGTCCAGAACTGGGAGCGTGATGTTCGCGCCCACGCCACTCTGCGCGACGACCAGGTTGAGATAGCCGTCCGCGAAGACGCCATCACCCGCTGGGTCCAGCAGCATGGCCTTGGCGAGGCCTGGCATGTCGCGCCCGATCTGGCCGAGTTGGGCGTCCAGGCGGCAGATCTTGACCCGCTGGTCGAGTTCCTCGACAAAGACGCAATCCAGGTCGTCCTGGAGCAATTCGCCTCCGCCCTGCGCGCCGAACATTACGCCCAGGCGATGCTCAGCTCGACCGGCCGCATCTTCGACCTCATCAGCGCCATCAAGACCTACTCGTACATGGATCGAGCCCCGATTCTGGAGGTCGACGTACCGGCAGGTTTAGACGCGACTCTGCAGATGCTGCAATCGCGCATGGCCAATATCAAGGTGATCCGTGAGTACGAGCCGGACCTGCCCACCATCAGCGCTTACGGCAGCGAGCTGAACCAGGTATGGACAGTGCTGATCGAAAATGCGATCGAAGCCCTGGCCAAGGTAGACCGCAGTAAGACGCCGGATCAGAAAGGCTGTCTGCGGGTGGTCTGCAAGCAGGAAGCGGACATGATCCTAGTGGAAGTCTGGAATGACGGCCCGGACATTCCCAAGGATTTGCAGGACCGCATCTTCGAGCCCTTTTTCACCACCAAGGCCCCCGGTCACGGTCTCGGATTAGGCCTCGACAACGCCACCCGCATAGTCCGCAAGCACCGCGGACACTTGGGCGTGCTCTCCGAAAACGGAGCGACATGCTTCCGGGTGCGCCTGCCTCTGAACCAACTACAGGCCTACTAAGATTTCTTCTTGTTTGGCGATGGTTTCGCGCGCCGCCGGGAAGTGCCAGTGTTGCCCGCGGCGCCTAGCATTCCGCAATCGGTGTAGTGCAGAGCGCGCGAAAGAGCAGTGCTTCGTTTTCTCGAACTGCCTCGTCGGCTCGGCTCCGCTCCAGCGCCATCTTGATCGTCGCGTGCAGTTCGCGGTCCAGAAAAGGCTTGATCAGATACCCATAGGGATACGTATCCGCAGCCCGTTTCAGCGTGGTGTCTTCCGAATAGGCGGTCAGGAAAACCACGGGAATATGCAGGTAGCGCGGAATTCTCTTTGCGGTTTCAATGCCATCCATCTCACCTTGAATATGAATATCCATGAGGACAATATCCGGGAAAACATCTTCAATCATTCTGAGCGCTTGCTCTCCGGAGGTCGCCATCCCAGCCACCACATGTCCGAGCTTGGTCAATTCCTGACGCAGGTGCAAAGCCACAACGGCCTCATCCTCAACGATCATCACTTTCGTTCCCGAGATCGGTTGCGTTGCCGGGGAAGATTGGGTGACATATTCAACTGTTCGGTCCATAGATGTACCTCGGCCCTAGTTCACCCGCATCGCAGGTGGTTGGCGCTGTCGTTTCTTCGAATCCGGCCGTGGCTGTCCAGTTCGGCCTCGGAATTCACTCTGACTGGTTATCGGCGGGAACGAATAAGACTTAAATCCAGGAGGGAAAAACCAACGAAATTTGAATCCATTAGTAATCAAAGAGGACGCTTCAAATCGGGAACGGCTGCCTATCCATTTGGCAGAGTCAACTGAATTCGAAACCCAAAAGCTTTTTAGATGCTGAGCGGAAAACGGACAACAAACCTTGTCAGCGGAACGCGCTCCACTGTAACCGCGCCACCAAGCTGCCCAGCCAGCATGTACACCAGCTGAATACCGAGCGTTCCCGAATCCTCAAAGCTGAAACTCTCAGGCACGCCCACCCCATCGTCTGTCACCGACAAAATCGCATCGTCATCTTCGTCCTGCGAAAATTCGATGGTGATCGTGCCCCGGCGCTCATCCGGAAAGGCGTGCTTCAGCGCATTCGAAATCAACTCGTTCACGATCAACCCGCAGGGGATGGCCGCATCGATCGGCAATTGCACATCGGCCACGCGAATGATCAGGGAAATCTCCTCCGGGCGGATGCTGTACGACTGGACCAGCGTTGGCAAAAAGGATTGCAAAAACGCGTGAAAGTCCACGCGCGCAAAATCCTTCGACTGGTAGAGCGTCTGGTGGATCAGGGCCATCGACCGGATGCGGTTCTGGGTTGTCTGCAACATCTCGCAGACTGATGGTTCCTGGATACGTCCGGCCTCCAGCCGCAACAGGCTCGAAACCACCTGCAGACTATTTTTGACCCGGTGATGAATCTCACTCAGCATCAGGTCTTTCTCTCGCACACGTCGCTCCAGTTCTTGATTGGCCAAGGCCGCCTTGGCCAGCATGCGGAAGCGCTCGATGGCGTGCCGCAAGGCCCGAGGCAGGGCACGCGTCTCAATCTGGCCCTTGACCAGGTAATCCTGCGCGCCCTCCAGCATGGCCTGCGCCACCGTATCGTCATCGTCCCGCCCGGTCAGCACAATCAGGGGAACCTGCGGGGCCAGCGTCCGAACCCGTCTGACTGTGTCGATACCCTCGCCATCCGGCAGACCCAGGTCCAGCAGGATGATATCCACGCCGCCCTGAGCCAGATGATTGAGAGCGAGCCCCAGGCGGGGAAGATGAGTAATCTCATAGCTCTCCGGCCGCTCAGTCGAAAACATCTCGCGCAGCAGCCGCACGTCTCCCGGATTGTCCTCGACCAACAGAATACGCAGGGGTGAGGTGCTCATGCCCGCTTCTCCTTCGGAAATCGGACCGCGGAGAGCCAGAAATCGTCGATGCTACGGACGACAGAGAGAAATTGCTCCAGATCCACCGGTTTTGAAACATAACAGTTGGCGTTCAGTTGATAGCTGTGCTCGATATCCTCATCGGAGCCCGAGGTGGTAAGGATGACTACCGGAATGGTCTTCAAGTCCGGGTCCGTTTTGATTTCCGTCAGCACCTCCCGGCCATCCTTGCGGGGCAGGTTAAGATCCAGAAGGATCAGGTCCGGACGCGGAGAGTCCACATACCGCCCGCGGCGATGCAGGAAGTCCATCGCCTCGACTCCGTCGCTGGCAACATGCAGATCGAGATGCACCTTGGCATCCTTGAAGGCTTCCTGGGTCAGCCGGACATCGCCGGCATTGTCTTCAACGAGCAGGATTCGAACTAATTCCGGTCCCATGTCTTTCTCCAATAGGTAGTCGGACAACGGAGAGCCAGAAATCGTCGATACTGCGCACGACGGTCAGAAAGCCTTCCAGGTCGACTGGTTTCGAGATGTAGCAATTGGCGTGCAGCAGATAGCTGCTTTCGATATCCACATCGGATGCGGAAGTGGTGAGGATCACCACCGGAATGCTCTTGAGTGTCGGATGCCCCTTGATCTCCTTCAAGACCTCCCGGCCGTCCTTCCGAGGCAGATTCAGATCCAGCAGAATCAGATCCGGACGAGGACTGTCGGCAAACCTTCCCTGCTGGAAAAGAAACTCCATCGCCTCCACGCCATCGACGGCGACGTGCATCTCCAGATGCACCTTCGCGTCCTGAAAGGCTTCACGAGTGAGCCGGACATCGCCGGGGTTGTCTTCCACAAGCAGTACTTGAATCGCCGGAGCATAAGAATTGGCGTTGAGCATGGCTCTTTACCTCATGGGCAGGGAAAAGTGAAAGACCGAGCCCTGTCCCGGCTCGGACTCAAGCCAGATTCTCCCACCCTGCTGCTGAAGAATCCGCTTACAGATGGCCAGGCCGATGCCTGTCCCTTCGTATTCCCCGCGCCCATGCAGGCGCTGGAAGATCTGGAAAATCCGGTCGAAGTACTTGGGATCGATGCCGATCCCGTTATCTCGCACGGAGAAGACCCACTCCCGGCAACCCTCCCCGGCTGAGACGTGGACTTTGGGATTCCGTTCTCCGCGGTACTTGATCGCATTGCCGATCAGGTTCTGCAGCAGCTGGACCAATTGCGATTCGACAGCCACCAGAGTGGGAAGCGGATCGGAGGTAACCTCCGCATGATTCTCCTTGATCGCGGCGCGCAGATTGCCGACCGCCTCCCGCAACGAGGCGTTGGCGTCAAATCTGACCATCGGCGGCGCGCCGTTGCCCGCCCGGGAATAGAGCAGCAGATCCTCGATCAGCCGCTTCATCCGCTGGGTGCCGTCGACCGCAAAGTCGATGAACTCGTCTGCGTCCGCGTCGAGCCTGCCCTTGTAGCGGCGCGACAGCAGTTGTGTGTAGCTGGCCACCATCCGCAAGGGTTCCTGAAGATCGTGCGAAGCGATGTGGGCGAACTGCTCCAGCGCCTCATTGGATTGGTGCAGCTCCGTCATTTTTTCGGCAAGCTGGCGGACTGCCGCGCGGCGCTCGGAGATGTCGCGAATAGCCGCGGTTACCGAGATTCCGTCCGGTCCTTCCAGCGGACTCAAGCTGATCTCGACCGGGAATTGAGTTTGGTCCTTGCGCAGCGCCATCAAATCGAGATTGGCGCCCATCTCGCGCTTCTTTGGGTTGCGGAAAAACTCCGCGCGGTGCGTGGCATGAGCCTCCTGCAAGCCGAGCGGCACCAGGATGTCCACGGATTGACCCACTAGCTCCAACCGCGAAAACCCAAATAGCTTCTCCGTCTGCAGATTCGCCAGCTCGATGCAGCCCTCGCTGTTGACGATCACCATCGCGTCGGGAGCCGATTCCAGCAGCGCCCGAAAGCGCGTCTCGGCCTTCTTCCGCTCCGTGACATCGCGGATCGCCGCCGTCACCGAAACCCCATCCGGACCCTCCAGGGGACTGAGGCTGATCTCCACCGGAAAGAGCGTGCCGTCTTTGCGCCGCGCCTCCAGATCCAAACCCGCGCCCATCTGCCGCGGCTTGGGAGAGGCAAAAAAACGGTCGCGGTGAGCCACATGACCGGCTCGCAAATCCAGCGGTACCAGGATGTCTACGGATTGGCCCGCCAGTTCCGGCCTGGAATAGCCAAAGAGCCTCTCCGTCTGCTGATTGGCCAGCTCGATGCAACCGTCGCTATTCACAATCACCATGGCATCGGGAGCCGACTCCAGGAGTGCCTGGAAACGCGCCTCGGTTTTTTTACGCTGCGTAATGTCCCGGAGCGCGAACAGAAAGACCCGTCCATCCTTGGTGTCGAGCGGGCTTAGCGTGAACTCCAGGGGAAACTCGGTGCCGTCCTTGCGCAAGCCCCACAAATCCGTCTCCGAACCACCCTCGGCACGGCCCGATCCGCTAAAGAGTTGATTGCGATAGGCCGCCTGCGCCTCCCGGACCCGCTCCGGGTTGAGCATGTCGACAGACTTACCGAGAACCTCTTCGCGGGCATAACCGAAGGTATTTTCTCCCTGGGCATTGATAAACTCGATTTCGCCCGCCCGGTTCACGATCAGGAAGGTATCCGGCGCGGCTTCCAGCAGAACTTGGAATCGCGTCTCCAACTCCCGCGACTCGGTGACATCACGCGTCACCTTGGAAAATCCCCGCAGCGCCCCTTGGCTGTCGCGCAGCGGCCGCATCGTCACATTGGCCAGAAACCGGCTTCCATCCTTGCGCACGCGCCAGCCCTCGCCTTTGGAAAAACCTTCTTCGGCGGCCGTCCGCAGCGCCTCCTGCGGCCTTCCCTGGGCCCGGTCTTCCGGCGTGTAAAAACGCTCGAAATTCTGCCCGACGATCTCCTCGGCGGTATAACCTTTCATCCGCTCCGCCCCGTGGTTCCAGGTTTCGATGAACCCTTGGGGGTCGATCATGTAGATGGCGTAATCCTCCACTCCATCCACGAAGCTGCGGAACCGCTCTTCCCTTTCGCGCACGGCCTCCTCGGCCAACCGCCGCTCTGTGATATCCCGCACTGCCGCGATCAAGGACATTCCATTCGGACCCTCCAGGGGACTGAAGCTGATCTCCACCGGAATCTCGGTCCCATCCTTGCGCAAGGCGCGAAGCTCCCTGCCACCTCCCGCTTTGCGTCCCGGCTCACCCCGCCAGAGCCACTGCAAATCCCGCTTGTAATCGGCTCGAAATTGCGGCGGAATCAGCATCTCGACCGGCTGCCCCAGCATCTCCGCCTGGGAATATCCGTAAAGCCGCTCAGCTTGCAGATTCGTCAACTCGATCATGCCGTCGCCCCCCGAGATCACCATCGCGTCGGGAGCCGACTCCAGGAGTGCCCGGAATCGAGCCTCCGTTCTCTTCCGCTGAGTTGTGTCCCGAAGAAACGACAGCAAGACCGGCCCGTCGGCAGTCTCGATCGGGCTCACCGTCACCTCAGCCTCGAATTCGCTGCCATCCTGCCTCAGGTAAACGCGCTCCCCGATTGTGGGCGCGCTCATCGGGGTGGCTTCCTTAAGGAGCCGCTCTCGAACCGCCCGCCGCACATCCCGGACTCGCTCGGGCACTACCAGGTCCGCGGGCTGGCCCATCAAGTCCGATCGGCTGTATCCGAATAACTCTTCCGCGCGCCGGTTGACATAGGCGATTTTGTCGGGCGGCGCATAGATCAGTACGGCGTCGGGAGCAGCCTCCAGCATCGCCCGAAAACGCGTCTCGGCTCTCTTCCTCTCAGCGGTGTCGCGAAGGAATACCAAGTAACTCCGCCCTTCGGCGGTCTCGATTGGACTGGCGGTAACCTCCGCCTCGAACTCGCTGCCGTCCTTACGCATGCAAACGAGCTCCACGGTCTGGGTCTTGCCCAGCTCCGCCGACTGGATGAGCCGCGCCCTAGCCGCGCGGCGCTCCGCCCTCATGCGCTCCGGTATCAAAAGATCCGGGGGCTGGCCGATCAGCTCCTGGCGATCGTAGCGAAGCAGTTGCTCGGCGCGCCGGTTCACATACGCAATCCGCTCCATGCCGGCAAAGACGATCACGGCATCCGGAGCCGCTTCCAGCATGGCCTGGAAGCGCGCCTCGGTCCTGATCCGCTCGCTGACATCCCGCATCGAAATCACGGCCACAACACCCGCCGGAGTATGGAGCGGCCGCAGAGTAACCTCAAGATGAAACAAACTTCCGTCCTTGCGCAGACCCGAGGGCTCCGTGTCGTGTTCGAAGGCAAAGCTACCCGGATCGAGAAAGAACTGCTCGTGCCTGGATGCATGGAGCGTGCGCAAATGTTCCGGAGCCAGGGTCATGAAGTCTTTTCCCCGCAGCTCGGCCTGGCTGTAGCCAAAGAGAGACACGGTCCGCTCATTGGCAAATTGAATCCGGTTCCGGCCGTCGATGATGACAATGCCATCGGGCATGGCGTCCAGCAGGATCTTGTACTTGGCTTCCAGAGCCCGCGTCTCCGTCACATCCCGAATCACCTTGGAAAAGCCCCGCAGCCTGCCCGACGGTCCAAGCAGCGGACGCATGATCACATGGCCCAGGAATAGCGTGCCGTCCTTACGCATCAACCGGCTTTCGCCCTCGTAGCGTCCGGTCTCCTTCACAATCTGGAGCGCCTTCCCCGCGTCACCCACGATCAGATCCTCCGCCCTATAGAAGCGCGAACAGCTCTGGCCAATCACCTCGTCCGCCCTATAGCCCGTCATCCGCTCCGCGCCGGAGTTCCAGGACTGAATCACTCCCTCCAGGTCGATCATGTACATCGCATAGTCCTGCACGCTCTCGACAAAGTTCCGCAGCCGCTCCTCTTTTTCGAGCGCCGCTTCCTCCGCCAACCGCCGCTCCTCGATCTCCTTTTCCAGCTCCGCCGCACTCGGCAAGCGATGCATCGCCGGCAGCGACCGCACTAGCGCCACCGCTGTCCCGACCGCCAGCACCGCGGTAACCGCCCGGAACCCCCAATGCAGTTCGTAGGAGAGATGCCAGAAAGGCCAGATGCCCAATGTCTGCGTCAAACAGCGTATTCCGTTGAACATCCCGAACAAAAGGGCGACCCATCGGAATTCGCTTTCCTTCCGCTTACGCATCACCTGCCAAAGCATCAGGACTATTCCAAGATGAGCCGCCGCAATGCTCAGATTATTGAAGGCAGGGATCCAGGGACTATCAGACCGGGTGCGCAAGACATAGACGTGCGGGAACCAGTCCGCTCCCAGAAGGGCCTGAAAGGATTCGTGCATGACCCAATTCAAGGCAGTTGAATGGCCATCGAAGGAGGCGGGAAGCTAAATAAATCTTATGGTTATGGAATAAAGCCAGAAGGGGACAGAGTTCCAGGAACTCTATCCCCTTCTGGACCATCTTTGTCTGTTTTTTTACGGCTTCTTCACCAGGTCGCCGCTTTCGTCCCGCAGTTCGATCGGTCCCAGATCCAGCTTCTCGAGATCCGACTGGATCTTGGCCCGGTCGCCCACCGCAACGACCACCAAATTCTGCGGATGGATCGTATCCTGCGCCGCCTTGGCCACGGCCTCCGGAGTGACCGCCTCAAAGGATGCGGGCAGCTTCTGGAAGTAGTCGTTCGGCAGCCCATAGACAAACAGCTCGGCCATCAGCGCCGATTCGTTGCTCACCGTCTCAAACGATCCCGGCAGCGACCGCAGCGCGTTGTCCTTGGCCAGCTTCAGCTCCTCCGGCGTAGCCGGGTCGGTGTGAATGCGGTTCAGCTCTGAAAACAGCTCCCGCGCGGCCGGTCCGGTCACATCGGTGCGCACCTGCGCACCGGTGTAGAACGGCCCACCCTCACGGTAGAACGCAAATCCGGAAAACGCTCCGTAGGTGAAACCATTCTTCTCCCGCAGGTTCATGTTGATGCGGCTCGAGAAAAGTCCACCGAGAATGCTGTTCATCTCCGTCACCGCCGCATAGTCCGGCGTATTGCGCGGCACGCCCAGGCCAAACGCGATCAGCGTCGTCTGCGGCGAGCCCGGCTTATCCACCAGGATCACCTTGCGCGTCGGCGGAGCCGGAGCAGCCGGAATCGCCGACGCATCCGCTGCGCCCGAGCCCGTCCACCCGCCAAAGTACTTCTCCGCCAGCCGCCGGGCCTCGGCCTCGCTCAGATCGCCGGCCAGGATCAGCGCCGCGTCCTTGGACGTGTAATGGGCTGCCCAGAAGGCCTTCATATCCGCCTGGCTGATCGCCTTCACCGACTCCGTCGTGCCCACCGCGCGGAAACCATAAGGCTGATCGCCATAGACCGCCCTCTGCCCCACGCGCAAGGCCGACAGCACCGGCTGATCGCCCTCCTGGAGAATGGCCACCAGGCGCTGCTTGCGAATCCGCTCTACTTCCTCCGCTTGGAAGGCCGGGTGCAGAACCACATCGGAAAGCAGTTCCAGCGCGTCCGCCGTGTTGTTGCTCAGCGCGCCGACGCCCACCGAAGCGTTGTCCATCGTGGCGCTGGAGCCTAGATTGGCGCCGATCTGCGCAATGTCGTTGGCCAGTTGCGTCGAAGAGCGAGTTGCCGTCCCCTCGGTCAGCATGCGCGACGCAAATGCCGCCAGTCCCGGCTTATCCGTGGGATTGTCTTCCCCGCCGGCCATGGTCACCAGCGAAGCGCTCATCACCGGCAACGCGTGCTCTTCGATCAGGTACACCTTCAACCCATTGGCCAGCGCAAACGACTTAGGCGCGGGCAGATGCAGCGCCGGCTCAGGACCCGGCTTGGGCGCATCCTTGCGCCAGTTCTGCGCAGTCTCGAACTCAGGCGCATACGGAGGAACAACCTTCACATCCGCGTCGGTATTTTCCGGGCTGCGCGGCACATCCTCGGTAACCTTCTTGCCCGGCACGCAATAAACGACCACGCGCTGGTTCTTGCCAAAGACCTCCTGGCCGATTTTCTTTACGCTCTCGGGTGTCAGAGCCTCGTAGCGAGCCACATCCTTGGGCAGATAGCCAGGATCGTGCAGGTACTGGTTATAGCGGTCCATCATGTCGGCCACGCCGCCAAAGCCGCCCAGCAGTTGCAGCCCCTCGATCAGACCCGTCAGCCCCTTGTTGCGGGCCCGGTCGAGCTCAGCCTGCGTCGGCCCCTGCGTCCGCAGCGACTCCACTTCCTTGTCGAAGGCCGCTTCCAGGTCTTCGAGCTTCACTCCCGGCCGGGCAATGATGTCGCATTGGGCAATCGAGGCGACCATCATCGACTGGTTATTGCAGTTGATGCTCTGGGCCACCTGTGTCTCATAGACCAGCTTCTGGTAGAGACGGCTGATCTTGCCCTGGCCGAGAATCGTCAAAAACATATCCGCATCGGCGTCGCCTGGATGAAACGCCTCGGGCGTCAGCCACGCCACCGTCAACCGCGGAAGCTGCACCGTGTCCGTCACCGTCTCGCGGCGCTCGGTCGTAATAGGCGGCGTCACCACGTTGACCTTCTCAACCGCCGGGCCCTTGGGGATCGGCGCAAAAAACTTCTCCACCTTGGCCTTGATGGTCGCCGCGTCAAAATCGCCCACAATCGCGATGCTCGCGTTGTTCGGCGTGTAGTAGTCATGGAAAAACTCGCGCACATCCAGGAGGCGCGCAGCCTCGACATCGGCGTGCGAGCCGATCACATTGCCGTAGTAGGGATGGCTCTTGGGAAAGAGCAGATGGCCCATCGCCTCGTCTGCCACATCGTAGGGCTGGCCCTCATCCTGGCGCAGCTCGTTGCGCACCACGTCGCGCTGGTTGGTCAGCTTGGTCCGGTCCAGCGTTTCGAGCAGAAAGCCCATCCGGTCGCTCTCCAGCCACAGGGCCAGGTCGAGCTGATTGCTGGGCACCGTCTCAAAATAATTGGTCCGGTCGTAGCTGGTGGTGCCGTTGATCCCCGTCGCACCCGCGCCCTCCAGATACTTGAAATGCGCCTTCTCGCCCACATGCTCCGAGCCCTCGAACATCATGTGCTCAAACAGGTGGGCAAACCCAGTCCGGCCGGCTTTCTCATTCACCGGCCCCACATGGTACCAAAGGTCGACCGCCACCAGCGGCAGCCGGTGATCTTCGCGGAGAATCACTTCCAGCCCATTCGGCAGCGTGTACTTCTCATACTTGAGATTGGGAACTTTGAGCGGGGCAGCAGCCTCGGAGCTAACTGGCTGGCCAAAGAGCAAACCGCCAGCCAACAGGGCGCACAACACAGCCCCGTTGCACCCGCGATGGAAGGACTTGTTCATCATGGATTCTCCGCAACACAGAGGTAAGTAACGCAACAAGCGTCGCTGCGGTTCCGGGCAATCGTACGGCCTGCACGCGCAGCTCAATTTTTTGTGACGGCCTTCGCTTGGCAGGGGTAAGACGCAAGCGGCCGTGTGAAGGAATCAGAGAGACGCAGGAGGGCCTATTTCTCCACTTCCACTCCCCGCCAGAACGCGACGTGGTTCTTGATCTTGCGCGCTGCGGGTTTGGGATCGGGGTAATACCAGGCCGCGTCGGGATTCTCCTGCCCATCGCTGAACAGCGAGTAGTACCGGGCCTGGCCTTTCCAGGGGCAAGTAGAAGTGGTGGAACTGGGCCGGAAATACTCCCGTTTCAAGGAGGATTCAGGGAAATATACATTCCCTTCGACCGTTTCGTAGCTATCGCTTTCGGCAATTACGATGCCGTTCCAAACTGCCTTTGCCATGTTGTTGAAATACGTCCGTTCCTGAATTCCGGTTCCCGAAAAATGCGCGGGACAGAGACAAAAGCTCATTGTCTAAATGCGCATTTTCGCGCCGGATATGCTTCGATCCGGCGCGAAAAATCAAAGATAGCTACCGAATTTATTCGCCCAGCACGGAGACGGAATCGACATGCACGCTCTTCGCGCCCTTGTCGGCAGTCACCTTCAGCGCCACATGCTTGCCCCAGGCATCCTTGACGGCATCGGGATTGTCGATCGCCCAGACTTCTTTCTTGGCCTCGTCCACAAAAACCGGCTTCTCGCCACCGGCAAGGCACTTCTTGGCGCAGGCCGCACCGGTTCCAGCATGCTTGGCGCCGCACATCGCGTCGGAGATGTAGCCGTTCATGGTGGAATCTGCGGCAAATGCCGCAACCGAAACCAGCGACAAGAGCGAGAGGGAAACTGCTGCAAAACGCTTCATGAATTTTCTCCGCTTCGAATTATCCGTTGAGATTTGCGTGCGATACCGATCACTCAAGAGAATGCGCCATCGCCCCGTGCTTTGGCAAGCAGCGAAATCGGCGCCATCGGCGGCCTTCCCATTATTTGGCCGTCTTCGGACGATGCAGCCATGCCTCGCTCCAGGCTTGGCGCCGCACTTCCGCATTCTTTTTCGAAGCTTCGTAACGCGCCGCCGCCGGCTGAGAACTCTCGATCAGATGCAGTGTCTTCGAAAAATAGCTAGGGAGCTTGGCGTGGATCTCGGGCAATATCGGACTGAGCTTGGCCAGGATGAAAAAAGGCTCCGCGTTGCAATCCACAAACAGATCGGCCGAAAGCGCGCCATGCAGCACCAGCGACGCCGCCATCTCCCAGTAGGTGACCACCTGCCGAAGCCAGCAGTTCTTCTCCGACCCAAAGTCGTCCTGGACGGCGAAGAACTCCGCCGCTGTGGCCGGCCAGAACTCGCAGGTAACCCAAGCCCGCGCCTGGCGCATCACCGTCTCGGTGCGCAATTCATAAAGCTTGAGTATCAGTTCGCCGTCGGTGCTGTTCGCAATTCCCTGTTGCATTGGTTGCCTCTGCTCATCATGCTAATCGATTGCCCAAGACCGATCCGAGCAAAAGCGGCCTGAACCGGCCACATGTGGGTGCTCACCAGCAGATGTGGGTGCACCACCTTCACCGACGTTCTTTGCCGGTTAAGGTGGGATACTTTGTATCTACAGCCTTTTATAGTCCTTCCAAGACCATCCAGCCGCATAACCCGCTGCTCAGATTCGAGCCTCCAGATGAGTGTGGAGACATATCCTCACAAAACCGGCTCGAGCTCAGCGTCTTCCTTCTCCGCCACCGGCCCATGCGTCTCCACCGTCGGCGAAGGAGACGCATCCCAATCCGCTTCTCGTACTCGCACAGTTCCTTCAGCGCACCAGATGCAAGGTCCGCGCCCAGCGCGTATCCGTGAAGAAATGCAGCGCCACGTGTCCCATCCATGCCAATCGTTCGCCCAGGCTTGTCTTGTACATCTGGTCGTCTGGGGTCTTGAACGACCAATAGTTAAACAGAGGACGCCCCACAATGTTCTCCCTGGGCACAAAACCCCAAGACCGCGAATCCAGGCTGCTGTGCCGGTTGTCGCCCATCATGAAGTACATCCCAGTCGGGACCACCAGATCCTGATTCTGAATGTGGTTCGGAAAATCAATGGCCCAGGCTTCCGGAGTTCCAAGGTCCGGATCGCCCGGAGTAGCCGTCGGCGGCACAGACGGAAACTCGTCCAGAAAGTCCGTACGGTTTTCCGGTGTTGTCCGCTCGGCGTGAGGTTGTTCCTGCGCCACTCCGTTGATGATGACGATGCCATTGCGCAGATGGATACGATCGCCGGGAACGCCGATGAGTCGCTTCACCAGAAACGAGTATTCCCCATTCGCGTCAAGCACCGGCTTGTGAAAAACCACAACGTCGTTTCGCTGCGGCTCGCGATAGTGCACAAGCGGCATCCACTTTGCTGGTGGCGCCAAGGTGATCCGGTCGACCAAAAGGTGGTCGCCCACCAGCAATGTCTGTTTCATCGATCCCGAGGGGATCATGAAGTTTTGACCCAGGAACGTCAGGATGAACAAGCCTACGACCAGCACCGTGCAGATGCTCGCAAGAGCCTCAAACGGAGTCTCTGCAACTCTCTCCTCTACAGCCTCAGGAACAGGTTGCTCAAACGGTACGCTTTTCGTCGACATCCTGTCACCCATGAAGAGGTAGCTCTCGGTTTTGATAGATATTCGTGAAATTGATCAACGAGCTTAGACCATGAAACCGGGTGCCCCACCCTCGCCGGGCCGTTGTTTCCGGGGTCTCCCGAACAAGTCTTCATTCGTGGGGTAGTTGCGGCTAGGGTGGGTATCAAAAAGCCTCACGAAACCGGCTCCAGTTCCTCTTCCTTTTCCTTCACCGGCCCATGCGTCTCCACCGTCGGCGGAGGAGGAGCATCCCCAATCCGCTTCTCGTACTCGCACGGTTCCTTCAATGCCGCCCTCACCGGTGCAGCCTTCACTGCAGCCGCTTTCTTCGTTGCGGTCTTCTTGGCCGCCTTCTTCGGAGGAGCCTCTTCAACCGCCGCAGGCTTGCTATTGGGGCAGAAGAGAAACACGCCGGACTTCAGCGTCTTTTCCAGCAGATACGGGCTCTTGCACTTCGGGCACGTCTTCGCCACCGGCTTGTAATTCGAAGTAAAGTCGCACTTCGGATAATTCGTGCAGCCCCAGAAGATATTCCCACGCCGCGCCTTGCGTTCGGCCAGATCCCCTTCGCCGCACTTCGGGCACTTCATGCCTTCAATCAAATTCTGCTTCACGTACTTGCACTTCGGATACCCCGAGCACGAAACAAACTCCCCATACGACCCATTGCGCAGAACAAGCTCTTTGCCGCAGACCGGGCAATCCTCGCCTGTCGGTACGGGAGCGTTCAGCTTCTGCTGCTGCTTCTGGCTCAGCTTGCGAATCGTCTTGCACGGCGGGTCTTCATTGAACCCAGGGCAAGACATGAACGGCCCAAACAAGCCGCGCCGCAGCACCATTACCCGGCCGCAGTTATCGCAATACTCCTCGTTCTGTTCGGCCTCCTGTCCCTCCTGCGTATTCAGGTCCGGCTTGCCTGCAGTGTTTTCCTTGGTAAAGGTGCAGCTGTTCTTGTCCTTCTTGTTGTAGGCGCTGCAAGCGAAGAATGTGCCGAACTTGCCCCACTTCAACAGCAGCGGAGAGCCGCACAGGTCGCACTTGTCGCCCGTCTTGATCTCCATCGCCTTGATGCTTTCCATCTCTTTCTCGGCGACTTTAAGCTCCTCTTCGAAGTGGCCATAAAACCCCTTCAACAGGTCGGTCCACTTCTCCTTGCCATCCTCGACCTCATCCAGCTCCAGTTCCAATTTGGCCGTGTAAGCCGTGTCGAAGATATAGGGGAAGTTCTTGACCAGCAGGTCGCAAACCACCACCCCAATCTCGGTCGGATAGAACGGTCCGCGCGATCCGCCCGGCTTGACCACGTACTCGCGGTCCTGAATGGTATTGATAATCGAAGCATACGTCGAAGGACGGCCCACTCCCCGCTCTTCCAGCACCTTCACCAGCGAGGCTTCGTTGTAGCGCGGCGGCGGCTGCGTAAAGCTCTGCTTGCTCGCCAGAGACTCCTTCTCCAGATTGCTCACGCCATCCAGATTGGGCAGCTTCTGCGCATCTTCATCATCATCCTTCTTTTCTTCGGAAACCTCATACAGCTTGAGGAATCCATCGAAGCGCATCACCGAACCACTGGCCCGGAAATCGTAGCTCTTGCGATCCTTCGCCGAGACAGCGGCAATCTTGGCCGTCGTCACATCGAAGACCGCCGGAGTCATCTGCGACGCCACAAAGCGCCGCCAGATCAGCGTGTACAACTTGAGCTGCTCGTCGCTGAGATAGCGCGCAATCGACTCAGGCGTCCGATTCACATCCGTAGGACGAATCGCCTCGTGCGCATCCTGCGCATCCTTCTTGCCCTTGTAGCTATTGGCCGCCGAGGGCATATATCTCGGCCCCAGTGTGCTCTTAATCCAGCCACGCGCAGCCTCAATCGACTCTGGCGAGCAGCGTGGCGAGTCGGTACGCATATAGGTGATCAGACCGACCGTGCCCTCGGCGCCGACCTCGACGCCCTCATACAATCGCTGCGCCACGCCCATCGTCCGGCGCACATTGAATCCCAGCTTGGTCGAAGCATCCCGCTGCAACTGGCTGGTAATAAAAGGAGCCAGCGGCCTGCGCTGCGTCTCCTTCGACTGTACCGAAGCCAGCGTCCACTTTGCCTTCTCCAGCGCAGCAACTACAGCATCCATCGACTTCTGATCGGGCAGCGCGCCAGCGAGAAACTGCGCCTTGCCTTCCTTATCCATGCCATTGGCAACCCGCGCTGGCTCACCATCCACGCCAACAAATTTCGCAGCGAACGTCTTGGCCTGCTGGCCCTGCGGATAAAGCTGTGCCTCCAGCGTCCAGTACTCCACCGGCTTGAACTCGCCAATCTCCCGCTCGCGTTCCACAATCAGCCGCACCGCAACCGTCTGCACACGCCCTGCAGAAAGCCCGCGCCGCACCTTGTCCCACAGCAGCGGAGAAACCTGATACCCCACCAGCCGGTCCAGCACGCGCCGCGTCTGCTGCGCATCCACCAGATCCTGGTCGATATCCCGTGCGTGGTTAAAGGCCTCCTGCACAGCCTTCTTGGTGATCTCGTTAAAGGTCACGCGCTGGATCTTCTTCCGCTGCGCGGCATTGGTTCCAAGCTGGATCGCCAGATGCGCGGCAATCGCCTCGCCTTCGCGATCCGGGTCAGGCGCCAGAAAGATATGATCGGCCTTCGCCGCAGCCTTCTTGAGCTGCGCGACCAGCTTCTCCTTGCCCGGAGAAACGATCAACGTCGGCTCGAAGGTGCGCTTCTTCAACTCCACGCCAATATCGTTCTTGGGCAGGTCCATGATGTGTCCCACCGAGGCCTGCACCTCAAAATCCCTGCCAAGATACTTCCCAATCGTCTTCGCCTTGGCGGGCGACTCGACGATCACCAGTGATTTGCTCATTTCCATCCTTATATCAGGTGCGGCCCATCCGCACCCTGCTTGCTCTGTCCCGATTGATACTGATTTTGTTGTAAACCGTTAGTTCCGAAACCCCTGTTCCGAATCTTTGTTGCGAACATTTCCGAGTTGGACTCAGCTTCCAGAAAAACTGTTGCGTTTAAATCGCGGCAAAAAAATCAATTCACACAACTCCGCGCAAAAATGCACACGGGAAAAAATGCCCACAGAGACAGGACGCTAACACGGAATGCCCCCGTTTTGCTAATCGGCCGCCGGTTTTCCCTGTTGGAAACTCAGAATCCCCGGACGTAATTCTTGCCCGGAAGGGATCGGATGCGGCCCGCCAGCTCCAGCTCAAACAGGGCCGTAAAGACCTCAGCCGAAGTGAGTTGCGTCTCTACCAGCTCCAGAATCTCATCGATCTGCAGCGCCGCATCCTGGCGAAGCACCTCCAGCACAATCGCTTCGCCAGTCCCGAGAGGTGGGTTCGGCAGAAGAGATGCGGACACCGGCGATTTGGATTCATCCGTCCATCCGGCCTCGAGCTCCAGCCGCACCTGCGACGACAGCACCTCCCACACATCCTCCCAGGTCGCCGTAAGCTGCGCGCCCTGTTTGATCAGCGTGTTCGGCGTCCAAGATTGCTTGCTCGTCACATTCCCCGGCACCGCAAAAACATCCCGCCCCTGGTCCGCCGCGCAGCGCGCCGTTACCCGCGTTCCGGAGTTCTCACTGGCCTCCACTACCAGCACGCCCACGCTGACCCCAGATAGGATGCGATTGCGCCGGGGAAAGTTCTGCGGCGCAGGAAACGTCCCCAGCGGCAACTCCGAAACGATCGCACCGCCAGTCGCCAGAATTGCTTCCGCCAGCTTCTTGTTCTCCTTGGGATAAATCACATCCGCGCCCGTGCCCCAAACCGCCACCGTAGGCTTGCCCGCCGCCAGCGCTCCCTTGTGCGCCGCCGAATCAATGCCCCGCGCCATGCCGCTGACAATCAACATTCCACGAGCAGCAAGATCCCGCGCCAGCATCTCCGCAATCCCCGTTCCGTAAGGCGAAGGATGACGCGTCCCCACCACGGCAATCGAAGGCCCCGCCAGCAATCCCGCATCCCCACGCACCCAAAGCACCGGCGGAGGATCGTAGATCTCCTTCAGCCGCTCCGGATACTGTGGGCAGCCAAAGGTAATCAGTTGTACCCCCTGCTCCTGCGCCCGAGCCCACTCCTGCTCAGCCGCAGCCCGCGCCTTCCCATCGAAAATGTACTGCGCCACCGAAGCCTGAAGCTTGAGCCCCTCGATCGCCGTAAGCGGCAGCCCAAAGATCTGGCTGGGAGCCTCAAGCTGCCGCATAACATCCAGGACGCGCCTGGGCCCAAGACCGGGCGCAAGAATAAGCGCAAGCCATGCCAGGCGATCCTCGTCAGGCAAGACACCTGCCGCCAACGAGTCAGATTGCTGCAAGGGACCGGAAGCTGAAGTCATGGTCTCAACTCAAATTGACCAGATCGGAGAACAAAGAAAGTCGGGCATCGCGAATCGCCAAGCTCTCCCAGATCGCAACCACCGAAGCGCTTCTAAGATTCGTTTATTTTTTGTATTCGTGAGATGCGGCAACAGTATCGGGAGCGGGTTCGGAAGTCAATACCCCGATTGGGAATTTTTTGCGGTTCCGAACCAATTTCTTCCCGCAAAACTTCTCCACCCCAAATTGGGCTCTCTCAAAGCCACGGATCGGTCGACATTTGAAAGACCACTGGAGCCTGACTCCTTAAAATCACGACAATTATTTCCTGTCACAACAATCGCAAATAAGGATCGGGTCCGTCCGCAGAGATATGCAGGCAATTAACCTCCGCATCCTCACTTCTTCGCCGTCTTACTTCTTCTTCGAGGGCTTAAGCTCTCCGCGGCTCGACTCATCCATCTCCACATCGAACTTCTTCGCCGCAGCCTTGATCCGCTTCCAGGCAGCGTCCTTCTCCGCCTCCGAAACGCCTTCCACCTGGTTAAAGCGCGCAATCGCATTGCGCACATGCGCCGCATTCTCCAGCGGCTCCTTGCGCTCCTTAGGAAAGGCATATTTCTTCGCCGGAATTTTCTTTCGATCTGCAGTATCGAGCTTGGCCAAGGCATTCCTCCTGTCGCAATTGCAACCGATACTTACGATGCCCCAATCCACTCGAACCGGAAGTGCAAAAAGAGACCATGCCGCCAAACATCTTCCCTGTTCCAGCTATAACAGCTTTGTAAAAGGGCACGACTTCAGTCGTGCCGCTGAAGACAATCAAATCCTTCGGGCTTCAGCCCCTGAGGTTTTCCTTGCGGCTTGGTAGTCTGTAGAAGTGACCACATTTCCGCCCGAACCCGGCCAGCACCCCGGCCGCCTGCGCATCGCAGCCATCCAATTCCTCAATCCCGCCCCGCTCATGTGGGATTTCGAGCATGAGCCCCACAAGACCAGTCTCGCCGCCCGCTACACCATCGAATGGATGATGCCCTCAGCCTGCGCCGAGCGCCTAGCCCTGCCTGCGGACGATCCCCAGGCCGCCGATATCGGACTGATCCCGGTAGCCTCCCTCGCCACCACCCCAGGCCTCAAAATCATCCCCGGCTGCGCCATCGCCTCCAAGCGCAAAGTCCGTTCGATCCTGCTCGTCCGCCGCGCCAGCCAGCCGCTCTCGGAGATCAGGACCGTCGCAGCCGACACCTCCTCGCGCGCCTCACTGGCCTACGCGCAGATCCTCTTCCGCAAGCAATGGAATCCCGGCGCAGTCTTTCTGCCCCACCGTCCCGACCTCGACCCCATGCTCGACACCGCCGACGCCGCCCTGCTCATCGGCGACCCCGCTCTCTTCGCCCTCGAAGAGCGCCAGAACTTCGAAGAGCGCTCAGGCGTTGACCTCGTCTATCACGACGTAGCCGAAGAATGGATCAAACTCACCGGCGTTCCCTGGGTAGCAGCAGTATGGGCCATCCGCGAAACCTCGTTAGCCGCCAGCGGCCGCACCCTCGAGGAGATCGCCGCCGACTTCACAACCTCCCGCGACCACGGCCTCAATAACATCGAAACCCTCGTAGAAGAGTGGAGCGCACGCCTTCCCCTGCCCGCCAACACCATCCGCACTTATCTAACCAGCAACATCTTCTATACGCTGGATGAAGAATGCCAGGCCGGTCTGCGCAAGTTCTACGAGTTAGCAGTAGAGACCGGCGTCCTGCCGCCCTATAGCTTCGAATTTCGCAATTGAATAAGTAATCTGGAAGGTGGGACAGATATTTTTCTGACATCGCCTTTTATAGAGCCTGCCCAGAAAGTTTCTGGGTAGAACCAAGAACCGTAAAAATGGCGACCATACCAGGCCGCTCGCTTTCGTTTGGGATAACGATAAGAGCCACCGTTGGAAATCGATCTAGCCTGCGCCTCTTCATTTTCGGTGTCTCGCCTCTTATTGACTTCAGTTCAAAGGGCAGTATCCCTTTGAAAATCTCTTCCAGCACAATCTTGATTCGGATGGGTTCAAGCACGTTCCGTCTTAGTTTAGTTATCAGCATCCCGATGACATAATGTTCGTGGCGACGACTCCTCAACCTAGCATATGTGCTTCGTTGATTGAGATTGTTAGGTTTTCCTTTTGCATAATCGCGGAATAATTTACTTATCCCGTAGTCGCTCTTAAGAAAGTCCGGAAGTGTTTCCTCACTCTGTTCGACTCGTGACTTTTTGGCTTCAAGGTAAAAACTTAAAGGAAACCCTGCCACATTGAGTTCAGGTATCGTTGCCCAAAGATCGCAGCGGCCAGGATTCGAGCCTTTCTCCACACTGCATTCTTCGAGCACCAATGAGTCACGAAAAGACTGTGAAATCGACGCGGAAAGCGTGCTAATCACCGCTCTTTCACTATCCTCCCATGGAAACTCTGATTTCTGGAAAAGATCCGCAGTTTGATCAACGTAGCGTTCCAGATAAACTGCCCATTTCTTGCAGATCTTCCCAAGCGAACTCTGGATATCGCTTTGTTTTTTGAATCGAGGTGCGGACTGCTCCCGTTCCGAGGGCGCCGATTTGAATATCTTGCATTTAAGCTCCAAAGCCCCTCCGTGCCCGATCCTCGAGCCGTCCTCTGTCAAACGACTGGGAAACGACAATTCCAGCGTTGAGATTTACCACCGAAACAACGCCGCACCCACAGTAAACCGAGTCGCAGCCAGCACAACCGGATTGCCCTCCTTCAGCTTCTCCTCTTCAACCGCCATACCACTCCGGACAAACCGCAGATAAGCAATCATGAAGAGCTCAACCCCACATCTCCACCCGATTCCGCCCCATCGACTTAGCCCGGTACAGCGCCTCATCCGCCCGGTTCATCAGGCTCTCAAAAGTCAATCCCGCCGTCAGCCGCGCAACCGTCGCCCCCAGGCTGATCGAGATCGTCTGCTCCCCCGCCTGCAACTTCAAATCGCTAACCCCAAGCCGGATTTCCTCGGCTATCTCTTGCGTTGCAGCCGCGTCAAGGTTCGGCAATAAGACCACAAACTCGTCGCCTCCCAGCCGCGCACAGTGCCCATCGGGAATCGCCTGCGAAGCCGACCTGAGCACCAGGGCGATCCTCACCAGCACCTCATCGCCGTACTGATGGCCATGGTTGTCGTTGGCCTGCTTGAACCAGTCCGCATCCACCAGCAACAGCGAAACCGTCTCCAGCTTCTTCGATTCCACGCAACGAGCCAGAGCCGCAACCACCGAGCGGCGATTGCCGGCCCCGGTCAGCGCATCGTGAGTCGTCAGTTGCTCCAGCTCGCGATTCGCCTCACCCAGCACCTCACGCTCCCGCGCATCTTGGCTTTGCAGCAGCGCCGCGCGAAAGACATAGCCCAGCGGAGCAATCAAAACCGCCACCACGCCAACCAGCGGATATTCCAGCATCACCAGCAGCCCAAGCGCGACATTGCCCAGGGCCAGAAACGACGGCATCAGATTGCGGACAAACAAAGTTGGCCGTGCCCCCTCGGCCAAGGCAGGCGTCGAGAGCCCGGTTCGTAGATTCGCACTGCTAAAGGCAAGCACAGCCATCACCGCAAAGGCCATGTTGAAAATCGTCTCAGGGATGTCCCAAACGCTCGCATACTCGTAATGAAGCCATACATAGGAGACTTGGTTCGCCAAAACGCACGCGACAAATTGCAGTCCAAGGAAGATCGTAAACAACCGCAGAAACTGCCGTTCCCCGCGCGATCCAGCCCCCAGCAGCGCAGTCATCGCCGTCGCAAAGTAGAAGCCCAACACCGCGGTCGAAATCATCAGATGATGCTGATAAAAGACACGGCTTCCCGTATACGGCGTCACCAGGGCAAAACGTAGAGATCCAAACAAGAGCGCCTGCATCGCATCCAGCGCCACCATCCCGCGCGAGGCGCGCGAGAAAAACATCGTCGCCGCCAGCAGCACAAGCGAGCCGCTGACAGCAGCCGAGCCCGCCAGCCAAACCTCCCGCTGCCCCCAGTGCCACCAACCCAGTTGAGTCAGAGCCGACTTCAGAAAAGAAAGCGCGTCGATGAAACAAACAGCGGCGAAAAGCAGCCATCGCGCCCGCAGCGCATCCCGCTCGCGGCGCGCATAGGGAACGCAAGCCGCCGCGCAAACCAAAAGCGAGAAAGTGTAAGCAAGATAGCTGATGCCATCGGCCACCAATAAATCGCCGCGCAGCGCCAGTGCAGAAATGCCCGCCAGAACCACCCCGGAAGCCGCGATTCCTATGGAAATACGGACCGCAAGGAAGCGCCGGAAAGCCAGCGGCTCAACCCGCCGCCAGGCCAGCAGGCCCACATTCCCGATAGTCGATCTCAAAACAGAGATTGGCATATTTGAGCGGCCTAATGTGAAGACACGGATGGCAACAGCTTGCGACGCGAGTAGTAACTCTTAATTTGTTACCCAAGTATAGGGCGTAATCTACAACCCGCATAGCGAAAAGCCGAGCCTTGGCATTCCGCAAAAGTTGTAGTGTTCCCTACGAGGAACAAAGCTCGAAACTACGTTCAATTTAAGAAAAAAATCACATCGGCGACAGCGACGAATTTGATCGTGCTAGGAGAACCTTTAGATCTCCCACCGCAGCAGCGCCGCGCCCACGGTAAACCCAGCCCCGGCAGCCGCCAGCAGCACCAGGTCGCCCTTCTTCAGCTTCCCCTCTTCCACCGCCGTCCCCATCGCCAGCGGAATCGTCCCCGCCGAAGTATTGCCATACTTTTCGATATTGATAATCACCCGCTCCGGGGCCATCCCCAAACGATCAGCCGTAGCCGTAATAATGCGCTTGTTCGCCTGATGCGGAATAAAGCATCCCAGGTCCTTGCCCTCAATGCCATTCCGCTCCAGCACGCGCGTAGTAGCCTCGGCCATCTTGCGCACCGCAAACTTGTACACCGTCTGCCCATCCTGATGGATAAAGTGCATCCCGCTCGCCAGGGTTTCCGCCGAAGTAGGATTCAGGCTTCCGCCGCCGGCCAGATTCAGCGCCGGTCCGCCCGATCCGTCAACCTCGTGCACAAAATCGACCAGCCCGATCTCGCCCTCTTCTGCCGGCTCAATCAACACCGCCCCGGCTCCGTCTCCAAACAGAATGCAGGTCGTCCGGTCCTTGTAATTCACAATCGTCGAGTTGGCGTCGGCGCCGATCACCAGCACTTTTTTGTGCGCGCCGCTCTCCACCAGCTTGGCGCCCGCCTGCAGCGCAAAAACAAACCCGCAGCAGCCCGCCGAAACATCGAATCCCCAGGCCCCCTTGGCCCCAATCTTGTCCTGCACCAGGCAAGCCGTCGAGGGAAACATCATATCCGGCGTAACCGTGCCCACCACGATCGCCTCAACCTCGGTCGCCGCAATCCCACGCGCCGCCAGGCAGCGCCGTGCCGCCTCGGCAGCCATGTCGCTGGTTCCCTGCCCTTTTTCCAGGATGTGCCGTTCCTTGATGCCGGTTCTCTCGGTAATCCACTGGTCGTTGGTCTCAACCATCTTCTCAAGATCGGCATTGGTCAGAACTTTGGGAGGAACGTACGTGCCGAGCGCGCTGATCTTGGCCCGCGTGCAATGCGGAGCGCGAAAAACTGAACTGGAAAATGGGGTCGAAGCGGAAGACAAAATTCAATTCTCCTTCAGGCCGTCCGCCCGTGGGGAGAGACAGAACCTCGCCTGATTGCTAATCCAAAAGATCAAGAGCGGAAGCGCAAAAGTACCGGGTGACCTACTGCGCCCACACTAGCCCGTTACCGTTGCTTCCTTCCGGACCTGGCGGGGTTGGCGGGATTGTGTCGCGTAGGGCCCGGCACTAATCGATTCTACCATCCAGCGGCAGGCGTCGCCGCTCCCGCCAACCCTCTCCGCCCGAAACTCCAGCCCTCCTCCACATTTTCCAAAAGATGAGACGCGCAGTTCCAGCGCTGCGCTGCCGCCTCCGCTCAAGACAGATACCCCGCACCGGCCAAGACAAAAAATCCGTGTTCATGCGATGCAACGCCGCCCTGAAAACTGTACAATCGCTGCGCTCGAAAATCACCTGAGGATGAGCACATGAAGCCTTTTGGATGGATTCTCGTATTGCTGATCGCGGTATCGCCCGCGTGGTCCGTCAGCACCAGGAAAATTACCGTGCAAGAGCTCAAGAACCTGCTGACCGATGCGCAGGCCGCCAAGAAGAGCGATGACGAAGTAGCCCTTCAGCTCAAGCAAGTCGAGCTCTCCGAAGAACTGACCACCAGCACCATGAACAGCCTCTCCGGGCTCGTTCCAGGCCCACTCTCCACCGAGCAGATGTACGTGCTTGAGGGTCGCAGCGCCGTCCTGGCCCCGCCCGCATCCGACATTCCCTCCGCGACGCCGCCCGATGCCGCCGCGCAGCAGGCTATGCTGGCCAAGGCCTCGGACTACGCCGCCAAATCCTACGCGCAATTGCCAACCCTCACCGCAACCAAGATGACCGCCCGTTTCCAGGATGGCGTCGAAGCGGTCCACAACAGCGGCATGAAGCAGACCATGACCGGCAGCGATGACCCCGTCTGGGAGCAAACCAGCCTCTACACCCGCCTCATGACCACCCACACCGACGCCATCGAGAGCGTCAACGGCGTCGAAAGACTCCCCGCGAAAGACAAAACGCAATGGGGCATGAACAATATGGTCACCTCAGTCGGGCCAGCCCTCAGCCTTAACACCATTCTTCAGGATGCCACCGGCAGCGGCACTCTCAAATGGCTTCGCTGGGAGAGCCTCAACGGCAATCAGATCGCCGTCTACAGCTTCACTGTCGACAAGAAGAAGACCCACTACGCCCTCAACTACTGCTGCTTTCCTGAGACCATGACCGCTGGAGTGATGCACTTCAGTAGCTCCGGATCGGCGGCCTCAGGTGGGGCAGGAACTGTAGCCAAGGGCAATCTACAGACCGCAAACGACTGGAAAAACTTCAAGACCACCACCGGCTACCATGGCGAACTCTTCGTCGATCCCGCGTCCGGCATCATCGTCCGCACCATCACCCAGGCGGATTTCAAGCCCTCCGATTTCATCCACTACGAATACATCCGCACCGACTACGCGCCCGTCCCAGCAGGCGGCAAATCTCTCTTCGTCCCGGTAAGAACCTTCACCGTTGCCGAGGTCGTGCCCAACGGCGACTCCTTCGCAGCCCATTACGCCGTCCGTCACAACCTGGTAACCCAGGACTTCAAGGACTATCAACTAGCCCACGGAGCCACCGTCTCCAGCGCCCCGGAAGAGGATGCCAAACCTCTTATAAAGAATGCCGCCAATAAACTGGTCCAGGAGGTCAACGCCGATGTGATTGCCGCGCGCGCCGCCAACCGGGAAAAGCGCTATGCGGACGCAGAAGCCGTCATCCTCAAGGACACCGTATCCAAGCCTGACTTGATCCTGCCCTGGGTAGAACTTGGCCTCGCGCAGCTCGGCTTGAAAAAGTACACCGACGCCGAAACCAGCTTCAAAACAGCGCTTGCCATCAATCCCAACGCCCCAAAATCGCAGCAGGACATCGGGTTTCAGGGACAGGACAACCCATCGAGCACCCACATCGGCCGCACTGTCACCGCAGCTTCCGCAGTCGCATCCGAACAAACCCGTCCGCCCGACGTCATCGGCATCCTCTTGAGCAGCCTGGGAGAAGTCTACGTTCGCACCAATCGCCCCGCCGAGGCCCAAGCAGCCTTTGACGCCGCGGCCCAGGCCAATCCCGCCCAGGCCGCTTTCTACCTGCGCAACGAAACCATCTTCTTTTTCCAGGTCGGCAACCTGGAAGCGCAGCTCGCCGCCGCGAAAAAAGCCATCGCCGCCGATCCCCACGTAGCCGTGCCTTATTACTTCGAGGGCCAGGCTCTGGTCTCAAAAGCCACCATGGACCCTGCGACTCAAAAGATGGTCCTTCCGCCGGGCTGCGCCGATGCCTACCAGAAATACCTGCAGCTCGACCCCAACGGCCCATACTCAGCCGACGCGAAGGCCATCCTCACCTCCGCCGGGCAGCAAATAGCGGCGAAGTAGTCGTAACTCACAGCAAGATTGCAGACTGCCCTGGCTGGCGGACAGGCTTGTCCTGCCGCCGGTCCATGGGCACAACCTGTCCGCGCGCACGAGTATACTTGCTGCGGTAATGCGCGACCGCTGGAAGCAAATCTCTAAATCTGGATAAACATGCCTAGCATTCTGCTGACAGCAGCCCTGCTCCTCGCACTGCCCCTCACACAATACCCCACGTTGACCGCTCAGGACAGCGCCAACAAACCCAAAACCGACAGCGGCACGAGCAAAGTAATCGCCAGCATCAACACCGATGTTCTCGCCGCACGCAAGGCAAACGCAGAGCACCGCTATGGCGACGCGGAAGCCCTGATGCTTAAGGATCTCGCCGACCATCCAGCCATGGTGATACCGCGCGTCGAACTGGCCTTGGCCGAGATGGGCATGGAAAAGTACGACGACGCGGCCCTCAACTTCAAGAAGGCGCTCGGCATCGACTTTAAGATCGATGCCGCAAGCCATTCGGACGACTTCTACGCCACTCCTGGCAGCAGTGACATCCAGGCGACGCGCGCCTCGCGCAATACCGCAGGCGGCGAAGTCGTGGACCTGAAGAAAAACGACCCGGAGATTGTCGGCGCCGCCTGGAGCGGCCTCGGCGAGGTCTACATCCGCCAGAAGCACTATCCCGAGGCGAAGCAGGCCTTTGACAGCGCGGCGCAGGCCAATCCCGCCAAAGCAGGACTTTACCTGAGCAACGAGACCATCTTCTTCTTCAAGGCCGGCAATCAGGAAGCGCAGCTCGCCGCCGCGGAAAAAGCCATTGCCGCCGACCCTGCCCGCGCCAACATGTACTACTTCAAGGCCCAGGCCCTGGTTTCAAAAGCCACCATGGACCCCGCAACCCAAAAGATGGTCCTCCCGCCAGGCTGTGCCGATGCCTACAAGAAATACCTCCAGCTCGACCCCAACGGCCCATACTCGTCCGACGCCAAGAGCATTCTCGGAGCTGCCGGCATCCCGGTTCCTGCTGCTTCGGGCAAGAAGTCCTGACGCTGAGGACAGCCGATCACACACGGCCTGAAATCCAATTCCCCGCTACAATGGATAAGTGAGCAAAGAATCAACCTCCGCGGTGCTTGAAGCGCCGCCAAGCACCACCCCCACCGTGGGATTTATCTCGTTAGGCTGCCCCAAAAACCTCGTCGACTCCGAAGTCATGATGGGCCTGCTCGACCGCGCCGGCGCGCGCCTCACCAGCCGCCCCGAAGACGCAGAAATCCTCGTCGTAAACACCTGTTCCTTCATCGATTCCGCCAAGCAGGAGTCGGTCAACACCATCCTCGAAATGGTCCAGCACAAGACCGCCGGAACCGCCAAGCGCCTCATCGTCGCCGGCTGCCTCGTCGAGCGCTACCGCGACGAAATCCAGAAAAACATCCCCGAAGTAGACGCCGTAGTAGGCACCGGCGAACTTGAAGCCATCTTGGCTGCGGCAGGCCTAAGCTCCACACCAGCGCCAACCAGCACATCGCCCTTCAACATCCTCACCACAAGCGATTTAGTCGAGCGCGCCCCCAGCGCCGTCCACAAGCACTCCCGTCCAGAAGGCGACCTCCGCGAAGAGCAAGGCCGCTTCAGCCGCGAGCACTGGGACGGAGCCATCGCCAGCCTGCCCAACTACCTCTACTCGGACGAAACCCCGCGCATCCTCACCACCCCCAAGTCCAGCGCCTACATCAAGATCGCCGAGGGCTGCGACCACCCCTGCGGCTTCTGCATCATCCCCCAACTACGCGGCAAGTTCCGCTCCCGCCGCATGTCGTCGGTCCTCGCCGAAGCCGAAAACCTCGTCAAGCAGGGCGTCCGCGAAATCACCCTCATCGGCCAGGACACCACCTGCTACGGCGAAGATCTCGGCCTCAAAGACGGTCTCGCCCAGCTCCTCGACTCCCTCGCGCAAATTCAGGGCCTCAAGTGGCTCCGCTTCCTCTACGCCTACCCCAATAAAGTCACGACCAGGCTCCTCGAAACCATCGCCAAACACTCGAACATCGCCAAATACCTCGACGTCCCGCTCCAGCACGCCTCGCCCGCGGTCCTCAAGCGCATGAAGCGCGGCGGCAGCGGCCAAATCTTCCTCAAGATGATCGAGAAAGCCCGCAGCATCGTCCCCGATCTAGTCCTGCGCACCACCTTCATCGTGGGCTTCCCCGGCGAAACCGACGAAGACTTCGCCCAGCTCGAAGACTTCGTCCGCCA
>Ga0206802_1014_pt1 | contig 44207 bp, 43 predicted proteins | sample Alteio_BWOrgCont_63_FD_152902 | JGI IMG/M metagenome (GOLD analysis project Ga0206802, IMG submission 152902) | Enriched cells from forest soil in Barre Woods Harvard Forest LTER site, Petersham, Massachusetts, United States -... | ecosystem: Environmental > Terrestrial > Soil > Temperate forest >... | reverse complement strand
GAAAAAAAATAAAGGACACACCCCTTGAAACATCAAATCATTCAAGCCAAACGCATAGTCATTAAAATTGGTTCTTCATTATTGGTTGAAGATAAAACTGGGGCTATTCACTCTGAATGGTTAACGAGTTTAATTGATGATGTAGTGCTTTGTTGGCAACGTGGACAACAAGTTGTATTAGTGTCATCAGGCGCCATTCCTTTAGGGCGACGGCATTTAAAATTAAAAACGGGTGCACTACAACTAGAAGAAAAACAAGCAGCCGCCGCTGTGGGACAAATTAAACTTGCGCATGCTTATCAAGAACTTTTAGAAAAACGCGGCATCACCGTTGCCCAAGTGCTATTAACATTAGATGACAGTGAAAACCGACAACGTTATTTGAATGCGAAAAATACGTTAGAAACTTTAATTAATTTGCGCGCAATTCCAGTCATTAATGAAAACGATACGGTTGCGACTGCTGAAATTCGTTTTGGTGATAATGATCGATTGGCTGCACGTGTAGCGCAAATGATTAGTGCGGATATGTTAGTGTTACTCTCGGATGTGGATGGACTTTATACTGCAGATCCTCGCGACAATCCCAAGGCAGAAATGATTCCTGAAGTCACACAATTAACGCCAGAAATTCTTTCGATGGCGAGCGGATCTGGCACTGCTTATGGCTCTGGCGGCATGATTACTAAATTGGCTGCGGCGAAAATTGCTTTAGCCTCAGGATGTAAAATGGTGATTGCAGCAGGCAAACACTTAAATCCTCTCACTCGAATTGATGAAGTAGGACATAACACTTGGTTTATTCCTGAAACCACACCAACTAATGCACGCAAAAACTGGATCGCACAACACCTTAAACCCAGAGGTTCAATGACGATTGATACTGGCGCAGTCACAGCATTGCAACAAGGGAAAAGCTTATTGTCAGTTGGTATTATCGGTATTGAAGGTGAGTTCCACAAAGGTGATGCCATCTGTATACTGACTGGTGACAAAAAAGAAATAGCCAGAGGATTATCCAATTACCCATCGCATGAAGCACAAAAAATAATGGGGCGAAAGAGTGCTGACTTTGAAACTATTCTAGGTTACCAAGGGAGTGGCGAAATGGTACATAGAGATGATTTGGTATTAATGCTATGACAACTATTCATGAGACCATGATTTCCATCGGTGAATCTGCACGTAGCGCCTCGCGAACATTGGCACTTGCTTCTGCAAACACTAAAAATAATGCATTGCAGCTTATTGCTACTGCCATAAGACAAAATCAATCCGCTATTTTGCGTGCTAATGCAGAAGATTTAACAGAAGCAAAACAAAAAAATATTTCTGCAGCTTTTCTGGATCGATTGGCATTGAATGCAGAACGCATTGAAGCGATGGCAAAAGGATTAGAAGAAATTGCAGCATTACCGGATCCAATAGGAACCATTTTGGCCGATATTCATAGGCCTAATGGCCTGGAAATTAAGCGTATCAGAGTTCCAATTGGTGTTATTGGTGTTATTTATGAATCGCGTCCTAATGTTACTGCTGATGCAGCAGGTCTTTGTCTTAAATCAGGTAATGCAGTGATATTGCGTGGCGGCAGTGAAAGCTTTCACTCTTCCTCCGCCATTCTGCAAGCTATTCAGCAGGGACTTTTAAAAGCAGAATTACCCACCACTGCCATACAAATGATTCCTACATCAGATCGAGCTGCGGTCAGTGAAATGCTGAAAATGGATAAATACATCGATGTCATCATTCCTCGTGGCGGCCAACAATTAATTGAACGAATTGCAGCAGAGAGCCGCATTCCACTCTTTAAACATTTAGCTGGTTTGTGTCACACCTACCTTCATCAAGCAGCTGATAAAGAGATGGCGCGGAAAATTGTACTGAATGCCAAAATGCGCCGCACTGGTATTTGTGGCGCGACAGAAACTTTATTGGTTGATCAAACTATCGTTAATTCACATTTACCGAGCATTCTTGATGATTTAATCAAAGCAGGATGTGAAATTCGCGGTGATCAACAAGTGATGAAACTAGACTCTCGCGTTAAACCAGCGAATGAGCAAGATTATGAGACTGAATATCTTGATGCTGTCATTGCAGTGAAAGTAGTTAAAGATTTATCGGCTGCAATCGAACATATCGCTATCTATGGAACACAACACACTGAAGCGATTATTACAGATGATAAAACAGCTGCAGAAAAATTTTTGAGAGAAGTGGATAGCGCTATTGTCATGCATAACACTTCTACTCAGTTTGCAGACGGTGGTGAATTTGGAATGGGTGCAGAAATTGGAATTGCTACTGGAAAATTGCATGCGCGAGGACCAGTAGGGGTTGAACAGTTGACTACCTTTAAGTATTGGGTTTTGGGAGATGGGCAATTAAGGATTTAGACATAATCTGTTATTGGTAAGAAAAAGTGCGTGGGCAATTGCTGCCCACGCATAAGTCTTTATGTTTTTTTCCCAAAGGATGGTGAAGGAGGATATTGAATACTGCTTGGCGCAGGTGATGCAGGGGTCACGGCATTAATCGTAGGCAAACCAAAGGTAAGCTTACGTGCTGACCACATAGGTTTGAATGGTACTAACGCATCTCTTTCAATAAGAGATCCTTTTCCCACATATCCACGGTTTTCTTTCTCGTTAGGTTTCAAAGGACTATTGTTGTGCGCTTTAGTTTCTGCTTTTGAATTAAATGTCTTACGCATAGATGCTACTGACATTAATAACACTCCTCTATTTGATTAATATTTTGTCTGTATTTGCTTTTTATAACTTTAAGCGATCAAAGAGTATAGGATATTTTATTCAGATACAACAAAATTTAGTATTTTTTAGACGATAAAAAAAGGTGAACTTTCACTCACTTAGCCTTATTCATACTGCTGTATTACCTGCCTAGATATCTTTGTTTGATGTGGTTGATAAAGTACTCAGGGTTAAGCGATTCACCAGTTACTTTTTTCATTAAATCATCTGTTGGCAATGAAGAAGCATGATTGTGGATATTTTCATTGAGCCATTTCTTCAAGAGATGAAAATCTCCGGTTTTAGCTTTATCGAAAAAATCTGGGTGAAGCTTGATGAATGTTGCAAAAAGTTGCGCGCCTACCAATCTACCTAATGTGTAAGCTGGGAAATACCCAAATAACCCTGCGGGCCAATGCACATCTTGCATCACACCATTTTTATTATTGCCTAGTGTTGTTACACCTAAATATTTTTGCATATGCTCATCCCACCAGGCGGGAAGATCTTGAATCGACAAACTTCCATTCACTAAATTTTTTTCAGTCTCATAACGCAAAATAATATGTAACGGATAAGTCACCTCATCCGCATCAACCCGGATAAAACCTGGTTTGACTCGGGTGGATAACTTATATAAATTTTCAGCGACTAATGCATCTTGCTGACCAAATAAATTTTGTGCGATAGGAGCAAGATGCTGAAAAAATGGTAGCGAGCGGCATACTTGCATTTCGACTAAAAGCGACTGGCTCTCATGCATTGTCATGCTGTGCCCTGCTTGACCCACTGGCTGATCCATCCAATTTCTTGGCAATCCTTGTTCATAGAGCGCATGACCAGTTTCATGGCAAATACCTTCTAGTGAAGAAAGAAATTCATCTTCGCGATAACGGGTAGTGATGCGCACATCAGTTTGAATGCCGGAACAAAAAGGATGATGACTGACATCTAGACGTCCGTGCTGAAAATCAAATTGCAGTGCTTCCATTGCTTTCATACCTAATGCTTTTTGTTTTTCGATAGCGAAAGGTCCTTTGGGTATATTAAGTTTATCTGTACTTTGCCGTTCAACAATTTGCTGCAGTAAGACAGGAATTGATTTCTTCAATCCTGAAAAAATAGGATCAATACTTTTTTGATTAAACCCCGGAGAGAATTGATCGATAAGCACATCGTAAGGATCTTGATGAAAAACTTCAGCTTGCCTTTGCGCTACTTCTTTTGCTAAACGAAATGTTTTTTCAAAGTAAGGTAAAAAACCTTGCCAATTATTTTGTTCCCGATATTTACGCCAAGCTTGTTCGCTCGCCATTCTGGATATAGTTAACTCTTCCGTCAGTTTGGGTGAAACGCAGACAGCTTTTAAATATTCTTTTTCCATTAAAGCTAAATTTGCCTTATCCCAGAAATCAGGCAAATTTTCTTGTTTAGCATTATCGATGAGTTTTTTAACTTTTTTAAGAGTCAATGTTTTGTGCATCAAGCCACTTAAGGTTGCAACTGCATTGGTACGAGACTCTTCTGCTCCTATCGGCATCATGACTGCTTCATCCCACATCATAATTCGGTGTATATAGGTCAAATGAGATAATCGCTTAAATATTGTTTTCAATTGCTGATAATTTTTCATGCTTAAAAACCCCTTATACCGATTTACTTTCCTGAATAATGATTTAAGATGAAACACATTGCAACTAGTGTAATGAATGGGCAGATGAGCATGACAAAAGCAAAACCACTTCTTCAACAAATTTCGATTGACCTCCTGGTTCGTGGCAAATATCAGCCACGGCGCCACTTTGACCAAGGACAATTGCAAGAACTTGCTGACTCAATTAAAACCATGGGTGGCTTATTGCAACCCATTGTAGTTAGACCACTTAGCAATAACAAATATGAAATTGTTGCCGGAGAGCGGCGTTGGCGTGCGACCCAATTAGCCGGCTTAACAGAAATTAGCTGTTTAGTGAGTCACTATACTGACGAGCAAGCATTGCAAGCTGCTATTATTGAAAATATCAACCGTGCAGATCTTAACCCTGTTGAAGAAGCGCAAGCCTATCAAAGACTCATCGATGAATTTAGCTATCTACATGAAGAAGTTGCAGCCGCAGTAGGAAAATCACGTACAGCAATTACCAATGCATTGCGACTATTAAAACTCGATGCACGAGTACAAGAATTATTAATTTCAGGAAGTCTATCCGAAGGTCATGGAAAAATCATGGCTGGCTTACCTGAAGCACAACAATTTCCTCTGGCACAACGCTGTGTTGAAAAAGGCTGGAGCGTCCGAAAAATTGAGCAAGAAGCAAAAAAATTACAATCCCCAGGAAATGATGCCGGAATTTTTAGTGATCCCAATGTAAAACAATTAGAGACTGCACTGTCAGAACACATTGGTAATCAAGTAAAAATTGATTATGAAGATCGTGGCGGCGGATACGTTAAAATTAAATTTAATAATGTAGATGAGCTCGAGGGACATTTTGATCGTTTAGGATTTAAACCAGAGTAACTTTATAGCGCGGATCAATCCGCGCTATAAGATTATGTTGTTTAGTAAACCCAACGAGCTGGCATCCAATCCCAATTGGTGCAATCGCCAGTTTCAATCTTGTACTTAGAGCATGCCCAATAGCCTTCAATCCACACAGCTCCATTTGATGAATCTTTATATAAGCAGATATTATGCTTAGGCACCCAAACATTACCAAACCATCCTTCTACCGGAAAACAATTCGTATAATTGGATGGCATAACAAACACTTCTTTTGCAGCAGGAACTGTAGTAACGATCACGTGTCTTTCTACGACGACAGGCGATGTTGTCACCGTCGTTGCTTCTGATGTAGCAGGCGTTACGACAGTAGTAGTTTCATCAGCTTGTGCGCTAAGACAGGCAAATAAAGAAAATAAACTAACGAGTAATGCTGACAAGATTAAACGGGTATGTGACATCATTGGCATCTCCATTGCTAGTAATCAAAAATGAAACACTGAACCATAATCTTACACTGGATATTGAATGCTCGAAAAGAGATATAGATTCATTTTACTGAGAACACTACCGTCCAAAGCCAAATATGCAATTAATGCAAATATAATGAACATTATCCGATAAAAGGTTTTGTCATTTTTATTTAAGCCGCAAAAAATTACCCAATAAATCATAGCCGCCTACAGTCAAAATCGATTCAGGATGGAATTGGACGCCAAAAACTGGATATTGACTATGCCTTAATCCCATAATCTCACCCTGTTCACATCGTGCCGTCACGATTAATTCTTTAGGTAAATTTTCGTTAGCAACCACTAATGAATGATAACGCGCCGCTTTTAATGGATTTTCTAAATGATGAAATAGATTTTCATTGGAATGTGAAATGAAAGAAACTTTGCCATGCATAGGATAGTTAGCACGAATTATTTTTCCACCATAAGCTTGGCCTATTGCTTGATGACCAAGACACACACCTAAAATAGGAACTTGCCTGCCAAAGTGATGTATCGTTTCTAATGAAATACCCGCTTCATCAGGCGTCTTAGGACCCGGAGAAATAATAATATGCGAAGGATGAATGCCTGCAATATCGGCTAAGGTGAGTTGATCATTGCGCTTTACAATTGTATTTGCACCCAACTCACTCATATAGCGCGCTAAGTTATAAACAAATGAATCATAATTATCAATCAACAATACTTTCACACAAAGTTCTCCGCAATGCGTTAGCTTTAGTTAACGTTTCTTCATATTCATTTAAAGGATTTGAATCAACAACGATCGCTCCTCCGGCTTGAAAAATAACCGTCTGGTTTTTTACACAAAAAGTACGGATCGTAATTGATAAATCCATATCACCATTGAAACCAATATACCCTACACTGCCGCAATACGGCCCACGTTGTGTAGGTTCGATTTCCGCAATAATTTCCATCGCACGAATTTTAGGCGCACCTGTGACTGATCCGCCAGGAAATGTAGCGCGCAACAAGTCAATTGCATTAAATGATTCGCGCAATTCACCGATTACGACTGACACTAAATGATGCACTGTCGCATAACTTTCCAGGCTACATAATTCTGGTACTTTAACACTGAAGTCACGGCATACTCGCGATAAATCATTTCGCAATAAATCTACTATCATTATATTTTCTGCATAATCTTTTTCACTGGCTAGTAGTTCTTGTGCCAACCTTGAATCTTCAATTGCATTTTTATCGCGGCGCCGAGTTCCTTTAATCGGTCGAGTTTCTACCCGACCATTTGTTAACTTTAAAAATCGCTCAGGAGAAGCTGAAATAACAGTCACACCATCGAAAACAAGATACGCAGAAAATGGTGCTGGATTAAACATACATAATCTGCGATATAAATCTAATGTCGAAATGGATGATGGCAATAGTGCTGAAAATCTTTGCGAAATATTCGCTTCAAAAATATCACCCGCCAAAATATATTCTTTAACGGTTTCAACCGCTTCAATATATTTTTCTCGCGTGAAATTGGATTCAATCATTTCATTTTTGATGGCTGACATTGACAATGCAGGCAATGCAGTCATTTTTGTGAATTCACTCACCAGCCATTGGCATCGTTCTTCAGCGTGTTTTTTTCTAGCTATCTCTTCTGTTAAAGGAAAACCACTTGAGAAAATCCACGCTTGTTTTTTAATATGATCAAAAGCGACCACTAAATCATAAAAACCCACTACCATATCAGGAAATTGCATATCATCGTGCTGCTTTGCGTCAATTTTTTCGAGATGTTGATAGAGGTCATAACCAAAATAACCTGCCGCACCTCCTTGAAAAGGAATTTCCATTTCATGGCAAGAAAGAGGAAATTTAGATAATTCTTGCTGCAACACTTGAAATGGATCACCTATCCATTTCTTCCCTTTTAATTCAATTTGATCACCTTTGCTCGATAAAATTTGAAAAGGATCGATGGCAATAAAACTATAACGTCCGCAATGTGGAATGACAGAGGTACTATCTAACAAAACAGTCCCAGGATATTTTGCCGTTAAAGACAAAAAAAAGATGGGGTTTTGATAAGGAATTTCATATCGTACTGGGTAAAACATATTTGCTAATTCACACCTATTAGAATAAAATTTTAAACACTTAATATAATCACATTCACTGGCTGCTGCGAGATTATCATGATTAAAATGTCTTTGTCACAAATTGCTACACAGTTAAACTATCTACAACCAACACAAGAAGCTACTTTTGAAGGCATCTGCAGCGATACACGGACAATTAAGCCCAAGAGTTTATTCGTTGCGATCCAAGGCGAACATTTTGATGGCAATGAATTTGTCACTGAAGCATTCAAAAAAGGCGCAGCCTGTGCACTGGTCAGCCGTCTTATAGACTGCCCTATTCCTCAGCTCATCGTTAAAGATACGCTGCAAGCTTTAGGAGAAATAGGAGCTTACTGGCGCAATCAATTTTCTTTACCCATTGTGGGTATCACTGGCAGTAATGGCAAAACAACCTTGAAAAATATGATTGCTTCTATTTTACAAGCAGCCTGTCAGCACAACGCCAATCAAGTTTTAGCCACTGAGGGTAATTTGAATAACAATATTGGCCTGCCCTTAATGTTGGCCCGCCTGGATGCAAGTCATCATTTTGCCGTATTAGAAATGGGCATGAACCATTTTGGCGAAATCGCTTACCTCACTGCGCTTGCTAAACCTAATGTTGCTGTGATCACCAATGCCGCTGAAGCGCATCTTGAAGGATTAGGTAGTATTGCAGGTGTTGCTAAAGCAAAAGGCGAAATTTTTCAAGGCTTACAGCCTAATGGAACCGCAATCTTAAACCGTGACGATGCACATTTTGATTATTGGAAAAATCTAATCGGAAAACACCAATACCTAACCTTCGGTTTAGAACATAATGCTGATGTCACAGCCTCTTTACAGGATGGCCACATCACATTAAGCACACCACTAGGGCAGATCAATGTCACTCTGCCACTACTTGGAAAACATAATGTCATGAATGCTTTGGCAGCCACCGCTTGTGCATTAGCATTAAAACTAAATCTCAACACCATAAAATCGGGTTTAGAAAACGTTAAACCAGCACCGGGCCGCATGCGCCAATATGTACTGCAAAATGGCACTCGCATTATCGATGACACCTACAATGCCAACCCATTTTCAACCCAGGCTGCAATCCATACTCTTGCGAATTTTAAAGGTAAGCGAATATTAGTTTTAGCCGATATGAGAGAACTAGGTAAAAATGCTAGCGAACTACATTTTATAACTGGGCAACGCGCTAAAGATGCGGGCATCGATCATCTACTCACCTTTGGCACATTAACTGAAGCAACTGCAAAAGCATATGGCAAAGACGCCCAGCATTTTACTGACAAAGAAAAATTATTAGCAGCACTACAACCTTTTTTACAAAAAGATACTACCATTTTAATCAAGGGTTCACGCTCGATGAAGATGGAATACTTTATTGAAAAACTGGTACCCAGCGAAGAACTAGAGCACCATCACTAATATAATAAAAGGAATCACGCAAATGACAGTCAAAACACCCATCACAATTGCTTATGGTGACGGTATCGGCCCAGAAATCATGACTGCAACACTCAAGATTTTAAATGCAGCCAATGCAGCCATCGATCCCGAAGTCATTGAAGTAGGTGAAAAACTATATTTACAAGGGTTGACCTCAGGCATTCCTGACAATGCGTGGCAATCATTAAAACGCACTAAAGTATTACTGAAAAGCCCCATCACCACCCCCCAAGGTGGCGGCTACAAAAGTTTAAATGTCACTTTACGAAAAACATTAGGTTTATATGCCAATGTTCGCCCTAATACTTCTTATGCACCCTACGTGCCCACCAATCATCCACAAATGGATTTGGTCATCATTCGTGAAAATGAAGAAGGCACTTACTCTGGCATCGAACATCGTCAAACTGATGAAGTATATCAATGTTTGAAACTTGTGACTCGCCCCGGCTGCGAGCGCATTGTACATTATGCTTTTGAATACGCGCGAAAATTTAATCGCAAAAAAGTAACTTGCTTGACCAAAGACAATATCATGAAAATGACTGACGGCATTTTTCATCAAGTATTCAATGAAATTGCTGCACAATATCCTGACATTGAAAACGAACATTATATTATTGATATTGGCACTGCCCGTGTCGCCGTTCATCCTGAACGCTTCGATGTGATTGTCACATCCAATTTATACGGTGATATTTTATCTGACGTTGCTGCTGAAGTCGCAGGATCAGTTGGCCTTGCAGGCTCTGCCAATGTAGGCAATCACATGGCCATGTTTGAAGCTATTCATGGTTCTGCTCCTGATATTGCTGGCAAAAAAATTGCGAATCCTTCTGGCTTATTAAATGCAGCCATCCAAATGCTAATTCACATCAACCAACCTGAAGCCGCGATGCTAATTGAAAATGCATGGCTGAAAACACTAGAAGATGGCATGCACACAGCCGACATTTATACCCCAAAATACAGTAAGAAAAAACTCAACACCGATGAATTCGCTGATGCTGTGATTGAACGTCTAGGACAAAAACCCACTCACTTCAAACCCGTCATCTACAAAAAAGATGTGTCAGCACGAATTGAATGCTATGGAGAAATCCAACGTGCAGAAACAAAAAAAGAATTAGTTGGCAGTGACATTTTTATCGATAACCCCACTCTCACCCCTGATGAATTAGGTAAAAAATTATTAACCCTCAAAACTCCACTCAAACTCATTACCATCACCAGCCGCGGCTTAAAAATATGGCCAAACAGTATGATTGATGCTCCTTATGCACATCATTGCAGCTGTCGCTTCCAATCATCAACCGATGTTAAACAATTATCTGCTATCAAACATCAAGATATCATTGACCTTTTAAAGCAATTTGAAGCATTGGGATTAGATGTGATTAAAACAGAAAATCTGTATACCTTTGATGGAAAAATTGGATTTTCTTTAGCGCAAGGACAGTAATTTTAAGGTACTTTGAAATTTGCTCGCTTTAACCTATCGGTTATTGCGATCCAATCACTGGTCAGCGGCACTCTTTCAACTAACAATTCATTAAAACTTCGATGATCCAATTCCCGTAATATTCGATACAAATCATGCGCATAATTTTTTGCATCTTCCGGCATTAAAATAACTTGAACACTTTTATTTTTGGTACTTAATGGCTTGCGAACTAACACAGCAACAGGAAAATTAATTTTCTCTACATAAGAAATTAATTCTTCACGCTCCATCAAGATCATTTTCGTTTGCGGAGCATAATGCGATTCAAGCGATCCTGATACTCGTGGTGCATTTTTTTGCGCAAGTAAAACAGGTATTTTTATCACTGCTGCAATTTGTTGCGCCGTAATCATCCCAGGACGCAAAATAACCGGAACATCATTACTTAAATCCAGAATAGTTGATTCTAAACCCACTTCACAATCACCCCCTTCCAAAATAAGATCGACAGCCTCCCCTAACTCTTCACGGACTGCCTCTGCGCTGGTAGGGCTAATTCGCCCAAAACGATTCGCTGAAGGTGCGGCAATACCACCGCCAAAATTTTTTAATAAGGCAAGCGCCACAGGATGAGCCGGAATCCGTAATCCAATTGTATCTTGGTGGCCAGTTATCAGATCTGAAACAGCTAGGGATTTCTTCAAAATCAGAGTTAAAGGACCTGGCCAAAAAGCTTCTGCTAATTGAAATGCCAAGGGTGGGATTTCCCTTGCCCATATTGATAACTGCAGAACGGTTGAAATGTGTACAATAAGTGGATGATCCATAGGCCGTTGTTTCGCAATAAAGATTTTTTTTAACGCTTCAGGCTGAGAGGCATCAGCACCCAAGCCATAAACCGTCTCCGTCGGAAAAGCAACAAGCTCCCCTGCCCGCAAGATCTTCGCCGCATAATTAATGGATTCAGCTAACAACATCCCGTATACAACCCTGCTTAAAATCGGCTAATATACACCAATATGAATGACACCAATACAGCAGAATCGATTGAAACACCCTTCCAGCTTGCCTTAGTCCAAGGACAGCCCGTCACCGTCATGCCTAAAGATCTGTATATTCCACCCGATGCGATGGAAGTATTTTTAGATGCATTTGAAGGGCCACTGGATTTACTACTGTATCTGATTAAAAAACAAAACTTAAATATACTTGATATTCCGATTGCCGAAGTGACTAAGCAATACATGCAATACGTTGAAGTCATGAAAGAATTTTCACTGGAGCTTGCTGCCGAATATCTAGTCATGGCAGCCTTACTTGCTGAAATCAAATCGCGCATGTTATTACCACGCCCTGAGAATATGGAAGGCATTGAAGAAGATCCCCGCGCAGAATTAATCCGACGATTACAAGAATATGAACGCTTTAAAGCAGCTGCTGAAGACATCGACAAACTACCCCGCCACGGCCGGGATACTTTCGTTGCAAGCGCACTCACCGATGATTTAGTCGTTGAAAAACCTAAACCCAGTGTCAGCATGAAAGAATTACTACTGGCACTAGCCAATGTAATACGACGAGCAGAATTAAGTACCAGCCACCAAATTCGACTAGAACCACTATCTGTCCGTGATCGCATGACACGTATTTTAACCTCGCTGCAAGGCAAGGAATTCATCGAATTTAGCAGTGCCTTCACGCATGCTGAAGGACGCCAAGGGGTTGTTGTGACTTTTTTAGCAATGCTAGAATTGTTAAAAGACAACTTAATTGAATTCATTCAAACCTCACCATTTGGGCCCATCCATTTGAAAGCAGCAATAACAAGTTAACAATGTATTTTTTAAGAGATGAACTATGACTATCAGCCCCGAACAACTACAGAAAATCATTGAGGCAGCCCTGATGGTTGCTGGCAAGCCCTTGAAAGTTGCCGATTTACAAAAAATCTTTGACGAACAAGATCAACCATCGACCCAAGAAATCCAGCTTGCACTGCAAGGGGTCAGTGAGCGCTATAACGAGAGCGGCATAGAATTGCGTGAAGTGGCTAGCGGCTTTCAATTTCAAGCCAAAATTGAGTTTAGCTCCTGGTTGAGCCGACTTTGGGAAGAGCGCCCTCCACGTTACTCACGCGCTTTGCTTGAAACTATGGCTTTGATCGCTTATCGCCAACCGATTACCCGTGCAGAAATCGAAAGTATCCGCGGTGTTGCCGTGAGTTCACACATTACTAAAACTCTTCTAGAACGCGAGTGGATAAAAGTGATAGGCTATCGTGAAATTCCTGGCAAGCCTGCTCTTTATGGCACCACCAAAGCTTTTTTAGATCACTTTAACCTGAAAAATCTAGATGAATTACCTACTCTGGCTGAAATCAAAGATTTAGATAGCCAAGAAGCTAAATTACAAGTCCAACTGAATTTTCCGCACACTGATGATATGACTGATGATGTTAGTGAAGAAGAACCCGCCGAAGAGACTGTAGAATACGCATGAGTGAAAAAATTCAAAAAGTACTAGCTAACGCTGGCGTCGGCTCACGCCGCCAAATTGAAACTTGGATTCGTGAAGGCCGCATTTCAATCAATGGCAGCATTGCCACCATCGGCGATCGCATGACCCTCACTGACAAAGTCCGCGTAGATGGACGTGAGATCAAACTCATCAGAACCCAATCTGAAAAAATCCGGATACTACTCTATTACAAACCCGAAGGTGAAATTTGTTCACGCTCCGATCCTGAAAATCGCCCCACTATTTTTGATCATTTGCCAATGTTGCGAAATGGCCGCTGGGTTGCGGTTGGACGATTGGATTTTAATACTTCTGGGCTTTTATTGCTGACGAATCATGGCTCACTGGCGAATAAACTCATGCATCCTTCTGCTGAATTAGAGCGTGAATATGCCGTTCGCATTCAAGGAGAAGTCACCCCCACCATGCTAAAAGCGATGCGCAATGGTGTAGAGCTTGAAGATGGAATTGCTCACGTTGAAAGAATTGAAGATGCAGGCGGCGAAGGCGTCAATCATTGGTACAATATCATTGTCAAAGAAGGCAGAAACCGCATCGTTCGACGTTTATTTGAATCACAAGGATTAAATGTCAGTCGCCTTATTCGCATCCGCTTTGGATCCGTTGAATTACCTCGTTCTTTAAAACGCGGCCAATGGATGGAATTAAGCAAAGAAGAAGCGCTTGATTTAGCGGCTTCAGCAGGCTTAGCTGACACTTAAATTTCAAACAAATTCAATAGCTTACTGGAAAAAATTCCTTTTTTAATGATTCCTTAAGGCTAATTGCGCTATAATGCTCCAACTAATTTCTTATAATTAATAAACGAGGTTCAACCCAAAATGCGTGCTCGCTTAAGACAGGGGAAAATGCCAGATTTATCTTATCCGCAACTGAATTTCACCCCCAAGCACATCCAAAACTTTTATCTTTCTAACGCACCCGAAGAAATGACTTATATCGGCGGCGTTACCCTCGAATTCTTTTCTTTAGGTGGCGAGACTTGCCAAGAACTCACACCTATCCTTTGGAATTGCATTGATAGTTTTTCAGGTTTTTTAAGAACTGGGATAATGTTATTTAATAATGATACTCATCATGTCAAAGAAAAATATATAAAAATGCTAGCGATGGTTCTATCAGATGCAAAACAATTCTATTGCACGGCAATCAATCAGGAAGCGCTTAATAATTTATTTCACACTACTTACTTGCCTGGTATTTCTAGTTCATTTGTGTTGGCTACGATGATTGATTTTGTGGTAGCAATCAATGAAATGATTAGAGCTATTAACAAGGCATCCTCTTTTGAAGAATGGTTAAAAGACAGCTTGAATGAACTTACCCATTTACGCAAAAATAATAAGCCAACCGATCAAATAAACAATCTAGTAAATGATATAAAAATACGGATTAGAGTTAACTCTCAAAAAAATTCAGATCAAGTACGCTCACTTATCCAGCAATATACCCACGCACCCGAATTTATATTAGAAATTGGTAAACCATTAAAAAAGAACGACGCAGAAAGACAACAATGCATTCAAAAAAAATTAGATGACAATGCCGCTGAAAGCATTCTAAATTGCGTAATAAAAGGATGCAGTTTTGTGGGTCAAACAATGTTAACCCTAGCAAGTGTTGGAGTATCTGTTGCAGGTCTCACAACAATAGGCTGGGCATTAGTATGCGTTGCTGCGCTTCATTATCTTAATAATAATATCCTTTATCATTGCACTGGGAAAAAATCTCATCAACAATTAGAGAGTATTGGAAGGAGATGTGGTTTCTTTGCTAAGGAAAAACAGGGCGATAACATTAGCCATCCTAATGCACTAATGCATAGAATGGCATAAAATAAGATAACATAAAAATGCTAAGAACTAACCTAGAAGATATCAAAGATTTGCCAACTTTAGTTAAGATGTGCGAAGAAAAATTACAGTCCCGCTATCTTTTTTTAGCCGAATTAAAAGAAATAGATGAGGCATTAATTCGAGCTAATAAGGAATTAGATGCCCTTCCTCCTCAGCAAACTCCTGCTGATGAGACAACCTCTTTATTGGCCAGCGATCGAGAACAAAAAGAAGCAGCGGTAAAAATTAATATTGATGCATTATCAAAACCAAAAATAGAAAAATTGCTTGCTGAAACAGGAAGATTACTACATGAAGCGGCGGCGGAGAGAAAGATAATACCGAATCAGAAAATAAATTCCGAACAGCCGGCAGATACAAAAACCGTTTTCCGCACAAAGGACAAGATGATAGACCACATGCTTCAAATTACATCTGGATTTTTAACTATTCGTGACCTTATTCACCTAGCTAAGACCTCCGCTTATTTAAATAATATTCTTAGAACCATCCCTTTTACACAACGCTGCTTAGTTATCAATAAATCATCAGAAAACATTTTGCTGTTTAACCCGCAGCGGATTATGCCAGAAGTAAAACAAACTTATACTGGTCTCCATAAATTACTTGAAGAAGCTCGTAAAAAAGATCCATCATTAACCGCCGTTAAAGAAGAATTTGTTTTACAGCGCAATCGGGATCTTGTTGAAAGAACAGATAACAAAGCCCTATTTTGCGTAATTGGTGCCAGCGTCAGCGGAGTGCTTCTTATATGCGTATCCCTTGCATCGACGATAAAAAGCCGCACGACAGGAGAACAAATAAACCCAAACACGGCAAACGCCCTAGATATCATTGCTTTAGTATTTAACTTAACTATGTGTGGAGCGTACTCTGTTACTAGGTTACGCGATTATATAAGGAACGCCTCGCAAAATAGCATTGTTAATCAGCGTACTCGAACACAGTTTGATAATGACACACAATCGTTTTTTTCTTCTGCTCCAGTTATTCCAGAAAGTAAGCAAAATTCACAGCCTACTACCAGGCCTGAGTCGCCATAACTTAATAAAAAATCAAAATAATCATGACTCCTCAGACCAACAGCCTGAGGAGTCATGATTATTTTGATTTTTTTATAGAGTAAATTGCATTCTATAACTCATTACATCAACGAACCGTTTCCTTCAAACGATACAATACTTCCAAAGCCTGCTTTGGATTTAATTCATCAGGATTCACCCCTTTCAACTCTGTTATCGCAGGATGCTCCATAGGCTCAGCAAATAACAAATCCATTTGTTTAGATGAACCAGACATTGCATGCGATTGATTTTCTAATTCACTTAATTTTTGTTTCGCACGCAAAATTACCTGCCGCGGCACACCTGCTAATTGCGCCACTTGTATTCCATAACTTTGATTGGCGGCCCCAGGATTAACCGTATGTAGGAAAATAATTTTATCGTTATGCTCAGTTGCATCAAAATGCACATTTGCAACATTTTTAATTTCATCAGCTAATGCAGTTAATTCAAAATAATGCGTGGCGAATAACGTAAATGCTTTGGTGCCTTTAGCTAGATACTCTGCACATGCATAAGCTAGCGATAGTCCATCAAAGGTGCTAGTACCACGACCAATTTCATCCAGCAAAACTAAACTTTGTGAAGTAGCATTATGCAAGATGTTAGCGGTTTCCGTCATTTCAACCATAAAAGTAGAACGCCCGCTTGCCAAATCATCGGCCGCACCAATGCGCGTGAAAATCCGATCAATAGGACCTAGGATTGCTGATTTCGCAGGAATAAAACTGCCAATATGCGCAAGCAACACAATCAAGGCGACTTGACGCATATAAGTTGATTTACCACCCATATTGGGGCCAGTAATCATCAACATTCGCTGAGCTTCATCCAAATGCGCATCATTTGGCACGAATGGTTGTTTTGAAACAGCCTCAACCACAGGATGTCTTCCAGCTATAATGTGAATACCAGGATCATCCATCAATTCAGGACAACATAGATTTAAAGAATCTGCGCGCTCAGCTAAGTTGGTCAATACATCCAACTCAGCCAAAGCACTGGCGCAAATTTGCAATGGCTGCAAATCTATTAATACTTTCTCTAACAATTCATCATATAATTTTTTCTCACGCGTCAATGCAAATTCGCGGCTGCTTAAAGCCTTGTCTTCATACGTTTTTAATTCAGGTGTAATAAAACGTTCCGCATTTTTTAATGTTTGACGGCGAATATAATCAATCGGTGCCTGCTCTGCTTGCATCCGGCTAATTTCAATATAAAAACCATGCACACGATTGTAGCCTACTTTTAAAGTGGATAATCCGGTGCGTTTTTTCTCACGCTCTTCCAACTCTAACAAAAAACTTCCTGCATTTTCACTGAGCGCTAGCAACTCATCTAATTCTGGATCATAACCTTGTGCAATCACCCCACCATCACGAATGGTGACAGGTGGATTTTCAACAATAGCCTTCATCAATAATTCATAGAGTGCTGGAAATTCTGCAATTGATTGCGCCAATGATTGCAACAAAGAGGTATTACTGTTTTTCAATGCTATTTGTAATGATGGCAACACATTCAAGGTCTGGCGTAATTCTACTAAATCACGTGGACGTGCAGTTTTTAATGCCACACGCGCAAGAACACGCTCTAAATCACCCACGCCAGATAATAAATCATGATTGGCTAGAAAACGTCTATCCATTAATAAATTTTGAATCGCTTGTTGCCGTTCGCGTAAAATAACTTTGTCACGCAATGGCCGATTCAACCAACGCTTTAACAACCGACTGCCCATTGCCGTTGCTGTTTGATCTAGCACAGAGGCTAATGTATTTTCATTCCCCCCAGATAAATTAGTAATAAGTTCCAGATTTCGACGAGTCGCTGCATCGAGAATAATACTTTCTTCACGACGCTCGCAATGAATCGCACGAATATGTGGCAATGAGGTACGCTGTGTTTCACGTGCATAATGTAGTAAGCAACCTGCTGCACATAATGCTTGCGACATATCGGCGCAACCAAACCCTGCTAAATCTAAGGTTTGCATTTGCTGAGTCAATAATCGTGTTGCCGTTTCAATTTCAAATTCCCACGGTGGACGACGGCGAATGCCTGCTTTGCCCTCTGGTAAAAAATCGAATCGATGATCGTCACTCACTAAAATTTCAGTTGGCTTTAAACGCTCAAGCTCACTAATTAAAGCTTCCACTCCATCGACTTCTAATAGTTGAAATCGCCCACTGCTGATATCTAAGGTTGCAATACCAAAATGATCATGATGTGCATGCAATGCTAATAACAAATTATCTTGATGCTCATCTAGAAATGCTGCATCACTCACTGTGCCTGGCGTCAGTATTCGAACCACTTGCCGCTCAACCGGCCCGACACTAGTTTTTGGATCACCTATTTGCTCACAAATGGCAACAGACAACCCTTGACGTATTAATTTCGCGATGTAGGATTCAGCTGAATGAAATGGCACGCCAGCCATGGGAATGGGATTGCCTCCGGATTGGCCGCGAGCCGTTAAAGTGATATCTAATAAACGCGAAACTCTTTGCGCATCTTCGTAAAATAATTCATAAAAATCCCCCATTCGGTATAGCAAAATGGTATCGGGATGCTCTGCTTTAATGCGCAAATATTGCTGCATCATCGGAGTATGGTTTTTGGTAGCGTCAATGCTTGTGTTCATCATGAATTGCCCTTTACACTTAGTGCAACGAATATAATTGAGACTAACGATGACTTCAACCACAGAACACCTTGCCCAACAACTTGGCGAAGCACTCAAACAACGCAAATGGAAGCTAGTCACCGCAGAATCATGTACCGCAGGGGGATTGGCTTATGCCATAACAACTATCCCAGGCAGTTCAAACTGGTTAGATTGTGGCTATATTACTTATAGCAATAGATCTAAAAAAGCGATGCTGGATGTCAAATCGCAAACTCTCAATGCTTTTGGTGCTGTCAGCGAACAAACTGCACGAGAAATGGCAGAAGGCGCATTAAGCAAAAGTCAGGCACAAATAAGCATTGCCATCACGGGTATCGCAGGGCCCGATGGTGGCACCCCAGCTAAACCTGTTGGTACCGTTTGGTTTGCTTGGACTAGTACTGACCTTGGAACCGAGAGTTATCAGAATATTTTTTCAGGAAATAGAATCAAAATTCGTGAACAATCGATTGAAACCGCATTGAAAAAGCTAATTGAATACCTGGAAAAATAATTGTAGGGGCAAAAAACCTACCCCTACGCTCTAGCTTAATGGAAAAAAATACTACTAACCGCCTTTTTTCTTTTCTCTTTTTAACTTGCGTTTTTCATCCTTTGTTTTCTGAGGTTTCTTCTTTCCTTCTTTTTTCGCTCCATCACCTTTTGCCATCTTCATTCTCCTTAAAATTTAAAAAAACCATCCTATTTTATTATTACCATTATTTTTGGCAATAGAAGTTTACCATTCAATGATAAAATTTGCATAAAAAATAACTTGATAAATTTCCCAACAAAAGTCACTCTACGCAAAGATCCCGCAAGAATCATTTGAAAATCCCCCCCCTCCTGTTATTCTGTGTGAAACCTATTTTTTAACCCTATAAACTCTTTCAAAAAAGGAACGCCCCATGGAAGATAACAAACGAAAAGCCCTAGGCGCTGCACTCAGCCAAATTGAACGCCAGTTCGGTAAAGGTTCCGTGATGCGCTTAGGTGATGCAACAACCGCTCGTGATATTGATGTTATTTCAACTGGTTCGCTAGCTTTAGACATTGCTCTAGGTATTGGCGGCTTGCCACGCGGACGAATTGTTGAAATTTACGGCCCTGAATCTTCAGGTAAAACCACTTTAACCTTACAAGTCATTGCTGAATGTCAAAAAATCGGCGGCACCGCTGCTTTCATTGATGCTGAGCATGCACTTGATCCTGCCTATGCGAAAAGATTAGGGGTGAATGTGGATGATCTGCTTATTTCTCAACCAGACACAGGTGAGCAAGCGCTTGAAATTACCGATATGCTCGTTCGTTCCAGTGCAGTCGATGTTGTGGTGATAGATTCTGTTGCCGCACTAACACCCAAAGCAGAAATTGAAGGTGAAATGGGTGATCAACATATGGGCTTACAAGCGCGCCTTATGTCGCAAGCTTTACGCAAACTCACAGCCAACATTAAACGCTCCAACACACTGGTTATTTTTATTAACCAAATTCGTATGAAAATTGGCGTCATGTTTGGTAACCCTGAAACCACCACCGGTGGTAATGCACTCAAATTTTATGCTTCTGTACGTCTCGATATTCGTCGTATCGGCAGTGTAAAAAATGGTGATGAAATCATTGGTAACGAAACCCGCGTTAAAGTGGTTAAAAACAAAGTCGCGCCTCCCTTCAAACAAGCCGAATTTGAAATTCATTATAACCAAGGTATTTCTCGTGAAGGTGAAATGATTGAAATTGGGGTAACCCAAGGCTTGATTGACAAAGCCGGCGCCTGGTTTAGCTATAATGGCCAACGTATCGGTCAAGGAAAAGACAATGTACGTCAATTCTTGAAAGAACATCCAGAGATGGCAAATGAAATAGAAAAACAAATTCGCCAAAAAATGTTATCCGCACAAAACAAAATGAATGGAATTGCAGATGTAGCGGAAACAGAGGAGGAGACTGAAGCCTGAGTAACTTAAATGCAATCCGGCGTGCTGCACTCAACTATCTCGCACGCCGGGAACATTCTCATGCTGAACTTCTCCGAAAGTTATGCCAAAAGAAATTTGCTGAGACTGAGATTCAACAAGTATTAGATAAACTTGCCCAGGAAGGATTGCTCAGCAATACACGCTTCATTGAAAACTATGTGCATTTCCGCCGTGCAAAAGGTTTTGGGCCCATCCGTATTCAGGCTGAGCTCACTGCGCGTGGTTTGAGCAAAGAATTCATTGAAGGTCACTTGAATATGGCTGATAATTTGTGGTTTGAGGCTGCCCGTCAACTTTGGCAAAAACGTTTTAAAGGGATTGTGCCACAAGATTTTAAATCTAAAGCACAACAAATACGATTTTTACGCTATCGTGGGTTTACTGATGATCACGTAGAAAAAATATTAAGCAGTGACTAAGGTGACAATCTGTTAGTAAGAGAAAATAACTTATGCAAAAACAGCACAAACAAAACACTCGTTTTTCCGCAAACGAAATCCGTCGCTTGTTCATCAATTACTTTGAAAAAAATAATCATAGCATTGTAGCCAGCAGCTCGTTGATCCCGCATAACGATCCGACCTTACTTTTTGTCAACTCAGGCATGGTGCAATTTAAAGATGTGTTCCTAGGCAAAGAAGAACGCCCTTATAAACGTGCTGCTTCATCCCAACGCTGCCTTCGCGCTGGCGGCAAACACAATGACCTTGAAAACGTAGGCCATACCGCACGCCACCATACTTTTTTTGAAATGCTTGGCAACTTCAGCTTTGGCGATTATTTCAAGCATGATGCCATTCGTTATGCCTGGCAATTTTTGACAGAGAATTTACGATTACCGCCTGAAAAATTATGGATCACTGTATTTAACGAAGATAAAGAAGCTGAAAACATTTGGCTAAATGAATTAAAAATAAATCCTACACGTTTTAGCCGCTGCGGTGAAAAAGATAATTTCTGGTCCATGGGTCCGACAGGCCCGTGCGGCCCTTGCACAGAAATTTTTTATGACCACGGTCCTGAAATAGCAGGTGGACCACCAGGCAGTCCAGAAGAAGATGGCGATCGTTATATTGAAATCTGGAACTTAGTTTTCATGCAATATGATCGTGCAATCGATGGAACACTCACTCCCCTACCTAAACCTTCTGTCGATACTGGCATGGGATTAGAACGAATCGCAGCCGTCATGCAAGGCGTGCATAACAATTATGATATCGATTTATTTCAAAAATTAATTCAAGCGATCGCAGCTCTTGCACACACCCAAGATTATGAAAATACATCACTCCGTGTTATCGCAGATCACATTCGCTCATGTGCATTTTTAATTACTGATGGCGTTACCCCATCCAATGAAGGCCGCGGTTATGTTTTACGCCGCATCATTCGTCGCGCATTGCGTCACGGCAGTAAAGTAGGATTAAACGAGCCTTTTTTCTATAAGCTAGTCAAAACTCTTGTCATGGAAATGGGCGAACCCTATCCTGAATTAGCAAAAGCAGCATCACAAATTGAAAAAGTATTACACCAAGAAGAAGAGCAATTTGGCTTGACCCTGACCCAAGGTATGAAGCTCTTTGATCAAGTAGTCAATGAGCTCACAAGCACTATCATTCCTGGTGATGCAGTCTTCAAACTTTATGACACTTATGGATTTCCAGCCGATTTAACCGCAGACATGGCACGTGAACGCGGACTTTCAATTGATGCTGAAGGTTTTGAAACCGCCATGAACAAACAACGCCAACGCTCACGTCAAGCTAGCAAATTCGAGGCGGACTACACCACCGGCACCCACATTGAAAGCCCAACTGAATTTGTCGGCTATAAAAATCTAGCCCGCGAACAAACACCTGACAATGGCAAAATCATTGCCCTCTATCGCGCAGGACAAACTGTCGAGACTCTGAACAAAGGCGAAAAAGGATCCATTATTCTAGACCGAACTCCATTTTATGCTGAGTCAGGCGGCCAAATTGGCGACCAAGGTTGGCTACGCGCAGAACACGCTGAATTTCGCGTCTTAGATACGATTAAACAAGGACAAGCATACGTTCATGTCGGCCAACTTGAAAAAGGCCAACTAAAAATAGGTGATACACTCACCGCTATCGTTGATGCAAAACGACGTGCTGCCACCGTATTAAATCATACCGCAACCCATTTACTGCATATGATATTGCACCAAGTATTAGGTGAGCACGCCATTCAAAAAGGTTCTCTGGTCGAGCCAGAGCGCTTACGTTTTGATTTTTCTCATCCTGCTCCATTAACACCCGAAGAAATCAAATCCATTGAATTCAAAGTCAATGCAGAAATTCGTGCCAATCATGGAGCTGATGTGCGTATTACATCCCCAGAAGAAGCTACTGAAAGCGGTGCCATTGCTCTATTCGGTGAAAAATATGGCGATGAAGTTCGTGTCGTGCGATTTGGTGAATCCATTGAACTGTGTGGAGGCACACATGCTCATCACACCGGCGATATTGGTTTATTTAAAATTACTTCTGAATCAGGTGTTGCCGCAGGCATTCGTCGTATTGAAGCTGTCACAGGTGAAGGTGCGCTGCTTTGGCTTGAAAAGCGTGAAAATGAATTTAAACAAAAACTCAACCAAACAGAAGAACGTGCCCGCGCCATCGAAAAGCAATTAGACCAACTAAAAGAAAAATTCTCCGGCACATTAAGCCAGGATTTAGCAAGCCAAGCAAAAGAAATAGCAGGCATCAAAATACTCGCCGCTAAAGTAGAAGGAGTCGACACCAAGTCACTACGCAACACTGTTGACCAACTTAAAAATAAACTCGGCAATGCCATCATCATTCTTGCTGTCGTCAATGAAAATAAAGTCAGCATCATCGGCGGCGTCACCAAAAATTTAATGGAAAAAATTCCAGCGAAAGAATTAGTCAATGCAGTTGCCTTACAAGTAGGCGGCAAAGGCGGCGGCCGCCCTGACCTAGCTGAAGCAGGCGGCACTCAACCAGAAAATCTAGAAAAAGCTCTGGCATCAGTGTATCCATGGATTGAAGGACGCATAAAATTACTGTCTACAGAATAGACAAATTAAAAAATTTCATGCATGATATAAACACTTTTAAGGATGAAATAAAAACATGGCATTAATTGTACAAAAATTTGGTGGGAGCTCAGTTGGAACCGTAGGCCGCATTCAACACGTTGCCGAAAAGGTCAAAAAAACTAGAGATGAAGGTCACGATGTTGTTGTCGTACTGTCAGCAATGCATGGTGAAACCGACCGTTTAATTCAATTAGCTAATGCCATTACCGGTGATCCATCACCCAGAGAATATGACTCTCTAGTTTCAACCGGCGAACAAGTTTCTATTGCCCTATTAGCCATGGCTCTAAACAATAATAATTGCCCAGCAAAATCCTACACTGGATATCAAATCGGTATCTTAACTGACGATATCCACACCAAAGCCCGAATTCTACGAATTGAAACAGATTTGATCCGCAGCAACTTAGCCCAAGGCGAAGTTGTCATCATCGCCGGTTTCCAAGGAATTAATACCCAAGGCGATATCACAACGCTTGGCCGTGGAGGTTCAGATACCACTGCTGTTGCCTTAGCGGCAGCTTTAAAAGCAGATGAATGCCAAATTTATACCGATGTTGAGGGTGTCTACACCACAGATCCACGTGTCATTCCACAAGCACAATTATTATCTCAAGTCAGTTTCGAAGAAATGCTGGAAATGGCGAGCTTAGGCGCTAAAGTATTACAAATGCGCTCCGTCGAACTAGGCAATCAACATAATATGCCTATACGTGTACTCTCTACTTTTAGTGACCACCCAGGCACTTTAGTCACCTTCGAAAGTGAACTCATGGAAAAGCGCTTGGTGTCAGGCATCGCTTTCAGCCGTGAAGAAGCTATTTTTTCCCTCTCTGGCGTGCCAAATCGCGCAGGCATCGAAGGCCACATTTTAAATGGCATCAGTAATGCCAATATTGAAATAGACATGATTGCACAAAATGCTACCGACAATGAAACCACTGATTTCACTTTTACCGTGCAACGAAAAGATTACCCAAAAGCACAAAAAATTGTCACCAACCTAGCAAAAGAGCTCGAAGCAGTCTCATTTAAAATCAATGCAAAAGTCGCTAAACTTTCACTAGTTGGGATTGGAATGCGGTCTCATTCAGGAGTTGCCAGCAAAATGTTTCAAGCACTTGGCAACGCTGGTATTAATATTCAAATGATTACCACTTCTGAAATCAAGATTTCGGTGGTGATAGATGAAGAAAAATTAGTCAATGCGGTTAAAATTATCCATGAAGCATTTGAACTGGATAAGATAGGTGGCAAAACCGAAACATGCCATACTCTACCCTTTTGTGAAAGCAAGGACGCCCTAGATCCCGTGATCCCTGCCAATATAGGGATATCACCAGAAGGCAGCTAGCGTCCAAAAACAGTAAATATGCAAAAATAAATGAGAATTTTATTTACATAGAACTAGAAGATTGTTTACCATTGCTGACTTTGAAGCGCGATAAAAGCTTACAAGCAAGAAGGGATATTAGAGGTATATAACAAGGTAGTATGTCTAAGGAGATCGGATAGATGCTCATTTTAACGCGACGAGTGGGAGAAACACTAATCATTGGTGACGATGTTATCGTTACAGTGCTTGGTATAAAAGGCAATCAGGTCCGCATCGGCATTAATGCGCCCAAAGATGTTTCTGTGCATCGCGAAGAAATTTATCAGCGAATACAACAAGAAAAGAATACGGTGCCAGTGCCAGCAGCCCCTAAAGAAAAAGAGGTAAAAGCAAAGAAAACTGATAAAAATAAAGACACTGAGTAATCCTCAACTGCTTTTTTCGTTTTAGAAATCTAGCATTCAGGAGAGATGGCCGAGAGGCTGAAGGCGCTCCCCTGCTAAGGGAGTATGGGGACTTAAATCTCCATCGAGGGTTCGAATCCCTCTCTCTCCGCCATTATCAACACCTCAATACTGCGCCCGTAGCTCAGTTGGATAGAGTACCTGGCTACGAACCAGGGGGTCGGGAGTTCGAATCTCTCCGGGCGCACCATATAATGACTATTAATCAATCTGTTACGTTTTTCTGCTAAAAATAACCATGGCTCATATAAATAAAGCGTCTTCTGACGCCAGCGTTTGTATAATTATTGTCTTTGTACTAAAATGATGTCCATTATTAATTCTATGAGGTATGTAGTGCAAAGCCAAAGCCACGCAAAGATTAAAACCTTCATTGAAAGTGAACAGAAAATATTTGATGATAAGGACGTAGATATTTCTAGTACCGCGAGAGGTATCTTGGTCAGTGAACTGGATCAAGCCGCAGATGATAAAGCAATGTATCGCTTATGTTCTAACTTTCACACAACAGCTGCTCTTGATAAACAAATTATCAAGACCATAGAACAATTTACCAATCATCATGAAGCTAAAGCACTGTTAGCAGTCAATGAAAACATACGATTCCCATTCAATCTGTTTGATTATCTGCAACGCGTCTGCCCATGCATTTTAGAACATGATATTTTTGTAGATGCATTAGAAAAACTGCTTACCACAGGAACAGCCTACAACATAAAACAAATGCAAATTGCTGCAAGAATCAAATATCCACATATTAGTAACGAACTTGGCGTAGAATTTCTGGTTGATTTTTATCAACTTCCCATTTTGAATGAGAAACATCGTGATTATATAAGTGAAATAATAGACGTTCCAAGACCTGTTGCAACGATCATAACTGCTTATACCAGTGATAGCAAAAACTACGAAATCAAGCCTGCAACAATCGATGGACAACCTTGTCCAACTTGGAAAAGCTTAGCTATCAATTTTGACTTGGAATCCATATTGAAACAAGATCCGGTTATGCCTCCAATCACCTCAACACCCCTATTGGAAACTCCAATTGGACAATTAGCTATTTTTCGTGACGATAGTATAAGAATACAAACCGACCTATACGGTGAAGCCTCAATCACATTCCAAAGTAACCTGCCTTTTGCACACACTCATTGCCAACAGCTTGCCAATATCTTCGAAGTATTAGCTAATAATAAACATCCGAAAATAAAATATGAACTAGCATTTTACAAAAAAGCAGGTGAAATAAAAAAACATACTGATAGTGACATCGCTCTTTTAGTAGCGGTAAAGAATAGCAATCAGGTTACGTTGTTATTGAAAACCGCGCGAGGCATGGAATACGGCCTTAAAGCATTGTCCCATCTAAGATTCATCGATGTTCAGGATTCATTGCCATTTTATTTTCACGCGATGAATATCAAGTGTTTAGCTGCCGAAGCAGAACATTGTTATTTTTCTGACAATTTACAGACAACACTTGAACCTTTGCGTCGTCTAGCCAGAAAATCTTCTATGATTAGACTTCCCTTTATGAAAACAACACCAGCACTCATACGCCAAGCAGCTGACAGAATAGTCACGCTGATTGATGCACTATCAGAAAAAGAAAACGGAGTAAAACGTAAAAAAGTGAGCATGACCGATGATCGTTTAACAAAAATTATGCAACATGTCATAAGCACTTCACCTCATAAATCAATCCTTCTAGCTGATGATACTTTTCTCCAGGCTATCAGAGTGTTCAATCTAAAGTTGAGCTTCCCTATGCAGCGTAGACAATCAGCTGTCGACAGCAGCAGCAAAGAAACCAAAAAGATAAATGTTAAGCCAAGAGCATCTTCATAAGGTAGCTGCTAGGAAAAAGATCAATTGCTCTAACTTAGCATAGGGAGTGAATCCCCGAAAAGGAAGGTATCAGGTATGAATGGCACTAACTAAAGATAGTTTCGCAAAATCTGCTGCCGTGCGCCCCCTCCCATCCAGCGCAGAAAACTGAGAAAGCTTATAAAAAGCCTAAATAAATCCTAAAAAATGGAACATGAAAAAAATAACGCACAAATTTTAGAATTTTATGCGAGCTGTCAAGTGACGGGAATTAAACCTTCAGGTATGATTTGATTTGGCAACTCGCCATTTAAAACGAATGAGCAAAATAATGGATACCTTAAAAAAATTAGCCGTCCTTGATAAAGAAGCAGCAGATTTTGGCTTTAAATGGGATACAACAGATCAAATCGTAGCACAAATCCAAAGTGAGATCGCTGAAATTGATGTTCACTTAAAAGATGGCGATCAAAAAAAATTACAAGAGGAAATCGGTGATTTATTACATGCTGTCTTTTCATTATGTCTTTTTTGTCAATTTTCACCGGAAGAAACCCTCGAAAAAAGCATCAATAAATTTGAACGCCGATTTAGAATGATTCAACGATTAGCCATTGAGAAAGGGTTACATACTTTAAATGGGCTATCATTTAAAGAGTTAATGGCATTTTGGGATCAAGCAAAACAACTTACAGATTAAATGCCGCTTGTTAAAGTAAATGAGCCATTATCATTTAAATATTGAATACCACGCATAACTAAATTGACCTGCCCCATTAGCTTACTATTTAAGCCGAACGCGAACTCAATTGATCTATAAATTGTGATCGTAGCATAAAGATAGCTTATTCAAACAACCTACAATTCTTTAAAAGAAAATCATTGATAATGGGGATGTAATTATTTCCCCGAAAATAAGCGCCAAAATAAAACTTACCCAAAGTTTTTTTCCTACCAATCCTGAAGATTCAGCGAGCGCATAGAAGTAAGTTACTATTTCCCAGATAAAACACAAAATAACGACAGCACTTAATAAGCTCATGAAAATGGATGGATGTAACGGCAATCCTTTTGCTAAATCAATATTCATTGAACTTGGGCTGGCAAATCGCATAATAACCAAAAAAATCATTAAGATTAAAAATGGAAAACGTGCCAGAGCAACTGTTCCAAAAAAATCTACCAGCCTGAGTCGTTTCTTTTGAAATATTTTAGCAAACATAATAAAAAGAAAAGCCACCACCAACCAAACAATGAGATTTTGGTAAAGTAGCAGAAAAAAAGTAGGTGCCACTTTTGGATTTTTAATGACAGAAGCATTCAAACACCCAACTATCCCTATGGAATAAAATTTACCAATTTTCCCCAAATAACTCATGCCAATGATAATCATTAATCCAGAGATTAAGGCATAAAATCCTGCGATTTTTTGAAATGGATTGAAACATAATGAAAATATAGAACTGAATCGTGACGGCTTTTTATCAATAACTGCTGATAGTAATTTATAGTCAGCTTCAGAAATTTTATTTTCTTTTAACATATCTATCAATCGTTGTTTTTCTTTAGTCATATCAGACCTCATAATTTATGTAGCATTTTGGCTGCATCTTTAGCAGAAATTTTACCTTCCTCGAGAAGTTGCAATATCTTTTCCTTGGATCCTATTTTCTTAACTTCCAAACTTTCCAGATTGTCGATTAATGCATTGAGCCTGTTTCTTAATGTTGGATAAGAAACATTTTGTTTGGCAGCCATTTCTTTCAAGCTTCCAGAACACTTCACAAAATCGAAAATAAATTGCAAATCCTCTTCAGGAAGCTTCAGCAGCGAAGGTATGTCGAATTTTCCTTCAAAAATTGTATTGCAACCCAGGCATTCAATTTTCGTAACATGTAATTTTGTACTTGCACAAGAAGGACATTGTGTAACGATTTTTCCCATGAGTTTGTCCTCTATCTAAGTCTGCATTTTATTTAATATTTCCGCCTCAGGATAACCAACAATATTAATTAAATCAACTATTATTTTAATTTTATTTATTAATTATTTAAAATTATTAATAAAATATTGATTTTAATTGTTATTGATATAGAATATGCCTAATCATTAAATTGAAAATAATCTCTACCATAATTCAACAATGAGAAAACATCATGAATAAAACGCTTGATACTACATCTGACATCCTTTCTGAAAACTATATTTCACTACTGCCAAATTACATTTCTCCATCAACTTTATTAATTGCTGATAGACTTCCTTGCCATGCTGCAAAAATTAAAAGTGTGGCAATAAAATCTATTCTCAAAAAACTTAAAAGAGAAACTTGGGTAGAGGGTTTATACGCAAGAGAAAAAGATTTAACTAAGATAAGACGCTACAAAAACACCGATGGAAATTATAAAAATGACTTTAATGAAAACCAATTTTTAACATGGATAAAAGCGATTGAAGACAACACAGCTATTTGTGAGATGGAGAATATCAAAATCGGGAAAGGAATTTTTATCCCCCCTCAAAAAAAATTATCTAAAGGTGTTTTTATTCCATCCTCGGGAATAATTAAACTTGACCCCACCAAAAAAGAATTAGAAACAGAAAATCACTGCTCAGCATTACAAGATTTAAATTCACCCAAAAAAACAATCTATGGTTTTATCAACCCAGAAACAAAAGGCGGAATGCTTGATCTCATCAATCATGCGCCCAATCTTGACGAACTTGAAAATTTCAAATTTAAAAACCCAGCAGTGAAAAAAATGGTGGCAACTGCGAATCTTCAATCCGCAATTAAATTTTACAATGGCTATGCCATCATGGGTGTAGAAGTCATTCAAGATATTAATGGTGGAGAATATGGCAAACAACTCTTGTGGTCTTACGCTCAACCTGACGAGTATCTTCCGCACCATCCATTTATTTTAAATAACTCCATTCTTTCATTATTTGATAATCGCAATGAACATAATGGCGAAACTATTGATGTGAATAATTATAGCTTGAGGGAAATCAATATTTTTCTTGATACAGGAAAAACGATACTTTTAAAAGTTGCTTGCTTAACGCGATGGGAATTAATGGAAGGTGATCCTGAATCAAAGCTCGTCTTTTCAATAGAAGACCCCTATCTATCTACTCAATCAAAAGCCATACAATCACCAATTTATTATGGTTATTTGCAAACTTACTTGAAAAAAAATCCAGCGGCGGATCGGGTGATTATAAAGATTTTGGCTTGAAAGACAAATGCTGAACTTAGAAAATAGCACTACCTCAGCAATTCAGGTTAAGGGCAAGCTGCATGAAATCGACACAGCAAAAAACTGGCTTCTGAAATATCCAGCAAATCAAATAAAAGTGTATATACTATTGCTTCAACAAGTAGTATTGTACAATTTAGTAGCCAAAAAAATCGGTACCGATTATATTGACCAGCTAATATCTTACAAATTTAATGTCAATATACTTACGGCATGATACTATGCTTGCTTTCCGTGTGTGACCGAATAATGGTAAACTGACAAACATAATAAATAACCATTCGAAGAAATAATATTTTTATGACAACGACACTTGGAAAAAGAATAAAAATAGCCCGTACAGTGGCGAACTTGAGTCAACAGGCTTTAGCTGATGCCATTAGCGATAAAGGTGACGGAAACATATCACGCACTGCTATCGCACAATGGGAATCAGGAGTCACAAAACGAGTAGAAGCTGCCAATTTATTGAGAGCTGCTCAAGTCCTCAATATTCGGCCTGAGTGGATGCAATTTGGTACAGGGAGCATGAGGCCTAGTCCTGATTCTGACAATCAAGATATAACCTCTAATGCATTGTTTATACCTATTTTGAGTAGTAACCAAGCAATAAATGTTATGGAACATAACAACGACGCATCTTATTACATTGGGTTAGATCAAGAGCTAGCAAAAGTTGCTTCATCCCAGGCTTTTGCACTGATTGTAGCATGTGACAGTATGGCACCTACTTTAAAGTTAGGTGATATTGTCATTATTGATCCAGCCATCAAACCAAAGCCAGGGGAAATTGTTGCCGCCAAATTACCTGGCGAGCTACTTGTCATCCTAAGAAAATATCGTCCTTTAACTAATCCTTCTGGAGAAACTTTTGTACCCTTCGAGCTGATTCCTTTAAATGAAGATTGGCCACGAATCACCATTCATAACCAAAATCAGGGATCTATCGTTGGAACACTGATCGAACATCGCTGCCGACGCCGCATTACTTCAACAAAAGAAAATGGCGCAAAGTCCTAATCCAAGAAAGCTTGCTTACAATGCTCTATGAATGAAACTGTAAATTCGTTTCAGTGTTCATAACAAGATCATTTCAATAGAAATTGGTAAAAAAAATCAGCCAATTCTGCTTTTTTTCACCAATAAAGCCACCTTGAATAATTGAATAGTAAGTATATTGACACTCACTTTAAAACATGTATCATGGCAACGGATTGTACGGATTGATAACCAGTTGATAATTAGCATTTAATCCATTTGAAATAGGACAGAATACCCCAAAGCATCAGGAAGTGCGCATGTTGTATATTTTCAACATCTACATAAAGAAATTGAGAAGATACTGGCAAAATTATTTTAGTCTGCCTCATAAGACGCTTGCTAAAGGTAAAAAAGAACCTGCAGCAGCTCCATCGCTCGTAAAACTTAGATGATAAGTTTGCCCGTCGACGGAGTAAGCCAAGCGATTATTGAGTGAAAAGCACTTACTGTGCTCTAAGATAAATTTGCACTCACCAGGTTTTGTTGCGCTCGCTTCCTTGAGCATACAGGACATACGTTTGTCGTATGTCCTTTTTTTTCGATTAGCCGCTAATCATACTCGGATAATTAACTGAAAGGGTGTGAAACACCTGCGTTTCAGAATTGGCTGCGCCTTTAACAACAGTCACTTCTACACTTAAGCGATTATTTGCATTTTTATAATTAATATTCCTTATAAAGATAGCAACGAAACCGCTGGTTATTATTCCATTATAATCAATATGTTATACTATTCAGCGAGATTTCTTGCAACAGGGGAATCGCTCCATTTTTTTATATTGTGATCTATATTCATCCTGTGTAATATTCACTTCTAATTTCAAAGCAGACAAAATTAAACAGAGAGATGTTTAGATGAAAATAAAATTTCTATTGTTATCACTCTTATTCATGGTTGGATTGGGGGATTTTTGTTTTGCAGATGGATGCGATGATTTAATCGTTAATATCCAAAATACCACTAATAAAGATTTATATATCAGATATCAATCATCAACTGATTACAACAACAAACCTATTCTGCTTGGCCAGCATAATTCCCTCGGACCCTTTCAAGTAAATTACAAAGGTGGTTATGAAAATCATGTCTATTTCAAGCTTACTACTTCTACACGTAAACACATGATATGGTCATATGACACCTTATCCGAAGACAAAATAAGCTACACTGAAATAGATAAATATAGCACTGAAACAAACACTGCCGGCCCCATTTTACTAGTTGATCCTACAATTAATACTTGGAATGAATATGGAACCACATTCATAAGGCTTTTTAATTACCTTGGTCATTCCACCAATTCTCTGGATTATAAAATCTCTTATAAAGATATTTATCGAGGAAATTGTGCTAAAGAAAAACCGGGATCAGTCACAATCGAGATTTCCCCCATTTCTGATGATGAATAACCTGAAAAAATTCATGCTATAATGCTTACCTATTCTAGCCAAAGGAATAGCTATATGCGCAAGTTAATTCTGACGATAGTTCTTAGCTTATTATCAATAAGTAAAATACTTGCTGCACACTGCCCTGCAGCAGATGATTTTATTCAAACACCTGGGATTTTTTCTGGAGGTTATTTAAGTTTAAACTCTACTGCAGCAGAAGATTGGTATATTGAAGATGTGCGGTCAATCAATGCTTATTATTCCCACTTTCCAAATGATACTACATTGCTAGTTAGAATTGGGGCGCAATCAGGAAATGTTAGCTGCCTATATTTATTACCTGACAACTCTCACATTGTTGTCTATGCGAATAATAAAAAAATTAATAAAGATCAAATAAACTTACCTATGTTTACTCCACAACATTTAGATAATGGCCTCCATCTGCAAAATGGCGATCACTGGCAAGATGATCCTAGCATCACTGCATTAGCTTGCAATACTACTGCATATAATTCACTAGCTTGTTCTTGGATATGGTCGTAAAAAATTGCATGTTAAGCTTAAAGCAGCATACTTCTTTTTATAAAGTTCATGTATCTTGATACGATCGCCAAAGATCACGCACAGGACCAGGATTATTCAACAATTCCGCTGTCACTCCACTTGCCACTATTTCTCCATTACTTAACATAATAATACGATCAAATTTCGGCAAGAGATGTAATCGATGCAGTGAGACAATGATTGCAGCATCAGGAAATGCATCAATCACACCAGAGAGAATTTCTTTTTCAGTTGGTAAGTCAACACTCGAAGTTGGCTCATCCATTAAAATGAGTGAACTAAAACGTGCAGCAAATAATCCCCGCGCGAGCGCCAAACGTTGTTTTTGTCCCACCGATAAATTCAACCCTTTTTCACGAATATCGGTTTCAATACCCGAAGGAAGCACAGCTAATACATTCGAAAAACCTGCCAATTTTATTGCACGATTAATTTCATCAGGCTCTGCCAGCACATCCATCGTAATATTAAATACAATAGTATTTTCGAAAATTTCAGGATCTTGCGGAATAAGTGTGGTAATACCCTGCAATGGTTCCAATGAGTTGAATGATACATCATCAATAGTTAAGCGCACCTGATTAGGTATATATAGCCCACGTAAAATATTTAGTAATGTACTTTTGCCACCACCACTTGCACCAATCAACGCAACTTTTTCTCCGCGTTTTATTGTTAATGCTAATTGGTTGAAAATTTTTCCATGTTCATTATTTTCTGTATGCTGAAAAGCAAGGTGATCAATGGTGAGTGTGTGCCACTGACGGGCTAACGCTACTCCTTGCGGCACACGTACCAAACGCTCAATATCATGCAAAATAGGCTGCATCCCTTTCACATCTGCATCCATACGCACAAGTTCGCTGTAATGGTTGCTCAGATTAAAAAACACATCACTAAGATCCCATTGATAACGGAAGATCATCACTACCACACCAATCATGATTGTTCCGGTAGTATTTAAGTGATAGACGATGTAACCAATTAAAATAATAGATTGCATCGTGGTCAACAAGATACCCATGCTAAACCACTTCACTTCATTCAAAAGGATATCTTTACGAAAAAACGGCCAAACTGTCAGCATCCGCTGAAATAAATTTGCGCGCGTTAATTCTCCAAGACGCAATGTTAATATCGTCGTCATATTAGTGATGTAGTCAAACAATACTGCCCCTATATGATTATCTATTTCATTTTGAGTACCATACAATGGAATCAATTTGCGGTCGAATAAGATCACCGCGGTAGATGCAAGCACGCAAGTAAAAAGACTTAAAAGACCTACTGGCAGTGAAATCCACAGCAAAAAACTAATTGAAACAAAAAATTTGACGATGGTTTCAATATAAGTAAATTGATCTTCTGCAAAACGGCGGAGTGCTACAGAGGCACGATTGATACGGGTAATAATATTCCCCGAATGATGATCTTGATGCCACTTGAGCGGTAATTGGGTCAGCTGTTCATAAAGACGAATCCGAAATGCTTGCTGAATCTTCAGCGCTACCTCACGTTCTTTGATCCGCGCAGGACCATGAAACAACCAAAATATTAACAACACTGCAACCCCAATACCTAACCAGAATATGACTTCTGAGAGTCGCGTCGGTGTAAAATTCTGCAATACGTCAATAGTGCGGCCAAACGCATAAGGGCTTAAGCCCATTGCTGCCTGGGCTATCACATAAGCACAGTAATAACCAATAATCGTACGACGCCATGGCTGGCCATTTTGCCAAACCGTGCGGATCAAATCAAAATAGGGATTATGCATCCGTTAATAATATCTAGTTTATCGGTAATGACAAGCCAGTCACTGCTTAAAAGATAGCCAACGTTAAATATTATTGTTAACATAAGGTTTAGACATTTTTTAAAAGGAGCTTAATCATGTTGCAATGGGTTTTACTATTCCTCGTTGTTGCCATTATCGCAGGTGTCTTGGGTTTTACCGGTATTGCAGTACAAGCCGCTGGCATTGCGAAAATTCTCTTTTTCATCTTCCTAATCCTGTTAGTAGTCTCACTTATAATGCATCTATTTAGAGGCAAATCATAAGTGGATTTAACTTAACTCATGGAGAATAAATTATGAAGTCTATGATAAGCACTGTAGGAATTATCTTGATTATTCTTGGCATCGTCACGCTTGGTTACCAAGGCTTCACTTATACAAAGCATGAGAAAGTTGCGCAAATAGGTGATGTGCAAATTTCTGCTGACACTCAAAAGACTGTTTATTTTCCTCCGTTATTAGGTGGCTTATCACTTGTTGCTGGACTTGTCCTGGTCGTACTTGGACGAAGAAACGGCTAATAATGACCAATGAAAAATAGCGTTTCCAAAACGCTATTTTTCAGCTATCTAAGCCTAGACAAATTTTCCTCTCATTCATGTGTTTTTATATTGTTAAATATAAAAAATACTCTATAATCAGTCACGCAAGTTAAAATATTGCTCATAACAACGGATTTGTTATTAACAGCAAAGTAAGGATGCATTGATCATGACAGGAAGAAAATTTTTCGAGACAACAACGCTACGAGTTTTAGCCTATAGTCTAAATACAGTAACGCCACAAGAATTACAGGATGTGCTAAAAACACTGAAACAACAAGGCATTACCGATGTCATCAAAATTGACAATGGGCCTGTTGCCCAAGCAACCACCTTAGCCCGCATCAAGACCCAATCACTCCCTCCCTACTCAATAGTATTTGTATCTGACGACCCTTTAAAAATCGAAGAAGCCATTAAAGAAGGCTGCTGGACCATTGCAATGATTGGCGCTAATCAAGATAATGCGAATAATAACACCAAGAAAGAATTTCTAATGATTGGCACGCATTTTATGATCAAATCACTCGATAAACTACCTGATATCGTCAGAACAATTAATACTTGCTTACAACAAGGCGAAAGACCTGCAAATTCTGTCGCACCCTTAGTGAGCTTTACCTGGTAGAGAAATCGTCATTGCCTGGAAATATCTTAATTGCTGACTTGCTTTATTGACCAATATCACTAAAATTAGTCCACCCATATGCGCCCGTAGCTCAGCTGGATAGAGTATCTGGCTTCGAACCAGGTGGTCGGGAGTTCGAATCTCTCCGGGCGCGCCAAATAGCAGAACAGACAAACGCACACATCTTCAACCCCAACCTACTCACCTATGCTGCACATTTGCCCCGCCTCTTTGTACAGCAATTGATCACTTGCTATCATCTGCTAGCATATACTAAGTAACAACCTGAGGATGACTATATGGCTAACATCAGTGTCAGAAAATTAGATGCAAATGCTTATAAGCAATTACGAGCTCGAGCGGCAAAGCATGGAATATCTATGGAGGAAGAGGCACGCCATATTATTTATCAAGCTGTTTCAGCTCCCGAACATGTGAGCGCTGTTTTCCAAAAATATTTTGGCCGCAAAAATGGCACTGATTTAAAAGAATCAAATAAACGTAAACCCCATGAACCGATGGATCTTAATGAATGATTATTTTAGACACTAATATTATTTCTGAAATGATGAAAACCTCTCCTTTTAGCAAAGTAATCCATTGGATTGATCGCCAGGAAGCCACTGAATTATTTATCACTACTATCTCAATCGCAGAAATCACTTATGACATTAACGTGTTACCTAAAGGAAACCGCCGACGCTCACTAGAAGACGCCTTTAATAAAACCATCAGAGAAGCCTTCGAGCATCGCATTTTCTTTTTCGACGAACCTGCTGCCCATCTATACGGTAAATTAATGAGCCACAGAAAAAAATTAGGCAAACCTCTCAGTATATTGGATGGCCAAATCGCAGCAATTGCGCTGGCAAACGAGGCCTCTATTGCTACTCGAAACATACGTGATTTTGCTAACTGCAAATTAGATTTGATAAATCCTTTCATTTAGATATAGCAGATCCCTTTGCGGGTGGTTGGGAGTTCGGATCTCTCTGGGCGCACCAAATAATAAATTACATAAAGACAAGAAATGATTATTTTAGAGACTCATATCACTTCTGAGGTGATGAAACTTCTCTTTAGAACTAAACACAATATTGACGCCCTTTTCCTTCATTTAATGGCTGTCCTTCTAATATCTTAGCCTTAACTGAGGTGACATTGATTGGCACCTGAGGCTTATAAAAACTACCAGGTGTAGATGAGGGAAGTGCTGGTACTCCTTCTTTTCTACAGCCAGTTTCTGCTGCTGGCTCTGAAACAACTACTGGTTGCTTTAATCGTGATTTTTTATCATCTAACACTTCTTGAAATTCTCGATCTTCTCTTCTTTTGAAATTATTTAATTTTAATTCCACCGTATCATGTTGCTGCGCCGTGGGATTCATCAATACAAACAAACTGTTTGCTCTGTAGATATAGCGAGAAGCGAGCTGACCTGCAAGCATCACCCCCACAACAGCAAGCCCGAGCGACGATAGAATTGTCATCGTCGGGGCCATCGCCAATAAAAATTGCTTAACCATGAATACTACACCGGCTGCGTTATGGGCCAAATTAATCACCGTCATTACACTTCTTAATATTTTTGAGCCTATGTTTTCCATAAATTCTGAGTAACCATTTCTGGCATCAACTAAACTCTGGTTAAATTGGCTTGCAATTACCGCATACATTCTGTATTCCATCCATGACATTTTATTTACTTCATTAACATTAGATAAAATGCCATTCACTTTATTTGTTGTATCAAGTTGTTGTTGATAAAGTGCGGGCACAGATTTCTGCGACGCCTCAGGAATTCCAAGACGCTGCTTGAGAATAGGAGCGACAAATGAATAAGTAACAAGAAGCTCGATAACGTTGAGACAGACACCAACTGCAGTGGCAGCTAACACAGGCAAAGTAAAAGGTAAAAAGTCTAAAGCGCTTTTAGCATAAAGTATGCCAGAGATAACCATGGGAGCAAAGTCGATCAGCATAAGACCAATAAACAATGGCCAAGCATACCATGACATTTTTGGTTGTGATTGCTGCTGATTTAATTGCTCCTGTAGCTTCTCTTTATCTGTATTTAGACTCTTCTCTTTATCTTTTTTTAGATTTTCACGCTGATCTTGCAAACTTATGCCAGATAAAGCCACCTCTAGATCTAGAACTTGCCGTTTCATTTCTATTTGTTTTAATTGTCTTTGTATCTGTAATTGATCTTGTGGCGTCTGCAACGCATTCTGAGATAGATCTGGCGTATTAACTGTAATAGCACTAGGATATTTTTTTTCAAGATACCTTTGCATTTTCTGCATGATGGCTAGTTTATAGGCTTCTATTGTTTCCATTTCTTCATTAGTCATTTTTGATTTGAAATAAACACCCTTACTCATTTTGTTAAGTGTTATAAATTCATCTAATTCATCTGCAGTAAGCCCACCACCCCCATTTACCCTACCTTTAAAAACCTCTTGCTCATAAATACTAGCGATTGCCTCAGCAATTGGTTTAGTTGATTTTTTGTTTGTCTTATCGGGGTTCTGACATGCTAGTTCAAAAATTCTGTTCCTAAGTTTCAAACGATTTACTTTCAGCTCTTTATCTAATTCAAGTCTGTTACCTGTCTCACCCAGGGCAACTTTATATTCTTCTAGAGTTAACTTATCTTCCGCTGAGAGCTGGTTAAGCAGAGTTTGTCTTTTTTGTTCTACTGCTGAATCAGAAAGAGGCTCTTCATCACACATTTCACAAACAAGATTGTATTCTTCTTCCCATTCACTGAATGAGATTTTTTCTTTTTCAAGATCGAGAGTTAAATCAAATCTTCCTTTCGTACCATTGGAAAAGCGCCGCTTCTTCAAAAAATCTATCCGATTACGAAGATAACCGACTTTTTTCTTGAGGTTTTTATTAATTTTGAATTCAATACTAGACTGCGTTTCTGTGCTCTCACTAAAAGTATCGAGGAGGTTCAGTATCTGCGGAGTTGACTGCTGATTTGAGTAAGAATTTGAAGTTAACACTGTTTAATCTCGTTTGTGTGTTTAGGGCGTCATTATATGATTTAGCCTAATTTTTGTCCACATTTATTGGCTATCACCTTCCCCGATCTAATTATTTGATTTTTATCATAAATTTTACCATGTTCGATATTTTCATCAATCTTCATCTTTTAAAACTTTCCCATTGAGCTTAACAACCCCATTGGCTCTTCTCATTTCAATGACATAATCTTTTTTATCACTTGAGATATAACCTTGCTTGACCCAATCCTGCAGCCATAGAAATAATTTTTTCTTCGCTATATCCTGCTGTTGATCTAACTGTTGTTCGAATACATCGACTTGATGCTGCAGCTGCGCAAATTGCCAATAGAGTAAATAAGCTGTTTCTGGCGTAATAACTTTATCCAAAAATAAAGTTTTAATATTTGCAAGATAACGATCAGCTAACGCATTATCGCGAGCCAACAATAGTAACTGATTGCCAGTTGTTTCTGAGAGAATATGTAAATACATCAATTCTGCTACTAATATATTATTTTGTTGGAAAGCAGTATTAATGTCATCTTGCGAAGCTAATAATTGATTTCTTTGTTCTTGAGTAAAATCCTGAGTATAAGGCAAAGTCGAAATATATTTTATAAACTCATCAACTAATGCTTGAGATGCGCGTAAAGAAAATGAGAGTGGTGCATTATGCAAAAAATCATCTACATCATCTGGGGTTGAAGGACTTTCTGCTGGCCAAACTACTGCCCCACTCGCTTGCAATGGACCATAGGGTGTTGCAAGCGATAAAGAATTGATTGAAAGTGTAGCGCCGGGATTAAAAATCTGTGGAATGAGTAATAGTAATTTTCCTCGTAACTGCCCTTGATATACCTCACCCTCATGAAAAAACTCATTATAAGCTGTGAAAATATCGGTAATAGCTGCTGCATTCAATTTTTCTGCTGTAAAAAGCACATCTAGTGGGCCAAATACTTCCTTGTCTAATTTTAATTGCTCAATAGTAATTTCACGATTAATGGTTAATTGATTGTTAATTTCTTTTTGTTGACCATCACTAACAGCGCGAATGATAGAAAGTAAATGCTCATCTATTGATAGGGCAAAAGAACTTTGCGTTTCACTCAACCCAAATGAAATGGGAAATCGATTGTGGCGATAATATAAAAGTGGACCATGCTTAATCACTTGATTAATTACAAAATCAAATTTTACAGGTAAATTTAAACTGTCATTGAAGTTTTTTGCATTGACGTGAACGACCAGTGTAGCATTCGATCTCCACCAACCGCTTCGATAGGATTTAATTTCGATTTTAATCGGATCAAATGAATTGTAAAAATCGATATTCTTTTGATACTGTTTTTTGAACATCCAGCCTAGTATAGGCGAACTGACTATGACTATGGTGATGAGAGCAACTAATAGATAAACAATCCATTTGTTTTTTTTCATTAATCGGCCCCTTATGCTTCAATCAAATATTCTACTATTAATTGCAATTTCTTGTTACCACGAAACTCATTAATATCTAGACGGTAAGCTATGCTCACTGCCTGACAACGATAATTTGGCCAACGATTAAGATCAATATTAAACGCAATAGCTTCGATGATATTACCATCTTTTAGTAAGTTCATTTTCAAATGTTTCCCGCCAACAAGATGCTGATCTATTATTTGAAATACTCCATCAAATAATGGCTCTGGAAACATCTGACCCCAGGGGCCCGCTTCACGTAAAATTTCTGCTATGTCTAAGCCTAATTCTTCTTTTGATAATTCACCATCACTGAAAAGGGTTTGATTTAATGCATCTTCAGATAATTTGCTTGAAACGATCTCATCAAATGCATTCGCAAAGCGCTCAAAATCAGCCTTGGGAATCGTCAAACCTGCTGCCATGGCATGGCCACCGAATTTGGTAATGAGGTCAGGGTAACGAATAGCAATCTCTGCTAACACATCTCGAATATGTAACCCTGAAATAGAACGCGCTGAACCTTTTAATTCATAGTCATTGGTGGATGGGGCAAAAGCAATCACCGGGCGATGATAACGGTCTTTTACTCGGGCCGCTAAAATACCAATGACTCCCTGGTGCCAATTTTCATCGAAAAGACAAATACCTCGTGGAAGGTATTTTTTTTCTAAAGGCAGTGACTTTAAAACACTTAAAGCTTGTGTCTGCATTTCCTGTTCAATGACGCGACGCTCGTCATTTAATTGATTGAGAACATTCGCCATCTCTAGTGCCTGATTGAAATCATCACACAACAGACATTCTATCCCTAGCGACATATCATCCAAACGCCCAGCAGCATTAAGGCGCGGCGCTACAGCAAAGCCTAAATCAGCTGCAACAAGATTAGCTTGATTTCTGTTAGCGATTTTTAATAATGCACTGATGCCAGCGATACATTGCCCTGCACGAATACGCCGCAGCCCCTGATGCACCATAATGCGATTATTATGATCGAGTGAAACCACATCAGCCACTGTGCCAAGCGCAACTAAATCAAGTAAACGCGACATATTGGGCGCAGGAATTTCTTGTTCAACAAACCAGTTTTGATCATTTAAATGCCGGCGTAATGCTAACATCACATAAAAAATTACACCGACTCCAGCAATACATTTACTAGGGAAGGTATCATAAGGTTGATTTGGATTCACAATAGCATCAGCGGATGGCAATGTTTCAGCAGCTAAATGATGATCCGTAATAATTACCTGGATACCCAACTCTTGCGCGCAAGCCACACCCGCATGATTGGAAATACCATTATCAACTGTCACGATAAGATTCGGTGCAAATTCTTTTGCCGCATGTACAAGTTCAGGTGTTAACCCATAACCAAAATCAAAACGATTTGGCACCAGATAATTAACTTGCTTCGCACCAAAACTTTTTAATGCTCGAACAGCAAGTGCGCTACTTGTCGCACCATCTGCATCAAAATCACCAACTATCAAAATGTTTTGCTGTTTGCAAATAGCATTCGCTAAATATTCCACCGCTTTGTTGATGCCCAATAAAGTATAGTAAGGTAGTAAGTGTTCAAGATCTCGTTCCAACTCATGGCTGGATTGGATACCCCTATTAGCATAAACGCGCTGTAAAATGGGGTGAGCATTGATAGGGCTGGCTTTTTGATCTCTCCTAACAATTATCTTGTTCACTTTTTTATTATTCCTTGGATTTTTATTTTAATAATTTTTTGTTATAACGATTGACAGCGCCCACCGCCCAAATACAGCAAATAATCTGCAATAAAATAATGGGGGCCTTTAGTTTTGTACACCATACAAAAAAACCGAAAAAAATCATCGCAATTCCACCCCAAAAAGAAGCGTAAAGCAGCCCAACTGGACCCAGTATGGCAGCAAACAACAATGCGAGTGCCACACTCTTAAGCGGCAACCGCATATAAGCATTGTTTTGTGAAAAATCTGGCATGTTCAAAACCTCCTTATTGCTAATTAAACTAATAGATACCATAATCGTGAACAGAAAACGATGTGTGAATTTAAGAAATTTTATATGTTAACCCTTGACGACAACAGTTCCGCTTTTCAGATTCGTGCTTTTAAACCTGGCACGATTCAAATCAATGAAGAAACTTATCATCAAAGCATTATTCTTTCCCCCAATCAAATGATTGATAACTGGCAGCCACAGCATATCTCTGAACTGAAGGCCGAGCATTTATCCATTATTCTCACACTTAAGCCAGCCATTTTATTAATCGGCACAGGTAGTGTATTACAATTTCCTAATATCGAAATTTATGGCGACTTGATCAACCATGGAATTGGCGTTGAAATCATGGACACAAGTGCTGCTTGCCGTACGTTTAATGCTTTAACTTCAGAAAATCGTAATGTAGTTGCAGCACTGATTATCAAATAAAATACTTAGCCATTCGTTTCTTGTTTCACCTTTGGTGGAAATATTCGTGCAATTTTGACGCGGTTATCTTCAACATCTAGAATCTCAATAGGAAAATCACCAACACGAATACAAACACCTGCCCTGGGCATTGCTTCCAGGTATTCCGTGATCAAGCCATTGAGCGTACGAGCGCCTTCCGTAGGTAATTGCAAATGTGTCAGACGATTGAGTTCTCTTAGCGTAATGGCTCCATTTACTAAGAAACTTCCATCCTTTTGCGTTTCAATTAATTTACTGGCTGAACTGACTGAAGTAGCAAATTCACCGACAATTTCTTCCAGGATATCAATAACAGTAATCAGTCCTTGTACTTCTCCATATTCATCGACCACAAAAGCCGTGCGCTTACGCTGACGCTGAAAATTCAACAACTGAATATTAAATGGCGTGGCTTCGGGAACAAAATAAGGTTCATGCAATATCTTAGTTAGAGAA
>Ga0206802_1013_pt1 | contig 44556 bp, 38 predicted proteins | sample Alteio_BWOrgCont_63_FD_152902 | JGI IMG/M metagenome (GOLD analysis project Ga0206802, IMG submission 152902) | Enriched cells from forest soil in Barre Woods Harvard Forest LTER site, Petersham, Massachusetts, United States -... | ecosystem: Environmental > Terrestrial > Soil > Temperate forest >... | reverse complement strand
CAAGTAGTTTTTATTTCCGTGAGGTCGTGGCCTTCGAAGGTGAAGACCGGACCGTGTTTCTGTTGATTTGCATCGAGCATTGCGTAGAGGCGCGTGGTAAGCGGAATCTCCCGCATCTCCCCTTCCGGAGTTTTGGAGTGGCTGACATGGAGGATGCGGTTGTCGAAGTCGATGTCCTCCCATCGTTGGTGAAGTATCTCTCCCCGGCGCATTCCGGTGTGGAGGGCACAGAGGATGATCCGTTGCAAGTGCTCGGGGGCGGCTGCCGTGAGTTTCATCTCCTCGGCAACCGACATCACCGGGCGCTTGGTTCTTCGCTCCCGCTCCAGGCGCAATCTTCCTAACGGATTCGAGAGAATATATTTTTCCTCGACGGCCCAGTAAAGAATGCGGCGCAGGACGCTGAGATCGCGATTGATGGTGGCGGCGGTGAGCGGCTTTTCCTTGTTGCGCTCCTGCCGGTATTTCCGGATAGCGGACGTGTTGATCTCGGCAAGCGGAGTTTCCGAGAAGAACGGGATGAGATGCTTCAGCCGGTCGAGTGAATGCGGCCGTCCCATGCCGCCCGCGATGAAGTGCGCAGTGAGTTCTCCGAAAGTCATTTCGGGTTTTAGTTGCGGCAGCCGGTGGCGAGCTTCGTTCAACTCGTCGCGGAAGCTCCGCTCGATGGCTTCTGCCTGGCGGCGATTGGAAGTGTTGGTGGACTTGTGGTGCCGGACGCCATCGATCCAGACATAGGCCCACCATGTGTTGCCTCGTTTGAAGAGCGTCATGGGTTATCTACCTCCTTTCAATTGGTTTTGTTGTTGAAGAATCCAATGGATGACCTGGTTGCGAAAGAAGACGAGCTTGCCTCCCGGACCCGAGCGCAAGTGCGGCAGCCCTTCCGGGATATACCGCTGGCGAATCGTCCAAGCCGAGCAGCCGAGCATCGCGGAAACCATGCGGATCGTGAGCGGTTCGCCGAGGGCGCTCTGGGCGTTTGGGACGTGCTCCAGGCCCGGTCTTTGCTGCGGGCAGCTCTGCCCTACCCTGGGGAGCGAAATACGCTGTATTGGCGCGGGTTTCGCGCCATTGGCAAAACCCGACAATCTCCCTCGTCTAGTCATCCGTCCGCTCCCTTCGCTTCCAAAGCGCGCGGATCGCTTCCTGCAGCCAGTCAGGAAGCTTGGACCATAGCCACCAGAGGCAGCCGAGAAGCAAACTCAAGGCGATCAGTGCATTCTGAAATTGAGGACTGCGCAGCAGAGCGATCACGAGGCTCAGGGATGCGTAGAACAGCAAGAGGCCCAGGCTCAGCCGCACAAGAATGGCAAGCAGCCTCCAACTCATCGGAATTTTCGGCTGCGGCGTGCTCAACTCGCGGCTTCCGCACTTCGAGCAAACCTCCGCGCCGCGCGAGTTCGGGTGCATGCGCGGACAGAGCTTCACGTCGTAGCTTCGCCCGCAGTGATTGCAGAAGAGCGGTTCGCCTGCGGTCATCTTTCCGCATTGGTAGCAATATTTCATGGGGTGGTCTCAAAGAGTGATGTTGGTTGGGTTTCTGTGGGCCGGAACCATACGGGAGCAAAGAATCCATCGAGGGCGGTTTCAAGCGTTGCGAACCTGAAGAGCTTTTGGGTGATCGCTGCGACCGCCTTCCGGATCGAATGCAGCCTGCGTTCGGAATTCACAACGACGAGCACCCGGAACCGTTCTTGCTGAAACTGCTTTTGAAATTTCCCGGAGAGAGCAAGCTGCAAATAGAGCTGGGCTTTGCCTTTCCAGATCGCGAGCGATTCATGGCCGAGGTCGACTTCAAGGAAGCAAGCACTGATACCGGCGGGAGTCGTAAGTTCCACGTAGCCGTCCGGTATGAGGCTCACCTCGGGAACGACGGGCTGAGGGAAATCGAGCCAACGACGGAAAGCGACCTCCGGAATCGGAATGGTCCGGTACTTCAGGGTGCAGTAGATTTCGTTCACGGCGAGCTGATGGCTCACGAAGTAGTCGGCAACGAGCAGCGCATCCTGCGGCCTGCGGGGCCCGCGGGCGGGAACGTCGGCGGCGAGTGCGCCCTTGGGCGACAGGGCATAGAGCGCTTTTCTGCCACCCCCGGAGCCCAGAAAGAATCGCCTGAGGAGACCGGCTCGGGTGAGCGCGAGCAACCGGGTGTTGGCGCGTGTGGTGGAACCGAACCCGCCCACGATCTTTGCCTGCTCTCGGTCGATGACGCGCATCAGGGAGAGTTCCCGCAAGAGATGCAGGTCGCGCGGCTGAACGATCATGCGATGTTGCGCGAGATGGTTAATCCCAGTCATGCAACACCTCGTCGACCACGTTGTTTGTCCGGTTCATCGCCGCGTGCCGTTCGGTGATCTCGCGCTCGATCTCCTTGCGGGGACGCGCACGCAGTGTGCGGGAGCGGTTGAGCAAATCCCGGTAGCTTGTCTTCGAGTCCTCAATGGTCGGCACGCAGCCTTCGACCCAGCGGTCCGCGCCCGACTTCAATAAGAAATGCCGCTGCGGCAGATTCTTCAACCGCTCGGCGAGCGGCTTGCCGCCGTCGAGGATCTGTGCGACTTGGGTCGCGTCCGCGCTCGACAATTGGAAGAAGACATGCGTGCCGATGGAGAGAATGGCAGCGCGCATCTGCGCCGGGTATTGGTCGAGGAACTGGTTGGCGGATACGAGCGAGACGCCGAACTTGCGTGCCTCCGAGAGCACCGTCTCGACATCGGTCGAATACGCAATGAGGTTCTGCATCTCGTCGCAGTAGACGGGGTAGAGCGAACGCTTCTCGCGGGTGAAGAGCGCGTTCTTGATGGCTGTGAAGAGCAGGCTTCCCAGCGTAAGCGCATGGCTGCCGAGCTTACCCTTTTCCAGGTTCACGATGATCCAGTAGCCCTGGTCCATCGCCTCCTTGATCGAGAAGGTCGATTGCGTCTGGCCCACGATGTGGCGGAACCTCGGATCGGCGGTGAAGGCCGAGGTCTTGTTGAGGATCGTAGCGCGCATCGGCTCGCTGGCCTGTCCATATCTGACCTCGAAGTACGCCCGTACTTCTGCGTTTGCAACTTGTTTGAGGCACTTGGCGCGAAAGCCAGGCAATGTCAGGAGTGGCGAAAGTTCCAGAAGCGTAAGACCATTGGCTGCGAGCACGTAGAGCGCATTGCGTAGCAATTCATCCGTGCGTGCGCCGAAGTGATCGAGTCCCCAGCGCTGCTTCAACACTTCCGCGAATTCCGCGATGCGGACAAAGTCGGGCTCTGCGTCTTCAAGCGGATTGAGGCCTATCGACATCTCCGTGTCCGCGGGCGAGATCACGATCAGCCGGTCGCTCAGATCTTCCTGTTGCTTCCACTCCTGAGCAGCAATCGCTCGCAGGAGGAATGGTGTCGCATCGCCGTGCAGGTCGAAGTACACGAATCCCCGTCCGGCTTCGATATCTTGCAAGCAGAGAAACTTGAGCAGGGAACTCTTGCCGCTGCCCGTTTTGCCGAGCAATGCCATGTGCATGGTGCGGCGCGTTGCGCTCAGTCCCACGCGCCGTCGTGTCACCTGTTCGTCGGCGACGAGAAGCCCCAACGTGGTATCGCTCGCCGATTCTTTCCGTGCGCAGCGCCGCTTGCCCTGCAAGCGGTTCCAAAACGTGATCGCAAGTTGTTCGAAGAAGTGCAACATGGGTGAGAGTATGTGTGTGAGCGCGTCAGAAACGGTAACAACTGGTCCGCCAACCAGAAGGAAGAACTAAAAAAATCAACAACTTGCTCTATGGAATATCGCGGAACAAAATGGTTGACACCGTGTTTGGGGACGGATCAGAAATTGGTGATGAGCACTTCTTTGTAACGTCGTCCAACCACGTTCCGGGCTGTGTAGTGGATTTCGATCCCGCGGATTTTGAAATCCTTGAAGATCGCGCGCACCTCAGGAACGTCATTGAGCGAGAGCACGAACTTGCCTTTCAATGCCGCGAGCCGCGCCGCCATTGTTTCGAAGTCAGCGGCAACAAGATTGTGGCGATACAACTTCAGGCCGAAATACGGCGGGTCGAGATAGAACAGCGTCTCAGGACGGTCATAGCGTTTGAGCACCTGTTCGTATGGCAGGTTCTCAAGCTGCACCCGCGCGAGCCGTTTGTGCGTATCCCCGATGATCTTGGGGAGGCTCTCCGGATTGAATCCCGGCGGCTGCTCCACGCAGCACTTGTAGTTCAGGTTGCGGATAAGTCCCGCATAGCTGTTCTTCAGGAGATACAAGTGGCGCGCCGCGCGTTGGATGTCGGTGAGCATCGCGGGATTCGCAGTCTTGAGCGAATCATGCCACTGGCGGCTCACGAGCATGAAGCGGAGATAGCGAAGCAACTCCTCGTAGTGCTGTTGGCAGACGCGGAAGAAGTTCACCATCTCGCCGTCGAGGTCGTTCAAGACTTCGACCTTGGACGGTTCTTTGCGGAAAAACACCTGGGCCCCCCCGGAGAACGGTTCCACGTATGTTGTGTGCTCCGGAAAGAGCGAGACGATCTGATTGGCAAGCCGGTTCTTGCCGCCGATGTAGGCTAATGGGCCTCGCATGAATTCTGAAAAGATATTTGCGTTTGCGCTGAGTCGCTTCGATTTCGACCTTTAATTTTTTATCGAAGCGTGGTCTCATCCTATGCGAATGGTAGAAGAATAAAAGGTGGTGAATCCTGCGCCAGAGGCCGGGTCTTCCGCAGAGTGTTTTCGGAACAAGACGCGGATAACTCGCTCTTCACAGGACACACAGATCACGCTTCCCTGATCACCATTCAGAGGAAAAGCGGGCCGTTCGTCTTTTCCGAGCACGGGGCAAAAGGGCCACAAACCAGAGGGAAAATTTGTGGGTAAGCCATCTTCGCTCCTCGATGGTTTACACCCGTCGAACGGCCCAGCTTCACCATACGCTCGGCGCGGCTCAATGATAGGTGGCGAATCCTGCGTCAGAGGTTGGGTTCTGAATCTAAGATCAACCGCAGCGCAACGTTCGTTACCATTCTTCATATCCTCGAATACCCCAAAAAGAAATATCGGTGAAACCCCCTCTCTGGCGCAGGATTCGCCACCTTTCTTGCCGTGCCATTTCGGCGGATACTCTTGCTGGATGAATGGCGAAGTCAACAACCGCGATAGCGCACATCACCTAAATTTGGAGTTCCGCAAGGGTTGCTCGGCGTGCGAGCACAGCGATCCTGAATTGGAGCGTGAGCTTGAAGCATTTGCGCAACTGCTGCTCGAAATCCATCTTGCAAAACAGGTAAGGGGGCTACAGTCGGACTCCGGCGCGGGGATTGACAACGCTGCATGATTGCCTAGGCTGAAATAAAGGTCGAATAAAACCTAACTATCCATAACAAATGAATGCAGTTATCTATTGTCGTGTCTCCTCGAAGGAGCAGGTAGACGGAACCAGTCTTGAGTCTCAGGAAATTGCTTGCAAGGAGTACGCCCTGCGCCATCAACTCGATGTCGTGCGCGTCTTCGTCGAACGGGGCGAGTCGGCAAAGTTTGCAGACCGAACCCAGTTGCTAGAGATGCTGGCGTTCTGCCACAAGCGAGAGCACGGCGTAAAGCAGCTTCTTGTGTGGAAAGTAGACCGCCTCGCACGCAACGTAGGCGATCATTTCAACATCAAGGCCAGCCTGCTCAAGCAGGACGTGAAAGTGGTATCGGTGACCGAGCCAATCGATGCAAAACCCGAAGGCAAACTCTTGGAAACGATCCTCGCGGGATTTGCGCAGTTCGACAACGACATCCGCGCGGCAAGGACGCTCCAGGGGATGCGGCGCAAGATTCAGGAAGGTATATTTCCGTGGCAGCCACCCCTCGGCTACAAGGGCGCCAGTCAACCAGGGAATAAGAAAACAGAACCCGACATTCCCGACCAGCCCGCATTCCGCTTGTTGCAACAGGGGTGGAATGAGTTCGCCACCGGAAAATTTACTAAGGCGGAACTGTTGCGTCTCTTGACGAGCCGGGGACTCCGAACCCGCACCGGTGCATCGCTCAGCAATCAAGCCATCGATCACATATTGGCCGACCCATTCTATGCCGGAGCCATCCGCGATCCATGGAGTAGCGAAGAGCATACCGGGCGGCACCTGCCGATGGTTAGTAGGGAAACCTACAATTTGGTGCAGCGGATCATCTCACGGCGCAGTCGTTCGCTCCCGCACAAAGCAATGCGCCCTGAGTTCCCCTTGCGCACCTTTGCACGTTGTGCAAATTGCGAATGCCCGCTCACCGGATCATTTTCGCGTGGCCGATCCTACCTATATCCCTACTACCATTGCGTTCGTCGGGACTGCGACAATCGGGGCAACTATCCCCTAGCGGATGTGCACCGGGAGTTTGTGCGGTTCCTTGTTACAAGGAGTGCGGACCGTCATGCTATCGCTCATCTTCGAGACTATGTTCGTAGGGCCGCCGAATCGTGGGAAGGGGCAAACACGGCCTTGCGGGAAAGGCAAAAGGAGGAGACGAAGCGTGCTCACGAGCAGCTTGGACAGTTGATTCGTATGAAGATGGAACAGCTCATCTCGGACGATGAATTTCGTGCGCAACGACTCCTGCTCGACTGCCAGTTGGCGGAATCTGGAGGTACGTCCGGAAGCGAGGTAAAGCCGGAATCTCTTCTGAACGACCTAGATGTGATTTGCACGCCCTTGATGCATCTGGAGCAGGCATGGGACGAGGTTCAGGCCGATTTCAGGCGGCGGTTCCAACAGGTGGTCCTTCCGACAGGCTACATATATGGAAGGATTGGAACCGCTCAGAAGGGCCGTATCCTCTCGTTTATTGAGTCTCCGGATACGACAAATACAAACGGGGTGCCCCTCACTGGTGAAAGTTGGAACCAGTTAGCAGATGAAATCCAAGCGTTTGCCGCGATCTTCCGGGAATCGGCGCAAAGTTACCGGGAACTGTAGTTTCACAGTCGGTAAGGTTGTCAGCTCATCCAGCGGCCTCTCCAAGGAAATCAAGGACGTTACGTATCGGTCTATGTCATCAAGAGGCCGCCTGATGAGATCGTCGAACTCGCCGAGAATCCCGAACCTATTCAGAGGCAATGCACAACAGCAAGGTGAAATCATGCAGTTTGTCGCGGTTGTTGTCTTCGCCTCTGTGGATAGTTGCGTTTGCGCTGCGAGAACCTGGCCGCCCGTGCAAATGTAACGACCTTGAGACTCCTCGCAATCTTGTTACTCTTAAGGCAAACGTCGATAAAATAATTGATCTTTGACAAACAAACATTCATGACACTGGAGCAGCTCGCGAATTATCTCCGGACGCATCGCAAGAAGAGTGGTTTAAGCCAGCGAGAACTGGCAAGCATCCTCGGGTTCCTTACAGAAATTCAGGTCTCGCGGCACGAGCGGTCCATCACCATCCCCGGTCTATTGATCGCGCTTGCCTACGAAGTCATCTTTCATGTGCCGATCTCAAAGATGTTTCCGGGGCTTCACATCACCGTCGAGGCGGGCGTCGAGGAGCGTCTTGCCGAACTAGAACACGAACTGCATCAGAGCACCGCCAAAGGCCGCAAGGCAACATCCATCGCCCGGAAAATCGAATTCCTGAGCGAGCGGAAAAATCCTAAGACTGCTTGATTGCACCTATGGGAGCAAGAACGCACTATCCAAGAATCCTGGCCATCGATCTGCGCCTGCGCAGGTTTGGCTATGCGGTATTTGAAGGACCAAAGCGGCTGTTGGACTGGGGCGTGTACTTCTTCCCGCCCGTGGTTGAAGGGGGTACCGTCGTGGTGACCAATCGAGTCGGCGACTTGATGCGATTGTTCACTCCGTCGGCGGTCGTTGTAAAAAAGGCGGACCGAGGATCGGCTGGCAGGGGCGCAGGCATTTCACCAATCCTGAAAGCAATACAGAGCAAGTCGTCTGCTCGGTCAACTCCCGTGTGCCTCATTCGACGAAAAGACGTGCGCCAAGCATTTCGAATCTTTCGCGGCAACTCCAAATATGAGAATGCCGTCGTTCTGACCCGGATATTCCCCGATCTCCTTTGGAAGTTGCCACCGAAGCGGAAGTTCTACCAGGGCGAGCATCCCAGAATGATCGTCTTCGATGCTGTCGCTGTGGGTTTCACTTATTGGCAATTGAATGGAACCCAGGTTCCACCGCCGGAATAATCCATGCAAGCAGTCAGTCCTTTCGCCGGCCTCTCGGGTGGCATGTTGACCAACAATTTGCGTCCGCCACTTACCAAATCAGAGAGGCCGACGAAAGGGCTTGAGTAGTTCCCACTCGACTGCATTGCATTTTCAATGGAAATCCGCCATGCTTCAGACACGCCTATATTAGAGAACACCCTTATGAAGATTTCCCGACATACAGCTATCGAGGCAAAGGCGCTTGTGGTTATGGCCTTCCGCAATGGCCCGGTTGAGAATATTCATTCCGGCCGGAAAAGTTGCCCGATGTGCCAAGAGAACCAGGAGATGAGCCGGATCAGCGATCCTGAAATGAAAGAGATAATGAAATTCGCCGTTGGCCGGATGGCAACGCTCCTTATGCTCAGGGAGAGCGACACGGAACAATACGAAAAGCTGGTGGTATCAGCACTGGACCATGTGGCGCGTTGGGATGAACCGAGCTTGTTTCGGATTACTTGCGTCAGAGAGCCCGAGGCAAACGAAAGGATTCCCTTGCCTGATTGCCGCCGTGTGCAATCGAGAGTCAGCTACGCTGCTTTATGCCTTTCAGAGATTCCGGGCGGCCCTGCTGGTTGGCCGGAACCGGCTTTTATGAGAAAGAGAAAACATATCAGCGGCCCGCCAAGAGAAATCTTACGGGGCCGCTTTCAAACCCGATGTTGCAATTCCTTCCACGGGTTATCACGCCACGAAATCGGCTGATCGTACCAGCCTGAATCCGGCTCCCAAGTATGTAACATGAGTGGAGTTTGCAATTCTGGGCAATCGAGCCACGCGTGGAGAAGGTGTCTTCGCTCTTCGAGTTCTCGATGGGCGAATTCATGACTGCCGCTTGGGAAGACATATCTAGGCTCAAGATCGTAAGAGAAGTGATACCGGAAATGGCTTCCATCTCCTCCCGTCTCTACTTCGACGATGATACCGTCCATGTGTTGCGAAATGCGCGTGGCATGACCGTATGGCTTCTGGCGAGCCAATATTACCTCGGTCTGTGGGAAGAGGATGTACTTGCACGGCTTACCAGTCGGCGCATTCGCAAAACGATATACGAGCCGTTCGCCGGGGATAGAACATGAAGGTGGATCGTCTGCCCTCAGAAGAGCGACAAACGCATTGTCGAAGTCGTTGTTCTCGCCGCAGATAACGAGGTAGCTACGATTTTTCAGGGTCACCGGACAGAGACGCTCGACATATCCGGCATTTGCGAAATGAATTCTAGCTCCGCCGGAAGGATCGATGCGCAGCACGTAACCTGCCCAGCCCGCGTGGTTTGCCAACGCCGCCCATATCGCGACACCGTGGGCTGCTGTGGTCAAGGCAACATGTTTGAATACCCACGCACGTTCGAACAGTTCACCGTCACGATTTCGTAGAGGCGGTTCGGCTGCTAGTTGCCACACGATCTTGCCTTCCGCGGAGAAATAAAACAGGGTGTCGGGATTGGCTGGAGACAGAAAACGGACAGCGAGCAGGACTCCCCGATCATCTTTTCCTTCGAGATCGACGATCTGTAGACGCCATTCAAGTTCTTCCGGACTGTAGCTGCGCAGCGGCGCCCGAAATTCGTGCGACCATAGCATACGCGTCCTCCGGTTGAATGCGATCAACCTATTGTCGGTAAGCAATGCGGATTCGACTCCGCCGGTCATCCATGCGAGCAACGCTCTCTTGAGCGCGAGCACCCGTCCTTTCTGGCGCTTATCGGGACGCAAAATCGGAAGGTCATCCGTCTTCTCCGACCGTTGGGCGGTTCTTACAGTGCATTTGAGAAAACCCGCAATCTGTTTCCACCCATAGAGAACATCATCGTCCTTGAGGCGAGTATCGCGTGACATCTCTGCTCACCGTCCTTGCCCGAGTCTTGCATTACATAGTTCCCTCTGTCGCAACTTGTCGCATCGTAAGAGTTATGTTTGCGCTATCAAGGAAACAGAAGTATCCCCCGGTAGCGCAGCAACGCCACCGGGGGTACCGCGATGAACCGCGGCAGGTATTCACCTCAGCAGCAGGCGAACACCAAACGCGCCACCGTCTCTCGTGCCATAGACTTGCGCGGGAGCAATTCCATTCTGCGCCTCCGACCGGCAAAGTCAAGATGCTGGGAGTCTGTGCGCATCGAGTGGTAGGCGTCTCGGCGTCTCAATTGCTTAAGCCCAGGGAATCCTTCGCACGGTTCGGGAAGGATTTTCTATGAACCGCATACTGCTGCTTGATCCAGACCCCTACCATGCCGCTGCCGTGGTTGGAGCGCTCCGGGGTATCCCTTGCAAGGCCATCGTGGTACCCGATTTGCGCAACGCCATCCAGTTGATGCGTGTACAGGTGGTCGAATGCGTGGTCGTCGTTTCCCATCCTAAATCTGATTGGCAGATTCAGGTTGATGCCATTCGACTCGTTGCCCGAGACCAGCCCGACCCGCCGGACACCATTTGCCTCCTTCGCGGGCCGTATCAGGGGCCGACCGACAGAGTCTATGCGGCCCGGAAAGGATTCGTCTTGCTCCATGAATGACAAACGACAATTCATTCAGTTGAAAGAAGAGGTGGACTTTCGTCTCGCCCAACGGCGGCACCTGCGGGAGCGTGGGGTGCATCTGATCGTCACGCATAGCTGCCACATTTCCGGAACGCAATGTGCGCCTGGCGAGATGATCGAAGACATAGCTTTGGGCGGACAAACGCAGCCGCATTCCTTTGGCTTTTCGCACATGTCGCTGCTGCTGATGGACTGTCTCTGCCGCTATCGGGTTTCATTGAGTGCGCTCCGCATCGAACAGATCATGAACACCGACCCGTTCTATGTCCACTACGCATCCAACAGAATTGGATGCAATCAGTGCCTTGCCCGCCCTGATCGCAGAACGATCCGGGTTTACGTCCGCAGAATCATGAAGCAAATGGAAAATGTATTCCGCGATGCCGGAATCAACCTCGATCCGAATAGAGTCCTTATTTCTGAAGTAACGGACTCTAACACTATTCTCTATAAACTCAGGGCGACAATTGAACTCCTGCATATAGAAAAATGATGAGTCCTTGGGCAAGAGCAGAGTTTTACGCTTCGACGCTATCCTCGAGTAACAATAGCTTGGTTCACAGCTGCAACAACCTGTTCAATGAACTCCCTAATCGTGCTATGAGTTGCTTTTTGCTCTCCAGATGAGGAGTGAAGCACGACCCGGTAGATTGGCACCCGCTTCCTGAAAATCCACAGCCCCAGCAGAAACAGTGCCACTCCGAACAACAGGGCAAAGGGGTTCCCCCTAAAGAGACTGCCTAGGCCACCGAGAATGAAAAGGCCTCCGATGACCATCGAAATCACGGGACCTGTTCTTGAAGGTTGCTCCATCGTCATTTTGACCGACGTTATCCCGGCCATTGCGTAAGTTTGACCGCCAGACATGTACCTGCTATTGGATATAAATACGCCGTGCAGGTTGAAAATGACTTGTTCGGTCGGTGTAGCGGACTTGGCCGGAGTCATCGGGTTGCTGACTGTGTCTCTCCCGCAATTTCCGCAGAATCGAACTGTCGGCGGCACCTCGATGCCGCATTCAGAACAAAAAGGCATAACTTACCTCCAGATTGACCTGAGATTGGTGGGAGAGAGTTGAGTCGAAGTGTTACACGATTTTCTAGCTTTGTCTAACAAAACTTTCGAAGTGTTGACATAAATCTGGCGCAGTATAATATGAAGTTATTAACTAATCGATAATATTAACGTGTTTCGCGAATCATTCCCACAACCGATTAACAAGCAGGAGCCTCTTGCGAATTCAGTGACATCTTCCGAAGCTTCTGAATCAGATGCCGCGACAGCGGAGAAGGAACGGTTTGGATGGAACGATGTCATTGTAATTGAAGAAGAGAGTGAGGCCGCAGAGAAGGTGATCCGCAATTTTGGATTCGCTTGCAAAGATAAGGAACTCTCCAGGACGCGAGCTTTAGACCCCGAGAAAATCTCTCGGGTATCCGGAGAAATCCTGTTATCCATTACCTATCCGAACAATCAGCCGGTGGATCGTGAAACCTTGAGACAGATCATGGTTGCGTTGAAAGAAAACGAAAAGAAAAGCATCGCGGTGCGGGTAGCTCGCCTTGCTCCAGGAGAGCACTTTGGATGAACGCCGAAGCTGTCACAGAATCGACTGTCATCATGTATGCGCTCAGGATTACAGTCGAGCTCCTGCACGCCGATCACTCGCTCTGACTCAGTTCGCAGCCAGGATTGCAAACTGCGTAGGGGGCGACTATAGTACTGCGGCCATTCTGGTTGACAAGATATGACAAATTGCTAGACTAGAAACGCGTTGACCACACCAGCCGTTCACATGCTGTATATCGGGTGCATGGCTGGGCATCAATGTCTTTCGCGAGAGTAGAGATTATCTTTGATCAACCACTCTGAACAGAACATTATGACTAAACAGACAGTGGGTAGCGACAACAGGCCTTTCTTAAAGGCGGTAACCACTCTAGGTAAGCCAGACACATCGAGATACCCGTTTAATATTCCTGCACTTAGCCAGGGTGTGAACATTCAGATAACACGGAATATAACGTTCCTGGTGGGGGAGAATGGTTCTGGCAAATCGACTATATTGGAGGCGGTTGCCGAGAAGTGCGGCTTCAATGCGATGGGTGGAAACCGCAACCACAACTACTTAGTCGATACTCTCCAGTCGGAACTCGCACCATTTCTACGCCTCTCATGGCGACAGAAACTCACGCAGGGCTTTTTTATGCGTGCAGAGAGTTTTTTCAATTTTGCGACATACATGGACCAAATCGAATCTGAAAGCCCGGGAGTATTGGGAGCTTACGGTGGCAAGTCGCTTCACTCGCAGTCTCATGGTGAGGCGTTACTATCGCTATTTGCCAATCGGTTCAGTGAAGGAATTTATCTACTAGACGAGCCCGAAGCCGCTTTATCGCCACAGCGACAACTGTCTTTCTTGAGAATACTGTATGAACTTGAGCGAAGAGGCGGAGCACAGTTTTTGATTGCTAGCCATTCACCTTTATTATTTAGTTATCCGAACGCTACCATCTTCGTTTTGGACAGTGATGGGGTGAGAGAGGTCTCCTTCCAGGAAACAGAGCATTACATGTTAATGAAGCGCTTCTTAGATTCGCCGGACCGATATTTTCATTATCTCTTTTCAGATGCTGATTGAGCCTGTCTGCGGTCGGCACTTGCCAAATGGCCAGCAGGGCTGGCAACTCGGGGAGCAGCGTGGGTGGCAGGTTGGATCGCAAGGCGGATTATGAGAAGAATATGGTTCCGTCGTCACCGGATTTGCAGGTAACCAAACTTCACGGTAAATCCGTTCTCGAATATCTCGGAGTTGCGCTGATTGCAGGATATTGTCGAGCGGCACGTCAAGGATCGATCCGACACACCACGCCTTGGACATGATGCAAGGCGAAACTGTGCCGTCGGGATGAACGCAAAGATTTCCCTGCCAACAAGAGCCACACAACTCCTTGATATCGATTTTAGCGCGTTCACTCATCACGTTCGCTCGACCGAATTTTCGCACCCGATCCGTGCCATACTCTTTGATTCCAAGATCTTCAACGAACTTCATCGTTTCTGGAATGGATGCTGCGTTTTGAGACATTTCAATAATTCCGATCCGTATTGGCAATTCGGCCTGTGCGAGCCTCCGTAGATTTGCCACAGTAGAGCGATGGCTCCCCTGAACTTGAGTGATGTTGTCGTGAATGCTTTCGTCGTTTGAATAAAACGATGCGGCGATGTTTACCTTATATTCAACAAGGCATTCGAAGAGTGTTTCTGGTATGCGACGCGCATTCGTATAGACCTCGACGAACTCCATGCCGCAGTTTCGCGCGTATCTGATCAACGCAGGAAGAGATGGATTGAGCGTAGGCTCTCCCCCTATGAATTGGACTTTTCGACATCCCAGATCGGCTGCTTGCTTTATCAAGTCGAGGTATTCACCCTCTGACAGAACTGCATCCTTACCTGTTGGAGAGGATCCGGCATAGCAATGCACGCAATGTAAATTGCAACGGTTCGTAAGTTCGATCCAAAGAAACCCGAACGGGTAAGTCTCCATCTCAAGGGCGCTCATTGTCACCTCTGGAAAGCCTGCTTGTGAGAATTGGATAGCAAAATAACTTCACAAGACCAGAAATGTCAACGATATTCTTCACAGAATCACTGCGAAAACGACGAGGAGGACGAAAAGAGAGTATCCGGTTAGGAGGATGCGCCCGCGTCCGGAGAGTACTTTTGCTGAATGTCGAAAACGATTGCCGCAGGTGATCGACAAGCGATTCCAGAGGCGCGGCTCGTTGCGGCGGTATCCGCAGCAGAGGCAGGTTCAGATATGCAATCGGTTGGTTTTCAAACGAAGGCATCACCGGACAATTTTCGCGAGGCAGTCTGTGAGATATCCAAGGAATAATGCAAAAGAAAATATGGAAGGTGCCGACCGTCTCAAAATCGTCTACACTCGGCTGGCATGAAAAAGCAGATGCGTGGCTCAAAACAGAAATATAGCTTTTATAATCAATGATTTATGTTGGTCGGGGCGGAGGGATTCGAACCCCCGACCCTCTGCTCCCAAAGCAGATGCGCTACCAGACTGCGCTACGCCCCGATGCCTGCAATCCCCGCGTTCTTCGCTCAATTGGTTGAGCAGGGAATCTCTTTCGATTGTAACCCGGCTTGGATTCCATGTCCCCCTCCTCATGTCTGCGGAACTCAGTGGAAAGGCTGCCAAGTTACCAGTACTGCAAAAAGCCACACGAGCAGGGTCAAAGGAATGGCGAAGACAAGTGCAATTCCCCCTCCAAGGAAGAGCAGAAACGCCCAATCCCGCCAAGTGTGCCGGTGAGGCTCAGCAATGGAGCGTGTCAGCAGCCTATAGTTGCGACGGTTCGCCTTCCAGAAGATGTCAAATGCGTCACCGAGCACCGGAATTGTGCCGATGAGCAGTCCGATGGACACGTTCGTCAGCATTCGCACCAGGGTTATGTAAGGAACTCCCCGCACCCAGGCAGCCAGAGGAATGATCAAGGAGAAGAGGCCGGCGAGCACGTCTCCCAGAACGGGAACAAGGCCGATGATGCCATCGAGCCCGAAACGAATTCCAGTGCCGGGTATGACGAAGGCTTCGTCGAGCAAAATCTCTAGTCGGCGCAGGCGATTGTCGTCCAGCAGACGTCCCCCGTGCCCCCATCGGTCTCTGGAGACACTCGGAGGTATTACGGTTCCATGGGGCTGATGGAGTGCCATTGGCTTCTTCGGCCTCTTCTGGACGCGGCGATATCGAGCCGCCTTTCAGCTTCGATGCTACAATCAGGTATGCGGATGGCGGCTATAGTTCAGCGGCAGAACGCCTGACTGTGGCTCAGGATGTCGTGGGTTCGATCCCCACTAGCCGCCCCAATTCCTGCTCGATCCCGGAAAATCTTAACCGTCTCGTTCCCGGCTGTGAGTTCATTCTTGAGGATGCCAATTCCGCAAAGCCCAAGGATGGCCAGCTTGACGGCTAACCGCGCGGACGAGCATATTTCATCCTTGCGGCATCCCAACCCAAATTGGTTTATTCCTTTCGAGCCGCTCCCGTGGCTCCGTGGCTGCCATGCTCAAACCCTGGCTGGGAACTACTGGCGGCGCAAACCCTTCGCCCTCTCTTTTGAGTCGGAGGCGGTTGAAGTTGATCCCTCGGATGGCAGCCGCGTTTTGTGCCATTGCCACTGGCAGCCCGAGCCGATACGGGCCGGCCGGCTGACGATCCTGCTGGTTCATGGCCTCGAAGGCTCGTCGGATTCGCAATACATGCGCGGAATCACCGCGTTGGCATGGAATGCAGGCTGCAACGTGATTCGCATGAACATGCGCAATTGCGGCGGCACAGATACCTGGTCTCCCACGCTTTACCACTCCGGGCTCTCGGCGGATGTGGCTGCGGTTCTTCATCATTTTGTGAATTTGCACAGCCTCAAGCGGGTAGCCATGGCCGGCTATTCGATGGGCGGAAACCTTGTGCTCAAGCTTGCCGGAGAATTTGCCGAACAGGCCCCTAAATGGCTGCTTGCGGCAGTGGGCGTGAGTCCGGCCGCCGATCTGGCAGCGAGCGCCGATGCTTTGCACAATCCATCCAATCGTATGTACGAACAGCATTTCCTGAGAAATCTCAAGCGGCGGTTCCGGCGTAAAGTCGAGCTGTTTCCGGCGATTTACTCGGCGGATGGAGCGGCTTCGATACGAACGATCCGCGAGTTCGATCATCACATCACCGCGCGTTACAGCGGTTTTACGGGAGCGGACGATTACTACTACCGTGCAGCGAGCGCGAGGGTGGTTTCGCGCATCGCGATTCCTACCCTTGTGATACATGCTTTTGATGATCCATTCATTCGCATGACGCCTGCGACTCGTGAGGCGCTGGTGATGAATCGAGCGGTGACCTTGGTGGAAACGAAACATGGCGGTCACTGCGCCTTTCTCACCAAGACGGTCAGGACGGCGAAGCCGGATTTCCAGTTCGTTCCTCAAGATTGCCGCCACTGGGCCGAGGCAACGCTGGTTCGCTTTCTGATGGCCACTGCAGGGCACGCCGATGGAGGCTGATTGGGAGGTCGAGATCGGGGCGGAGGCACCGGTCATCGAAGCGCTTTGGCCAGGGTTCATCGACTTGTGGCGTACTCCAGAGCGAATAAGAGAAATTGAAGAAGCACAGCGGCTGCCAGCGCTTGCGACGGCTCTTGTACACCTGAACCACCCAGACCTCGATCCTGATTTGAGCATGGACCCGGTAGCCGCAGATGCCTCGTCCGAATCGCAAATCTGGACATCCAAGTGCGATCTTTGGGTTCTGAACCCAACTCTGCATCCGTGGGATCTGGACGAATTGGATGCGGCTCCTCCGGAATCAGTGGCCGCGTTGGCCTGCTATATCGATATGGTGGGTAGCGATGCGTCGGTCTTCGCCAGGCTCGACAAGACGGAGGCGTGGGCACGAGCCGCAGTATACCGGCTTCGAGAGATTGTCTGTCGCAGTTGCAGAGCAGACCTGGTCATAAGGCGTGCATTCAAGGAAGATCAGGAAGTCTTCGGTATTACGGTCTACACTGTTGCCTGCGGCGCAGACGCCATTGCGGCGGAACAAGCGTTGAGCGGCGCGCTGTTGGCGCTTGTGACCGCGATACGCGCCGCAAGCAGCAACATAGGTAGAAGCTTTGAAGCAAATCCGTGAGGCGCTACAATAATCTGTGGCAGCCCTTGAGGGCGAGTAGCTCAACTGGATAGAGCACCGGCCTTCTAAGCCGGGGGTTACAGGTTCAAGCCCTGTCTCGCCTACCATCTATAAATCACTCAATCGACTTGGCGTACTGCCTTCCTCATTGACCGGACTCGTGCTGATCGGTTTTCTGCTCCCCCGGCGTTGAACCGCGCGAAAACCCTTTTCCATCGCCTATCGACTCGTCAAATGAAAGATAAAACACCTATGGCCATGTGATAAGCTTTGCTCAATTTAGCGAGCCTCTGTGGAGGCGGTCCTCAGCGCAGCGCATGAGAGCTGGAGGTAAAGAGCCGATTCAATGAAGATTTGAGCGATCTATGACTGGGCCAACTCCATCTGAAATCACTCAACTTCTGCACGCCTGGCGCGGAGGTGATTCGCAGGCCCTGGAAAGGCTTACAGAGGTCGTCTATCACGAACTGCATCGCATGGCGCAGCGTTACATGGCGCGCGAGCGAGATGGTCACACGCTTCAGACCACTGCTTTGATAGGCGAAGTCTATGTACGCCTGGTCAAAGTCAACGAAGTCGAGTGGCATGATCGGGCTCACTTTTTCGCCGTCTGCGCGCAGTTGATGCGTCGTATTCTGACCGACTTTGCCCGCTCCCATGGATATCAGAAACGTGGCGCCGGAACTCGGCACATCCCGCTCGATGAAGCCTTGGTAATCTCGGCTGAGCCTCAGATCGACCTGGTTTCCCTGGAGCAGGCCCTCACGCGTCTCGGCGAGACCGATCTGCGCAAGAGCAAGGTTGTAGAGATGCGCTTCTTTGGAGGCCTCACCATCGAGCAAACGGCTGAGGTGCTGCAGATTTCCCCAGAAACCGTGACGCGCGATTGGACCGTGGCTCGCGCATGGCTGCTGCGCGAACTTGACGGAGGCGCGGACCATGGAGCTTGATCGTTGGCAGCATGTAGAGCGTATCTATCACGCTGCCATGCAATGCGAGCCGGCCGACCGCAGCTCCTTGTTGGAAGAGGCCTGCGCCGAGGATAAGGCTCTGCGCGCTGAGGTTGAGTCGTTACTGTATTACGCGGAACGTCCAGCAAAGTTCTTTGAGAAGCCGGCCATTGAAATGATGGCCTTGGCGCTTGCCGAGGATATACGCGCGACGGAGAGCAAGGACTCCACCAGGATGATCGGTATGCGCATTGCGCAATACCGCATCGTCGGCAAGCTCGGCGCAGGTGGAATGGGGGATGTCTATCGCGCTGTACGCGCCGACGACCAATACGAAAAAACAGGTTGCGATCAAGTTGGTGCGGCGGGGATTGGACACAGAATCCGTCGAGGCCCGCTTCCGCAGAGAGCGGCAGATTCTCGCCGGACTCGAACATGAGAACATAGCCCGCCTGATCGATGGCGGCACGACAGACGAAGGTCATCCCTATTTCGTCATGGAACTTGTGGAAGGTAAGTCGATCGATGAGTATTGCGATGAGAGCAAGCTCGGGACCGACGCGCGTATCGATCTCTTTCGCGGTGTTTGCTCAGCCGTTCAATATGCCCATCAACGTCTCGTGGTTCATCGCGATATCAAACCCGGCAACATTCTTGTCACAGACGAAGGCGTACCCAAACTGCTCGACTTCGGCATCGCTACCATTCTGAGTCCGGAGACTTTTTCGCCAGAATCGGATCGCACCGAGACAGGCTCGCGTGTGATGACCCCACAGTTTGCCAGTCCCGAGCAGGTTCAAGGTCAACTCATCACCACGGCGACGGATGTCTATTCTCTGGGCGTCGTTCTTTATCGATTGCTGACCGGGCACATGCCGTACCGTCTGGAAAGCAATTCTCCTTATGAGTTGGCTCAAGCCGTATGCGAAACCACTCCGGAGAGACCAAGCAGTGTGATCCGTCGCCCCGTTTCCATTGTGCTTGCATCCTTTTCAAATAAGGCGCATGCGATGCGGGAGACGAATGAGCAATCTCCCGATAGTCCAGTTGCGGATCGCGGGCAAGATTCGCTCAAAACTACGATCGAATTCGTCAGCGCCTGCCGTGGCACGACGCCGGAAAAATTGCGCCGAACTCTCTCAGGCGATTTGGACCAGATCATTTTGAAGGCGTTGCGCAAGGAACCCGAACGACGCTACGCATCAGCGCGAGAGTTTGCCGAAGATCTGCGATCTTACCTGCGCGGCTTGCCCATCTCGGCACGGCACGGCACCTTCGTTTACCGTGCTGGAAAGTTCATCAGGCGCAACAAAATTCTTCTCTCAACGACTGCGATCTTCATCCTGCTCGGGCTGATTGGCATAGCAATTATTGTGCGCGAAGCACAGGTTGCTCGTATCGAGCAGGCCCACGCCGAGCAGCGCTTCAACGATCTACGCAGCCTGGCTAATTCGCTCCTTTTTGAGATTCACGACAGCATCAGTGACCTACCGGGATCGACCGCAGCGCGCAAGCTTCTAGTGGATCGCGCCCTGCATTATCTCGACAGCCTCTCCCAGGAATCCGCCGGCACACCTGGACTGCAACGCGAGTTGGCCGCTGCCTACGAGCGAGTCGGGGATGTGCAGGGTAACCCCTATCTGGCCAACCTCGGCGATACCGCCGGGGCCATCGCCAGTTACCGCAAGGCTCTCAATCTCCGACTCGCCCTCGCAAATAGCAATCACAGCTCTTACGAGGACCGCGCGGCCTTGGTGGGCATCGATATGCAGCTTGCCCTTGGTCTCGAAGCGGCCAGCGACTTTGGTGCGTCCATCGAGGCGTTGCAGCATGCTTACCCGATTGCGAAGGCTCTGGCCGCCGAGCGGCCAAAGGATCCTCATGTGCAGGAGAATCTCGCAGGCGTATGTTTCCTGATGGGTAGCGTGCTGGCGGACACAGGCAATCTCAACGTTTCGCTGGACTACTATCGCAAATCCGCTGCTATTCGCGAAGCGATAACGTGGGGATCAAGGGAATTTCAGGAGCAGGTTCAGATCAGACTTGCCGGTGTATATGGCTATATGGCTGGCAATCTGAATTTGCTGGGCGACCCTGGTTCGGCAATTGCTCTTCAACATAAAGTTCGCAATATCCTTGAACGCCTCGCAGCTTCCGATCCGCAGAGCGCGCGGCTTCAACAGTTTCTGTCAGAAAACCAGTATTGGACCGCCTATTACACCGCCCAAAAGGGCCTGCCGGCACAGGCTCTGCCCTATTACCGAAACGCACTTGCCGGATACCTCAAACTGAGCACAGCCGATGCCCGCGATGTGCTGGCTTTGCGTTACGTTGGCAAGTGCTACATGGGCATTAGCGCGGCTCTTTCCGCGATAGGCAAGCCAGCCGAGGGCATTCAGACTGCACGCAAGGCCATAAAGATTTTTGATTCTCTTGCGGCAGCAGATCACGCTGATAATTTCTTCAAGCCCGTCGACTTGGCCTACGCACGATCCACCCTGGCTGATGCTTATGAGCATCTGGCAAGGATGCCAGGTCTCTCCTCCTCTGCAAAACTTGAGAATTGGCGTCAAGCGCGCTCCTGGTACCGTCAGAGTTTAGATACATGGCTATCGATCAGGCAAAGAGCGTCCCTGGGACAATTCGATACCGCACAACCGGATAGGATTGCGCATCGGATCGCGGCCTGCGACTCGGCACTCGCGAATCTACATGCGGACTCGCTATAGTTCAATAGCTCGTTGACCCTTATCCAAATTCATTTCTACTCACGGGTTGAACAGCCGCAACTTCTGCGGGGTCAGGTTCATCCAAACACCTGGCTGTCGAAAGAACCCATGTCTCAGGAGATGTGCGAATGGATTATGTGAATCTTGGCAAGACCGGCGCGAAGGTCTCGCGCCTTTGTCTAGGCATGATGACCTATGGCTCCTCCCAGTGGCGCGAATGGGTACTGGACGAGCAAGCCGCAAAGCCGTTGATACGGCGTGCGGTCGAGGCGGGCATCAACTTCTTCGATACGGCCGATATGTACTCGCTTGGAGCGAGCGAAGAAATCACCGGTCGCGCGCTCAAAGAGTTCGCCGGCTCACGTGATGACGTGGTCATTGCCACCAAAGTATTCAATCCGATGTCGGACGCGCCGAATGATCGCGGTCTTTCGCGCAAGCACATCATGGCCGCCATCGATAAAAGCCTCAAGCGCCTCGAAGTCGATTATGTCGACCTTTACCAGATCCACCGCTTTGATTCGCACACGCCAATCGAAGAGACAGTGGAAGCGCTCAACGACGTGGTTCGAGTTGGCAAGGCTCTCTATCTGGGCGCGTCGTCAATGTACGCATGGCAATTTCTGAAGATGCTCCAGACCCAGCGCGAGCATGGTCTGGCCCGTTTCGTGACGATGCAGAACCACTACAATCTGGTCTATCGCGAAGAAGAGCGCGAAATGATTCCACTCTGTCTCTCCGAGGGCATTGGGCTCATCCCGTGGAGTCCGCTGGCGCGTGGATTTCTGGCTGGCAACCGCAAAGCGAATGAAGACAAGAAACAGGCTAAAACCACGCGCGCCAGAACGGATGAGTTCGCACATGGCCTCTACTACCGCGCTTCGGACTTCATAGTCGTCGATCGCCTAACTGAGATTGCACAAGCTCGCGGCGTCAAGAACGCGCAGATTGCGCTGGCGTGGATTCTCTCGCGTCCAGGCCTCACCGCACCTATCATCGGCGCCAGCAAACTTTATCAACTGGAAGACGCTCTCGCGGCACTGAGCATTCAACTGTCGGCTGAAGAGATTGCGAAACTTGAAGAAGCCTATGAGCCGCATCCAATTCTCGGCCACAGTTATCGCTAGTTCTACCGGCCAAGGGGGCGCGGATCTACGAAGCGAGCGCCTCTTCGATTGCGTTGACCATGTGGGCGTAGTCCATTGGACGATCATAGCGCTGATCGTTGATAAAAAATGTTGGAGTACCATTGACTCCGCTGCGGATCCCGCCACCGACATCTGCCCGTACGCGATCCGTAAAAGTCTTCTTTGCGAGCGCCCGATGCATCTCGCCAGGATCGAGGCCTGATTTCGAGGCCAACTCTGCGAAGAGGTCCGAGCCCAATCGATCCTGATTCTCAAAGATCAGATCGTGCATCTTCCAATATTGTCCTTTGGATTCGGCAAACTCCGCGACCTCAGCAGCAGCTTGGGCATTGGCGTGGAGCTGAGTCATGGGAAAGTTGCGGAAGACGAAGCGAAGGCGCTTGCCGAAATGTTTCTGAAGTTGTTTCACCAATGGATACGCGGCTCCGCAGTGAGGGCATTCGTAATCGCCGTACTCAACCATAGTGCAGGCCGCCTTCACATTGCCCTGAATGTGGTCTTGACCGCCAACGGGAATTTTCAACGTAGCCATCTCTGCTCCTACTTTTCCAAAGCTTCTAGCGCCTCAAGAATGCCGTCGGCGCCGGGATTCACTGCGATGGGAGACAAGTAGCTCCATCGGATAATTCCATCCTTGTCGATCACAAACAACGCCCGCTCAGTAATGCCGGCCGCCTCGAAATAGGCCCCATAAGCCCTCGCCACCGCGCCCTTGGGCTCAAAGTCGGCGAGCAGAGGAAAATGCAGGTTGCGGTCCTTGGCAAAGGCGGTATGGCACCACACGCCGTCGACGGATATTCCCAGCAACTCCGCCCCATGCTTCTGAAACTCAGGAAGAATCTCGTTGTAGAGCGCCATCTGGTCGCCGCAAACCGGGCTCCAATCGGCGGGATAAAAGGCTAGAACTACGGGTTTACCCCGCAATTCACTCAGAGAAAGCTTTTGGTCAGGCGTCACGGGCAGGGCAAAATCCGGCGCAAGGGTTCCAGGAGTTAAGAGTGCGGCCATCGCGTTCTCCATGTGGCTTCCAGACTGTTGGATGCAGCCTTATTAGATGCTTTCAGACGCAAACTTCGCAAGATGCAACTGATCGATTCCTTGATTCGATGCTTCATACAGGGGGTGAGTGGGGCGGTTCAGTTGCGGCGAGTTCTCCGCTGATCGGGCGATGGATAGTAAGATCACTGGGGTATGAAGCCCAGGCTCGCGCCGGTGGCAACCGGTCTTGGCCGCCACAAGAAAAAGATCGATCCAGATGATCCCGTTCACGCCACGCGTTCTATCCCGGACAGTCATTTACCTCAGCTTTGCCGCAACGGGAGTCGGAATGGCCCTCCCCGGCTCGGTGCTGCCGACTTTGCTCGCGCAATGGTCGTTGGCTGACCGTCAAGCGGGCCTGCTCTTCTTCCTAGGCTGGCTAGGCTCATCTCTGGGCGCCCTCGTGGTGCGAGCCTCCAAGGTTCGGTCGCTCGCTTTGGGTACGCTTCTTGCCGCGCTCGGCGCATTTGGAATGGCTCTCAGCTCCCGATGGAGTTGCTTCCTCAGCATGGCGATCTTCGGTCTGGGGCTCGGTATAACCATGACGTCCACGAGCCTCTTGCAGTCTGCCCGCAATGCCGAACGTCGCGGTGCGGAGCTGAATCGGCTGAATCTGGTCTGGGCTCTCGGAGCCTGCATCTGCCCAACATTGGCCGAGCATTCGCTGCGTGTTGCCAGCGCCCGCGTGATCTTTTCCTCATTGGGACTGTTCTTTGCACTGGTTTGTCTATGGATTCTTGCCTTCGAGCGCGATCCGGCAAACAGCCTCGTCGCTCCAGAGAGGTCCGCAAATAAATGGAGCCTGACGTTGTGGCCACTGTCTCTGGTCATTGTCATTCTGCTGCCCACGGGGATCGAGAGCTCCATGGGCGGCTGGATCGCCGCTTACGTTCAACGCACCCAACAGACCATCGTGACTACGGTCACCGCAGGCTCCGGCTTCTGGGTGGGTCTGATGCTGAGCCGCACGTTCGCCTCTACAATTTTGCTCGTGCGGCGTTCGGAACGGCTGGTGCTCATCCAGAGCCTCTGCACAGTCGTGGCAGGAGCGCTCCTTCTCATCGCGAGCAAGGCCAGCGTCGGAATCTTGATCGGTGTCTTCATGGTCGGCTTTGGTCTCGGCCCGGTCTATCCGCTGCTATTGGCAATAGCCTTGGAATATTCCGAGAACACGGCCATTTTTTTCGTCGCTGGCCTCGGCTCGGCTTTCTTTCCTTGGCTCACCGGCGTTGTCTCCAGTTCCGTTTCGTCTCTCAGGATCGGCCTCATCGTGCCATTGGCCGCCTCGGTGCTGATGCTCGCCCTCGGCTTGCGCGTGGCCATGCTGACCGCAAAGGGCGTATCGATGCGGCCACAAAGTTGATTCAGAGTATTGCCTCATTTTTTCTGTTGAAAATAGTGCAATCTGGAACATTCGATAAGCATCCTAGTTTGTAATGTGAGATGTTTCGTGCCGACCGTCGGCACGGAAGAGACCCGCCGAGCGAAGCTTGACTATCGTTGATGCCGAGTGGTATCACTTAGAGCCGTTGCGCAATCGCTTGCGCAAAGATACCGTACTAAATCCGCAGCGAGACTTTCCATGGCGCGGATGTGAACGGCAAAACAAGCAAAAAACGAGAGATTGCCCAAGCAATCCGTCACCGAATTCATGGAGGATCGATGCAACTCAAAGACAAGACACCCCAGGCTTCAAATAAGAGAGCGGCTTTTCCGCGAAGGACTCTAAACCAGACGAATTGGGCCGGTTGGCTCACTGTCGCGATGCTGCTTTTTCTCGCGCCGCATGCCCAGGCGCAATACCGGACTTCGATTCAGGGCACAGTGACAGATAGTACAGGCGCTGTCATCCCTGGCGCCACCTTGACCCTAACGGACAATGGCACTAACGAAAAGCAAGTACGCACCAGCGATCCCAAGGGTATTTACAATTTCAATGCACTGCCCGCGGACACCTTCACGCTGATCGTCACCAAGACAGGGTTTCAGAAAAAAGAACTCGATCAATTGCAGCTGATCCCAGAACAAGCAAACGGAATCGACGTTGTGCTGTCAGTTGGAGCCGACTCGGAGACGGTGACTGTCAATGCCTCGACCGAGCCCCTCATCGATACACAAACCGCTGACAACGGACGGACGATTTCAGAGAACGAAGTCCAGCATATGCCGACGTATGAACGTGACGTCACCGGACTCATCCAACTGGCTCCAGGAGTGTTGGCCGATGGATCCCAGGACGCAGGCGGCGGTGGATTCCAATCCCCAGGCACGCAAACCAATGCATCTTCCGGTGGCGGTGGAAATTTAGGGCATTCAAGCAGTATCTTTGCTTCTGAAAATGGTGCTTCGGCAAACGCCAACGGCGGGCAGTTTGAAACTAATGGTTATACCGTCGATGGTATTAGTACGGTCAGTGCCGTCTGGGGCGGCTCTACAGTAGTTACTCCCAGCGAGGATTCGGTCAGTAACGTCAAAGTTGTCACGAACGCTTACGACGCGGAAAACGGCCGATTCTCAGGCGCAATCACTGAAATTACATCGAAGAGCGGCACCAATGATCTCCATGGCAGCTTCTTTATTCAGGTCAATCGGCCAGGACTGAATGCGTATCAGCGTTGGAATGGCCCAGGCGCAGTCCTTAGGGATACTGATCGTTACAACCAACTGGGCGGTAGCATCGGTGGACCCATCTGGAAAAACAAGATTTTCGCTTTTTTCAACTATGAAGGCCAAAATCAGAACGTACCTGTGACCAGCGATCAATGGTTCGCAACCTCGGCTCTCGCGGGGCTTGCTCCTGCAAATAGCATTGCTTCGACTTATCTCAATTTCAAGGGATCAGCTGTGCTCGGTACTGTGATCGGTACAGCGACCTGCAAGGATGCCGGCCTTGTCGAAGGAAAGACATGCAATACCATCGCAGGGCAGGGGTTGAATATTGGTTCGCCTCTTACCACCGGCCTCGGTACACAGGACCTGACTTACAGCGGCTCTGCTCAGCCCGGCGTCGGAAGCGGGCTCTCGGATGTCGCGGACATTGCTTTATATAACATCAGCAACCCCACAAGCAGCGATTTCAAGCAGTACAACGGACGTCTTGATGCTGACGTGACCAGCAAAGATCATGCCAGCTTTGCAATCTACTGGGTTCCGACAAGCACAACCACACATAACGGCGTTCTGGGGTACCAACTCTTCAATCACGCGCAGGTCAACGACGCATTCTCAGTGATCTGGAACCACATCTTTTCGCCGACCTTCCTGAACGAAGCGCGCGCCAATGCGGCAGGCTGGCGTTACAACGAGCTCGCAAGCAATTCCCAGGCCCCGTTTGGCCTGCCCCAGGACAGCGTCATGGGAATCGGCAGCATATCCATTGGCTCTTTCGGTGTGCCTGCGCCTAACCATCTCGACCAGTGGACCTACGGCTACAAGGACGTTGCAACCAAGGTTATCCATTCGCAAACCATGAAATTCGGTTTCGATTTCACCCGGCTCTACTACTTGAACGACCCGATTGGAGATCCCAATTACACCTTCTACAACATCTGGGACTTCTTGAACGACGCTCCAGAAGCGGAGGGTGGCCCTTTTCAAGCAGCAACCGGCATTCCCGGTGGGTACCGCAATGACAACCGCGAGAACCTCTTCGGCGTCTTCTTCCAGGATGACTGGAAAGTTCGTCCTAATCTTACATTGAGCGCGGGATTGCGTTACTCCTACTTTGGGCCTCTTACCGATAAAGACAACAACATGGGTGTGCTCACCTTCGGTCAAGGGTCCAGTCTCTTGACTGGGATCACCATCAAGACAGGCCTTGACGCCTGGACAGCTCAGAAGCTTAACTTCGGACCGCAGGTCGGCTTCAACTGGAGTCCGGCGCACTCCAACGGCAAGATCGTTTTCCGCGGCGGATACGGGCTGAACTACAACCAGCAGCAGATTGCAACTGCCAACAATTACGATGGCAACCCGCCTGGGACCAATTACATCTCCGACTCGAGCAAGCTTCCGAGCGAGATCAATCCTAATGTCGTCTATGCCGTGTCGAGTAGCCCAACAGATATCTTCGGCTATCCGTCCAATCCCAACGCGATTCTCTCGTTCAACTCCAACGGCCTGCCTACGGCCGGCGGCGCTAACCTCGGCGGCTTGCCTGGCAATATGCCCACAGAATATTCACACCACTATTCGGTTGACATGGAGTATGACCTGGGACATTCATGGGTCGCGAACTTTGGCTATGAAGGCAGCTCCACCCACCACACCCTGTACAATTACGACGCTACCGCTCTCGGGCAGATCCTGGGATATGCGCAGAATCCGCTAGTCAACAGCGTCAATACTTTCGGCAGCCAGGGCAAATCCAACAACAACATGCTGCTGGCAGGCCTAAAGCATCAGTTCTCGCACACCTTCTCCCTCGAAACACAATATACCTGGGCGCACAGTATGGATACCGATTCAGGCCCATATACCCGCGATCCTTATCTGTATAACCCCAAGTATTCATACGGACGGTCGGACTTTGACGTGAACCAATCCTTCAAGCTCTTTGGTATCTGGCAGCCGGTCATCTTTCGAGGCGCCCACAACTGGGCAGAGAAGGTTGCAGGCGGATGGTCGCTCAGCGGGATATGGACATACCACACCGGCTATGGATGGACGCCCATCTTCCAGCCTCCGCATCAGTTCTACTGCAACTCCTGCAACTACGGCTATCCGAGCCTGCGGCCTACCTACCTGGGAGGCGCCGGCAACAGTACTAGCAATGACGCCTTCAAAACCGGAAGCAACTTTGCCAATCCCGGCAAGATAGACAATGGTCCGGACACGACTCCAGCTAATACCGGAATTGTGTTCTTGGACAACTACTTCTATGTTCCGAACCTGGTACCCGCCATCACCGACAATGCCGGACAATCGACAAACACCTACTTCCCTCCTCCGGGAATCGATCGCAACTCTTTCCCAGGCCCTGACTATCGCAATGTCGATTTCACCATTGCCAAGGCTTTTGGATTACCCAACATTAAGGTCATAGGCGAAAATGCGAAGATCGAAATCAAGGCAAACATCCTCAACATCTTCAACCTGTTGAATATCAACCCTAGCACCATTGCGAACAATGTTTTGAATTCAAACTTGGGACAAGCGTCAGGCGCACTTGGATCCAGAATGATCGATTTTCAGGCGCGATTCAGCTTCTGACACAAAACCCTGATACGAGACGTGCCGATGGCTCGGGAGATTCGGAGCCATCGGCACTTGAGCGTACTGTCAAAGGTTTTCAGAGGGTGAGCGGTATTGAATTACGCCAACGGCGGGAGATCCAAGATCAAGGTAGAGGAAAACCAGTACTGTAGTGAGAGAATCGCGTGGTTGATCTGCGTACCACGAGCTCCGGATACACAGTAATCACCGATCCCGGAATCCTGTTCCCGTCGCCTCGGATCAAACCGAGCAACGTGATCGCAGCCATCTGGCCCATCTGCCGCAGAGGTTGCCTGACAGTCGTAAGCGGCGGGTGGCTGGTTGCGGCAAAGATCACATCGTCGAAGCCAACCACAGAGACGTCGCGCGGAACCTGAAGTCCGGCTTCGCGCAGAGCAGTAATAGCGCCAATCGCGGAAACATCGTTGAAGCTGAAGATGGCTGAAAACTGACTCTTGCGGCCGAGCAGCTCTTGTGTAGCCAGATGGCCAGGCTCGGGGCCTGGATCGGGACTGCGCAACTGGACCGTCAACTCCGGATGGAGTGGGATGCCAAGCTTTGCCGCGACTTCGCGAATCGCTTTCCAACGCCGGCTGGTGTCCGAACTGAAGGCCTGGCCCTTGATGAAGGCGATGCGCTGATGGCCAAGCTTCTGCAAGTGCTCCAGCGCCTGGTGCGCGGCCTGCCGGTGATCGAGCTCCACACTGATTGCATGTTGATTGTGCCAGTGACCGGAGACTGCAACCACCGGCACAGGAATATGCTCGCTGACTTTAGTATCCACAGCAATGATGCCATCGACGGCGCGCGAGATCATGAGGCGCGGATAGGCCTCCAGCAGTTCCGCGTGATGACGATGGCTGGCGACGAAATAAAACAGGCCCTCCTTCAGCAGAGCATCTTCAATACCGCCCAGCACAGCAGTCGAATATCCTTCGCTGATTTCAGGGACTAGCACCCCAACGGTGAAAGTGCGCTTCTGGCGCAGACTGCGCGCGATGACGTTGGCCTCATAACCGAATCGCGCCGCCGCCTCGAGCACACGCCGCTGAGTCTCTTCGGCAATTCTGTGCGCCTTGGCTCCTCCATTGATTACTCGCGAGACGGTTGATTGAGAAAGCCCGAGATAAGCGGAAAGCTCCTTCAGCGCAATGGATTTGCCGCCGAATGGATTTGCAGTCTTGAATGGAGAAGCCGGTTTCGCCGTGTTGGGTTTCTTTATCATAGCTGTGGTTTGGCCCAGCATCGATGACGTTTTGCACGGAAATCTGCTGAGCTATGCGGTCCAGTTCAGCAATCCCTCAAAAACTTGATTTGCTGGGCCAATTCTACCCCAGCCCAAGGCAATTCAGGTTTCCATTTATCCGTGAACGAAGCCTGCTTTGTTCATGGCTTCCACGGCTTCGGGGTTACGCATGAAAGCCTCCCAGATGAGCCCACTGCGCAGGTTTTCCGCCATGATCACCGAGATACCCTGATCGATCCCTAGCACATCGGGGTCATACCAGTTGGCCGCTGGATGGAAGGCGTCCACAAAGCCGTATCGTCCCCAGGCCCGCGCGCCCCATTTATCTTTCATCGCCCGCAATACATGCAGGCAATCCTTCGGAACGAAAGCCAGCGAGCCTGCGGCGGCATTGGGAACAACCGTTCCATCGATAGGTCCCTGCGGCGGTGGTCCGCCCCATGCCGTATATCCTCCCTGGTAATCGGAGGCGCTGATGCCCCAATAGTCTTCCGAATACCACTTGGGCATCGACAGGCAGAACGCCTTGTGAGCTCGCGTGGCAGTCACCGAGTTATCGAAGTAGTTTGCATATCGATCGTGCTTCCCACGAAAATCGAACCATGCCTGTGAATACTGATGGGTAAAGATAGGATCGTTGCCGCTGATGTACTTGAATCCCGCGTATTCAATCTTCGGACGCGTCCACGCATACCAACTGTTTGGCGAAACCGGATGTGTGGGCGAGCCAATGGCCAGCAGATAAATCATCATCAGTTCGCAAAAGTGCTCCCAGCGCGCATTGAGAAAACCCTTCTTGGGGAACCATCCCATCGAAAAAGTGGGACCGCCATTTAGCATCCACGGCCAGTCAACGCGCTCGTAGATCTTTGAGGCCAGCGTGTAGATCTCTGGGTCTTTAAAGTATGCGCGAGCGGTCAGCACACCACATAGCAGCAGCGAAGTATCGATCGACGAAACTTCGCTGCCGTGAAAGGGAACTCCGGTCTCGATGTCGGTGAAGTGGTAATAGAATCCGTGTTCGTGCTGAAAGTGATTCAGGTGCCAGTCAAGTGTCGCCTTAACGCGTTCCACAATCTGCGTGTGCGGCAAATAACCGCGATGATCGGCGATACAAAGCGCGGTCAAACCAAAGCCGGTTGACGCAATGCTGGCCATCTTGCGCGGATCGCGCGCACCAGGTGCAAGGTCGTTGCGCGCCCGATCCAACACTTGGCCGGTGACTGGGCTCGCCTGTTCCCAGAAGAAAAGACACGCTCGCTTTTCCAAGTCATTCAGAAAAAGCTCGTCTTCGGGTGAAAGTGAATGTCCGGGTGGTGGCGCGATTGCACTAGCGAAATGCGCAGGCATAAGCGGCGCAATCGAGGCGCCGCCCAGAAGTGCTAGCGCTCGGCGGCGGCTCAGCGGATGACCAGGCACATACGTATCGGGTTTCGTAGTATCCATGTTATGCGGCATGATTTGACTCCTGCTCCTTAGAGCTTTCCGCGACCGCATTTGATTCTCACATTGCGCGCACCCAAGAGTTGTTCCAGTCACTGTTGGGAAGATCGATTATCCGTTGTTGTACAAGCCTGTGACACTTTCAAGGAGCGAAAGCTCTATGCGCAATCGCTTGCGCACTGCATCTTCATATCACCCCCTTGCGAGCAGTGTCAACTGGCTTTAGCGAAAGTCATGGCAATGCGAAAGCAACGTAGTCTCCACCCGATGATGACTTGGGATCTTTGCCCCCGCCGGCCGCGATGACGATATATTGCTTGCCATCCACCATGTAGGTCGCGGGCGTAGCGGTGCCGGCGTAGGGCAGAGGGGCTTCCCATAGCAACTGTCCGGTATGACTGTCGAAGGCGTGTATCTTCTTATCAAAAACTGTGGCTCCGATAAAGAGCAGGCCGCTAGCGGTTACGACCGGCCCTCCGTAGTTCTCTGAGCCTGTATTCTTCATGCCAAGGGCTGCCAACTCGGGATACTCGCCAAACGGAATCTTCCAAAGATACTTGCCCGTATTGAGATCGATGGCATTCAGCGTCCCCCACGGTGGGCTGATCGCGGGGTATCCGTCCTGATCGAGAAACTTGCGATAGCCCGTGAACTGATATCGCATCTCATCGCTGTTTGTGTTTGCCGCCACATCAACGGAGGGAAGAGAACCGGTTGCCGAGACTCCCATGTACTCCAGCAGCGATGCAAGCTCAGGATCTCGAAGCGCGGGAAATCCCGGCATGCGTCCTCTGCCCTTGTGGATGATCTCCAGCGTCTGCTGGCTCGTCGTGCGGTTGCCGATCCCGAGTAAGGCAGGGAACGACGAACCAATACCTTCAAGATGATCGCCGTGACAGATGGCGCAGTGTGCCTGGTAGCTTGCCGCTCCGGCAGTGTTTTCCTCACCGATCTTCTTCGTATCGGTGGCTGCAGCACTCATCTCGCGTTTATCCGCGACTGCATTGGCGCTGACCGTCTCAGTACTCTTTAGGTAGTCGAGAAGAGACTGCATCTGCGCATCCACAACGTTAGGAAATCCAGGCATTCTGCCTTTGCCTTGATGAATCGTCAGTGCAATGTCCCTGTCGGACTGGCGCTTGTCGATTCCGATCAATGCAGGGAAGGCCGGAGGGGCGCCTTCACGATGCGCCCCATGACATACGCTGCACAGATTTCGATAGGTCTGCTCTCCAGCGGTTCCGCCGGTCTGAGTTGGTATGAGCCCGCCAAGCCACGCCATCTCATTCTCGTTGACGTACAGCACGCCAGTCGCAGGGTCCAGCGCGGAGCCGCCCCATTCCGCGCCACCGTCAAAGCCGGGAAAGATGATCGTCAAGACATCGGCGGTAAAGGGTATGAACTGGCCAGCACTCCGAAATGTTTTGAACTTGTCTAGAGCAAACTGGTGTGCTTCCGGAGTTCGATCGGTGAGCATACCTTGCGTAAGAATCTGCCTTCCAAAGGGCTCCGGGGCCACTGGCAACGGCTGGGTCGGGGAAGTAACTTCGCCGGGAACATCGCTTTGAGGGTAGGGTTTCTCCTCAATGGGAAAGAGAGGTTTGCCGGTTACGCGGTCAAAGACATAGACGAAGCCCTGCTTTGTGGTTTGCGCCAAGGCGTCCACAGATTTGCCGTTGCGTTTGAGCGTTACAAGGGTCGGCGGCGAGGGAAAATCGCGATCCCAGATATCGTGATGTACACCCTGAAAATGCCAGATACGTTTGCCTGTTGTGGCGTCGAGCGCAAGCAGAGTGTTCGCGTAAAGATCGTCGCCGATACGGTCTGCGCCATAAAAGTCGAATACGGCCGAACCGGTAGGCGCGTATACGATGCCGCGTTGCACATCGACGGTCATTCCTGGCCAGTTGTTCGCAGCTCCCGACTTCTTCCATGCGTCCGGCGGCCATGTGTTGTAGCCTTCCTCACCTGGATGCGGAATGGTGTGAAAGCTCCAACGCAGCGCGCCTGTTCGCACGTCGAAGGCACGAATGTCGCCAGGAGGCGCGGGATGCGTTTCAGGGTTGCGGCCGCCTACGATGATCAGGTCTTTGTAGATCACTCCAGGCGAGGTAAGCGCGATCGACTGCTGCTGATAATCTCCGCGCAACTGCTTGCGCAAATCGACTCTCCCACCTTCCCCGAAGGTCGCAATCGGTTGACCGGTTGCGGGATCGAGCGCGTAGAGAAAATTCATCACCCCTGCAAAGAGACGGCTTTCGTTCCCCTCGCGCCAAAAGGTGAGACCGCGGCTGGGCTGCGTGCCCACGACACCTGAATCAAATGTCCAAATCAGCTTGCCGGTGGCTGCGTCGACAGCAATCACCTTCTGTGTGGGCGTATATCCATAAAGCGTTCGGCCCACAATTAAGGGACTGGTCTGCAGGCCGCCCTTTTCGTGAGTATCGAAGGTCCATGCCACGCGCAGCTTTCCCACATTCTTGCGATTGATTTGTGTGAGTGCCGAGTAGTGGTCGTTTGCGGGCTCTCCGCCATAGATGGGCCAGTCCACGGTTCGCTGGCCGGTAGCTCCATGCTTTTTGGCCAGTGTTGCTTCCGCTGCGCGTACTGGATTCTGCGGATGGCAGTAGAAGATGGCTGCGACGGGTAGGGCAAATGCGGATGCCATCGCTGCCATCTTCATTGTGAGCGTCGAACGCCTGTGGCCGATCTGCATCTGCAGTACTATCCCTTCACCCACCCACCATCGATCGAACGCCACGTATCGGGATTGTGAATCGTGTTGCGGAGAATAGGCGGCAAGCGATCTTCGCGCACACCATCGTAGCATTGAAGAACGGCGAAACGAGTGAGGGCGGCCGGGATGCCAACCGAAGTGAATCCGGGATGCGACGTTGCAGGGAACGGGCCGCCATGGTTCATCGCAGGGCTTACAGCCACGCCAGTGGGCATCTTGTCGTTCAGCAAGCGGCCAACTTTCTGTCTCAATAAGGGCTCAATTTTGCCATAGAGTTGGTCATCTACTCCCGATTTCGCGGAGTAAATCGTGCCGGTAAGATTGCCTTCCAATAACTCAAGTATCGATTCGAGTTCTTCGACGCCTTCAATTGTGACCACCATGGTCACATTGCCGAATACCTCGCGTTGCAGTTCGTGATTTCTGGCAAGAAACTGTTTGCCCGTTGCGCGAAGAAGTGTATTGGCATAGCGATAGCCTGATCCTTCGATCACCTGGCCGCCTGTGAGCAGGCGCGCGCCCGCATCCACGAGAGCGGATACTCCCGCTTGCAAGTGCTGACGACCTGCAATTGAGAGCAGCGGCTGTGGCGCTCTCTCGCTGAAAGTTGCTGCGACGCTCGAAAGAAGACTCTCTGCCTTCGGGCCTTCCCAGAGCAGGATCAGGTTCGGGCTGGTGCAAAACTGGCCGGCTCCGGCGAGACAGCTATCGGCAAGCTCACGCGCCAAACGCTCTTCGTCTTCGGCTAAAGCGCCGGGCAAAAAGATCACAGGGTTGATGCTCGACATCTCCAGATAAATTGGCTTACCAGCGTCTTCCGCGGCTCTCCTGAGACTCAAGCCGGCGGCACGGCTTCCGGTAAAACCAACTGCGCCTACCCTTGGGTCGCTGACCATTCTGAGGCCATTTTCGTTGCTAATGTGATAGATCATCTGCACAGCGCCGCTGGGCAATCCGGTTTCAATGGCTGCTTTGCGCGCTTCCTCTGCGAGTAGCCGGGAGGTGTTGGGATGCAATGGATGAGCCTTCGCGATGACTGGATTGCCAGCCGCAATCGCCGCTGCGAAATCACCGCCACTGATGCCGTTGAACGCGAGTGGGAAGTTGTTCGGGCCGAAGACAATCACGGGTCCAATGGGCGCAAAACACGAGCGGATATTGCGCTCAAGATCAAGTATTGGCCGCTTCCACGATTCTTCACGCGCCGCCGCTGCTGCCTGCCTCAGTTGATTGGTCGTCCGCGGCAGCTCGACATCCTTGAGACGGGGAGAAACGGGCAATCCGGTCTCTTCGCCAGCCGCTTCTACAATCGCAACGGAAGCCGACTCGATGTTGGAAGCGTATATATCAAGGAATGCAGCCAACTGCTCGGGTGCCAGTTCACGCAGCTGAACAGCGGCATGTGCAGCGGAGGAGAGCGCGATTTCGCAGTCACTCCAATCACTGATCGGGAAAAGTGTTGCAAGAGTTTCGCCGGTCGCGGGGTTAGATGCTTGAAAGGTGGCTTCACCTTCCGATTTTCGCCATTTGCCATCGATCAGTATCTGTGCAACTTCCATCATTCATCCTTCTCAAAAGTCTTCTATTCATACCGACAATGTGGCTTATGCGACGTGGTTTATCAAAGTACCAATTCCGCCGATCGAGATGCGGATTTCGTCGCGGCTTTGTAACGTGAATGTGTCGGGAGGAACGATGCCCGTCCCCGTTAACAGAAAGCATCCATGTGGAAAGCTTTGATCGCGATATAAGTACTCGACCAAAGTCCTCGGGTCGCGCTTCATTTCGCTCAAACGGATAGTAGCTGAAAACTGTGTGCTGCCCGCGCGCAAAATCTCCATCGCGATCTCTGTGTTCGAGGGCATCGGTTCTTTCTGAATGAGAATTCCTGGGCCAAGCGCGCAACTGCGGTCGTAAACCTTGGCTTGCGGCAGATACAAGGGATTTGCGCCCTCAATGTCGCGAGAGCTCATATCGTTCCCGATTGTATATCCAACAATTTCGCCGCGTGGATTCACTGCCAGCGTCAACTCCGGCTCAGGTACCGACCATTTTGCATCGCTGCGGATTCTTACTTCCGAGTTAGGGCCGGCGACCTTGTGAGCGACCGCCTTGAAGAACAACTCCGGACGTTCGGCAGAGTAGACGCGGTCATAGAAATCTCCACCTCCCGCGTCTTTGGATTCTTCGATCCTTGCGCTTCGGCTACGGTAATAAGTCACACCGGATGCCCAGACCTCCTGATGCTCGATCGGAGCTTCGAGCGAGGACAGCGCGTCCTCGTCGGTCGGCTCTTCGCTAGTGACAATGGAGGCCAGATAACTATGCAGATCATTGTGCGCAAGGAGTGCGTTCAGCGAGGTTTCAGCGACACGGTAAAACTTGTTGCCTTCTCCTATGAGCAGTTCGTTCTTGGTGCGATACAGAATCAAACAAGACTCCTTTCAGAAACTCGCTCCCGGTTCACGAGACTTAGTTCGAATTAGCGGCCAATCTTCCCTTGGCTAGGAGAGAAACGATGGCGTCTGCGTCATAGACGCAACCGCCCCAAATTCCACCGCTGGCCTGCACCAGTGCTGCCCACAACCGGGTGTCTTCGGGCAAGTCGGGGTGTGGACGCAAATCCGGACGAGCGGACCTTTGCTCTAACTCGCGGCTACCTTGCCATGGCCCAAACGTGTGCGTGGAATTTCCGATGAGATTCACGGTGCCGGTCAGATTTGTGCGGTCGATCACAATCTCAATCTTATCGCCATCATGAAGCTTACCGATTTGTCCACCGGCCAGCGCCTCCGGCGAGATGTGGCCAATGCATGCGCCGGTGGAAACACCGCTGAAGCGCGCGTCTGTGAGCACCGCTACATGCTTGCCGAACGGTAACGCTTTGAGAGCCGCTGTGATTTGGTAAATCTCCTGCATTCCTGCGCCCGCCGGCCCGCTGCAGATGAGCACCAGCACATCGCCCGCGACGATGTGGCCGGTCTTGATGGCGTTGATTGCCGCGGCTTCCGTTACGAAGACCCTCGCCGGACCTATGTGCTTATATATACCGTTTTCATCGATCAGCGCGGGATCGATCGAAGTGCTCTTGATCACCGATCCCTCTGGAGCTAGATTGCCCACAGGAAAGCAAACCGTCGAGGTGAGCCCTCGCGACCGCGCTCGATCCGGGCTCATCACCACATCATCGGGATCGATTCCGTCCTGGTCCAGGAGATTTATTCTGAGCCTCTGCCGGCGCGAGCTATGCTCCCACCAGTCGAGATTCCGATCGAGGGTCTCACCTGTGACGGTAATGGCGCTCGTATTCAATAAGCCTGCCCGCCGCAACTGCAACATCACCTCGGGCGCGCCACCCGCAAGGAAGACCTGCACCGTTGCATAGTTGCCCGGACCATTGGGCAACGCATCTACCAGGCGCGGCACCTGGCGATTTATGCGAGCCCAATCCGCGGCACTGGGGCGCCGAAGCCCAGCGGCATGGGCAATAGCCGGCAAGTGCAATAGGAGATTTGTCGATCCTCCAAAGGCGGCATGCACCACCATCGCATTCTCAATCGAGGCTTGCGTAAGCACGCTGGCTGTTCCCAAACCAAGCTGGCGCAATCGCAGCACGGCTCGCGCGGAGCGACGCGCTGCATCGAGCCATATCGGCTGTCCAGATGGAGCCAGCGCGCTGTGCGGCAATGCCAGCCCCAGCGCTTCGGCGATTACCTGCGAGGTTGCAGCCGTGCCCAGAAACTGACATCCGCCGCCTGGTGTGGCGCAGGCCCGGCAGCCCATCTCCGCTGCGTATTCCAGGGTGATCTGCTTCTGCGCATAGCGGGCTCCGATGGTCTGCACCTTGCCGGCATCTTCGCCATTTTCGGGCAGTAGCGTCACGCCGCCCGGTATCAGCACGGTTGGAATGTCTCCCGCGGAAGCCAGCGCCATCATCATGGCGGGCAATCCCTTGTCGCAGGTTGCAATTCCCAGCACCCCTGTCCTAGTGGGGAGCGACCGCATCAGCCTTCGCAGCACGATTGCGGCGTCGTTGCGATAGGGCAGCGAATCGAACATGCCAGTGGTGCCTTGCGTACGGCCATCGCAAGGGTCGGTGCATGCGCCGGCGAAAGGCACCGCGCCCCGCGTGGCCAATTCGCGCGCAGCCTCTGCTACCAGCAGGCCGACTTCCCAATGGCCGGTATGAAAGCCGAGCGCAATAGCACTGCCATCGGGAGCGCGAAGGCCGCCATGGGTGCTCAGGATCAGCACTTCGGGGCCAAGCACATGCGCAGGGTCCCAGCCCATGCCGACATTCATGCTCAGGCCAAAAAGATTGCCAGATGGCTGCGTCAACAGCATCTCCGGTGTGATGGGCAACTGGCCGGATGGACCAGGAGCATGGGTCGCAACCGCGCCTAATTCCAAGCTCTCAGTCTCCAATACGGATGTGATGGTTATCGGTTGAATGGAAGCGCTCCTCGTCCAAAGTGTAGTTGACCGCTGCGGCTCACGGCATTCTTCAAGAAGCCGAAAAAATGAATTTCAATCGTTTCGCAAATTCGATGGAAGGGTCGACAGAGTGTTATTCGAAGCGGTGCGCATGCAAAAGATGATTGCGCCGGAGAGCACCAGTGATATCGACATCAGTAGAAAGCCGGCCCGCGAATTTCCTGTGCGAGCCTCGAGCAAACCCACCAGCCATGTGCCGGCAAAGCCGCCCAGGGCGCCGCTGCTGTTGACCACCGCAGTGATTTCTCCGGCCACGTTCTTTGGCAGTATCTCGGGAACAATCGCGAAGAATGGACCATACGGCGCATACATGGCGGCGCCGGCAACAATCAAGAATCCATATGCCCACCAGAAGCTTTCACCGGCCATCAGATAAGAACCAAGTAGCGCGAATCCTGAAAGAACCAGACATGGCCAGATAAAGCGCTTGCGCCGAAAGCTTCTATCGGAAAAGTAACCGACCAGTAGCATGAACAAAATTGCAAACCCATACGGCACGGCGCTAAGCAGTCCTGTGATGGCGATGCCTCGCGATGCGCCTTTCTGAATTACGCTCGGCAACCAGAGTACGAAGCCATAAACACCCAGGCTCCAGAAGAAATATTGCACCGTGAGCAGAATCACGCTGGGATGCCGCATCGCGGACGATATGTTCGCAACCTGTGGCAGCAACCATTGCTCGCGATCAAGCTGATCTTTCAAGACAGCGCAACTGTTGGGGTTGAGCCATGGAGCCTGGTGCGGATGATCGCGTATCACGAACAGCCAGACAAAACCCCATAGGATGGATGGAATACCCTCAAGGACAAAGGTCATCTGCCACCCGACCGCTTTGATCAGATATCCGGTTGCGAGGGACATCCAGAGCACCGTTACCGGGTTGCCCAGGATGAGCAAGGTGTTGGTGCGCGACCGTTCCGCGCGCGTAAACCAATTGGTGAGCAGGATCAGCATTGCGGGCAGAATAAAGCTCTCCGCAGCGCCGAGCAGGAGCCGGTCCATTGCAAGCAGCCAGAAATTTCGGATCAGTCCGGTAAGAGAGGCCAGTGCTCCCCAACTGACGAGCGCGAAGAATACCAGCAATCGCGCACTCCTTCGACGCGCAAAGGCTGCCCCTGGGATCTGGAAGAGGAAGTAGCCAAGAAAAAAGAGCGCCCCCAGCAACGCGGACTCGGAACCGCTGATGTGCAACGTTTTTGCCAGTCCCGCAGCAGCTCCGAAGCCGTAATTCGCCCTATCCAGGTAGGCCAGGCTGTAGGTTACGAAGACTGACGGCAGGATATAGAACCATCGTCTTCGCAAGGCTCGTTCCCTCGGGAATGCGCCGCCATCCATTGTGTTCGGTGTCCGAGATTCCAGAGAATTTGGCATGGGCGAATGATCAATTTGCAGTGAGATGCAGAACGAGCGCGTGTTGACACATCTTCCGCATGAACCTTATCGTTCTTTCGAGTGAGGATGAGAGGATTCGATGCGACTCGCAGGCTGGAAATGGATCATGGCTACAGGTCTTTGCAGCGTCTTTGTGTTGGGTGTTGCCCACGGGCAGCAAGTGGATCATTACACCCCCGGTTCGCTGCTCGACCAAGCTAAACCGCTGCAGGAGAAAGCTGCCAGTTCGACCGGCTCTGCCAGCGAAACGCTGCAAAAATACGGCGTGGACTATACCATGTTGAGCTTTCGCAGCAAAGATGGAGTTGCCGAGCTTCACGAGAAATTCGCGGACATCTTCGTCGTTGTCGATGGCAGCGCTACGCTGCTTTCCGGAGGCGAACTCGAGAATCCCACGCCGGCCGGTCCTGGAGACATGCATGGAACCACGATCCTTCATGCCACGACAACGGTCCTTGCCAAAGGGGACATTGTTCATATTCCCGCCAATACTCCCCATCAGCTACTCATCCCGAAGAACGGCACGTTGACTTACTTTGTGGTTAAGGTGAAAGAGAAAGATTGACCGAAACGATTTCGTGCCTTGTCGCATTTTGATTGAACGCAGGCTCTAGCTCAATCAGGTTTGGCATCCCGGGCACATAAATCGCTTTATTCCACGGAAAAGCGGAACGGAGATTACTCTAGCTGCCTTGGCTGCCTCCTGTAAACAGGATTTATGCGAAGGCATTGAAAGCCAAGCAATGGGCTTTTGGAGATGCAGGGTCGCGGCGGAGAGCGCGCTACTTAGCTTAAGCTCTTATTGCGTGAAGCCACGCGTTTAGAAACTCGCGCAATTGAGCTGGTGGGCGAAGCCAAATGGCCGCAGCGCCAGGCCGCCATTCACGCCGGACAAGCACTGCGAGTCCTCTTCCAGCAAGGGCTTCAAAGGCATCCTCATCAGTCGCGTCGTCCCCAAGATAGACGACTGGAGCGAGGCTTGGAATTTCAGCCAGGATGGTGCGAACCGCATCACCCTTGTTGCGACCGGCGCGCAACTCAAGCCCTCCGTCAAACTGCAGGAGCTTCAGACCTGCCTGGTCGGCATAGCGATCGAGTAACGTCAGCGCTCGGAGACGCACAGCCTGGATCGACCGCGGGGACTTGCCGCGCCAATGCACCACCACTGCATTTCGCTTTTCTTCAACCCGCACTCCAAGGTGTGCTTCACAAACCGTGGATCGAGCATCCGCCAGCAGCGCCTGCTCATCGTCAACTAATTCTTCCTGTTCAAAGCGGCCATCCGGATAGAGCCGCTCTGCGCCATGCAAACCCCAAATCTCCGGTGTATTGCGCATATTCAGTTGAGATGCTACATCTAGCGCCGGCCTACCAGTGACGATCGCAAGGCGTGTACGCCGCGTCTGTTGAATCTCGTCGAGCAACTCTGCAACCCCAGCCCATGGACGCACTTTGAATGGATCCACGCGAAAGGGTGCAAGAGTTCCATCGAAGTCCAGCAATAAAGCAGATTCGTCGGTCGCGGCTACAGACTGAAAAAAAGCTTCCAACTCCAGCGGAGCAGGAACGCGCTCATCTGCCGCCTCTATTTGTGTTGCGGGCCACTCGATCGATGTCGCCAAACGTGCCATCTCCTTGCAAGGGTTTTTCAATGTGCTCACCCAATAAGCTGAGTGCCCTGTGTCTAGGCCAGCTTCAGGTGCTGTTTTCGCGGACTATGCGGTAGTACTTCATCCTCAATGCGCACTGCGCATACGTCGGTCAGCACATTCGACGCCCATCGGTAGACGTTGTGCTCCTTAACCTGTGTTCTCATCCGATCCATCCGCAATCGCCGCTCGCCTGGGCTCATTTCCAGGCCGGTCCGAATCGCCTCAGCCACCTGCTGAACATCGTAAGGATTTACGAGCAGAGCATCCCGAAGTTCCTGTGCGGCGCCGGCAAACCGGCTCAGTATCAGCACCCCATCGCAATCGTGCCGAGCGGCCAGGTACTCTTTCGCAACCAGGTTCATGCCGTCATGCAGCGACGTGACAAGGCAAATGTCGGCCGCTCTGTAATAGCGTCCAACCTCTTCATGGCTACATTGCCGTTCAATCAGAATCACCGGTTTCCAACCCGATGTTTGAAATCGCCGATTGATGCGTTCCACGGTCTCCTGCACTTGAATGCGAAGCCCTGCGTAACTTGGGATACGCGTGCGGCTGGGCGCTGCGATTTGTACGAATACGATATTTTCCAGATACCACGGATGTTCTTCCAGAAGATGTTCAATCGCCAGCAACCGTTCTACGATGCCTTTGGTGTAATCCATGCGATCCACGCCCACCATCAGTTGTTTTCCTTCTATGCCCAGCTCGCGGTGCAACGGGCTGTGGGTGCGTTCTCGATGTTCCATCTGTTCCCGCGTCGCATCTCGTACAATCACCGGCCGGCCGATGGCGGTTTGCCGCTCTCCTACATAATTTGCGTTGTCCATAGTGTGTTCATCCCAGGCCACGCTGATGGGGAACGGCCGCACCAAGGAGAGATGGCCGTTCCGTCGAATGCTGAATTGCTCCCAGTCCGTTCTCGCTTCCAGCGCGCGATCCACCGTCTCCAGGAAGTTGTTGCAGTGCGATTGAATGTGGAAGCCGATCACATCCGCGCCCAATAAACCGTCAACCAATTCAGCTTGCCACGGGCATATTCCGAAGGCTTCGGCATTGGGCCACGGAACGTGCCAGAAGATCGCTACCCTGGCGTCTGGCCGGGCTTTCTTGATCATCTGCGGCAGCAATGCAAAGTGATAATCCTGAATGAAGACGACCGGATGATCGGTATCCTGCATTTCTTCTAAAAGCACATCGGCAAACTTTGCGTTCACACGCTGGTAGTAGTCCCAGTCATTGGCGCGAAAGATGGGACGTGTATGGGCGATGTGACATAGAGGCCACAGTCCTTCGTTGGCGAATCCCTCGTAGTACCCTGCTTCTTCTTCCTGGCTCAGCCACACGCGGCGCAGCGTATAGCGCGGCTCATCGGGAGGAACGCGCAGCCGATCGTTTGCATCCACAAACGCAGCGTCTTCACTGCCGCTGCCATGCGCAATCCAAGTGCCGTCGCAGGCTTGCAAAATAGGTTCCATCGCGGTGACCAGGCCGCTGGGCGGGACCACACATTCAACCCCGGCTCCTTGCCGAACGTGCATGTAAGGTTCACGGTTCGAGACCACGAAGAGTTTGCCGTTGCCCAGCCGTTCACGCACATGCACGGCCAATCGATGCGCTGTCCAAACATGCTCAGCGGCGTCGCGCAGCCGGGCCTCAGCTTCGGCCGCTGCTCGAGCCCTGGTCAAATTTTCTGCCAGGGACGTGACCTCGTTGGCCAGCGGAACCAGATATCCAAACTCCTTCGCTCCGTCGCCAACTTCGGCCTTACCCTGCCGCAGCCTGCGCAGCCACTCCGCCGCGCGGGTGACTGGCTGCAGTAGAAACCAGCGAACCATCAACAGCGTTACCACGACCACCAGAATGACCAACGCGACGATGTTGAGAAAGCTCCTTCGCCACACTTGCATTCCGTCCAGGCGAATATAGTCGGCATCTGCGACCATCACCAGGGTGCCTATAGTCTCTTGGCCATCATGCAGCGGAATTGCGTCCTCGTACCATAGCCGAGCCGTTGCGCTGGACTGGGCGCGATTTCCATCCGCGGCTGAGTTTGTTGGTGCTGGTCTTTGGTTCTCCGCGGCTTTGACAAACGCGGCCGCCTCTTTTCCTTCATTCAGAGGGCGCCTAAGAAAATTTGCTGGAAGACTCTTCAACGGCAAAATATCGCCCGTAGCCGCGAGCAGATCTCCATGCGTGTCATACACCGCCATGCTCGGCTGGTCGGGGTACTGTCGCAGACGCTGGAGCAACCTGGACAATCCCTCCGGTTGGCCTGCCGACATTTGCTGCTCAATCTGCGGCTGCGCTCCTGCGCCAAACCATTGCGTGCGCCGTGCCAGGTCGCTTCGGAGGTTATGCTTATGAGCCAGCACATCGAAATATGTAGATCCGACCGAAATAAGCGTAATGCCAACTAGAAGTGCGGCCACTAGGCGCAAACGAAAGAAATGCATTATGTTCCTCCTTTTCGAGGTGAGTGGGCATACTGGGCGATCCACTCAAGGACGTAGACAGCCCTGAGCGAGCTGCCATGTGCAATTACCGAGGCGCGTAAGTGGCCAATCAGAATCTAAGAAGTAAGATGCAACGGGCCTTGCGTTCGGCCTCGAAGGTGGTTCTTTTTGCTCACTCAGGTAAAAATTACCCAGGTCCTTTCCATACGCGAGAAAGGGAAATTACAAAATCGGATTCGGCCAAGACTCGACAACGACATCGCCGGCCAGTTCCTTCTAACGTGATATTACGCCGTTACGTCCAGCCTGTCCTCATTGTCCGCTCGAAGACATGACCAATATAGAGCGTTCGAGGCCTTGCATTATCGCGGAAGGGCTTCCAGCGTCAGCACTTGAAACGGCACAAGATGGAATGTATAGGGTCGTCCGGCAGCCACATCGATCGCCGGCTCAGCCTCGTCTTCTGCCCATGGACTATGTGCAGAATAGTGTAGTGCCGCGCCTTCAGGTAATTCAAAGACTTGTCCTATGTCCATGGTGAAATCCTGTGGCTTGTCGCTGGGATTGCGCAACGTCAGAATTCCTTTATGCGGCGACCAGGCTGCCCATCCGTACACCGAGAGCCATCGCGGATCGCCGCCGATCCAGTGCGT
>Ga0206802_1001_pt2 | contig 44887 bp, 50 predicted proteins | sample Alteio_BWOrgCont_63_FD_152902 | JGI IMG/M metagenome (GOLD analysis project Ga0206802, IMG submission 152902) | Enriched cells from forest soil in Barre Woods Harvard Forest LTER site, Petersham, Massachusetts, United States -... | ecosystem: Environmental > Terrestrial > Soil > Temperate forest >... | reverse complement strand
TTCTAGGCGCACACCGGCGGCCATTGAGCAGATTATTACCAAGGAACTTAAGAATTTTGAACGTTGTTCTTTGTGTATCATTGCTAATCAGAATAATATACCTGAAACGGTTGGCGGGATATTAGGCCTGTCTGATCTGGTCATTGTTTCAGGTGAAAGCATTTCCATGGTCTCCGAAGCATTAAGCTCAGGCAAGCGCACCATTGTCTTTTCCCCGCACGGGCAATACCGTGACATCCCGCGGGATAAATATGAAGATTTTGTATTGAAATTAAATGAACAGGGGTATTTAATGGTAACTTCTGTATACGACATGAAATCAAAAATCACGCAATTATTAAGCTGTAAAATAACCCTGAAGACCCTGGATGATCAGGGCATCATCCAAAGCGGTCTAGAAGCTGTTGTGTAGTTTGTTCAATGTGATGTCCCGTGATGCTGTTTGGCTTCAAATTGTCTTTTTGATCTCACGGATCATTTTCTTAACGGCAAAAATATTATCTTGTGCGGCGTCTGAAAAACTCGCCCCATCCGCCTCTGGCGGATAGGGCTCAAACATTTCAGACGTTCCTCGGCCTAAAGCCTCGGAATTCCCTTACAAGATAACATTTTTGCCTAAAAATGAAAGTGAGATCAAAAAGACAATTTGAAGCCAAACAGCAATCGTGAATATATTTTATAGATAACGCAGCATTTTAAGGAATAAGTTTGTTCTTTGCAGCGACTGTGTCCATTTTTAGCCAAAAAATATATGATGGTGAGGGAATCCTGCGCCGTATGGCGCAGGATGGTCAAACATGTTTGAGTCCTATCCGCCCAGAGGCGGAGAGGACGAGTTGTTTGACCACCGAGCCAGCATATGTTTTTTGGCGTTAATAAAATGGACGTCCAGGAGCAAAAAGAACAAACTTATTCCTTAAAATGCGTGGCTACGAGAAAATAGATTGAATTCAAATAGCACGAACTGAAGAAGCTATGGTCTAATAGAACGAGTGAAGAATAATAGTTATGAACATATTACAAATACTTCCAGAACTTAATGTGGGCGGGGTGGAGACGGGGACGGTGGACCTGGCTAAGTATTTGGTGGCCCAGGGGCATAAGTCTGTCGTGGTTTCCAATGGCGGGGTTTTAGTTGCCCGGCTCCAAGCAGACGGTTCTAAACATTATACCTTGCCGGTTCATAAAAAGAACCTGTTTACGATGTATCGTTGTGTCGCCAAACTGGTGAGTATTATTCAAAAAGAAAAAATTGATATTGTCCACGCCCGTTCCAGGGTGCCTGCCTGGATTGCTTTTTTCGCCTGCCGGAAAACCGAGGCCCATTTTTTAACCACCTGTCATGGGTATTACTCGCCCCATTTATTCAGCAAGGTGATGGGATGGGGAAAATTGATCATTGCCATCAGTGAGGTTATCGGTCGGCATATGGTCCAGGATTTTGCCACCCCCGCGGAAAATATCCGGGTCATTTCTAGAAGTGTCGATCTTGAAAAATTCAATCTGCCAAGAGTAGCTAAAGCGGATAAAAATGTCTTTACGGTGGTCATGATCGGCCGTATTACTCCGCTTAAAGGGCATCCTTACTTTTTACGGGCCATGGCGAGGGTGATCCATCAATTACCAGGTGTCAGGGTACAGATCATCGGTGACGCGCCCCCTAAAAAACAACCATATAAGGATGAGTTGATTTTATTGGCCAAGCGTTTAGGGATTTCAGAACGGGTTGAATTTATGGGCAATCGTCAGGATATTCCCGAGCTTTTGAGTAAGGCTGATTGTTTAGTCCTCTCGACGATAACCCCGGAAGCCTTTGGCCGTGTGATCATCGAAGCCCAGGCAGCAGGTGTCCCTGTGGTGGCGACACGTGTTGGGGGGGTAACAGAAATTATTGAGCATGAAAAAACAGGACTTTTGGTGGAGCCTAAAGAGATTGGGGCGATGTCTGAGGCGGTATTACGTATTTTGAATGATCCTAAATTCAGTGCTACTCTTGTCATCGAAGCAAAAAAGAAAATAGATGCTCGTTATACCTTGGCTCACATGGCAGATGCCACCATCGCTGTTTATAAAGAGCTTATACACGCGACAAAGATTTTGATCATTAAAATGACGGCTGTGGGGGATGTGGTGTTGTCAACGGCGGCGTTTAAGGCCATCCGTCATAAATTTCCCAACGCGCAGATTGTTTGCTTGACCTCGCCGCAGGCCAGCGCCATTGTCGATGCGTGTCCGTATATTAACGAAGTCATTGTGATTGATCCCCAAGATAAGAATTTAAAGGCCGTTTGGCATAAAGCCAGAGAATTGCGCCGCTATCATTTTGATAAAGTGGTGGATTTGCAAAATAACCGGGTCAGTCATTTATTGTCGTTTTTGGCGATCCCTAAGGAATCATATGGGTATAATAACGGTAAATTTGGTTTTCTTTTATCAAAGAGAATAAAAAATAATATCCGCAATATCCCGCCGGTGGAGCACCAATTTCGTATATTAAAGATGATGGGCATTGATTATGATCCCCACCTGAAGCTTGAATTGAACCCGTCCCCTAAAGATGATGCTTATGTGGAAGGGTTGTTAGATAGTGAATGGTTAAGTGGTCCCCATCTTTTTGTAGGACTAAACGTTTCAGCTTCCAAAGAATGGCCGACTAAGAATTGGCCTTTAGACCACATGGCTAAACTATGCGATATTTTAGGGCAAAAAAACATCCGGGTGATTTTGACAGGTGAAAAGAAAGATGCTTCACTTAGCAGAAAATTAATTGCCAAGGCCCGTGCCAAACCCGCGAGTTTCGTTGGGAAAACAAGCATCCTGCAGTTGGCCGCGTTAATCAAACGCTGCCAGGTCTACATTTCGCCGGATTCAGCGCCATTGCATGTGGCAGCTGGCATGCAGGTGCCTGTTATCGCGTTTTTTGGGCCCACCGATGCCAGGCGCCACATGCCGCCGGTAGATAAAAGTGTCATATTACATAAGCCCATGAAATGTTCGCCCTGCTATTCGGGGGTCTGTAAAATACAGACCCACGCGTGCATGAATGAAATTTCACCTGAGGAAGTTGCCCGAAAGGTCATGCAATTTATCAAATGAACATCCTTTTTCTAACAACACATGTGAACACCGGCGGCATTACCAGTTATATCCTGACCTTGGGTGACGCTCTGGTTAAATCAGGGCATAAGGTCCTGGTGGCTTCCAGCGGAGGGGATTGTGAGTCCCGCATAGAAGCGTTAGGGATGCGGCATTTCAAAATTAATATCCGTACAAAATCAGAAATCCATCCTAAATTATGGTTAAGTTTAGGGGCCCTTAAAGACCTGATTGGCAAAGAAGAGATTGATCTTATTCACGCCCAGACGCGTGTCACACAGGTACTTGGTGCTTGCTTGGCCCGTGTGAGCGGTGTGAAGATGGTTACGACTTGTCATGGTTTTTTTAGACCACGCTGGTTTAGAAGAACATTCCCGTGTTGGGGCCAGGCAGTTATAGCTATCAGTAAGCCGGTGGCCCAACATTTAAGCGTGGATTTCGGAGTTGTCCAAAATAAAATACATTTGATAGCCAATGGGATCGATTTGAACCGTTTTGTGATGACCACTGATCAAAGGCGTCGAGACCTGCGGCAAAAGATGGGCATGGGTGAGGTGCCACTCATAGGCATTATCGCGCGCTTATCAGATGTTAAAGGCATAGATATTTTGATCAAGGCAATGCCCATTATCTTAAAGGAAATACCTTCAGCAAATTTACTGATTGCGGGTCAAGGCCCAGAGGAAGCTGCTTTAAAGAAATTGACACAAGAGTTATCTTTGACAGCGCGTGTGCATTTTAAAAATATCATTAATCAAACCCCGGAGCTTTTGGGTGCTTTTGATGTTTTTGTAATGCCGTCTTTAATGGAAGGGTTGGGATTGTCCGTCATAGAAGCACAGGCATGCGGTATTCCTGTAGTGGCGTCCAAGGTCGGAGGATTGGTTGATTTAATTGAAGACTCAAAAAGCGGTTATTTGGTTGCCGTCAATGATACGAGAGCATTAGCCGATCGGATCATAGAAGTCCTTCGCAATCCCAAACAATCTAAAATAATGGCAGAGCGGGCAAGATTAAATGTGGAACAGCATTTTTCAGCTGATATGATGGTTAAAGAAACGCTTAAATTTTATGAACAATATTCTCGTCGTTAATGTCAATTGGCTTGGGGACGCGGTTTTTTCTATCCCTGTTTTTAAAGCGCTTAAAAAAACGTACCCTCAAGCACGGCTTACCTGTTTGTGCGTCCCCAGGGTCAAAGAAGTCCTGCAGTATTGTCCTTATGTGGACAAAATCATCATTTATGATGAACGCGGCAAGCATCGAATGCCATGGCAAAAATTAAAATTGATCCAATACTTAAAAAGAGAAAAATTTGACGCGAGCTTTTTACTGCATCGCTCCATGACGCGGTCTTTAATGGTTTATCTAGCAGGAATACCTTTGCGCGTGGGTTTCTGTAAATTCAAAAGCTTATTGACCAATCCAATTCAAGGAAAGCAAGAGGACATTCACCGTTGTGATTACTATTTAAAAGTTTTGGAAGGGTATGGGATTAAAGTCCAGGACCGCTTATGTGAATTACGTTTAAAGGTTGAAGACATGCAATCTTTGGATAGTAAATTAAGCGGGGTAGGTATCGCCCCAAGGGAAAGTTTTGTGGTCTTAAATACAGGTGGGAATTGGGATCTTAAGAGGTGGTCTACAGACTCTTTTACGCTTTTGGCTAAACGTTTTGTTCAGGAGTTTGGCTTTAAAATAGTTCTTCCTGGGGCAGACAAGGACAGGGAAAATTGCCAACGCATTGCCCAGGCTGTTGGTATTAAGGCGGTAGTTTTTGCCGGAGAAACCAGCTTGGGAGAATCATTGGCGCTTTACAAACGGGCTTTAGCCGTGATTTCCGCGGATTCAGGGCCTTTGCATTTAGCCCATAGTGTGGGTGCAGATGTGATTGGAATTTTTGGCCCCACTCGTCCTGAGATCACTGGCCCTCGGGGCAATGGCCGGTGCCAAATTCTTTTTAAAGATGTCGGGTGCAATAAAGCGCCATGTTATCACTTAACGTGTACTAATAATCTGTGTATGCAATCTGTGACGGTGGATGATGTTTTCCAAGCTTTCAGAAAAATCCGATCCTAAGCGTATTTTGGTCGTCAGCATGACGAATATTGGGGATGTGGTCCTTTCATGCCCGGTCATTGATATTTTACGCGAGGATTTCCCTCGAGCAAAAATCGATGTGGTGATAGGTCCTAAAGCGGTTTCGCTTTTTGCGGATAATCCTAATCTTTCTATCAAGGTATTTAATAAACAAGGCTCTTTAAGTCAGAAATTTGCGTGGTTTTCAGGTCTGACCCAAGCCTATTATGATTGTGTGGTCGATTTACGGCACACCATGTTACCTTTTTTCTTATGGCCCCGATATGCCACGCCGGTTTTATTTAGGAAATCTTCCATAGGGCATAAGAAGGAAGCGCATTTAAATCGCCTGCGCCAGGTGTACGATTTCGATCATCCTTCACAGAAGCAGTGTGCTATTCTAACAACAAAAGAAGATGAGCAATTATTTAAAGAGGCCATAGAGCCTGAGTTAATGGGTAAAGATTTTGTAGTAATTGCACCTGGTGCCGCAAGTTCTGACAAGCGTTGGCACACAAAAGGCTTTGCGGCAGTGGCTGATTATCTGTCCGCAACCAAAAGGATCGTTTTTGTGGGGGATGCTAAAGATGTGGGGATTATTAAGGAAATTCAAGACTTCATGAAAGCGTCTTCTGTTAATTTGGCTGGTAAAATTAATTTGCGGCAATTGGCTTTTGTTTTAAAGAAAAGCTCATGGGCCATGACCCATGACAGCGGGGTCATGCACCTGGCTTCTTATTTTAATGTGCCCTTGGTGGTGCTTTGGGGGCCTACTGATATCAATAAATACGCTCCTTGGTGCAAGAAATCCGTGATTGTCAGGCGCAATGAAGAATGCCGTCGGTGTTTTGATCCTAAAGCCAAGGCAGCGCATAATTGCATGTCTTTTATACAAGTGGAAGATGTGATTGGTGCCGTTGGAAAAATACAATAATGAAAACCCCTAAGATCTTTCATAATATTTTAATTGTACGCACCGACCGTGTCGGGGATGTGGTGTTGACAACCCCGGTAATCAAGGCCTTGCGTCAGGAGTATCCCGCGGCGCGTATATCTATTTTAGTTGCGCCGGCAACCTTTGATCTGGTCAACGGTAATCCTTATTTAGATGAAGTTTTAGTGGACCATCGTGGTGGGCGCCACAAAGGCATGCTTGGTTTTTTGCGTTTAGTCAGAGAGATCCGTCTCAAACGATTTGATCTTGCTGTTATCTTACATACTAAGCGCAGGTATAATTTGGCTTGTTGGGCGGCAGGGATACCTTGCCGTTTAGGGTATAAGAATAATAAATTCGGTTTTCTATTAACATATCCCTTGAAGGATATCCGTCCTTTGGGTGTCAAGCATGAAGCAGAATACTGCATGGATGTTTTAAAGGCAATTGGAATAGAAGGAGATGTTTTAGATGTTTTTGTGCCATCGCAGAAAGAAGCAGAGGAATGGGCGCTTAGCTGGATGAAAGAAAATGACCTAAAATCTAATGAAGTCATTGTCATTCATCCTGGTGCTTCTGATCCAGCCAAGTGTTGGCCTGCCGTGAATTTTGCGTCATTAATGGATCGCCTTTCAGAGAAATACGCGTATAAAATTATTTTGATTGGCTCCTCGCAGGCAGTGCCTGTGGCCGGAGAGATATTGCGTCAAACCCGTGTTTCAAGTAAGTCTATAGATTTGACAGGAAAGACTTCTTTAGCTCAAATGGTGAGCTTGCTTCGGCATTCGCGTTTATTGATTTCTAATGATTCCGGCCCTGTTCATGTGGCCGCGGGGGGTGGGGACGAATGTTGTTTCCATCTTTGTGCGCAATCAACCAGGGATTAACGCAGGGCGTTGGAAGCCGCTCGGCCCGAAGAGTTTTATACTGGATAATAAGCTTCAACCTGGTTTAATCAGTGTTGATAATGTTTTAGAATTGACCGAAGAGATATTCAAAAAGAACAGCCAATATGAAATTTTTTAGCCTACCCATGATTCAACGTATTTTTATTCTTTTCGTTGTCACTATAAGTGTTTATTTGATTTCCATGGTTTCGCTTAAACATACTACCGGTGATTTTGATGTTTATTATAATTCCAGTCATAATTATTTGAACAAAGCGCCCGTTTATGTCCCGCACGGCGGCATTGAAGAATTTAAATATTCTCCGTTATTTGCTCTGTGTTTTTCCCCGTTAACATTAATGAACAAAACTTCAGCCCTTTATGTGTGGACCATTTTAAATATTTTGTTTTTATACGGTATTTTCTATCTTTTTTATCGATTAAAACAGATTTCTTTTGATAGCCCTAGAGATTTTTTGATCATCATTCTTCTATTTGCCCTGATAGGCCGTTATGTCATCGCTAATTTAAAATTAGGCCAGGTTAATGTTCTGCTTTGCTTTCTTATGGTTTTATCAATGTATTGGGAGATCAATAAAAGATATTTCTTGTCGTCTGTTGCGTTGGCGTGTGGTTTGATGATTAAATTCTTCCCGCTTTTATTTGTTTTTTATTTTTTATTAAGGAGGCGCTTTAAGCTATTAGCTTACGCTTTTTTGATGGTAGTTGTGTTTTTATTCTTGCCGTCTATTTATTCAGGCTGGGACCTTAATTTAAAATACCTTCATGGTTGGTTTGTCCTGTTAAAATCGACCCCGCCCATTCTTTTGTACGCGGTGAAGAACTATTCTTTGCTTTCTTTCTTTTCGTGGTTTTTCGTTGCCCGTCATCAAGGTTATGATGTTTTTGATTATCAACTTATTAAAACGGGACTGGATCCCGCGGTGTATTACGCCTGGGGCATTAGTTGTTCTGTTTTTTTTTGTTTCGTTTTTTCCATGATAGGTTCTTTGTAAAAGATAAAGAACCTAAGTTTGTTCTATTGGATTATTCCTGCTTGTTTGTATGCGGGCTTTTATTTAATCCTTTGGCGTATTTAAACGCGCTTACTTTTTTAATTGTCCCTTATTTCTTTATTCTTCGTTTTTTGTTCTATCCGCAGTTAAATAGAAAATATGCATTAATAATTGTATCTCTTGTTGTCTTTAGTTTTATTTTGACGATAATTAACAATAGGGTCTTTTTTAAAGATCGAAGTCAGTTTCACGCGTTATTAGAGCTCAAGCCTTTAATGTGGGCTATTATCCTGGTTTTTGTGTCATTGTGTTTAGCCAAGGCTTCGTTAAAAAAGGAATCTCAGTTATGAATATTAAAGCCATGAGGAACGTTCATCTGTATTTGGGAGTATTTTTTGCACCCCTTCTTCTTTTTTTTCTTATTAGCGGGGCTTGGCAGACTTTTAATTTACACGAGGCTAGCAAATCCGGTGATTATGTGCCACCGGCAATCATTAAGTCGCTTTCACAAGTTCATAAGGACCAGCGGTGGGTTGACGGCAAGATGGTTCCCAAGCCATCAATGCCTTTTCGGTGTTTAATTGTTTTTATGTCGGTAGGGCTGTTAGTTACCACTATATTAGGCATTGTCATGGCGTTTAAGTATACGAAAAGTTGGATCGTTTGGAGTTGTTTATTGGCGGGGATCCTGATCCCTTGTTTTTTACTATGGATACCTCACCGTTAAGTTTGCCTTTTTTCTTGACAAATCAAAATAAATTATTAAACTAAGTCATAACTTGACTTACTTATTTAATTTTTAGCTCTTTTTAAATTAAAAGGGCTTTTTTAATAGCTATAAATAAGTCTAATAATGACGTAGTTAAAGGTGGGGAGAAAAGCCATGATTGTTCGTTTAATTGTTTATTTAGTTTTAGGTTTTTGTGTTTGGTTGCCGGTTTTGAGTTTGGCTCAAACCCAGCCAGCCAATCCTGCCCAGGCATCCAATATCATTGTGATTAAAGGTCATCAATTTATCCCACCTCAATTAACGATCCCTGCTGGCCAGAAAATCCAGATAACGGTTGATAATCAGGACCCTACCGCGGAAGAATTTGAAAGTTTTGATTTAGACCGTGAACAAGTGGTAGAAGGCAATAAAAAAATAACAGTCTTTATTGGTCCACTAAAGCCAGGCACATATAAGTATTGGGCAGATTTCCATCAAGATTCTAAGGGTGTCATTGTTGCTCAATAAATTTTTTAAATATTAAAATTGCTCGTTAGGAGGTTTTAGGTGAAGTTAAGAATTGCGTTCATTATCATTGCATTTATTTTTTCTTTAGGTCTGCCTGGTCCTGTTTTTGCTGAGAAGCAGGTATTTCAGCCTTACGCAGAACAGGGTGAATTAGAATTCGAGAATACGGGAGTATACGATATTGATCCGCATAAGAATAAAAACGCGGTTCAGGAATATAAATACGCGATTGGTTATGGTGTCAATAGCTTTTGGCATACGGAATTAGAGATTGAAGCGGAAGCGCTCCCAACAGATGATGCTATCACACCGGTTAAGGCGACCCATATGGAATGGGAAAATATTTTTCAACTTGCTCCCAAGGGAGAATATTGGCTGGATCCTGGGGTATATCTTGCCTATGAGGCGCCCCTCATTAATAAACAGGTGGGGCAGTTTGAAGGAAAGATTTTATTGGAAAAATCCATAGGCAAAATCACAAATATCCTGAACATTAGTTTTAATCAGGAAGTTGGCGAAGGGGCTGACCGGCATACTGATGCCGGGGTGTCCTGGAGCAGCAGGTATCGCCTGTCTCGATATTTTGAGCCGGGTGTTGAATATTGGAATGATTTTAGTGCAATCACGCACCAGCTAGATTATAATCAGCAAAGTCATCAGGTCGGGCCCGCCTTTTATGGGCGGTTAACAAGGCATATCAATTATGATATCGGTTATCTATTCGGTATATCCGATGCGTCTCCTCGAGGAGAACTGAAATGGGTCATCGAGTACGAGTTTTAATTATATGAAGAGATTTCAAGCAAAAGTAGGGCAGATCGTTAAAACATGGGGGCCTGCATGGCTCGTCATGATCGCGGATGTTGATGCGGCCTCTGCCATCACCGCCGCTGACAGTGGGGCGCAGTATGGCACAAAACTTGTCTGGTTTATCATGTTGTTGGTCATTCCACTGTACGTTATCCAGGAAGTCGCGGGTCGCGTGGGGGTGGTAACAGGTAAGGGATTAGGCGAATTAATTAAGGAAAATTACAGCAGGCGTATCGCGGTGCTCTGCGCGGTACCGATGGCCCTGGTGGATATAATCAGTTATATTGTCGAGTATACCGGTATAGCTGTCGGCTTTCAGATGATGGGGGTAGCTCCCTGGATTTCGGTGCCAATTGCGTTTTTAGCCCATGTAATGGTGGTCTACAACAGGAAGTACGCGGAGGCTGAAAAGCCTTTGCTTTTTATGTCAGTAATTTTTGCCATTGTATGGATCGTGGCTGCTTTTTTGACGGCGCGAAATGGGATTGAGGTTACACCCTTTTATTTTTCCACATCCCCTGATTTTATTTTTATGCTGGCTGCGAATATTGGGGCGGTTATTATGCCTTTTATGTTGTTCTATCAAGTGTCCGCAACAGCGGAGAAAGGCACAGATAAAAGTAATGTCTGGGCTGTACGATTTGAAACATTGATAGGCGCTATATTCTCTGAACTGATCATGGTGGCGATCGCTGTATCCGCTATTGGAATAAAGGCTGATTCTTTAGATTTTACATCACCTAAGGTTCTGTCAAATAGCCTTTCATTAGTAGCCGGACATTTCGCCCCTTATGTTTTCGGTATTGGTCTTATAACGGCATCATTTATTGCTCTTATCGTTATTTCCCTTGGAAGCAGCTGGGGCGTGACAGAAGCAATGGGATGGGGTAGGAAGCATTGGTTTAAGGTGTATCTTATTGAATCGATCCCTGCGGTGTTGATTCCACTTTTTTCGTTTAATCTTATTAAACTTGCTCTTAATTTAATGGTTTTACAGATAGTAGTCCTTATTGCGCCCGCAATCATATTAGGTGTGATAGCTTCAAATAAGAGATTGATGGGAGACTTGCTTTTGAAAGGATTTAATAAATTTATTTATTGGTTTATCATTGCTTTGATTTTTACGACAGGTATTGTAAGCATGTTGCCATATTTTGGAATAAAGTTATGAGTGTTCTCTGATTAATGTAATCTTACCTCTGCGGGACAATAAAAAATCTTAACCTTTACAGGCATAGCCAATTTTGCTATATTACAACCCACTTTGTGAATATTTTGTAATTTCGCTGGCTTAGCTCAGTTGGTAGAGCAGCTGATTTGTAATCAGCAGGTCGGGGGTTCGAAGCCTCTAGCCAGCTCCATATATAGATTAGTATTTTGGGCAGGTATCCAAGTGGCTAAAGGGCACAGACTGTAAATCTGTTGCGTCCGCGCTTCGAAGGTTCGAATCCTTCCCTGCCCACCATTTTTTGCGGGAGTAGTTCAGTGGTAGAACCCTAGCCTTCCAAGCTGGTGACGACGGTTCGATTCCGTTCTCCCGCTCCAAAAGAGTCGTTTACGTAAAGGATGTGTATGAAGGTAACCCTGCTGGTGCCCACCTTAAATGAAGCTGTTGGTATGCGTTCGGTCATGCCCAAGGTCAAAAAGGAATGGGTGGATCAGATTTTGATCGTTGATGGGAAATCCAAAGATGGTACCGCTGACATTGCCCGTGAAATGGGTTACGATGTGGTCATCCAGCAAACCCCTGGCATCCGCGGCGCGTACATGGACGCACTTCCTTTTATTAAAGGGGACATTATCCTTACCTTTAGTCCCGATGGCAATTCTATCCCGGAACTTATTCCTGTTTGTATCGCAAAAATAAAAGAAGGTTATGACATGGTCATTGTGTCGCGATACGCACAGGGTGCCAAAAGCTATGACGATGACGCGGTGACTGCTTTTGGTAATAGATTATTTACCGGCTGTATTAATTTATTGCATGGTGCTAAATACACCGATGCGATGGTTATTTACCGGGCCTATCCTAAAAAATTGATTTATGATTTGGACTTGGATAAAGATTCCAGTTATTCGTTTGAAGAAAATTTATTTAAGACTAAAATCAGTTGGGAGCCGTTATTATCCATCCGCGTGGCCAAGCGCAGATTACAGGTTGTCGATATTCCCGGTGACGAACCTGCCCGTGATGGCGGGGAGCGTAAATTACAGGTTTTAAAATGGGGCGCGGCTTATATGTTTGAAATTTGGCGGGAGATTTTCATTTGGCGCTAAAGAATGCTGTGATTAAACGTATTAGTGTTATTGGCGATGGGGGCTGGGGAACGACCTTGGCGATCCATTTGGCAGCCAAGAAATACCCAGTCACGCTTTGGGGAGCCTTTCCGGAAAATGTTGCCCAAACAGCTAAAACACGTGAAAATAAGAAATTCTTACCCGGTTTTAAAATCCCTCCACAAGTAAAATTAACTTCTGACATTGACGAAGCTATATTATTTGGAGATTTGATTCTTTTATCTTCACCCTCAGAGTATTTAACCGATACTTTAAGCAAGATTAAAAATACTTCGTATAAAGGTAAGGTATTTGTTAGTGTGGTCAAAGGCATACACCCTAAATCTTTTAAGCGTATGTCGGAAATCATTCAGGAGCATTTGCCTAAAATCCCTTTAGTGGTCTTGTCCGGACCAACCATTGCCGGTGAGGTCGCTCAAAGGATACCTACAACTGCCGTGGCGGCCTGTAAAGATAAGAGCTTGGCCGTTGCTGTTCAGAAGATTTTTAATTCAGATACCTTTCGTATTTACACAAACACCGATGTTGTTGGTGTTGAATTTGGTGGCAGTGTTAAGAATGTGATTGCATTAGCTTGCGGGATTTGTGATGGCTTAAAGCTTGGTACCAATGCCAAAGCTGCAGTGTTAACCCGCGGCCTTGGGGAAATCACCCGTTTGGGGATGGCTTTGGGGGCTCAGCGGGAAACATTTTATGGGCTCACAGGTTTAGGGGATCTGGTGACCACCTGTTTTAGTCCCAGTAGCCGTAATCGCACGGTGGGTGAAGCCTTGGGGCAGGGGAAGAAAATAAAGGATATATTAGGCAATATGAATGCCGTGGCCGAAGGCGTTGTGACCGCGAAAGCAGTTTATCACCTGGCGCAAAAGAAACGGATCGATATGCCTATTGTCACGGAAGTGTATAAAATTGTTTTTGAAAATAAGCCCGCTGCCCGTGCGATGAAGGATTTGATGGGGCGCTCTTTAAAATCAGAGTAGTGATTTATCTTAAGGAATAAGCCCTTTTTAATTGACAAAGAAAAAATTATCTATTACACTCTGACTTAATCATTTCTTAACACAGTAGAAACGACATCAAATAAGCAATAGGATAAACAGGAGGATTGGATGGAAAAATTATCATTTTATGATGTGAAAACAAAAGGCAAATTTGATTCCGATACTTATCAAGTCAGAGAAAAAAGTGGTCGTTTTTTTGCTGTTGCTAAATCCCTTAAGGGTACGCATGAATGCTGGCGCGTGTTAAGCAAAGATCAGGCCGCGAAACTTAAAAAGAAGTAAGTACTAAGGAAGAATTTTATTCGTAAGAAAGTTTTAAAGTCTGAGCAGTTGGCACAAAAGGTAGCAAAATTTGCTGATGACACCAAAGCGCAAGATATTGTCATTTTAGACATGCGTGAGTTAGTTAATTTTTGCGATTTTTTTGTCATCGCCACAGGAACATCCGACCGGCAAGCCAAAGCCATTGCTGAAGGCATTGAAGAGGGGCTGACAAAAGAAGGAACAGAAGTCAATTTCAGCCGTAATTTGAAAGCCTTGGGTGGTCTGCAGTATTCACAGGAAAATGGTGCTTGGGTTTTGTTGGATATGGGGGATGTTGTTGCTCATATTTTTGAACCTCAGGCCCGTGAATTTTACGCTCTTGAACATCTCTGGCAGGATGCTGTTAAAATTGAATACAAGACCCGTGGTAAAAAAAAGTAACCCGTTCGTTTAAAACTAAAGCCCCTTGAGGAACATTTCTTTAAGGGGCTTTCTTTTTTAGGCTAATTTATGTTTTCCGATACGCGCTGTGAATTACAAAACATCATTTCAGAGTCCTTGAAGTTATTTGAGGGAATTGTATATCCACCGGTTTTTATTGATGTGCCCGCAGATAAGCAGCATGGAGAGTTTTCCTGCAACGTTGCGTTACAATTAAGCCGATTGCTTAAAAAAAGTCCTTTAATCATTGCCCAACAAATCCTTCCCCGTTTACAAGAGCTTTTGAATGCCACTCCTCTTAAAAAGCAGATAAGTAAAGTTGAAATCAAAGCGCCGGGGTTTATCAATTTTTATTTGTCCCCTGAAGGTTTTTATAATGTTTTATACGATGTTTTTGGGCAAAAAGAGGATTATGGCCGTTCTCACTTTGGCCGTGGCCAGAAATTTTGCCTGGAATTCGTAAGTGCTAACCCCACGGGGCCTTTAACGGTCGCGCATGGCCGTCAGGCCGCGGTGGGGGATGCCTTGGTCAATATCCTTCAAGCAGTCGGCTTTGACGCGAAGCGGGAATATTATGTGAATGATGAGGGTAATCAAATTAATATCTTAGGCCGTTCCATCAAGGCGAGGGCCCAACAAATTTTAGGTCAGGACGTGCTTTTTCCCGAAGACGCTTATCAGGGTGATTATATCCGCGTGATGGCGCAATTATTTATGGAGCAGCACAGCATTAAAAATCTTGCCCATCTGGAGCAACGGTCCGAGGGCGAATTTAGAGAATTTGGTGTTAAATATTTGATGGATATGATCAAAAAAGACCTGGAAGATTTTGGTGTTTATTTTGATATATGGTCTTATCAATCCACCATTGCCAATCCTAAAGCCATAGAGCAGGTTTTAGTAGATTTAAGGGACAAGGGTTTTATTTATGATAGCGAGGGAGCATCGTGGTTTAAGTCTACTTTATGGGGAGATGATAAAGACAGGGTGGTCAGGAAGAGTGACGGGCAATATACGTATTTAACTCCGGACATTGTGTATCACAAAGATAAATTCGCGCGGGGCTTCACGCGTATTGTTAATATTCTAGGGCCGGATCATCATGGTTATATCCCTCGTATCAAGGCCGCGGCAGGTGCTTTGGGTCATTCGGTAGATGATTTGGATATTTTGATTGTGCAATTAGCTACTATTTACCGGGATGGCCGTGAAGTTTCAATGTCGACACGTAAGGGCGAGTTCATTAGTGTGCGTGAGGTCATTGACGAAGTCGGCCGTGACGCGGCCAGGTTTTTCTTTTTAATGCGTCAATCAAGCGCTCATTTGGAATTTGATTTGGAATTGGCTAAGAAGCAAAGTTCTGAAAATCCGGTGTATTACATTCAATACGCGCACGCGCGTATTTACAGCATTATCCGCAAGGCCCATGATGATCTTCAAGTATCACCTAAAATTCAAGATTTGAAATATTTGAAAGAGCCCGAAGAAATGGATTTAATGCGCAAGATCGGTCTTTATCCTGATATACTAATCAGTTGTGCCAGGACCCTGGAGCCGTTTGGTTTGGTTAGGTATTTGCAGGAAGTAGCTGCGGCGTTCCATAAATTTTATGATTCTTGCCGGGTATTAGATGAGAACAAGGAAATTTCTGTTGAGCGTTTAGCCTTAATTGAAGCTGTTCGTATTGTTTTAGGGAATGGCTTAAGACTGCTCGGAGTGTCCGCTCCCCAGAAGATGTAATTAAAATGACCAAACAATGGATCATTCAGCCTCAAGACCCGCAATTGCAAAAAAGCATTAGTGACGCTTTGGGTATTCATCCGATCATCTCCCAGCTTTTGATCAATCGCCAGATTACGACCGTCGCTCAAGCCAAGATGTTCCTATCGGCAGATATGGCTTCTTTGTATAACCCTTTTTTTGCTGACTGATATGGATCGTGCCGTTCATCGAATACAGCAGGCCAAGGAAAATACTGAGAAAATTCTTATCTACGGAGATTACGATGTGGACGGAGTGACGTCCTCTGCCTTGCTGCGCCGTTTGCTTAATCATTTGGGGATTCAAGCAATTAACTATATCCCGCATCGCATGGAAGAGGGCTACGGCTTAAATCAAGAGGTCGCGGAATTTGCAAAATCTCAAGGGATACATTTGCTTATCACCGTTGATTGCGGCATCAATGCCTTTCTTCCCATAGAAGCCATTAACGCTGCCGGTATTGATGTGATTGTTATTGATCATCATGAGCCTGAAGGGACAAAACTTCCCCCGGCATTGGCCGTGATTGACCCTAAGCGTACGGACTGCTTGTATCCTTTTAAAAATTTATCCGCAGTGGGATTGGTGGCAAAATTAATGCAGGCGATTTTGGGTCATATACCTTTAGAAGATTTGGATCTGGTGGCCCTTGGAACGGTCGCGGATGTGGTGCCTTTGTACGGGGAGAATCGAATTTTTGTTAAAAATGGTTTACCGTTTATTGAGAAGACCAATAAGCCGGGTCTTCAGGCTTTGCTGGAAGTGGCTAAAATCGCGGGCAAGAAAATGAAACCGTATTATATTGGTTTTATTTTAGGCCCTCGTCTCAATGCCGCGGGGCGTATGGATTCGGCGAATGTTTCTTTAGATTTGCTTTTATCAGAGAATTCCGCGGATGCTTATGCCTTGGCCTGTAGCCTGGAAGCTCATAATCTGACGCGCCAAAAAATGCAAAGTGAAGTGGTTGAAGAGGCCTTAGCGATGATTGAGGCGGATGAAATCCTTAAAGCCCAGGATATTATTGTCGTCCATAAGCAAGGTTGGCATAAAGGGGTTTTAGGTATTGTAGCTGCCCGCATCGTGGATAAATATTATCGTCCGACGATAGTCATTTCAGTTGAAGAGGGGATGGGAACCGGTTCAGCCCGTTCTGTTGACGGGTTTCATTTGCATGAGGCTTTGAGCAGCTGTGCCGGGGTGTTGGAAAATTATGGAGGGCATAAGCGTGCCGCTGGGTTGCGGTTAAAATATGATAATATTGAAGTTTTTCGTCAAGCCATCAATGATTTTGCAGGGCAAGTCTTGCCGCAGGAGAAATTTATTCCAAGCTTGGGCGTAGATTGTGAAATTCCCTTGGATGTCATTGATCTGAATTTGATGGAGATTATCAGTTCCATGGAGCCTCATGGGGAAGGCAATCCAACGCCTGTATTTTGTTCACGAGGGCTTACCGTCAAAAGTCCGCCATCCTTGATGGGGAAGGACACGATAAAATTTTGGGTCAGTGATGGGAATAGGGCTATAAGCGCGGTGGGCTTTGGGATGGGTTCTTTTAAAGATAAGGTAAAGCTCGGGGCCCAAGTGGATTTGGCGTACACCCTCAGCATTGATGATTGGAACAAGGCCCCAACAGTTCAATTAGTGCTTAAGGATATTAAGTAATCTTGTTTGTCATTCTGAGGCGAAGGTCCTCATACCGGACACTCCTAGTTAGTCGCCGAAGAATCTTAAGGATCTTTAAGATCCTTCGCTACGCTCAGGATGACAATATATAAAATGGGGAGTTCTAAACAGCTTTTGTGACTTTATTGGCTTGGATACAACTTGTGCAAACTAAGGCCCGTTGCACAGTGCCGTTTAAAGAAATTTTAATGCGCTGCAAGTTAGGAAGCACCATGCGGAAATTCTTACCGACGACTTTAGAACCAGCGCCGCCTTTTTTCTTTTCCATACCGCGCCGTTTATATTTTCTACCGGATGTCGGGCTTTTTTCACAAACAATACAAGATCTCATGACAATACCTCTTTGGTTTGGACGATCAATTGGTCAAAAATTTGAATCTTAAATATACTTGAAATCATCTATTTGTCAAGGTTTTTATACTTTGTAATTCCCTCCCCTAATGGTGGGGAGGGTTAGGAGGGGAGAAAATGGATTTAACTCAATTACCACGGTATCAAAAAAGGGTTTTTGTCCCTGAAAATGTTGATTTAACAGATGTTAACGCCGTAGTGGGGCTGTATGAAAAGCTGGAAAACAAGCCCATTGGCTCTGCCCAAGAGCTAGAGCATTGGCTGCTTGAGCGCTCAGAGCTGGACGCGGCTTTATCGCAAGCAGGCTCTATTTTATATATACGCATGACCTGTCAAACGGATGATCCCAATATAGCCGGAGCGTATACCAAGTTTGTTGAAACCATTCCACCCGCGGTCAAGCCGGTCAATGACCGTTTAAATCACAAGTATGTCCGTGCCTATTCACTTTTTCCCTTGGATGCCAAACGTTATCAAGTCTATGATCGTGCGGTCAAAACAGACATTGAGCTTTTTTTTGAGAAGAACGTTCCCTTACAGACCAAGGTAGATTTATTAAGCCAAGAGTATCAGACTGTAAGCGGTGCCATGACAGTCATGTTTGAGGGAAAAGAACATACCATGCCGCAGATGGGGAAATATCTTTTGGAAACAGACCGGTCTTTACGTGAGCGGGCCTGGAGAGCCTCAGCGGAACGTCGTTTAAAGGATAAAGATAAGCTGGAAGAGATTTTTGAAGGCATGTTTGAATTGCGCAAAACAGTAGCCCATAATGCCGGATTTTCAAATTTTACGGATTACCAGTTTAAAGCTTATCATCGTTTTGATTATAACCCTAAGGATTGTAAGAAGTACCATGAGACTGTTGAAAAATTAATTGTTCCTTTAAACGGAAAGATTTTGAGTAAGCGCAGGGAGCAAATGAAATTAAAATCTTTACGCCCCTGGGACACGGCGGTGGACGCGTTGGGGGAAAAGCCACTGGCCCCTTTCAAGGACGCGCAGGGATTGATAAAAGCTACGGCATCTATTTTTAATAAATTAGACCTTGATTTTGGTTTACAGTTTCAAGAAATGAATGATTTGGGTCTCCTGGATTTAGCCAGCCGCAAGGGGAAAGCTCCCGGAGGGTATCAAAACACTTTAAGCGAGGCGCGCAAGCCGTTTATTTTTATGAATGCGGTGGGTATTGATGATGATGTGCGCACGCTATTGCATGAAGCAGGTCATGCTTTTCACGCCTTGGCCTGTGCTGATGAGCCCATTGTCGATTATCGTCACGCTCCCATGGAATTTTGTGAGGTTGCTTCCATGGCCATGGAGCTTTTAGGCGGGGAATATTTAAGTGAGTTTTACAACCCCAAAGATTTGCAGAGGTCTAACCGTGAACACTTAGAAGGGATCATTCAAACCTTGGCCTGGGTCGCTAATATCGATGCTTTCCAGCACTGGCTTTATGAGCATCCAAAGCATTCTGCTGATGAGCGTAGTCAGGCCTGGGTTGCTTTATATGAGCGATTCGGAGGCAAGTTTATCGATTGGAGTGATTTGACGGAAATAAAAAGTTATTTATGGCATAGGCAATTGCATATTTTTGAAGTACCATTCTACTATATTGAATATGGCATCGCGCAATTGGGTGCTTTGCAAGTATGGCTTAACGCGCGCCGCGATCCTAAGAAAGCGTTGAGTAATTATAAACAGGGGCTTTCTTTGGGCGGCTCAAGGCCGGTTGGTGAACTTTACAGTGCTGCTGGAATTTCATTTGATTTTTCTGAAGGCATTATCAAGCCTTTGATTGAGGCAGTCACCCAAGAGTGGGAGAAACTGTCCTGATGCGTAAGCTCAGTCATGAAGAAATTGTCAGCCGTCAGGTAAAAAAAATAGAAGTCCCAAAGCTGCCATTGTGCGTGGTGCTTAATAATATCCGCAGTTTGCATAATGTGGGCACTATTTTCCGCACCGCGGACGGAGCAGGGGTTGAAAAAATCTGGCTTTGCGGCATCACCGGTTATCCGCCTCAGGGGGGCATTGCTAAAACGGCTTTGGGGGCGGAAGATCATGTTGCCTGGGAGTATCGTGAAGATGTATTGGGTTTGCTTAGGGAATTAAAAGCAAAAGGCTATCAAATTGTCCTTCTGGAGCAAATGCAGGGCAGTATCAGCCATGATGCCTTTAAACCAATACCGCCGGTATGTTTGGTGGTGGGTAATGAGGTTGAGGGTGTTACAGAGTCGTTGCAATCTTTATCTGACGCGGCCATTGAAATTGAAATGGATGGGATTAAGAATTCTTTAAATGTCGCTGTAGCCTTTGGAATCGCGGCATACCAACTGCGCGGTCAGCTTAAAAAATTATAAATTATGAAATCCTTTATTGATAAATTCTTTACCAACACATCCCGGTTTGAATTTCTTTTTTTAATCATTCCTTTTATCTTATGGGTTTTTTGTTTCCGTTATTTCTTTACCGGCCATTTATGGATAGAAGCGGACGCGATATCGTATGCCAATCACATTAATTTCTTCACGGATAATTTAAGTAAAGGTGTTTATCCTTTGTGGGATCCGGCATGGTTTTACGGGGCGCCCTATGATTTTTTTTTAAGGCGCATTGGCGATGTTAATCCGTTCTTTTTTTTGATTATCCTGCTTAAATTAGTGGGTGTTCCATCCGCGACGGCTTATTTGATATTTTTGGCTGTTTATTATTTTTTAGCAGGCCTGGCTTTTTATTTGATCACACGTTTTCTTTTAGTGGACCGTTTCTACGCCTTTACGGCGTATGTTCTTTTCCTTTTTTCTTCCTGGGGATCTGAGATATTCTATAATTACATCATCATTATTTTTGTTCCGATCATTTGGTTCTTTTACTTCCTTTTAAGTTTTTCCCGCTCGCCCCAAAAGGTGTGCTTTTTAGGAATGTGTCTGTGTGTGGGGTTGGTTGTCACCACCTATATCCCATTTTTCTTCCTGACGATTTTGGCAATATTTTCTTTTTTATACATTTTATTTTATGGGAAAGAGTGCATTGATTTTTTCAAACGCGGTTTCGCGTTTTTGCGTAAGAATAAGATTTTCACGGCATTTTGCGTTTTTTTTCTTTTAAGCTCCTGCATCCCCGGCCTGATTTTTTATAAGGAATCAAAAAGCGGTGAATTTGCATTGCCCAACCGCCATTTCGGTGCGGATAATTCCTCAGCGGTAGCGGTGGGTTTGGAGAATGTGGCCAGCGGGGACATTATCAGCCACGGGTTTTTTGACCGGATTTTTGATGACCACGCGCACATTGATATGGGAGACATTTATCTGCCGTATATATTCTTCTTGGTCCTCCTGGCCGCGACCTGTGCCCGTGTCAATAAGTTGATTTTCTTTTTATTGTTTAATATTCTGGCCCTTTCGTTGATTACCATCACCTCCGCGGCCGGGGCGCATCGTTTTCTTTATGAGCACGTCATTATTTTTAAGTTTATCAGGAACATTTACTATTTCTTCTGGCTGGCCATGCTCCCTATGGGGGTTCTTTTGTCTGTCGCAGCTTTTAAATCATTGTTAACAGCCATCAATAATTCGTCTAAAAAAATAGCTTGGCTGGTGTATATCATATTTTGTCATTTAATTTTTGCTTTATTCTTGAGCGCGCATCAAGGGGTTTTAACGGGTGCCTGGGCGGCTATTTTTATCAGTTTGGTCTATTTTATAATTTATATTTATTGTGAAAATAAAATTTCCTTTTTGGCCGGGTTTTTTATAATTTTACTGGCCGTGTTCACTCAATCCGCGCAAGTGTATAAATCCTTGGATAATAAATTATTCCAAGTGCAGCACAATGATACTGTTTATAACAATCAGCATAAGGATGACGTGGACGAGAAAATAAGTCTTTATTACGCTTCCGGTTGGTTTTCCATTTTAGTTAATTACATTCATACGTTGGTTTTAGAAGGCTATGCTAATCACCGGTTTATTTTTTATGACAATGTCCTTCCATATAAAGATAACTCCGAGTTTTTTAAAACCTTGGGGACGGTCATGTCTTCAATGACTAATATGGCCTTTGTACCGGAAACTGAAAGCGGGCCTGGCGATTGGAAAAAGAGTCCTTACACGGCAATTCAAGCAGATATTGACCCGGTCGCCTCGGGTAAATTATCCGTGGTGCGTTCGGATGCTAATACCTGGGTCCTAAAAACGCACCTGTCCAACAGTCAGTTTTTGGTGATCAATGATAATTATAACAGTGCTTGGCATGCGTTTATTAATGGCCATCAAGTGCATTTGTTTAGGGCAAACGTTTCATTTAAGGGTTTGTGGGTCCCATCGGGAGAATCGGATATTGTTTTGCGTTTTTCAAGTCCTAAACGTTATCTGCTTCAATTCGCTTTAATCGCTCTTTTCGCGGGAACCTTTTTATATTTACTTATGCTTATCTTGTCATTCCCGCGAAAGCGGGAATCCAGCTAACGGAATCAATTATATGTATAAATTGATAACACAAATAATTCAATGGTTGACCAGCAGGGTGGCGGTCATTTATGTCATTTTGTTTATATTCTGTATAAGCTTTGTGGATTTAAAGATGCTCGACATGCGCATTAAAGTAAGGCATTTAAATAACGCCATCCCTGATTTTTCAGCCTTAATTAATTTTTCCAGGGACCCAAAAGAGGTAAATGGGTTAAATTGGGTGTCCTATAAAAAATATTTTGAGCTTATTCTAAGTTACATCCCCAATGACTTGATCATCAAGCATTTGCTCGGCTATGTTGATTATTACATGGGGCAGGAGCAAGAGGCCATTGCTTTGTTTAAAAGTTCATCTTCTATGAATGGGCAAGGGTTTTTTTGGTCTAATTATAATTTAGGTGTCCTTTATTACAAAAAAGGAATGTGGTCCCAGGCCGCGGAATCTTTGTTTAAAGCTGTTTCGTCAAATACTAAGCTCACGGTAATTTTGATCCAGGACGCCACGGTGTACAAGCAAATTTTTAATAGCCCTGCTTTTAAGTATTCCTTGAAAGACGAGCTCGATGACGCGCAAAGCAATACGTATATATTATTATTATCAAGCTTGTTTAATTTGAAGCAATATGAGAAAGTGATTCTTATATCTAACATTGGGATAGCTAATCAGAGCCTGACTAAGAAGGACGCTTTTTATTATTACGCAGGGCTTTCTTATCTTGAAATAGGTCAATTTGAAAAAGCCTTTCTGCTTTTGCAAAAAAGTATAGCGATAGAAAAGGATAATCCAGATCCGTATTATTATATCGCCAATATTTATGAAAAGGCAGGTCAGCTGCAACAGTCCCAGGAATTTTTACAGGTGTCCTATGCCCTTCATCAGAAGCACGATCCCCGTTTTCCTTATGACGCGTCAGTGAATCTTCAGTTTTTTTAACGCATAAACCCATTATCCCGGAATTTGCAATAGGATGTCGCGAATAACGCTAATCTTTTGGGCTAAAAGAGCTTAGAAAAGCCTCGCCATACCACTGCGGGTATGGCTGCGTTTTTCTAAACTCTTTTATCTCCAAAATCTTAGCATTCTTCATCGACACCTATTGCAAAATCCGGGATTATAGAGAAGTTCTTGCAAAAAAAGTAAGCAGCGTTTAGAATAAAAGGAATGAAACACTTGGAAGCTAAAAAGTTATTGCGTAACAAAAAGGTGATTGAGGAAATCAACCGGCATAAGTGGTTGGAAAGTGAAATTGCCGGTTACGACATTGGTTTTGAAGCTGCAGCCGAAGATTGGCTTAAGAACCATGCCGGAGTATGGATTGCCTACCACGCTAAGCAGGCTGCCACTAAAACGGTTCCTCTTAAGCAAAAGCGTCCTGCAAAGTGATCCTTCCGTCATTTAAAAATATAAGTGAATTGCCAGCATCAATCCAACCTGTAATCACTGAATTTGCCAACAAACTTTTGGTTAATTTATCTGATAATGCCACGGCCCTTCTTGTTTATGGCTCCGCGGCAGGTATTGATTATAATCCTGGTATCTCTAATATTAATATCGCTGTAATCGTTAAAACCCTTGATTTTGCTGTCTTAAATCAAAGTCTGACCTTGATTAAATGGGGGAGGCAGCATAAAATTGCTACCCCTTTATTTTTGACCAAGGAATACATACTGGGCGCTCTTGATGTCTTTCCGGTAGAATTTACTGAGATCAAAGAGCAGCATAAACTTATTTTCGGGGAAGATATTTTTAAAGATTTGGATATTCCCCTCAAGGACCTGCGCCTTTTATGTGAGCAGCAAGTCAAGGGTAAATTGTTACGTTTGCGTCAGGCTTATCTGGATATTGGGTCAAACCCTTCAGTATTAAAAAATTTTCTTATAAGCGCTTTAAGTGATTTGGTCCCAGTTTTTCGCCAGCTCATAATTCTAAAAGGACAAAAACCCTTCGAGCGTAAAGAAGACATGTTTGAGCAATTGGCCCAGATTTTTTCTCTAGACCAGGAACCTTTTTTAGCTGTTTATCATGATAAAAATAAGAGGGTTTCAATTTCTTCGCATCAAGTGGAAGCTCATTTACAAAATTTCTTAAATCAATTGGAAAAATTGTCCCGCCATATGGATTCTTTATGAAATCCTGCCTGAAACTTGCCCTTTGGTTTTTATTAATAGTTAATTTTACTCCGTTTAGTTTTGCCCAGACCAGCCCCGCCACAGGCGGGGATGTTTCATATCCCAAGGCAAGCGGTTATGTGGTTGACCAGAGCGGCATCATTGATAGTACTGCCCAAAGGCGTTTAGAAGCATGGATCCTGGAATTAAAACAGAAAACCACCGCCGAAGTTGCCGTTGTCACGGTGGATAGCACTGAGCCTTTGTCTATTGAGGAATATGCTGTTAATCTGTTTCAACATTTTGGTATAGGTCAAAAGGGGAAGGATAACGGAGTTTTATTTTTAGTCGCGTATAAAGACCATCATATGCGCATTGAAGTAGGTTATGGTTTGGAAGGTGCCATTACTGACGCGTATGGCAGCCGGATCATTAATACGATCATGACACCAGAGTTTAAGCAGGGGAATTTTTCTGATGGTATTGAAAAAAGGGACAGCAGCTATTGTCACCTTGATTGCTAAAGAGTATAATGTAACACTTACAGGCGTTCCAGAGCCTGTTTATCAAGATCAAGGGAGTAGCTCTTTTTGGGTTTTGTTGTTAATCTTTTGTATTTTTATATCCTTCTTTTTTAGCCGTGGGGGAATGTTTTTGCCGGGTGTTTTTTTACCAGGCGGGTATAGTGGCGGATATGGTGGAGGAGGCTCTGGCGGCTTTAGCGGTGGGTTTGGCGGTTTTGGCGGCGGCATGAGTGGTGGCGGGGGAGCCAGTGGGGGTTGGTAGTAAATTAAAAGGGAGAAATTTATGAACAAAGGGTTAATTGCTTTAGGTGTCATCGTGGTCATTGCCTTTATGGCTTTTGGCTGGTATCAAGGCGGGTATAATCAGATGATTGGGCTTGACCAGCAGGTTAAATCCTCCTGGGCCCAGGTGGAAAATCAATTGCAGCGGCGTTTTGATCTGATCCCTAACTTAGTCAATACTGTCAAGGGATATGCCACTCATGAAAAAGACATTTTAGAAGAAGTGACGCGTTTACGGAGCCAATGGGGACAGGCAGCTAATATTCCTGATAAGGTAGCCGCAGCTAATTCTTTAGGTGGCGCGTTATCACGGCTTTTAATGGTCAGTGAGAATTACCCTAATTTAAAAGCTGATCAAAGTTTTTTAGAATTACAAAGTCAATTGGAAGGTACTGAAAATCGTATCGCGGTCGAACGCATGCGGTACAATGAAGCCGTCCAACAATTCAATACGTATCAGCAAAGTTTATTCGGGTCTTTTTTCGCGTCAATGACCCATTTAACTCAACCGGCAGTGTATTTCAAAGCCCCTGAACAAGCCCAACAGGCCCCAGTGGTGAAATTTTAAGTAGAAAGGTGTTTGAATATGTCCGATTTAGCATTAAAGAAGTTAAATAATTTTTCCGGTCGTCCAGGTCCTTTATTACTCATCATCATGGATGGTGTAGGCATTGGTAAACGTGATGACAGCGATGGTGTTTTCTTGGCCAAAACCCCCTGCCTTGATGAATTAATGAAATCCAAGCTTTATACCCAGCTTAAAGCCCACGGGACGGCTGTCGGCATGCCCAGTGATGATGATATGGGTAATTCTGAGGTGGGGCATAATGCCTTAGGGGCGGGTCGTGTTTTTGATCAGGGCGCCAAGCTTGCCCAGCGTTCCATTGAAAGTGGTGCTATTTTTGAGGGTGAGGTATGGAAAGCGTTAATTGAGCGCGTCGAGCCTGATAATAAAGTGTTTCATTTTATAGGTCTTTTGTCCGATGGCAACGTGCATTCGCATATCGATCAATTGCTGGCTCTCGTAAGACGCTGTGCCCAAGAAGGTGTACGCCGGGTCTGTATCCATGTGCTCTTAGACGGCCGTGATGTTTATGAGAAATCAGCCCTGACCTATATTGAAAAAACTGAAGGTGTGCTTAAAGAAATCAATAGCTTACACAAAAATTATGAATACCGCATCGCTTCCGGCGGAGGCCGCATGGTGACTACCATGGACCGTTATAACGCGGATTGGTCTATTGTTGAGCGCGGATGGAAAGCCCATGTCTTAGGCCGCGGCCGTCGTTTCACATCTGCCAAAGAAGCCGTTGAAACCTATTATAAAGAAGACCCAAAGATTACAGACCAGTATTTAGATTCCTTTGTTATAGAAGACGATGGCTCTCCGGTGGGGACCATTGAAGACGGGGACTCAGTTGTATTTATCAATTTCCGCGGGGACCGCGCGATCGAACTATCCACGGCTTTTGAGAAAAAAGATTTTGACAAATTCGACCGTGTCCGCCGGCCTGATGTGCTTTTTGCCGGTATGATGGAATATGACGGTGATTTGCATATTCCTAAGAATTATTTAGTCTCCCCGCCGCAGATAGAGAATCCGGTGGGAGAGTATATGTGCGCTAATGGCATTACTTCTTTCGCTATTTCAGAGACCCAAAAATTCGGCCATGTGACCTATTTTTGGAATGGGAACAGATCCGGCTATATTGATGAAAAATTAGAGACCTATGTGGAAATCCCTTCAGACAGGATCCGTTTTGATCAGGCCCCTAAAATGAAAGCCGCGGAAATCACCGAGAAAACCATCGAGCTTCTCAAAAGCGGAAAATACAAATTTGGACGTTTGAATTATCCTAACGGAGACATGGTTGGGCATACCGGCATTCCCGAGGCGATCATTATTTCTGTCGAAGCCATGGATGAGGGGATGGCTAAATTGCTTCACGTGATCCGTGAGTTAAACGGCATCGCTGTTGTTTTAGCAGATCACGGTAATGCCGATGAAATGTTCACGGTGAAAAACGGTAAAAAACAAATCAGCACCGCGCATTCTTTAAATCCTGTGCCTTGCGCCATTGTCGATTCAGGTTATCAGGGAGAATACGAAATGGCGCATCCGCCGAGTGAAGGATTGGCTAATGTGGCTGCGACCTTGTTAAACCTTTTAGGTTACGAGGCTCCTAAAGAATACGCGCCTTCTTTGGTTCGTTTTAAATCATGATCAATAAATCTCGGGTGCTGATTCAAGAGCGTATCCCTAAGATTATTTATCAATTGCAAATTCAGTCCACCGATGAGCAAAGCTTGTGCTTGACGCGGGCTGTGCTTTTAAATTTGGGCTATGGCGAAGGCGAATTAGTCAGCTCTTCTTTAAAGGGCAAATGTACTATTGAATTATTCGATGAACACCAGGTAAAATTTGATCGTGTTAAGAAACTTTTTGGCCGTTTGGGTTTCGAGGGGGTCAAGGTTCATCAACGCCGTCTTCTTCCCAAGGATTGGCTGACCCTTTGGAAGAGTCAGTGGAAGCCGGCTCCCTTGACTAAAAAGTTAGATGTAGTGCCTGTTTGGTATAAAAATAAATATAAACCCCGTCATGGTTGTGACTATATTTTAATGGATACCCTATTGTCCTTTGGTACGGGTTTGCATGAAACCACGCAATTTATGGCCCAATTTGTTGAAGAAGCCCAAGGAAAATTTAAATCATTTTTGGATATTGGCACGGGTACCGGGATTTTAGCGTTAGTGGCCCTTAAATATGGGGCCCAAGATGTGGTGGGGATTGATATCGGTCAATTGAGCGTGCAAGCGGCCCGGGACAATATGAAGGCCAATAATTTGTACTTTAAAGTGCTAAGGGCGGATATTAAAAAATATCCCTCTAAAAGAACGTATGATTTCGTAGCCGCGAATTTGATTACCGAAGATTTAATAGAAAACGCGCAGAAGATCATAAGCCTTGTTAAAGAAGGCGGTTTGTTGGCGGTGTCAGGGATTTCGTTGGATAATTTGAGTAAATTGCGCAAAGCATTTTCATTATTGCCTCTTAAATGTTTTAAAATAGCCAAGGGCAAACAATGGTCGGGCTTACTCTTTCAAAGGAAGATGTTGTAGAATCATTTGTCCGTTCTTCGGGGCCGGGTGGGCAAAATGTAAATAAGGTAGCCACCTGTGTGGCTCTTTTGCATAAACCAACCGGGATCATCGTCAAGTGTCAAAAGTTTCGTACGCAGTTTTCTAATCGTCAAGAAGCCTGGGCAATGTTGGGCCGGGTTTTGCAAGAAAGGCAAGAGCAGGAGCGTCTTTTCCGCCAGTCCCAGCGTGAAAAGAAACGCCGTCAAAACCGCAAGCGTTCCTTGTCGGCTAAAGAACGGATGCTTGAAAATAAAAAGAAGAACACATTTAAAAAACAGAATCGTAAGAAATTAAAAAGTTGGGAGTAACTTTTATGGGCATGGTTGATATCAGTGACAAACAGATCACTAAACGGGTGGCTTGTGCCGAAGGCAAGATAGTTTTTAGCCCCAAAGCCTATAAAATTTTATTAAAACAAGGCTCTCCCAAAGGGAATATATGGGAGACAGCTAAAGTGGCGGGTATTATGGCAGCTAAGAATACACCTTCCTTGATCCCGTTATGCCATCCTTTGTTTTTAGAAAAAGTATCGGTGGCTTTTGAAATGCTTAAATCTAAAAATACCGTAAAGGTTATGTCTGAAGTTTCATGTTCAGGCAAAACAGGTGTAGAGATGGAAGCTCTGAGTGCCGTGTCAGCGGCATGTTTGACGATTTATGACATGATGAAATTCACAGGTCATGGCATTACGATTACCCAAATACAGCTAATGCACAAAAGCGGTGGGAAAAGCGGAGTTTATCACAAATGAAATTTATGGCATAGACACGGGGGAAGAATATGAATCGTTTATTTTTGATGATGTGTTTGTTGTTTATGCTTTTTATAACGTCAGCTTGGGCTGCATCAAGCCAATACCCGGACCCCAATCGTCAGACCATGTGGAATAATATTACAGATAGTATGCATACGATGGGGCAAACTCCCCAGCAGGCTAAATTAAATAAAATAAAGTTACACGCCGCACGCGCGCAAACCCGTTTAGATAATATTAATCAAGCTGCTCGAGCCCAACGTCAAGCCCAAATCCAAGCATGGCGTAATACCCAATGAAATTCACCAAAGCCGTTTGGATTTGCGCGGCCTGGATTGCTGCGGCCTTATTATTTAATGCCGGGATATTTTTTGTTCAGGGTCAGCAAAAAGCATTGGAGTTTTTGACCGGCTATGTCATTGAATGGTCTTTGAGCATTGACAATCTGTTTGTGTTCTTTCTTATTTTTTCTCATTTTAAAATTGATGCCGTTCAACAAAATAGGATTTTGTCCTGGGGTGTGCTTGGGGCCCAGTTGATGCGGGCTGTTTTTATACTAGCTGGTGTCGCCTTACTTAAACATTTGAACTGGGTGATTTACGCGTTTGGTGGCGTGTTGGTTTTTTCAGGATTAAAACTTCTTTTTAAGAATGATAAAACCAAGAGCTTTGACAAGAATATTATATTTCATTTTTTAAAGAGATTTGTCCCTGAGGGTCTTTCTTTATTCCTGCTTGTTTTGATCGCGGTTGAGCTGGCAGACGTGATATTCGCGGTGGATTCCATCCCAGCGGTTTTAGCTGTTACAAAAGACCCGTTTATTGTTTATTCTTCCAATATTTTTGCTATTCTAGGGTTAAGGGCCATGTATTTTGTTTTGTCTCCTGTTTTTGACATGTTCCAGTATCTTCATTACACGCTTGGGATAATTCTGGTGTTTATTGGATTTAAAATGCTGACCGATCATATTTGGCATATGCCTATTGCTTACGCGTTAGGCTTTATAGTGTTGGTTTTAACAATTTTTATATCGCTCTCTCTTTTTATAAATAATAAAAAGAAGTCAAAATTGGAGGCCCTATGAATCGTTTGTTTATGATAATGGGATTACTATTAATCCTCATGATGCCGCAAGCCTGGGGTTCAACCCAATATCCGAATCCTAACCGCCAGACGATATGGAATAACTTTACCGATGGCATACATACCTTTGGGCAATCACCCCTGAAGGCCAGGGCAACCAAAATGAGATTGCATTATCAACGTGCCATGGCACGTATAAAAAGTATCAATCAAGCCAAGCGTCAGGCGAGGCTAAACAACAATAATTGATAATCTTTTTTGCGTGATAAATATGTCCAAGTTTAAATCTTTATTGCCCGTCATTGCCGGCCTCATTATTCTTATTGGCCTCTTATGCCGTTTATACCATATCAGTGACAATCAATTCCTTTTTTACGATGAAGGGATGTATTTAGGTTATAACCGGGCCTTTCTTGATTTGGTGGCTAATAATCCCGCGCATGATCTTAATGAATTTGGGATTATCCTTTCGTTGATGTTTAAAACGGCCTTAACCACGGCCAAAGCTTTATGGTTTTTCATATTAAATTTAAGGGTTTTTGTTTTAGGGCCTGAAGCCTGGTATTTTGCAAGGTGGGTTTCTGCCCTCAGCGGCATATCGACGGTGGTTTTATTATTCTTTTGGAGTAAGCGTTACTTTAAATCTCAACGGATAGGTTTGATAAGTGCTTTATTGCTGCTGATTCTCCCCAGCCACGTCTTTTATTCAAGATTAGGAATGCAGGAGGCCTTGAGTACATTATTATTCTTAAGTGCCATTTATTTGTATATGTCGCGGGAGCGAATCCATTGGCCATTTTTTGTTTCCGCGTTTTTGTTGGTCTGTGTGTATTCAACCAATTACCGTATGATCATTGCTCCAATATTTATAGCTTTCATCGAATGTTTTAATGCCTTTACAATGCAAAAAAGATTAAATTGGCAGAAAATAGCCGTTTATTTCGCTTCATTTTATGGCCTTGTATTATTTGTTGGATGCCTTTATGGAGGGGCCAATCTGCATATAACCACCGCGTGGATGTTCCATCAGGCCCAGGATGCCGGCGGCAAATTTAATCCCCTTAATTTTATATCTTATCCTTATTATGTTTTTGCCCTGGAAGGTTTTTTCTTTGCCTGTTTCTTTTGGGGTAGTATTTATCTGATAAAGTTTAAAGAATACACAAAGCTTTTGCCTTTTGGCATTGTAGTTTTTCAGATGCTGATTTTTTCCTTTGCCGCTGAAAAAGGCGCCAGGTATTTGTGTGTGGTGCTGCCTTTTATGGCAACGGCTGGGGCCGTGGTCATCGATGATTGCTGGCAGCGGTGGGCCAAGGCGCGTGTTTGGATTTCGATGGCAGGGGCATTAGTTGTCGTTGTGATGGTTTATCTTTCAGCTTCTATAGCCATGGCCCGCACGGATTACGAAAAGGCGGTACACTTTATTACAGATCATGATCCTCAAGCCGTCATTGTCAGTACACAACCTTTGGTTGAAGGTCTTTTCTTGAATGATGATAAAAGGATTGTTCCTTGTCCCCAGGATCTGTATTCCTTGGTGAGTTTATATAAACAAGGGGCCAGGTATTTGATTTTAGATCCCCAGGCGTATATTTCATGGGTCGCTGATGGCCGGAGATTTTCTCCGCCCTTGTTCGACTTCTTGGAAATCGCCCTTAAGAATGTAGAACCGCTTCAAACGTTCTCTCATCTAAACAATAATATTTTGTTAACAAGGCTTGTCTTAGATCATAATGAACAGGTACTGGATTCCATCACATTTTTATCGCATGCCCAATCAGAGGGGTATGGAAAAATAAGGATATATGATTTGGGATCAGTTTTGTCCACCATACAGCACGCTCACGCGGTTGGTTCCTATTGATTTAAAAACACTTTTTCTATGGTATGATTAGATTTTTGTTATAATAAAAAAATAGATTTTTATTCTTCCGCTGATTCCCCTCCCCTGGTGGGAGGGGCAAGGGGAGGGGGATTATGGAGAGTTTCAAATGACATACAAAGAATTCATCAGCCAAATTGAAAATTTCGACGGGCATTACACCAAAGACATCAACGAATCGACGTATTTTTCTTTTCCCATAGAGCCTATCCTGGAAGCTGAAAGTAAATTAGCCAACAGTGCGGAAAAATCCATTGCCTATTTTTTCCATGGAATACGGCCTTGCCCCCAGTATTTATAATTCTTTTCATCTTAATTCCCCGATGAGCGAGAAGAACAAGTTTTTTAAACACCAGGTGTTTTCCAATTACTGGATTTCTGATTATGTCTTTAAAATTGATATTCACAAAATGTTGGATATCCCCATCTACAGCGGCGGGCTTGGGGTTTTGGCGGGGGACACGGTCAAAAGCATCGCGGATTTAGGGCTATCAGTCGTGGCTCTTGGGATCTTGTGGAACAAGGGTTATTTCAAACAAAATTTTTGGTACAAACACGGGCAGGTCCCTGAAGAACTTTCCTGGGACCCGCATTCTTATCCGGGACTCATCCCTTTAAAGAATCGTATCCGCATTAATACCAAACAGGGGAACCTGGTCTTACGTTTGTGGAAATATTATGTTTATAGTTATGATAAGAAACATGTTGTCCCTTTAGTATTGATGGATTCTAATCTCCCCGAAAATAATGAGCATTTTCGTAAATTAACCGATCAGCTTTACCGTAGTGATCAGGTTTTTTGGCGTATTTTTCAGCGTTCCATTCTTGGCATTGGCGGCATGAAAGCCCTGGACGAATTAAAAGCACACGTGGATTGTTACCATTTGAATGAAGGGCACGCGGCTTTTGCCTTGGTGGAGAAATACATACAGTTGACGGACAAGGCCCAGATGGAAACAGAGAAGAAAAAATTTGTTTATACCTGTCATACACCTGTGGCCGCTGGGCATGACCGGTTTCAAATAACTGATCTTCAGGAGATTTTTGCTGATAATTATATTGAGGCTGCCAAGAAATTCGGCAAAGAGCTCCCTGGCTCCAAGGATGTTAATTTGACCCATATTTGCCTGGACAATTGCCGGCATGTCAACGCGGTGGCGCAAAAGCATGGCGAGATCATGCGCCTGCAGTTCCCGGCCTTTGCCAAACGCATTGATGCCATCACCAATGGCGTGCACGCGCACACATGGGTTTCGGAGAGTTTCGCGCAATTATTTGATAAGTATTCCAGCGTATTCGGTAATTGGCGTTCTGATCCTAATAGGCTCCAAGAAGCAGGGCAGCTTTTGAGGGATGATAATTTCAGGCGCGATATTTTTCAAGCTCACCAAGTGAATAAACGAAATTTATTAAATGTCGTTAAACCCTGGAAATTACAGGAAGATATCTTAACGATTTGCTGGGCTCGGAGAATCACTGGTTACAAAAGACCCTCGTTACTGTTTCAACATATCGATGAAGTCTTGAAGATTGCCCATCATATAGGCCCTTTACAGATCATTTTCGCGGGCAAATCTCATCCGATGGACACGGGCGGCGCTTCTCATATTCAAAACATTATGGAACATGTTGACCAGTTAAATAAAGAATATAAAGCTGTAAAAGTACTTGTTTTAGAGAATTATGACACCTATTTCGGTAAACTCCTGACTAATTCAGTGGATGTCTGGTTAAATAATCCTTTGCCGCCTTTTGAAGCATCCGGTACCAGTGGGATGAAAGCTATTTTAAACGGCGTTGTCCAGCTTTCGACCTTGGATGGTTGGGTCGTTGAGGCAGAGCATGATGATATTGGTTGGATCTTTGGTTATCGTCATCAAGGCCCGGAAATAGGTGATGAGGGAGAATTGCGTTTGGAAGAAGATTCCAAGGCCTTATATGCCTCGCTTAAAGAAGTGACAGGGTTATATTACCGTATGAATAAGAATGGTGCCATCGACATTCATAGCCCCTGGATCGATAAAATGATCCATTGTGTGCGCCGCGGCGGATTCTTCAATACCCAGCGCATGGTGCAAGAGTACAAAGCTAAAATGTGGTCTTAAGCCTGCCTTAACCTAAAAACGTTCGCATTTCTTGTTTTTATCCTATATATATGGCATATTTATACTATGAGAGCCCCATGCATTCATATAGCCATTTTGATAGCTTTCTTAGCCAACTCGCTTGGGCCCAATATACCAACCGCCAAAGCCCAATCAATTAATAGCGTTGAAGGTGAATTTCACTTACCCGCTCCCGGAGTATTGATCCATCTAAGTCCTGAATTTACACCTGCCCATTTGCAAGGCCTTAGCATTCATCCTGACAATGCCTTGCAATTTGATTTTCTCATTCAACGCGGGGATGAGTCTTTAAATGAAAACCAGAAAAAAGAGCAATATACCAAATTGGTAAAATACTTTTTAGCTTCTTTGACCATTCCGGATGATGACCAATGGGTCAATTTATCCCCGTATGAAAAGGACCGTATCATCAAAGACGATTTCGGCAAAACAGAAATGGGCCGTGACCTTTTGGCCCAGGATTATATGCTTAAACAAATCACCTCAAGCCTTATTTATCCAGAAAACAACCTAGGTAAGAAATTTTGGGACAGGGTTTATGAGCGTGCTTATAAAGAATATGGCGTCACCAATATTCCTGTTAATACTTTTAATAAGGTCTGGATCATCCCTGACGAAGCCGCCGTCTATGAAAGTGGCAATACAGTGTATGTGCTGCGAAATCATTTGAAGGTCATGCTGGAAGAAGATTACCTGTCATTGCAGAAACACACAGGTGTCATTGCGAGAAGCGCAGTGCAGCGCAGCGAAGCGACGAAGCAATCTTTTTTCCATCCATTCCATTGGTTCCCGCTTTATAAAGGAAATAGTCCTCCCCGAACTCGAAAAAGAGGTAAATGAAGGGAAGAATTTTGCCAATTTACGCCAAATATATAGCGGCATGATTTTAGCCACCTGGTACAAACATGCCCTTAAGGAGTCTTTGTTGGGCAAGGTTTACGCAAACCAAGCCAAGGTCAAGGGGATTGACCAAAACCCTCAGAATAACCAAGTTATTTACCAGCAATATTTGAAAGCTTTTAAAAAAGGTGTGTTTAACTTTATTAAAGAAGATGTGGACAAGTACACCAATGAGACGATCCCACGGAAATATTTTTCCGGCGGCTTAAGGGATTTTGCATCTGTAGCCATAGGGAACGCTTTGACGCATCAATTCCTTGTAGACACTGTAATGGTTTTTAATAAGAAAGATGGGATCCCTTCATTTATGGCCGGCAAGATTGATCACGCTGCTTTGGCAGGGGACACCGACCGCGCCATTGTGGCGCTTGATACTGATGCCGAGCGATATGACGCGGCGATGAAATCTAATGAAATGATTGAGCGCAGTGATAAGGGTGTTCATCTTCCGAAGGAGCCAATAATAGAATATGCGTCTTTAGATGAAGCTTGGGATAAAATAAGAAGCGCTGGTGAATTTAGAGTTTGGAGCAGTTTGGTTAATTGTGAAGACGTTCCCGTAAAAACTAAATTAACAGATTGGGGATTGGCAAAATTAGTAGAAGATGAATCCGACATTTTTACGAAGTCAGAGCTTATTAGGGATTTTAACTCGGGTCGTATCCGAGCGGTAAAAGTTGGAAAGACAGTACAATTTGTCGAAGGCCTTACTGAGACTCGCCAAGATTTAAAATTAGGAGAGGTGCTTAAGATAACAACGGAAAAATATATATTTGAGATATGGGTAGATGGTGAAAGAGGACTCATTGACCAATTTACTCTTGATGGACAAAGGGTTGAAGGTGATCATCGTGGAAAAGGAGATTTAAAAATCGGAAAAATATATATTATAAAAACAGGTACAATAATTGGCAATAAGGTGGATGGTGGAGGTACCCCTGTTTTAAATATTGAAGTTCATTCCCCAAAAACTACAGGGACTCCGATAGTTATAAGATATCTGGGGATGTCACCCGCTGGAATAACTATAGAAGTATTTTCCCCTAAGCCGGTAGTAGCCCCTCAAAGGGCAAGTGATAAAACAGCTTTTGCGCATGTTGAAGCTGTTGATCTTTTTAGCTACCTAAATACTGGAGACCATGCAACTGTAGCAAAAGATGGTGGTATTGATTTTAATTCCGCTAATTTGAACCTGCAAATCAAACGTGACGGCCGTGGCGTGCCTTTGCCTTTAGCCCAGCAAGACATGGCTCAATTAAGTCATATTCAGGGCTTTATACCTGAAATCATCGAAATCAGGCCTGCTATTAATGTTCCCATTATCAGTGAACTGCAAGAAAAGTTAAAGTCTTCTTCTGTTTAAATTCTAAATTTCATGATACAATTCTAGCCATGAAACAATATTTAGATTTAGTCCGGCATATTTTAGATCATGGTGAAGAAAAGCCAGACCGTACCGGGACAGGGACGATCTCTGTTTTTGGTTATCAGTGCAAATACGATTTGCGCGAAGGGTTTCCGCTATTGACGACCAAGAAGGTTTTGTTTGATGCCCTGGTGTATGAGTTATTGTGGTTTTTGCGGGGGAGTACCAATATTAATGACGATTTAAAACAGCATACGCCCATTTGGAACGCGTGGGCCCGTCCTGATGGGGAATTGGGCCCGATATACGGCTATCAATGGCGCAAGTGGGAAAAATTTGTATTAGATGAAAAGACAGGCCATTATCGTAAAGAATGTATCGATCAGATTCAAAACGCTCTTCATTTGATTAAAACCAATCCCGATTCCCGTAGGATCATAGTAAGTGCCTGGAATGTGGCGGACATTGACAAAATGGCCTTGCCGCCTTGCCATGCTTTTATTCAGTTCTACGTGGTCAATGGCAGACTAGATTGCCAGCTTTATCAGCGTTCCGCGGATGTTGCCTTGGGAGTCCCGTTTAATATTGCCAGCTACGCACTGTTGATGACCATGGTGGCACACGAATGTAATCTAATCCCTGGTATTTTTGTCCACACATTGGGGGATGCTCATGTGTACCTTAATCATCTAGAGGGGCTTAAAACTCAATTAGAGCGCGTGCCAACTGCCTTACCTCGTTTGGAGCTCCCAAGAAAAAACGTCCTTGATTACAAATTTGAAGATTTTAAGCTGATTGGCTATCAGCCGGCTGCTTTTATCAAATTTCCTATCGCGGTTTAAAGTAGGTTCCCTATGAAACCATTTTCTATAGTAGTGGCTTTTGACTCCCAATATGGGATCGGTAAAAACGGGCAATTACCATGGGTTCTACCTTCAGATTTAAAGCATTTTAAAGAAATCACAAGTACTGTCACTAATCCGACTAAGAAAAACGCTGTCATTATGGGGCGAAAGACTTGGGAATCTCTGCCTGAGAGGTTTCGTCCTTTACCAGGCCGTGTGAACGTGGTTTTAAGTAAACAAGGAGATTTAAGCCTGCCTTCAGGAGTTCTTTGCTTCCAAAGTTTGGATGACGCGTTAAAGCAGCTGTCTTCTTCTAATATAGAGAGCGTTTTTGTTATTGGCGGTGCTCAAGTTTATGTCCATGCCATTGAGCATCCTTTATGTCAAAAATTTTATGTGACACATGTAGAAGGCGAATACGGCTGCGACGCTTTTTTCCCACCTATCAGTAAGCAATTTTTCCCCATCACTGTCTCTGAGACCTATCAGGAGGGGGGTATTAATTTCCATTTTTCTGACTACTTGCGCTACTGATATATTTCAAAATTTCCCCTCTTTGAGGAAGCGCTTTCTAGGAAGCGGTTCCTTTTGATGTAACTCATTCAATTACAATTAGTTTTGAATTAAATAAAAAGTAATTATTTCTTTGCTTTTTGAATCTTATTGCTTTTTATTAGCTATTTTTAATGTATACTCTAAGTAATAATCAATGGTAGTCAAGGAGGTGTTGCTTGGCGGCGTACAACAGTAAAACAGTCCTTATCGTTGATGATGAGCCAGCAGTATCACAACTTTTGACCATTCTTTTAGCTTCACATGGATACACAACTAAGGTAGCCCTCACAGGCAGGCAAGCCCTAGAGTCCATATCACAGAACATTGATTTAGTCCTCTTAGACATGGTATTGCCTGATTCTGAAGGCATTCAGATCTGCCAGCAACTAAAATCAAATTCCCAAACCAAAGACATTCCCATCATTATTATCACCGGTAGTCAAAATAAGTCTGACAGGATTGAAAGCTTATATTTAGGTGCTGAGGACTATTTGACAAAACCTTTTGAACCCGAAGAGCTGTTTGCACGTATGGATGTGGTTTTTCGCCGCCATGGGGTAAGATCAGTGGACGATAACTCTCCACAAGATCAAGAAACTATTTGTGAATTACGGCGTATTATTGATGAGGAATCTGTTAATGTTTGTTTCCAGCCGATTTATTATTTAAAACCAATGCGCTTATTGGGCCTTGAAATGTTAAGTCGTCCACAGACCAATACTTCTATGGTTAATCCGGAAGTATTATTTAAGAATGCTTTAAAGTATGGTGTTTATTATGAGGTAGAAATGATCGGCTGGCGCAAAGCCATCAAAATGGCATCTAATATTTTTGACGGCCGCCAGAAATTGTTTTTAAATTGCGATCCTTACCTGGTGGAAAGTGAAAAATTCAAATCAATTAAGGATATATTTTATACTTTGGGGATGTCCTGTAATGAGACTTTTTTGGAGATCACAGAACGTTCCGCTGTGACTGCTTTTGATGTTTTTTACCAGCGGCTTCGTGAATACCGTCAAGATGGTTTTAAAATCGCGGTGGATGATCTGGGTGCAGGTTATGCAAGCCTGGAATCCATTGTGGAAATAAGGCCTGAAGCAGTCAAATTAGACAGGCATATTGTTAACGGGGTAGGTCACGATACCTATAAAAACAGCATTGTTAAGCTTTTTGTCGCGTTTTGCCATGAAAATAACATTATTTGTGTGGCTGAAGGCATTGAAAATAAACAAGATTTTGATGCGCTCATTGAATTAGGAGTGGATGCCGGACAAGGGTATTATTTGTGTTCTCCGACCTCCAGTATTGATCTTTTGGCGATGAATGCCTTACGCCTTTGACTTCCTTAGATAGACCTAAAACTTCTTGAGACCCAAGCCCTGCTGTGTTAATATTCCCTCGTGCTTAAAAATCTCTCTTTTTTATTTATATTCCTTTTAATTTGCGGTTGTTCTTCGTCAAAAGAGACAATCATATCTGATTCTTTAGACGAGACTCCCGTGATCACGGGTTCCGTGGTCAATCCGGTAGCCTTTGAAAAGGGAGGGAGCTTGGCATTAGGTTCATTTAAAGCAGGAACAGGAGCTGCCGCTGATGATGAAACTGACCAATTGTCCGCGATGATGATCAAGGGGATTAAAGATACTTTACCTCAAGATAATACACATTTTACTTTTCCGGCAGATGCTCAAAAAGATCCAGATTGTTTTTTGGATGGTTACATTGAAGATTATGGGAAAAAAGGGCGTTTTTCCCATTTGTCGATTGATGGTGAAATATGGCTTCGTGAAACCGGAGAGAAAATATTTGTATTTCAGTCCTCCACCACGATTAATCTTAAAATTCAAAACCCTAGAACAGTTGCCTACCAAATCGGTGAGGCCATTGCTCATTTTATCGGGAGTAAGTCGTGATTGTAGTGACGGGAGCCGCAGGTTTTATCGGCAGTTGTTTAGTGGCGGAATTAAACGCCCGCGGCCGGCATGATTTGATCGTGGTGGATGAATTGACCGGGGATGTCGATCCCAAGAAAAAGAATTTGGCGGCCAAGCGTTATCAGCGTTACTATGATAAAGCGGAGTATTTAAAACTGCTTAAGCGCGACCAGTTCGACTTTGACGTGGAATGTATTTTGCATATGGGCGCTTGCTCTTCGACCACCCTTTTAGATGCCGATTATTTTGAAAAAAATAATTTTGAATATACCTGTACTGTGGCCCAATGGGCGCTTAAAAATAATGCCCGTTTAATCTACGCTTCTTCGGCCGCGACCTATGGGGATGGCCAATTGGGATATAGTGATGAGGAGTCCCTGATACCTCGTCTTAAACCATTGAATCTTTATGGGGAATCCAAGCAGAAATTTGATGAGTGGGTGCTCAAAGAAGGTTTTCAGGAAAAAATGACTGGACTCAAGTTTTTCAATGTCTTTGGGCCTAATGAATACCATAAAGGTGATATGAAAAGTGTTGTTTCCAAAGCGTATGAGCGCGTGACAACAGAAGGAAGAATGTCCCTTTTTAAATCATATAATCCTAAATACAAAGATGGCGAACAAATGCGTGATTTTATTTATATCAAGGACGCGGTTGATGTTGTTATGTTTTTTATGGATCACCCGGCTATCAATGGGATTTTTAATTTAGGAACAGGCCGGGCGCGTACCTGGAATGATTTGGCCCGCGCGTTGTTTGCCGCTGTTGGGTGTCCTGTGCAAATTGAATATGTGCAAATGCCTGAAATACTGCGCGGTAAGTATCAATATTTTACCCAAGCGGATATGACTAAATTGCGAAAAGCCGGGTATAATAAAGCGTTTACTCCTTTGGAAGACGCGGTCAAAGATTATTGCGGTTATTTATCAACCAAGCGCTGCTGGTAGTTATTTGTGTCATTGCGAGGAACGAAGCGACGTGGCAATCTATTTAAAAAGATTGCTTCGCTTCGCTCGCAATGACACTTACTGATGAAAGGTTGTCCAATGGTTCTTTTTATTATTTTGGGTGTTGTCGTATTGATCACATTTTCTGTTTTGGGTGTTTTATTTTACATGTTAAATAAAGAGGGGCAGAAAAAAGAGGAAGAAAAAGCTGTTCCTGTGACAGACATGGAGCAGCTAAAAAAAGATTTATCCACCCAGCTCTTTGAGCCGAGTGATGGTAAAGTTGTAGAGAAGGATTCTGAGATTATCCCGGTATTCCAGCCTAAGGTATCGCTGCCGACCCAGGAAGCTCAGCCTTCAATAGAAGATGAAGCTTATAAAAAGCGTGCCCAGACACTTGAAGATGAATTGCTTGCCATTTCAAAAAAAGCGGCTGGCCAATCGGATGAAGCCCGTCAATTAATTGAGACCTTGACTAAAGAAAATGAATCGTTAAAAAACCAAAAGGCCGATTTAGAACAAGCCCATCAAAAACTAGTTGAATTACAGGCAGAGGCATCACTTTTAAAGACTGAAAATGCCAGCCTGCAGACTCAATTGGAATCAACGGACGCCAAGGTACACTTTTTAGAAGAAGAAATGGCAGCTGTCAGGATTCAAATGGGAGAGGAGATCAGCCGCGCCAATGCGGTGGTCTCAGAGTTGAACCGTGAGAAAGAAATTTTATTATCAGCCCCCAAGCCGGAGTCAGAGGAAGTCTTGCGTGGGGAATTGGAATCTTTGAAATCTGAACAAATCCAACTAAAGCAGAAGTATGATGATTTAGAAAAAAGCCATCTCAAGTTAAGCGCGCTGAGCACCCAGTTAGCTGAGAAAAATGAATTGTTGGAGTATGAGCTGATCAAGGCACGGGCCCAGTCCAGCGGTCTTGAGCGTGTCAGTTTTAATTATAAAAACCAATTGGAAGATTTTTTTAAGAAAATCAACGCGGTGCAAGTGACCAATGACCATTTGTCCCAGATTAAAAACCGCTTGGAGGGAATTGTTGAGGAAATTAAATTGCAAAATGAGGATTTAGTTAAAAAAGACCATTTAGCCCAGTTTGAACTAGAAAAGAACCGCGCACGCCTGCAAAATCTTGAACGTGAAAATGAAGATCTCAAGGCCCGCGCGCAACAAGGCAACGAATGATGCGTTTCATTTTATTTGTTTCAATAATTCTTCTTTGCTCTTCCTGCGCTTTCTGGGACCATCCGGTAAGTAATACCATTGAGATTGGTAAAACTGTTTGGGGATCATCGACCAGGGCTTTAGAGGAAGCGCGTGACAAGGCCATTACCAAAACTTATGACAAGCCTTATTGGGATTGCGTGCGCAGCACAATCGCGGTTGTAGGTAAACGGAAATGGGTGATATTTAAAAAGGATGAGATCAAGGGGTATATGGTGGTCATGGGGGTAAAAGGCTGTGTTGACACCACTGAGATCGGGATTTTCTTTGATGAGCTCTCAGACACGCAGACGCGTGTTGAAGTTACTTCTTTAAGTACCAACGCGAAACGTAAAGTATCCAAAGCTTTGTTTCATGGCTTAGATATCGCTTTTGCTTATCTGCCGCCTGATCCTCCTGAACCTATAGAGCTGCCTAAAACAGGCCAAAATACAACGGCACCCGCACCATGATTGAAAACGAATTTCTTTTTTTAGGTTTATTGCTTGAAGGCCCTAAACACGGTTACGAAATCAAACTTCAACTGGAAGAATACCTCTGCCCTAATATAGGGCTTCAAATCAAATCCATTTATTATCCATTGCAAAAAATGGAAAGTAGCGGGTTGATCGAGAAAGAAATAGGCCGGCGGGAAGGCCGTTTTCCTGAAAAACATGTTTATCGCATCACTGCTCAAGGCAGAAAAAAATTTGATGAGCTCATTGAACATAGTTTTTTATCCGTGGAACGCCCTTTTTTTCAAATTGATTTAGCTTTTTATTTTTTACCCCTGGTTGATAAAAACATGGCCAAACGCCGGCTTAAAGTCAGGTTTACTTTGTTAAAAAAGGTCAAAAAGCAATTGACCCTTCTGCAAGCCGCCGCAAAAACAAAAATATTAAGCCTTATCTTGCAGCATGACCTGGATTTGGTAGAAGCTGAAATAAATTCCACCCAAAAAATCATCAGCCAGTTATAAACTGTCTTTTATGAAAAGAATATTATGTGCCGTAATCATGGTTTTTTTCCCCCTGACAGCATCCTGGGGCGCTGGCGGACAGTGGGAATCTCAGGGAGAATTTTATTTTTTAGCGAAGAACGCAAGGGATAGTTTTAGCGCGACGGGGGCCGGGGACAACAAATTTCTTAGCAAATATTTATCCTACGATGGAATTGATTTTTTAGTCAAAGGTACAGATGATTGGCGGGATTACGGCAGGCTTAATCTTGGGAATAATAATATGTTCCAAGTGCCCATACGTTCCGGTATGAAGATAGACGAGATCGATTTTTTAGCTTCAGGCAATTATGGGAATAGTTATGAGCATGATGCCCTGCTTCATCTGTACGGCGAGAATTATTATTACTCTGTTTTGACGGTAACCTTTGCTTATCAGGACGGAGGGTATAAAATCCTTTCAGCGCCTGTATTTTGGGATTGGTTTCATCTGCCTTCGGTTGGCTGGTCGAAAGATGGTGTTAAAAGCAAAGCCGTCGGTATCAATCCTGTGCGTCCCAATTGCACCATGTATCACTTAAGTTTTTTAAATCCCAGGCCAAGGCAGGCAATAAAAGATATTTTAGTTTCAGACAGCTGGGTGGGGGACCTGCCATTTTCAGATGTTTTTGCCCTGACTATTAAATCCTCAGATATGATGCCAGCGATTTCAAGAAAGAACTAGAAAGGATTCCATGAACCACGCTATTTTATTGATTTCTTGCCGGGACCAAAAAGGCATTACCGCGGCGGTCACTAATTTTATATTTCAAAATCATGGGAATATCATTCACGCGGACCAGCACATTGATGAGCAGAGCAATACATTTTTTATGCGCATTGAATGGTCGCTGGATGGTTCTAAATTAAAGCGTGAGGACATTCAGCCGGCCTTTGGGGTTATTGCCCAATCGTTTAATATGACGTGGAAGCTTTCGTTTTCAGATCAAAAAACACGGCTTGCTATTTTCGTCAGCAAACACCTGCATTGCCTTTATGATCTTTTGTATCGCCATAAGACAGGGCAGCTTTTTTGCGACATCGTGCTTTTAGTGAGCAATCACCCTGACGCCTCCCAAGTTGCTAAAGATTTCGGCATTAAATTCGTCGAGTTTAACGTCCAGGCGCATAATAAAATCGGGCAGGAACAAAAGCAGATGGAGCTTTTTAAAAATGAGAAGATCGATCTTCTTATCCTGGCCCGGTACCATCAAATTCTGACAAAACAATTTGTCGACAGTTTTCCGTTGCAAATCATTAATATCCATCATTCCTTCCTGCCGGCTTTTGCCGGAAGTAACCCGTATTTGCAAGCCTACCAAAAAGGGGTCAAGGTCATCGGAGCCACCAGCCATTACGTGACCGAAATTTTAGACGATGGGCCAATCATTGCACAGGACACGGTGGCTGTCAGCCACCGTGATTCCCTGGATGATCTCAAGAGAAAAGGGGAAGATTTAGAAAAAGTCGTATTAAGCCGTGCGGTGCGCTGGCATTTGGAGCGCAAAATCCTCTGTTACGGCAATAAAACGGTTGTTTTCGATTAAAAGTTCGTCATTGCGAGCCCTGTTTTTTAGGGCGTGGCAATCTTTTTAAAACTATAACCCCCAAATTCTTGGCCCAGCCTGCGGGTGCCTTCCAGTCGCCTCCATAGCGGTAAATTGGCGTGAAATTCTTCATGATGTAGACATAGAGCAGCGGGCAATAGGATTTTCCAAATTCCCCCAATTCCGGTGATCCGCTTTTGATGTGATTGGATAATAAGACATAATTGACCTTGTTCTTTTTTAATTCTTGAATGACGGAAAGTTCCTGTTGGCCTGTGATGTGAAATAAATTGTAAAAGATGGTCTGGCGGCTGGGGGATGGCTTATCCGTTAGATAATAAAAAAGGCTGTCGCAGGGT
>Ga0206802_1012_pt1 | contig 46339 bp, 44 predicted proteins | sample Alteio_BWOrgCont_63_FD_152902 | JGI IMG/M metagenome (GOLD analysis project Ga0206802, IMG submission 152902) | Enriched cells from forest soil in Barre Woods Harvard Forest LTER site, Petersham, Massachusetts, United States -... | ecosystem: Environmental > Terrestrial > Soil > Temperate forest >... | reverse complement strand
ATTAAATACTATTCCTCCTTTTAGGAATAGATGGGATATCAATAATATGTGATTGTGGCGCAGAAATTGTCGGTGCCATAGCAAAAGCAGTAGCTCTAGCTTGTTGAAAAGCAAGAACTCCCTGATAGATGCTCCCTATGGCATATAACATCATGAGAAAATTTCGTACATCAGTTGGATTTTCTGAATTTATAAAATCAATACCTGCTTTTCCGAATAAAAAAAGCGGCATATGACTAAGACCAAATCGACCTAATCCTGTATTGGCTGCTTTTAGAGTCACTATGCGTCTGTGCCATTTTCCTGACTCAAGTTGTTTGCGAATATGACGAGTTGATTCCGAGGGGGTTTTTATCTTTTCTTCATTATTGATAGGAAATACACTTCTTTCAGTTGATGGCATGTTTTGTTTTTTAAACATACTTTGTTGCAGTAAAAATGATGTAACAGTTATCACTCCTGCAAGAATATTTCCATTACGTCCTAATTGTATAAGGGGTAATTTATAAATAACGTTTAAAACGGATACAAATACCGTTCCATCAGCAATGGTATCGCAAAGATTGTTTACTGTTTTACCAACAGCCATGTTAGACCATGTGGCTTTAATTCGGTTATACATAAATACCTCACAATTAATTTAATCGTTATAATATTTGTTTTACGATTTTTTTAAGCTCGAAATAGTGCTCACATAGATCTAGAAATTGCTGTCTATTAATATTGATTTAATTTTGCTATATTGATTCGTAATTATGCTACTCAGAGTAAGATGCTCATGAATTATGACAACCAACGTTCAATATATTCCCACAATGGAATTCGGTTGGATGTGGGTGCAAAATACGGTTCCATTACCGGGTTGCATTCGCACGACGATGAATATCAATTTGAAGTGCTTTTAAGTGGCGAATCTAATTGTATTTTCAAGAAAAGATCTGAGAAAATCTTGCCAGGATTTATTGATGTGTATAATCCGGCTGATTTACATGAAATTAATTATAAAAATACTGAATCTTTTATTTTTCATTTACATATTGATGCTGCAAAAAAAATTTATACGGAAATGGGTTTGCACCACCAGCAACCATTATTTGATTCGACGCAAAGCAAGAAATTAAATCTCCCATTGCCATTTCTTTGTCATGAAATCGCGATTTTAAAAAATATCGAAGAAATTACCGAATTAAATCCGACGATTCAACTCTATAAAGAAAATAAAATTCTTACTTTATTGAAACTTATTTTAGAAGAAAGTGATAACATCAATCAATATCTGCCGACTGTGGATTATTGCAGTCAAATTAAAGTAGAGAAAGCAAAAAAATGGATTCAAAAAAATTTTTCTCGCGATGATATTACTATTTCTTGTTTAGCCGAGATATGTCATTTATCAAAATTTCATTTTATTCGAGTTTTTAAAAATGTTTATGGAAAAACTCCTTATGACTATTTAATGGAAACAAGATCAAAGGAAGCTATTAAAATATTAAAAGAGGGAAAATATCGAAATATAGAAGAGGTGAGTTTATTAGCTGGCTTTAGAAATGCAGCTCAATTACGCTACCAACTTAAAAAAATGGGTTAAAGTTAAAATAACTTGAAAAGTTCAACGCTATTTTGTGCAATAGGTATGTTATAGGCACTCATTTTTAGTTTGTACCAATCATAATGCGCGTGGCTTCCGCCTAAGAAGCCAATAGCACGCATATTGGCAGCAATAGCAGCCTCAATGCCCGCTAAGCTATCCTCAACGACAATACAGTCTTTAGGGTCATAACCCATTTTGTTTGCCGCAAATAAAAATAAATCTGGTGCAGGTTTTCCTTTATGTACATGCTGAACACTAAAGATATTTTCAGCATGAAAATACTTTATAAGACCTGTTACAGTAAGTGACTTATTGATTTTATTGAGTGTTCCTGATGAAGCAACGCATATTTTTTTGTTACTTTTTTCAAGGGTAGCTAGTAATTCATCCATGCCCGTAATGGCTAATACTTCAGCATGTAGTGAATGATGAACTTGATTTTGGATATGATCAATTTGTTCTGGAGTGAAGATAATACCTGTTTCTTTACTAATGATTTCATATACCATTTTATCAGATATACCAGTAAATCGCTTGATCGCATCTTCAATTGAAATTTGAAAGCCAATGTCAGAAAGGTGCTTGATAAAATATTTTGTCGTAATAATTTCGCTATCTACTAAAACACCATCGCAATCAAAAATGATACATTTCATATTAATTAGCTTCCTCAGCTTCTTGAAATGATTCAATCAAATCAATTAATGTCATCGTTCCATTCATTTTTTGATTTTTTAATCCATATAGCATCCCAGCTTGATCTTCTAAGCTACGATTTTGCCCCAACTTAAATTTACCCTCAATGCGCGTGATTTCGAGTTTGAAACCGTCAATATGGTCTAGTAATTTTGCTTTATATTTATCAGGGATACTGTATTGGGTGTTTTCATTTAGTTGAGCTTCTTGATAGTCAACCATTTTTGTTAAGTCTCTTGATAGTTGTTCTTTACTCACTCTTTCAGGTGTCCCTACAGCATGTACCGCAGCATAATTCCATGTGGGGACATTAGGTGCGCTTTTATACCATGCTGGAGAAATATACGCATGTGGGCCATGAAATATAAATAAAGCATTTTTACTGCCATTAAATTCTTTCGCATGAGGATTAGGAATAGCCATATGCCAAACAAGAGTGTCATACGGACCTTGTTCACGATTAAGCATCACTGGAACATGTGTTACATGCGTTTCATTGCTATTATGACTGATAAGAGTAGCAAAATTAAATCGCTCGATGAATTGATGTAATTTTTCAATATTATTGTTTTGAAATGATTTGGGTATGTACATATAAGTACGCTTCTACATTGGCTTATTATTAACAGGGTCAACTATTTTGACCCTGTTATCTAAGTTGTTGTGAAATATTTTAATTTTCTGAAATCAATCATTCTTTCACAGAAAAATTCTACAAACTCTTCCCGAATGACTGAGCACGTTTATTAACTTCTTTCACTGAAAGGTCTTCAATATGGGTTGCAATATTCCACTGATGCCCATAGGGGTCCTCTACCATGCCACTACGGTCGCCATAAAATTTATTATCTACGGCTTGGATAAGTTTTGCGCCAAAAGCAATGGCTTTATTAATAACGCTATCTACATCTTTAATGTAGAGATGGATACTGATATTAGATGATACTGAATTTTGATTAACACCCATCATGTCACTCAACATAATTTTTGAATCACCTATCTGGAGTTCAGCGTGACCTATTTTCCCATTGGGGCCATTGAAGCGCATCACTTCTTTCGCGCCAAATGCTTTTTTATAAAACTCGATTGCTTCAACAGCGTTACTAACCATCAAATAAGGCGTAACACTGTGATATCCCTTGGGAATTGGCAATACTTTTTTATTTTTGCGTTTTGCTGCTGGTTTTTTAACTGTCTTTTTTGCTGCTTTTGCACTTACTTTCTTTTTCAATACAGATTTTTTCTTAGCCATTATCTTTCTCCTTTAGAAAATATAAAAAAATAAATTCACCTATTGCCTCAATGCTACCGAAAACTATCTAATCTATTGCTAACAAGAATAATTTCTTGACGCATTGAGAAAAATTTCCACTGCAAAATCAATCAAAGATTTTACATTAACAAGTATTAATTTCATAAACAAGATAAGCAGCCAAGTTTAACATGAACCACGTTGTTATAAATAACTGAATTATTACAGAATGCATATACTGTACATACAATAGGCTTGTCTGATGTCGTCATTCCCCTCTTTTTTCTTTAGTGACATCAGATTTAAAAAATCATACAGAACAGGTTAAATCAATTTTACTACCCAATCTTAACTTAGCCTTTGTTCCTAATGGAATAGGAAAGTTAACATTGTCATGGCCAATACCTTCTACTTTTACCACAGGTATTTCACATGCTTGAGCAAAACGTTCTAAGACTGGCTTAATTAAAGAACTCCCATTTGGTTCTGCTCCCCCAATGAAATCACCAAATAAAATTGCTGAAACATCTTTAAAGATGCATGCTTGATGCAAGTGTTCTAACATACGGTCAATCCGATAGCCACGCTCACTTACTTCTTCAATGAGAAGAATTTTATTTTTACCATCAATTTGCCAAGAAGTACCTATGCTTGTTTGCAATATACTTAAATTTCCTCCGGATATTACGGCTTCGATGATGGAATTTTTTTCTGCAGGTTTGTTTAGAGGTAATCCAATAAATTCTACTTGATCAACTTCACCAAATAAAATTGATTTTATTGCAGCAATAGATTCCTGAGAAAATCTATCAGGCGCAAGTGCGCCATGGATGACTGGCCATTTCCACTTTTGTTGCAAAAATAAATGTAGTGCTGTGATATCGCTCATGCCTATAAATAATTTTTGAGAAGCTGGTGGCATAATTTTACTTAGTTCTGTGATTAAACGCGCGCTACCATAACCACCGCGAGCGCAAATCACTGCTTTTGATTCTGAATCTAATAAAGCATTTTTTAAAGAGTTAAATCGCATTTCATCAGTGTTTGCACATAATAAGTCAGTACCAAAGATATCATTACTAATTCGGCAATTTAATTTCCATGATAATAATAATTCTTTTAATTCAGTTAAACTCTTGTCGGAACAGCGTGAAGCAGGTGCAATTATTTCAACAATATCGCCAATTTTTAATTTTGGTAGTTTATGCATTGTTAAGCCCACTCAAAAATTTTGATAAGTAACAGTATGATTATAAAGGATAAAAATTTCAACAGAAATTAAATCTTTTACCTAGCTTAGTCTATAATTATTTATCGCTTATTGAACAGCGATTTTAATTTTTAAATGGAGGAAAAATATGAATAAATCACCCCTTGAACTACTCACACCCAGTAATTGCACAGTAGCTTTAATTGATCACCAACCACAAATGTTTTTTGGTGTCGAATCTGCAAATCGTGAAACCATCATTAATAATGTCGTGGGATTAGCCAAAGCTGCTAAAATTTTTAAAGTGCCGACTATTCTTACCACCGTTGCAGCAAAAACATTTAGTGGTCCACTCATTCCTCAATTACAAGCAGTTTTTCCTGAGCAAAAACCTATAGATCGTACAACGATGAATTCATGGGAAGATAAAAACTTTGTTGCAGCCATTGAAAAAACTAATCGGAAAAAAATAGTGATAGCGGCTCTTTGGACTGAAGTTTGCTTAACATTTCCTGCCATTTCTGCCATTGAAGCTGGCTATGAAGTTTATGCGGTAGTAGATGCTTCTGGTGCTACCACTCTGGAAGCGCATCAAACTGCAATCCAACGAATGATACAAGTAGGTGTTATTCCAGTGACCTGGGTACAAGTCTTATGTGAATTGCAACGTGATTGGGCTCGCGCGGAAACTTATGCAGCTGTCATGTCTCTTGCAAAAGAACATGCAGGTGCTTATGGTCTTGGCGTGTTTTATGCGCAATCGATGATGGGTGGGCATGGTGGGTAATTTTTACTTAGTATCTAATCTATTTTTAACATGTATTTGGAGGATTTATGAGTCCAGATATTATTTTTTACAATGGACATTTTAAAGGTGTTGGCACTTTCGATAAAAAAATAACAGCAGTTGCGATAAAAAATAAACGTTTCATTAAATTTGGTACCGATAAAGAAATACTAAGCTTAAAAAATAATTCGACGCGTGTCATCGATTTAAAAGATAAAGTTGTTATACCTGGACTCAACGATTCACATATCCATCTCATTCGCGGCGGTTTAAGCTTCAACATGGAATTACGTTGGGATGGAATAACTAGCTTAAGCGATGCCATGTTCATGTTAAAGCAACAAGCAGAAAGGACCCCTCCTCCACAATGGGTACGGGTTGTTGGCGGATGGTCAGAATTGCAGTTTAAAGAAAAACGTATGCCAACATTGGATGAAATCAATGCTGTTTCTAAAGAGACACCGGTTTTTATACTACATTTGTATGACAGAGCTTTGCTCAATCAAGCAGCTCTTAAAGCAATTGGTTATGATAAAAATACCAAAGATATGCCGGGAACATCCATTCAACGAGACAAAGATGGAAACCCAACAGGAATGTTGATTGCAACTCCGAATGCCATCATTCTTTATTCTGCTCTAGCTCAGGGTCCAAAACTAGGTAAAAATGATCAAATCAATTCAACATTACATTTTATGCGTGAATTAAATCGCCTGGGGATTACTAGCGTAGTTGATGCAGGAGGCGGTTTTCAAAATTATCCAGAAGATTATGCTGTCATCAATCAGCTTAATCAAGAAAATAAGCTGACCTTGAGGATTGCTTACAATTTATTTACACAAAAACCAGGGCATGAATTAGAAGATTTTGAGCATTGGACAAAAACAACAACATACCAAGCAGGTAATGAGTATTATCATCACAATGGCGCGGGTGAAATGTTGGTTTTCTCAGCCGCAGATTTTGAAGATTTTTTACAGCCTCGTCCAGATTTGCCATCGAATATGGAAATGCAACTAGAGCCTATCATACGATTGCTCGCAAAAAATGCATGGCCTTTTAGATTACATGCTACTTATGATGAATCGATTAAACGTGCATTAACTATCTATGAAAAGGTAAATAGTGAAATTCCTATTGATAAATTAAATTGGTTTTTTGACCATGCAGAAACTATTTCTGATCAATCTATTGAGAGAGTAAGAAAATTGGGAGGTGGCATTGCCATACAAAATAGAATGGCATTTCAAGGAGATTATTTTATCGAGCGTTATGGCAAAGATAAAACATTAAACACTCCTCCCATTACAAAAATTTTGGAAGCTGGAATCCCTGTAGGGATGGGTACTGATGCAACCAGAGTCTCTAGCTATAATCCTTGGCTTTGCCTTTATTGGTTAACAACGGGAAAAACTATTGGTGGCACATCTCTTTATGATGAAAAAAATATCCTATCTAGAGAAAAAGCCATTGAGCTTTATACGAAAGGAAGTGCTTGGTTTTCAAATGAAGCAAATGAAAAAGGCTCTTTTGTTGAAAATCAATTGGCTGATTTTGCCGTTTTATCAGCGGATTTTTTTAACGTTCCTGATGAAGAAATAAGAAATATTTATTCTATCATGACTGTTCTAGGTGGTGATATTGTTCATGCTTCTGATGAATTCTCTGCAAATAATCCACCGCTACCACCAGTGAGCCCTGATTGGTCACCTATAAAATATTTTGGTACTTATGGCCAAAATAAAATACTGATTGATCAATCAACACATCATTTTCATTGTTCGGTACATCACGCTGACTATTCCCAGAGATTCAATAATAGCCTTGGGTGCTATTGTTGGGCATTTTAATGCATACGAACGGCTTAGCAAATTTGATGCTTAGCCGTTCGATATACTGTACCAATACAGATTATGCTTTTTTGCAGAATGCGAGCAAATCTGCATTAACAAGGTCTTTAAGAGTTGAACATAGGCCGTGAGGTGCCCCTGGATAGATTTTTAGTGTGGATCCTTTGATAAGCTTTGACGAAAGTAATGCAGAAGCACTGATTGGTACAATTTGATCGTCATCACCATGGATGATAAGAGTTGGCACATCAAATTTTTTAAGATCTTCAGTGAAGTCTGTTTCAGAGAATGCTTTGATACAATCAAATGCAGCATTCAAGCCACATTGCATTCCCTGCAACCAAAATGAATCTCTTAATCCTTGAGAAACCTTAGCATTAGATCTGTTGGCACCATAGAATGGCATAGAGAGATCTTTAAAAAACTGTGAACGGTCAGCATGCACATTGTCACGAATGCTATTGAATACCTCAATTGGAAGGCCACCTTGATTGGCTGCGGTTTTCAACATCAGCGGAGGTACAGCGCCAATCAATACAGCTTTGGCCACACGTTTTGTGCCATGGCGACCAATATAGCGAGCAACTTCACCGCCACCCGTTGAGTGACCAATGTGAATGACGTTCTTTAAATCCAATGTTTCGACAAGTTTTGCAAGATCATCAGCATAGGTATCCATATTATTTCAATCCCAAGACTGACTCGAACGACCATGACCACGACGATCATGAGCAATACATCGATATCCATGTGAAGCTAAAAATAACATTTGATCTTCCCAAGCATCCGCTGAGAGTGGCCAGCCGTGACTAAAGACAATAGGCTGACCTGTGCCCCAATCTTTGTAATAAAGCATGATGTCTTTAGATTTTTCTTTACCGACTGGAATGTAATTCATAACTAAGCTCCTTTTATGTAGTGAATAACATGTCTTAAGTATAGTCGTGTTTTTTATTTTATCTTGCCCTTAATTTTAATTATCATTCAAGCATCAATTGCAGATTGCCAATGCGATCTATTTCTTGTTGATTTACACCAGCTTTTGCCGCAAATGATGGCCATAATTTAATAGCTGTTCTTACGTCATTTATAATAAGGGTTGCCTCACCAATCCCAAAACGATCTGCAACTGCCAGCATGTCATCTATCGTAAAAGCTTGATACTTTCCATTGACTGACATTAAGTGTTGATTGGTCCACTCACCTTTGGGATTATGCGCAAAGGAAACATCGTAGGCAGGCGCCAATTCCCAGCTACCACCTTGACGTAATAGAAAAGAAAAATTTTTAGTATGATCGTCACAATTGCGTCCCATTATATTAAATACCATCCGCCGAAATGCTTCGACCTCTGCTGTATGTCCAATAGAAAGTTGACGGATTGTCATAAAAAGCTGCTCATAACTATTGGTTGATTTTTTTTTGTAATCCAAATGATTTAAGGCGCACAAACTCTGCATGTGATGTTTGACATTATTATTTTCTCGATCAAAACGCTTAGTCATGAAATGAGCGCGACCATTTTCTTGCAATAAACTTGATTTAGACATATTGATTCCAGCTTTTGTTGCCATCAAATAATAGGCATACTCAATCCGGCCATAATCTTGTGTAGAGCCAAGTTCTTGATCTATTCCCATGCCATCAAATTTTAAAAGCCAATGCTCAAAACCTTCTTTTGCATCTACTTGTCCAGAGCCTATTTCTTTGGTCTTAGGATTCCAGGCAATGACTGCTTTAGCACGGGCACCTCCAGCTGAGGTGCCAACTTCAATAATACTTCTTAGAGCGGCACTTGCATGGTTATCATCTTGAATGATTCCTTTCAGCATTTTTCTTGCTTCAGTGACAAGACTATCCATTTCTAGCGCAGTTGACTTTTGCGTTCTTGGTCCGCGAGTCGGTTTGAATTCAAGCGCTCCCATGGCACGCTTACTCATATACGCCAGTCTATCGAGTTGTGTTACTTGATTAGGAGAAAACCCCTTATCCGCCATGTAACGATCAATCAGTGCATTACCAAAGTCATCAGGTAATGCATCCGCTAGCATGGCAGGAAGTCGTTTATAAGTTGCGATTGGCAAATCTGTAAAGACATATAGTTTTTCTGCATCATTAAGTGGCATATGCAAAGGAGAAATCTCAATGCCGCTTTTGCCAAACTTCTTGTCATAGGCAAATACGTAATAATCTAGCTTTGGATCGAGTGCCAGAGCACCTACAAACATTCCCCAAAGAAATACTTCAATGCGTTCAACTCTTTTGTAGGGCTCAGATTTTTTGTTTTTTAGCATAAGTTCTTCTACTGGCTCGTTGTCTTAAATGTTTTTCTCTAACCATGTGTAGCGGATTGATGCTCACTTGGGGGGCAATGCCAACGAGCCAGCTTTCTCGATCAAGCGCTTTGATCACTCGTACGAGTGTCTTAAGGGTTGCCCCCTTGCCACCTTCAAGATGCCTAAGGGCATTCTCACTAATCCCAGCTTGATGACAAAGTGTCCGCCTATCGAGATTTTTTTGTAGGCGCAGAGCCTTTAAATTTTCTCCCAACATTACTTCCAATTCTTGTGGTGTTGATATTTGTTCCATAATTGTCTCCTTTAGAGCGATTAAATTGATTTTAATTATTTAATAGCCTTATTTAAGACAATTATACGGTAGATCTATTAATTATTCAATTTTATTTGTATAATTGTCCTAATTAAGACTTTTACACACAAATATAGTTATAATTGTCTTTTATAGATCACTTGATACATAGTAATTATAACAAACTAAATCTTACAAGTGCTGGAATTGATAAACCTTATTTCTTAAAAAAATGAATTAATAATAATGTTTCCTGCAACCCCATATGATTTAATTTTTGGATCATACATCGAGCCGGCAAAGATAGGCGGTACAGTATATTTGCCGGTATTGATCGCTTTAATGTGATAAACAAGTTCTTTAGCATCTTGGCTGATACTGCCAAAGAAAATAACTCGATCTTCGCGTACATCAGCATAATCCATACTGGATGAATTAACCGAATCTCGTACTACCTCGAAGCCACCTGGCAAAAGATCAACGATGGCAATATTATTTAAATAACGATCATTCAACGCACGAATTTGAATGTGCACTATGACTTCGCTACCAAGAGGAATTTTATTAATCACATTGCCATTAGCATCTCGATATTCTCGAAAAACTTCCAGTCCTTGCTTTAAAGAATTAGTTGGTAGATTTTTATCAAACCCAGCTTGTGTCAATTGGTAAAAATAATTTTGTTTAGCTGAACTATCTAAAGAAATTTGCTTAACCAGATTATCGACACTGACTTTTTCATAAGTGCTGTTAGGAGATCTTAAGGTTTTTTGTTTGCCATCAAGCAATGTTTCAGTGACTGAGAAAGTTGCCTGACTCGTTGCTTGATGGGATTTTGCATAAGTACTCAATGCTAAACTTGCATAACTAGAAAATACCGTATTGATTTCCTTATTATTCATTGCTGTAATTAACGGCATTAATAAACTATTACCTACTTTAGCTAAACGATCAGGAAAATGCCTTGCGATTAAATATAAATACTGTGCATCAGCAATATTGTTATTGTAAAAATCAGTTGAGTCTAATTCTGATTGTATTTGTGGTTTAAAATAATCAATCAATTTATCTGCATCAGAAGAAATTTTTAGTAATTGATACGTTGATGCAATGTACGCACTGATAATATCTTGTTGCCATACATGCTTAGGATCTTTATTTAAATAAAGCATAAGATTAGTTAAATAGTTTGTGGTGACTATTTCATTGCGCGTTAAAATATAGATTGCATACGCTTGTATTCTTGCTTGATCTAAGCTTGTCACATTTTCTGCCGCTAAATCTTTTAGGTAACCCATTCCTGCATGATATAACTCATTTGAGACATCATACCCACCTGCCCTTGCTTCAGTTAAAAAGTGCATTGCATACACTGAAGAAAATGAGTTACTTGTATTCTCACCGAAACCTGGCCAATAACTAAAACCACCACTCGACATAAGTCGTCGACTTAGCATTTGAATAGTAGCTTGAATTTTACCTTTGATAGCGTCTGTATCATTTTCAAACCAAGGTTGATTACCTATCGCTAATAATGGAAATGCTTTACTAACAAGTTGCTCAGTACAACCAAAGGGGAAGTTATCAAGATAATGTTGCAATCCCAATACTAAAATCAATGGATTGCTGGAAACAATCGCTTCAACATCACGATATTCTGGATATAAATCACGATCCAAAATTAATGATTTATTAAGTGCGCTAGAGACACCACTGACAAGAGTGGTTTGATAGGCACTTGCAGGTCGCACGCTAAGCGTTGCAGACATTTTGCTTGCTTTATCACCGATATTTGCATTAAGCATGATTTGTGCTGATCCAAGTAGTGATTTTGCACGCAATTTAAAATGAACAGTTTGTTCATGATCTTCGGCAATTGTTAATGATTGCTTAGCTGCACCGATTATTTCAAGTTCTGGAGTGACACTAAGCTGTATTTCTACTTTTGCATTTGAGCCTGAGTTTTTTACATTATTTGCTATACTTGCTGTGATTTCAAATTCATCTTTTGGCGCAACAAAAGTAGGTACATTTGGATTAATGATAAAATTTCCACGAATTTGAGAAGCGATCTCTGCAGCACCTACTGAATCTGCTGCAACCGCAACTGCCATAACACGCAGTTTACCGTTAAAATAATCAGGAACTTGATAAATTAATTGTCGTGATAGCGTATCCGTCTCTACAATGCCAGACCAATAGACTACAGGTAAATCTGTTTTACGCTTAAATGGGTTTAAGTTGAGTCGCAATTCTTTTTCACCACCATCACCACCCACTACGGACAATTCTCGATTTTGAATAAATTTAGGTAATATTTGATCCACAGTTTGCTGAGTCAATACTTCAAGCGCTCGCTTTTGAAAAAAGAATTTCAGTGGATCCGGTGTAGCATAATGTGCAACTTGCAGTATCCCTTCATCAACCGCAAAAATAATGATCTTACCTGGCTTGTTGCTCTTATAGGTTATTATGAATGGTTCACCAGGACGCGCTAAAGGAGGCGCGGTTAAATCAATATTGATAGCATGTTTACTAGGATTCACTGTAAAGGGCACAATACTATAACTCAGTGGACTCATGAAGATTTCTGGCGAATTCCAATCACGGACAAAAGCGACATCGATATAACCATTACCCTGAAAATTTTTTGGTAGATGAATCTTTTGCACAGAACTTGTCGTATTTGTTGTAAACCACTGTGTGGCATAAACTTTATCGCGCTCTATCGTGATCAAGCCAGCGCCAGTATAAGGTGCTATTACTTGCAATTCAATTTCATCACCCTCATTGTATTCTGATTTATTTAATTTAACCGTAAGCTCCGCATTTTTCGCGAGAGGAAGTGCGCTTGCTCCAACAACGCTGTATTTAAATTGGCTTAGTTCAACATTATTTTGATCGAAGATTTTTACGGCAAAATTACCAATTTTATCGGTTGGCAATACATAGTCAGTACCCGCTTCACTCACTACAAATGGATTGGTACTCACTACCGTTGTTTGAATAAGTGATTGATATTGATAAGTGCCATTTGGATTTTTTACTAATGTAGTAACAGGGTGTAATGCTACCAATTGAATTTTTAAATTATTAACAGTTTGTTGTTTTAATTGTGAATTGATCGCAATAAAATTAACACTGTGTGTACTGTTTTGTTTAATGTAATTCAAATCGCCATCTGGTTTATAGCCTATGAAATACGTGAGCGGACTGACTAAAGCAATCGATTGCGTAGTAACACTACGCCCCCCTTCCGCTTCAAAACCTTCTGCAAAGAAAGTAAGCTCATACGTTGCTTTATCAAAACGTTCTAAATTCAAAGCAAATTTAGCTAATCCTTGGTCGTTGCTACGCCCATCAGGTATTGTTTCAGTGAAAATTTTTGCTGATTTATTTGGGTCAATTAACGGGTCAATAAATATGTAATCTGGATATTCAGAAAATTCTATGCGTTTAGGTGCTAACAGCATTTTTGCACTAACTTTTCGGTTGGTAGCCGGCATGCCATATAAGTTTTGCAGTTTTACTTCCGCAGATAGTGAAATAGGAGAAATCCAGCCTTTTGGTTGTTCTTGTGATAAGGATGAAACAATACGCATGCGATCAGGTAAAAATTCTGAAACTTGTATCGTGGTGGATCCCAGTGAGCTACTTGGATGATTATCTTTAACGATAAAAAGAGTAATTGTATATTGTCCGATAGGTGACGTTGCATCAGTGTGAAAATCTAATGTTGAGTAACCTGTTGCATCAAGCGTGAATTTTTTATCTAATGCCGTTACTCCTCTTGGATCGGTTACTATTACTTCTAGAGGTAATCCTGCTGGTTGTGGTTCTGCATAAGCTTGTTTTACGATGATGCCAATATGTGCAATATCATTCGGGCGATAAATTCCGCTATCTGCAAATAAATAAGCACTTAGAGAATGTAATTCTTGTTCATCATTAATAACAATACCACTCACATCGTAACGTGTGTAATTTAGTCTTCGGTCGACACTATTATAAGGAATAAAGGCTACATCATTACCTAATTTTGCAAGATATACTGTTGGCTCGCGTTCATCGATAAAATCTTTTAGTGTTGGAAAATTAACTCGTCCTTCGGCATTGGTAGTATTACTTAAAATAGGCAATCCATTTTTACCTAAAATAGTAACCATTGCATTAGCAACAGGCTTACCCTGTGTAATGGATTGCACGAAGAGATCATGGCTACCATCGCTATTATCTTTAACTAGCAAACCAAGATCTGTGATTAAAATTAAACGATTTGATTTTACGTTTAAAGGTGTTTTTTTATCAATATCCCAACCTGTCGCTTCTAAAAGAAATAATCCTTGTGGGCCACCAGTATTGGTTTTTGCTGATAGATATTTACCAAGATTTAATGCTGTATATTGCTCTTTCGCTAAATCAGTCGTGTTAAATTGTTGGATTTCAGAAAATATTTCACTGATATTTTGTTGATTAAAACTATCATTCAGAAATCGTGGATGACTAAATTTACCTTCAGTTTGTGTTACCAAATGATTTAAATCATCAGGTAATACTCGAGCAATCTGAAATTTTACAGCGGGCAAACCACGTACTGTGACAGACACTTTCTTTTCGCCATTTAATGCGAGCAATGAGCCTTTATGTAAAAAGCTAATTTCTTTTGGGTACTCAGGTACACTGATCACAGCAACAAAATCATCAGCTAACACAAAATCACCAAAACTGCGCGTACCCTTGTCAATTTTCAAATAAATAAATCGCGGTGTTGCTGCTGTAAATTTATAGCTATGCAAAGTAGAAAAATCACGATCTGATGGGATGATTTGTAAATTCAGAGGTATTGATTGTTTTAAAATATCCGCAGTGACTTCGCCCGGATTTTGCCATTCATATTTAATTTTTTTATCGGAACTTGCGGTTGCAGGATAATCTTGTGGCAATAGATAAACATGTAAGGACTTAGTTAATTCAGCTTCTTTCACACCTAGGGTCGTTTCAAGTGTCAACACTTGTTCTGGTTTATCTTGTTCATTGCGAACAATCGTCGCAGTGTCATTGCTTACCTTGAAATAACTGCTTGCATCAGGAATGAGTACATTTTTTGTCGCAACTTCACGCGTTTCTGCTGTTCCTTTGCTTGGCTTAACGCCTTTATTAATTGTTAATTGTAAATATTGTATCACGCTAGGTAATGGCAAAGGTTCTGAATGAAGATAGGCTATCCGTTTATGTTCATCATAGCTTGTAGTGTATTTGAAACGTTTAGCATTTATATCGTCATTTTTTGCTTGTAGTTTAAGTACACTTTTACTCTCAAAACTATTGCTATCCACCGGATAATTAAAGTTAATTGTTGCAACAGCCTGGCGAAGTTCAGGATTTACAGGATCTTGATAATATTTAAATTCTTCAATCGAAAGCATGAATGGCTGAGTGGAAAATGTATAAGTTAAATGTTCCATTTTCGTTTTTGGAGCAAATACAGTATTTTTAAAATGAACTGTATAGATTTGTCCTGCAAACCAATCTTCTGATGGCGTAAATACTAAGCGATTATCAGACTGCCAAACCCATTTACCTGAAATGGCTGGCATCATTGAGATACCATCTGATACTTCTTTCCCAATCATATTAAGAGGTGCAACTGATTTAGGCACAAATTCATTATTAATCATGGCTCCAAAATCAACGGTTAATACATCAGGAATAAGTATTTTATTTAGGGGGGTAATTTGTGGAGCGGTGATATTAGTAGTGATTAAATGAGGCTTTGGAAGATGTTTATACCAATGGTATCCATAACCTGCTAAAAACAGCAAAATGATAATGCCAGATATGATCTTAAAAAAATGGCCAGGGCGTGAGACAATTTTTTGTCGTACGCAATTTAGCCAAGGTGGACAACTCCAAGAAAACTGTCCTAACATCAATGTAAAAAAAGATCCAATGGCAGTTAATATTTTAGAGTATGGTTTTTTATTCATAATTTGGCCTAAACTTGACTTAATTCCGAGTGTCTCGTAGGGTATCTCCATGAAACAACTTATTCAGCTACTTAGCATAACCTTAGTTTCTCTATTTGTCAGTGCATTGGCCATACTATATTTTTCACAACCTCCCGGCTTATTAACTGACATCAGCTTTTCTCGGGCAGTTTATGCTGACCACCATCGCTTATTGCGCCTTACCCTAAGCCATGATGATAAATATCGGCTGTTTACACCCTTAGCACAAATTTCACCCCAGCTGATTTCAGCCACCTTATTGCAAGAAGATCAGTATTTTCACTGGCACTACGGAGTGAATCCAATCGCCACCTTAAAAGCTGCATGGCAAACTTATATTGTTAAATCACGACGCATAGGTGCATCCACCATCAGCATGCAAGTTGCACGCATGCGCTACCATATCAATTCAAAAAAATTTTCGGGGAAAATTTGGCAAATCATTCGTGCCATACAAATTGAAATGCACTACAGTAAAGAACAGATCTTAGAAGCTTATTTAAATCTTGCGCCCTATGGCAGTAATATAGAAGGAGTTGGAGCAGCAAGCTTAATTTATTTTGACAAGTCTGTGAATAAAATTACATTGCCAGAAGCAATAACATTAAGTGTCATTCCTCAAAACCCTACACAACGCACCCCACAACAAAAAAATCTAAAAGAAATTCGCGAAAAACTTTTTACCCGTTGGCTGGCGCAACACCCAGAAGATAAAGATAAAATAATTCTGCTTGATTTGCCGTTACAAATGCAAAACATGCATGCATTGCCATTTATAGCACCGCATTTTGTTAATACAGTTTTACAAAGCACACCACCTGCACAAACAGAAATTAACACCACATTAGATAGCCATCTACAAAAAATGATTGAACATATCGCGCATCAATATTTAGCACGCAAAAAGAATCTAGGGGTATATAATGCCGCAATATTATTAGTCGATACCCGAGATCTGAGTATCAAGGCACTTGTGGGATCTGCTGATTTTTTTAGTCCCACCATCCAAGGACAAATTAATGGGACTGAAATAAAACGCTCACCAGGTTCAACACTCAAACCATTCATCTATGGTTTAGCGCTAGATCAAGGAATTATTCATCCAAATACTGTTTTAAAAGATACCCCCCACAGTTTTGGCAGCTACAATCCAGAAAATTTTGATTATGATTTTATGGGGCCAATTAAAGCAAAAGATGCATTGATTTTAAGTCGTAATATTCCAGCAATTTATCTTGAATCACAACTTTCAAGACCTAATTTATATCAGTTATTAGAAGAAGCTCGTATTAGCAATTTAAAAACAGAATCACATTATGGCTTAGCATTAGTGTTAGGCGGCGCTGAATTAACTATGCAAGAATTAACAAGTTTATATGCCATGTTAGTCAATGGCGGTGTTTGGCATGCATTGCGTATGCGTGAAGATCAGATTATTGATCCTGGAAAACAATTACTGAGCCCCGAGGCAAGTTTTTTAGTGTTAGACATGCTTAAAAATACAAAACGCCCTGCAAATTATTCACATGTAAAAGCAGAACCATTTCCAGTTGCATGGAAAACAGGCACTTCTTCAGGCTATCGCGATGCGTGGACAATCGGTGCATTCGGCCCTTATGTACTTGCTGTATGGATAGGAAATTTTAATAATAGCGGCAATCCTGCATTTGTTGGTAAAAATATAGCTGCGCCATTATTTTTTGAGTTAACTGATGCGATTGAAAGTGAACCAACATCACCTTCAATTCGTGTTAAGCATTCAGAACATTTACATTTAGAGCGAGTAGCTGTGTGCAAAGCATCTGGTATGTTGCCCACTAGCTACTGTCATGATACAGAGTTAACTTGGTTTATTCCGGGAAAATCACCCATTAAAAGTGATACTATTTTTCGTGAAGTGCCCATTGATAAAAATACGGGTCTACGTACTTGCCATTTTGATCAAAACACACGATTTGAAATTTATGAATTCTGGCCATCTGATTTGCTTAAAATTTTCAATGAAGCAGGTATGCAACGACGCCCCCCTCCCGCTTATGATGCAAATTGTTCACTTATCAATAGCATAGGATTGAATCCACAAATCACTTCTCCTCGATTACAATTGAGTTACATAGTCCGTGCAAACATGCAAAATAACACTCAGATTCCACTCACAGCTACTGCTGATGCCGATGTAAATACTCTTTATTGGTTTATTAATGAAACTTACTTAGCTAAAACTAAACGTGACCAAATTTTCTTCTGGCATGCAAAACCGGGGAAATTTGTTATCAGAGTAGTTGATGATCATGGCCGTGCTGATGCACGCGATATCAATATTAAAATAGAAAATTAGAATATTCTAAAGTTTTATTTATAACTTATAACAAACCGGGGGCTAGCATTAAATATATTATAGTATAGAGTAAAAGTAAGTTTTAACTCTGACAGGATATAATGAAATGCGTCCAATAATTTACTGTTTTTTTGCTAACATCTATCTGATGTCCACTATAGTAGTAGCTGCAAATATCCATGAAATATTAATATCTACAGGATGTTTTGAAGGCATAGATATTAATGTATGGACTACTATTGGCACAAAAACGAATGGTGTCTGTAATTATCAAAAGGATACAGATAAAGTTTTATGGACAATTTATAAAGATAAATATTTATATTTAAATAGTGATACTCTTAAAACGATGATAGGTTCTGGTTATACTTGCGCTAAAACAAACGTACAAAAAGCTATAGGCGGACAAATTTACTATAGCTCATTTGATTTATTACTTAATGATGCTAAGGATGAGTATATTGGTTCCAACCCATCTAGCACAGACATCGGTATTTATTCATAGTCCAGTTCTAATTTAATCGCACAAATCCCACAAACAAATAACCATAATCCTATGAGTCCTTGAACTTGGATGTTTGCATAAATAGTTGGGCTAATTTCTAAATAACGCAACGCAATATCAATCACAATAAGAGAGGCGATACTTAGTTCAAAAATGCCAACGAATAATGGAAATATCTGCGAACGAATCATTGCGATACTAACCATAGCAAACCACACTGTAAGGCAACCTATTCCTAGAATATCACCTATATAGACGCCTAAATAACTATTTAGTGCCATCAGCAAGACAATAAATATATTTTGATGTGATACTGTAAAATTTTGAATATAACTTGCAACAATCCAATCAACGCTAGGCAGCATCAATAAACTAAATGTCAGAGCCATAATACCAATTAATGCAAAATAACTAGCAATATGCATAAATCCTGCAAATTTTTCTAAAAATATATAATAAGCAGAAATTGCTCCAGGAATAAGTAATAAAGGAGAAAGCGCGTAGATTAATAACATTAAATGAATCGTCACTGATCCCTTAGCAACAGCAAACAACTTATATTGTTCGAGGCTATATATAAGGTGCTCGCTTTTAGTTAGGATATCCAACAGCATTGGAATTCCTATAATGATAGCAGCGTACATCAGCATTAACCATCCGCCAACTCGTATAATTTTTTTATGTTTCATAATTTTTATCCTTAATTAAAGAATATTGATAATAGTTATATAGTTTGGTTAATCGACTTATATAATCTTTTTTTATTTTTTATTGTTAAGGCTAGTGCTTTGTAAATACGATAGACTCGTTTATGATTTACAATATATCCTTCATCTCTTAGCAGATAATAAATTTTCCAATAGCCATATTGAGGATATTGATTAGCCAGCAGAAGAATCTTGTCTTTCAATTCGCTATCATCAGTAGTCATTTAATCAATTATCTCCATATTAATATCCTTACGATAAATAATAATTGATAGTGAAGAAAGATTGAATACAGGATATTTACTAACAGCGTGATCAAACAAAAGAACGATGATAATAAGTAGATAATGTAGATGTATCCTGATTAGCAAGATCTACTGTGTTTTCTAAAGGCTTATACTAACTTTTACTTATTTTATTATCTGAAATTTTTCTTGAACAAATATAATCAAGTTTGAAGTTTATTTCATTTTTTGATCTTTTAAACTTATATAAATCTTCTTCTAATGTTTGTAACTTCCCAGTATCTGGATGTAATATTAAATTAATGCTGGTTGTCCTTAAAGTATGATTATTATGTAATAATGATATTATAAAAAACAGACATATTAGGCATACTAGGCAAATAAATATCATTCGCTAGATTAGCAAAAAAATTATATACAATTAATATGATAGGTATCCAGCAAGAAGGATAATTATTAAATTTAATTAGCATATTTACCTTAAATATGTAGAAAAATTCTCTATCCACATCGACAAAGATTTTTCATCTTACAGCAATAAGTGATCACAGAGACAACTGTAGAAATACGGTCTAGAGAAACTGATTACTTATTGTCAACATTGCTCTTAATAAATTTCCAGGAACCCTCCATGTTAAAAATTCGCATAAACCAAGATATTAATTGCCATGAATGCCCCGTCAATTATCTGTGTTTGCCAGGGCATCTTTCTGTAGAAGAAATAGATCGCATCAATTCCATAATCACCAAATTAAGAATTGTTAGCAGAAATGAAATGCTTTTTCAAATGGAAGATAAACTGCACAACATATATGCGGTATATAGTGGATTTTGCAAAAGTTATTGGATCGATGAAAGTGGTATTGAACATATTGATAGTTTTTATTTGCCTGGAGATATCATCGGATTAGAATCAATTTCAAACAGAACATACTCATTTTCTACTGTTGCTCTAAGAGATACAAAGCTATGTGTGATTCCCCTGGACGCACTACTCGACTCAATGCTCCAATCTAGCGATTTACTAGACAGAATGATAAGAATTATGAGTTATAAAATGCAAACCTATCAATCTATCTGCATGACTACTAATGCAAGTCAACGTATTGCTGATTTCATATTAAATATCTTATTTAGGTCACATGGACGTAGCGTTCTCCAAAACGCTATCAATCTGTCAATATCACAACTTGATATTGCTAATTTTTTAGGAATGGCACATGAAACAGTTAATCGTATATTAAAAAAATTCCAACAAAACGAAATAATAAGAATTGAAAAAAAGACAATCAACATTATTAATATAGAATACTTGAAAAAACTTGGGACCTCCCCTCATCATTTCAATCAAATGCAAAAAATCTAGAAATTAATTTTAATATTTTTTACGTCTAAAAAATTATTGATCGAAATCAATTTAGCTTATTAATTATCATGCCATACTTTCTAAACAAGCTATAAATAAAGCGTAAGATACGTTAATTAACCTACAAGACTTTTTTATTTAATTAAGGAGCTGTATATGTCTACTCAATCTACTGAAAAACTTATCGAAGGAAACTGGGATCAACTTAAAGGAAAGATTAAAAAGCAGTGGGGCAAGTTAACTGATAATGATATGGATGAGATGGAAGGATCTTACGATGAGTTAGTGGGGAAAATTAAAGAAACATATGGCTGCACCCAAGAAGATATTGAGAAACAACTCAATACTATTATCAATGGATTTGATTTTAATAAAATCAAAGATGTAGTACAAAATTCTGTTGAAAATATTAAAGAAAAATCTGAAGATGTCACAGCCTATGTTCAAGAAAACCCAATGAAATCTGTTCTTATTGCTATGGCTATTGGGATTTTAGCAGCAAAATTCCTAAGAAATAGTAGTAAATAATATACTGGCATTAATAAAGAGATTTTCAATGATTTTTAGGCTAATAAGCAATATCTTTAAATTGGCAAATCTAGAAGCCAAGTTAGCAATGCAAACCTTACCATGGGTAATCGGATTATTGATGCTCATGGTAATTATTTTGGCATGCTCTTGGATTACTATCCTTACCATTTTTTTCTACTTACTCATAAAATTAAATCTTCCCTTGCTGGCGGCCCTGTTTTTTATTCTTATCTTGAATTTACTTATCTTGTTAATATTATATTTTACCTTAACAAGACTTAAGAAAAATCTATTTTTTTATGGGACACATCGACAGTTAAAAAGGTTAACTTATTAATATGAATAAATTAAAAAATGAAATTAAACTCATTGAAAAAATCATTGCTCTAGAGAGCGAACAGCTTAATTCACAGTTTCAAATTGCTAAAAGAAATATTGGGTATTTTAAATGTTTATTGTCTGTATGTGGCGGATTTTATATTGGATTTAAAATTGGGCAAACCTCTTATAAACAAATTGATAATTTTTTAAAGAAAAATATTTATACTCTACTTAATATAGTTTATAAAATAGTGAAATTTAAAACCTATTTCCTGTAACTATTAACCGTTTTTGATATTGTAAAAACTATTTACCTATTAAATAAACTAATAAACCCACGAAAATTAATGTATTTCCGTGGGTTTATATTGCTACTTCAGATCTTATTCTTCTTTGCCTTTCTTTTTGTTTTGCTTATCATCTTCATCTTGTTTCTTTTTTTCATATTGTTGATTTTCGCTAAGATCTTTTCCTCTCATCTCTTCTTTTTCGCTTTCTCTGTTACGATCGATACTCATAATGTTTCTCCTTTAATATAAGATTAGAACGGTATTTCTATAAACATCATAGTACATAAATTTATGCTTATAATTGATAAAAATCATTATATCGTTCCATTATTTTCTTGATAATAGTAATTCCTGTGTAATTAACGCCTTATATCTATCTTCAAGGAGCAATATTATGAATGCTATTAAATTCCTGCTAAATGAACATGAGAACGTTAGAAAAATGCTAGGGAAAATCTTAAATGAAGCTTATCGACATACAACAAAAAGAAAAATGTTTGCTTCTCTTGGAATCACTCTTGCTCATCACGAAAAAATGGAGCAAAAAATTTGGTATCCTTATCTTATAAAAAAAACAACATTATCTACTCTCATAAAACATCTAATTTCTGAAGAAAAAACTGCTGCGGCTACTATTAAACAAATTAAAAAAATTACGCCAGAAGACGAATGGGAAAATGCATTTATGCACTTCAAAGATAGTGTTGAGCACCACGCTAGAGAAGAAGAAATAAAATTATTTCCTAAAGTTGAAGGTATATTAGATGATATAGATTTAGAAGAATTAGGGAAAAAAATGAAAAAATTCAAAAAAGATTTGGATAGCGCTGTACAAAAATAATATTTATGATGACAGCCGGAGAATACTAGCCCCTGTTACCCCGCACTTGTTGCGGGGCATATTACCTTAATTATATTTAACTGAAATATCTTGGCCATTTTCATCAAAAAAAACAACTTTTCCAGATGTTAAATCATGCATAGCACCGACTAGTAATATTTGCTTGTTAGCAACCTGATCACGAATAATTGCGCTTTTCATTTTAATTTGTTCTATCATATCCAACACGTTTTGTCGGGCAATCTTATCTTCGGTAGTATAATCATTACAATCCAGATCACCTTTTATTATATTTTTTACTTGTTGCACAGCAGGTTGAATTTTGTTTAATAACGCCGTCAAATTACCGAGCACTACTCCTTGACAAGCCCCTTTGACAGCACCACATTTTGTATGTCCCATCACAACAACAAGTTTTGAACCTACAATTTTAGTAGCATATTCCATACCACCAATTTGATCTGTATCAACTACGTTTCCAGCAACACGTACAGAGAATAAATCACCAAGGCCTTGATCAAAAATGATTTCAGGTGAGCCGCGTGAATCCATACAGCTTAAAATCACTGCTGCTGGAAATTGGCCATTTAAGCTAGTTGCTTTTGCCTGCTTTAAAAGATCGCGTGTCATAGGGCGATTAGTAACAAAACGTGCATTACCATCTATCAGATGTTTCAATGCTAAGTCAGGGGTAATGCTTTCTAAGGTAGTTTTTGTTTTTGTAACAGTATAAGTTGTATAATGAATATCAGAACTTGATGTAGCGATAGCTGTAGGTATTTGCAAAGTCAGAAAGGCAATTAGAGCAAGGAAACTAATCCGTTTGTTCATCATATTTAAACTCCTTGTAAATTATAGGTAGACTACGTTAAAAAATTTACAATTTCAAGACACTTCTAATTACTTGTGATTTTTATTACTCTCTCCCTGAGAGATTACTTGAATATTTACAATAGCCATAGGCGCGAATGTTGTATAGAGCATGATTAATTTTTCATTCCGCGAGGAGCTTGAGAAGCTGATACCGATAATCGTTGCGTTAACATCAACACAATCATATCCATCTGATTTTTTAATAATGGCGGACAGTCAGAGTTTTCTTTAAATTCTGTCAGCTTTGTTTTAACTTGGTGTAATACTTCTTCCGTATCACTTAAAGTCATTTGTTTTAATTCTCGATGGGCGATATTAATAGAATTTTTAAAAGCAGCTATATCTTTATTATCAGGGTTATTAGCTTTTAGACTGACAAAAGTAATGACGTATTCAAGCCAATGAAAAATCGCGGCGAGTAAATCACTTGCAGCATCAGAATATTTATTTTCATCTACGATCTTAAATAGCCACTCCAACTCCGCCTCAGGAGTAGAAAATTTCGCTTCTCTAGAGGGAACAGTTTTAGTGGTATCAGCACTAATTTTGGCTTCATCTTGAATTTTAGTTTGTAATAATCTTGCTAAATTTGCGATTTGAGTTTTGATATGGCTCGTATATTCACCTAATTCAGTTAACTGATAAAAAATATTATTGATATCATGTAAAACTATTGCTTCACCTTTATCACGTAAATTTTCAAATTGTTTAAGGATTTTATTAAGCAGAACTGATGCAGGACTTTGTGGAGGAGTAATAAGAACTCTAAGAAGACCTCTATGCAATTTCTTATCCTCTACTTTTTGCAATTCCACACAAGCTTTCATCCAGTTAATTATTAATTCTAGTAAAATTCTTGGCCTCATGTTAAATTTTTTTATCTCATCATAAAATTTTTCCATAGAAGATAAAATTTGTTCTGGATTGATTTTTCCTGATGAATCACTTGTTGCTTGCCCCCTAAATATATTACCTTGCTGTGCTCTTTGTTCTATGACTATTTTACGATCCCTGTCACCATCACCTTTTTCACTACTCTTACCTGTTTCAAGCAATTTTTCTGGGGATCGATTAAATAGCATCAGTATGTTGTAATGAGTAAACCTATCAGTATGAAGCATATGAAAATCTTGCCCAGAACTAGTAGCAGGCGTGGGAGATTCACATACCACTTTCCCAGGTGCTGTTTTTTTCCATATATGAATTTTTATTGAATTTCCTGGATTGTAGCGTCCATATAAATTAATTGCATGGTATCCCAGTGCAAGGCTGTAACCTACTCTATCCCCTTTATAGGCCCGGGCATATGCCTTATAAACTTCAGCACTCCTTAATTTTTTATTATACGATTGCTCCAATTTGATAACTTTTCCTAGTTGTTCTTTAAGTTGCTCTGCATGGACTTGATAATTTTCAGGTTGATGCTGATTTAGCAAAGCCACTAGGTTTTGTATTGCGATAACGTCCGCTGCACCTGAATCCTTCTTCCAATCTACACCCTTACTCTGCAAAATTTCTTCAACTAGGCGTTTTTCTTGATCTAATTGATTTTTTACCTCAAGTATATTCTTTTTTAATTTTTGTATCTGTAAAAGAACGGTATAATCATCTTCTTTAATCTCCAGAAAGTCTGCATTAAGCTCTTCTGCTACTAAAGCATTATCAATCTCCAACGCCAGCTCATCTCGTGCTTCTGTGTTTTCAGCATAAGCTAACAAAGTATTTACCAGATCATCCCTTTTTATACCTAGCGTAATAAAACCACAATCATTCTCACTGCCATCTACTTTAACTTCTCTAAATTCTACTTCTACCTCCCTCAGCATACCTTTATAAATTCCAGGTTCTTTTTCTTCTTTTTGATCTTTCTCTTGACCTTTATCGCCATCCTTTTTTCTATCTTTATCTAGATTTTTTTCACCACCCTTGTCTGGTTCAAGCGGTTTTTCCAGAGATCGTTTAAATGGCATCAGTATATTGTAGGAAGTAAAGTTATCCGTATAAGTCACATGAAAATCTTGGCCAGAACTAGTAGAAGAGGGGAAAGACTCACATGCTACTTTCCACGGTGCTGCTTTTGCCTGTCCATATAGCTTAACTGCATGGTAACCCAGTGCAAAGCTATGACCTACTTTATCTATACTGTAAGCACGTATATATGCATTACAAACTTTAGAAGTATGTAACATTGCAACATATAATTGTTCTAATTTGATAAGTCTCTCTGATTGATCTTTAAGTTGCGCCACATAGACTTGATAATTTTCAGGTTGATGTTGATTTAACAGCGCAATCAGGTTTTGTATTGCGGTAACGTCTGTTGCACCCGAATTCTTCTTCCAATCTATGCCCTTACTTTGCAACATTGTGCCAACCAGAAGTTTTTCTCCATCTAATTCACTTTTTACCTTAAGTATATGCTGTTTTAAATCTTGTATCTGTGAAAGAGTGAAGTAATCTTCCTCTTTAGTCTCCAGAAAGTTTGCAACCAACTCTTTCCTACTTAAAGCATTATCAATTTCCCACGCCAGCTCATCTTGTGCTTTTGTATTTTGAATAGTATAAACTAACAAAGTATTTACCAGATCTTCCCGTTTTATACCTAGTGTAATAAAACCAAAATGGCTATCACTGCCATCTACTTTAACTTTTTTAAATTCTATCTTTTCCTCTGACAACAGATCTTTATCAATTACAGTTTCTTTTTCCCTTTTCTTTTCTTCTTTCTGCTCTTTCTTTTCTACTTTTTCTTCTGCACATAAACTTAATAGTAACTCTTTATTTGGAATTTTATTTACCGAATAAGTAGTATAAAATTTGGTAAAATCTGACAAATCTAAATTAAATATAGGATCTTTCGCTTCTGCAATCTGTATCTCGCCTGACTTACTAACAATAAGCTTACGTCCGAGTCTGTTCCAAGGATTTCTAAGAGTTACTGTTAGTAAATTTCCAGATTTGATATTGATAGAATTAAAACCAACAATAGCGTAAGCATGTTTTGGAACCAGACCGGTAGCATCTTCTTTTTCTGGAAAATGTGTTGGCGTAACCGCAACTAGCGAATGTCCTGAAGTATATAATTGTTTAAGTTCATCATATAACGCGTGCTGAGTTATAGTATACTGGCAAGAACCTAGAGGTTGTGGCTTTAGAATTAAACAACCACTATCTGTTTTATCTTTTTCCCCTGCAATGAGTTTTTGCTTGAATGCTTCGATAACATCTTCTGGTGGCTGTGGATCAATTGAAGCTAAGTTTTTTATTAAATTATCTTGGCTGATATTTTCTTCAAAAAATGGGATAAATACTAGCAACACTTTTACATATACAGGTATATCTGTTACAGTTTTAAGGTAATTTACCCACTCTAAAAGAAGACCTTTATCATTATTTAGTAGAGAACAAAATATGCTATTTTTTTCAAGTAGGTTTTCAACTATTTTTATTGATGATTCCTTAGCTACTCCGATCATCGGAATCTCTTCGCTAATACTTACATAGGAGTCCATTATTTCCCTTACTATCTCTCCACGTTGACCCGTAAAAACTTTCAATACCTCCCCTGCTTCTCCTCCTTGGTTTATAGATAAAATTGATGGAAAAAATCCTTTTTTAAAATCATAAAGAAATAAAAAAACAGTATAAGCGTGCTCAAGAATATGAACCCACTTGGCCTCATGGCTAGAAATAGGATTATCGCCTTTGTAAATAACAACATTCGGAACACATATATAAATAGGCTTGTGAGTTGATGGTTCAAAAAATCTTACAATTGTCCGATCTTCCTGCTGTTGCATCATACCCTGTATAAACTCTTCACCTGCTTTTTTCTGGCTCAGGATTGAATCAGCTGCTGCTAACATGAAACAATTTCCTATCGAGCCCTGTATGATATCTTTACTACGTGGTGGAGTTTTGAAAATATTTTCTTCAAATTTTATTAATTTTTGAAAATCTTTTAAGTCATCTGTAAACATATAACCATGCATCAATATCGGTGCTTCTTTATAGTCATTTGGTCCAATATCATCTATGTTTTTTGGAACAATATCAAAAATCAAAACTTCAGACATGCGGGGGAGCATTTTTTGTTTCAATAAGAAAGATTCAGTAGCCAGAAAGGGTGTAGCAAGAACTAAAGTAGGCCGCTCAAAAATGTGCAGTATGCTAATGTTGTCTTTTAATTCAGGATCAGAAACAATGGGATGAGAATATATATATTTCCTTCCATATTCACTGACCCACTTTTCAATTACCGATAGAAATCTTTTATCACTTTCAAGGGTAGTTATCTTCCCATTTTCATCCAATCCTACTACTCGAAGTTCTGTTAAATCCGTTTTCTTTTTTATTAGGGCTGCTTCATAAGATAATAATTTTTTTGCAACGTGCGCATTAGTTACCTTTACTTTAAAGACTCGTGAAAAATTATTTTCAGGATCAAAAAATTGCATATCTACATATATTTTATTTCTTAAAGCACTTTTTTCTTTAACAACGTTACTCAATATAATCATCGTTCCCTTACTAATTTTTATCTTTTCAATTTTGCTGTGGTATTCGTGTCCCTCCTTATACTCCGAATGTATGTAATAAATATTTGTTTCTAACTTAGAAGCTTTTACAGATACTCTTTTCCATATATGTTCGCTTTTACCTTCTGGTAAATTAGGAATACCAGCAAATAAAAATGTATTTTTTGGTGCTACACGCAAAATAGCAGGAGAATAGAGCTGCAACTGAGTGCCTGCAGGCACCTCCAAACTTCCCTTTTGATCTTTCGCTTCTTTTTTCTCTTCTACATTTTTTTGTGGTGAGCCACGTCCTGCTGCCATATCGTTTCCCCTCTTATATTTTGCGCAATATATGCTATTATTTTTTAAGTATAGCGCACATATTGAACGTGAAAATATTACATTTATATTTAAAATCAGATACTTAAATACTAAGTGCGAGCTCTTACGTCAATAAACTGACATAAGTGAGGGCGTAATTGCAAATAACCAAAATAAATGGTAACATTTTAACCAGTTTGAGTTTTTAACTTGTACCTATTAAACTTAGCTTTGATTTAATCTTAAAAAATTGAATAGAGTTTAGTTTTTTCATCCTATTTGCAATACAGTATGATAATAAACAGGTATAAAATATGAATCGATTCTTTACCCGTGGGAAGAGCACCAACAGTAACTTACCCGTTTCTGACGTTTCTACAGTAATATGGGTAAGCCAGCATACTTCTTTAACGTTAGTGCCGGACAAAGAAGATAAAAGCCCGACTATAGATTTGATAGTTAAGGAAATAAAAGAAGCTCTCTCAACACTTAAGCCACCTACCACTAAACAAATTTACTCCTCCTATCAAGCCTTTAAAGATTCGTTTGAAGAATTATCAAGCACAGGTTTTCCTAGCTACAATTGTTTTACCTATATTTCTGTGCCAACTGAATGCATAAAGGAAGAAACTGCATTAGTTACTAACAAACAACTTACTTGGATAAATAAACAAGTTCCTCTTCTTGACTATCAATTTCAATCTTTTCTTATATTAAATGCAGAATTAGATGTTGAAAAACCGATTGCCCATATCGCTGGTAAAACGTATAAACCTTTAGCTCTTTTATTAGCTAATCAAAAACCTAATTTAGAAAGCGCAGTAAAAGAAATAATTAAGCTTTATAAGAACCACGTCCCTAATTACGAGAAGAATCCTAGTTATAAGATTTTAAATGGTAAAAAAACTTGGACAAATTTAGTAGATATTTTAAAAGCCCTGTCCTCACAAAAAACAGAATCGCTGCAAGAAAATTTCCTTAAGCAAGCTGTGTTAAATCTATTAACATCTGCAGCTTCTCTTAAATTAACATCTTCGTATGATGTTGTATCTAACAAAGCCTTATTGGATTCTCAATTAAGCGAGACTAAAGAAGAAGAAGCAACACCATCATCAGCAACCAATTTAAAGACGCCTCAGAAAGATCGGAAAAAGCAACTCCCCTAAAATAATAGGTTCCATCTCATCGTAATAATCAATACCAAAAAAGCACAAGACAAAACCCGTAGTAGCTTTAAGATATCACAATCTTTACCCCGACCCACATTTGAGTTAATAAAATTAGATTGCCATTCGAACTCACAATTAATCGAAAAAGCAATTGATAGTGGCTTTTATTACTATCTTCCTGAGGGATTGCTTGAATATTTACAACGGCCATAAGAATAGCATAATAGGCTTGACTCTAGAGGCTTTTATATATTTTTAGTACCCTGCTTTTGTGTCTCATTTTTGAAATATTTTACAAAAAAAGTTTTAGTCAGCTTTGGATGGATTTTATTCTCTCTAACAAATTCTACAGTAAAACCACATTTTTTGTAAAATTCCGGCGCATTAAATGCGTTTGTCACTAAATTAATATTATTAAATCCTTGTCCTTCAAAATGATTTTCCAATGCTTGCAATAGTTTTCTGCCATATCCTTTACCACGACAAGATTTGTCTACCCACATATCATCAACATACACTTCTGAAAATGCTGTAAAAGCATTTAAAACACCAAATGCATTACCAAAGTTATCAGTTAACACAAGTGCAAATGTTTTGTAATTAACATCGATGCCGTGACTACTTTCATATTCAATCAAGTCTTTCCGCATTTTTTCTTCTATGTTTTCGGGAAGATGATCTACAAAATCTATCTTATAATTATTCATAGCTCTTTCCCTCTGATACATACTGTAGTAGTTGCAAAATTTCACAATTTTTATTCTGATTTATCAACAAATTTCATCACACTTTCCGGATAACGTACGCCTTTAATTTCAAATGTTGAAATCAATTGTTGAATTTCATCCCAAGCTGCCTGGGGTAACTTAACATCAACTGATTTTACATTTTCTTCTAAGTAATGAACGTGTTTAGTTCCCGGAATTGGCACAATGTCATTTCCTTGATGTAAAAGCCAAGCTAATGCAACTTGCACGGGTGTTACATTGTATTTTTCGCCAATTGATTTAACCATTTTGACGAGTTTTATGTTGTGCTCAAAGTTTTCACCCTGAAACCGTGCTAAGTTTTGACGAAAATCATCTTTCTCCAAGTCATTTAAATTAGCGATTTTTCCTGTTAAGAAACCACGTCCAATAGGACTAAAAGGTACAAATCCTATACCTAATTCTCGTAACGTAGGCAGAATTTTTTCTTCAATACCACGATCCCATAAGGAATATTCAGATTGCAATACAGAAACCGGATGCACAGCGTGCGCACGCCGTATTGTGCTTGGCCCTACTTCAGATAACCCAATGTAACGAATTTTTCCTACCTTCACCAATTCTGCAAGTGCTTGCATGGTTTCTTCTATCGGTGTTTTGGGGTCTAGACGATGTTGATAATAAAGATCGATATAATCAGTGCCTAAGCGCTTGAGCGAACCTTCGATGGATTTGCGGATATGGGCAGGTGAGCTATCAGTTCCATTTATTTCATTTTTTTCGTTCCAAATAAAGCCAAATTTTGTCGCAACAATCACTTTATCACGGGAATTTTTTTTCAATGCTTTGCCGAGTAATTCTTCATTTTTAAAAGGACCGTAGACTTCAGCTGTATCCCAAAAATTAATTCCTAATGTTAATGCTCGCTGCAATACATTAAGAGATTCGGCTTCATCTGTGGGGCCATACGCCCATGACATCCCCATACAACCTAAACCTAGAGCAGATACTTCCAAACCTTGAGTGCCTAGCTTCCGTTTTTGCATTGTTTGCTCCAGAGAAAGTGTGATGACATAGAAGATTTTATACTACATAAAACTTCTTTGGAATCCCTTCTCTCCTTTCAGGGCAGGCAATTGTTAATTGCCACTTGCAAGACCGAGCCACGACCGTTTGCGCAACAAGTTAGTCAGAATTGAGATTACAGGATCAATTCTATCTGTGTATAATTCAATAACAACCGATTTTTAAATGAATAAACACTATGACTATTTTTTTAGAAACAAAAAGATTAATTATCAATACACCAGCAATAGCTGATTTTGATAATTTATATGCGCTACAATCTGATCTCCATGTTATGCAATATATTGGCCAAGGTACTCGCACACAAGCCGAAGTGCTGACTGGCCTAGAAAAATCGATTAAGCATCAAGAAAAATATGGATTTAGTCTCGGCTGTGTCTTTGAAAAAGAAACTGGAACATTTGTTGGTCGAGCAGGATTGATTTATCTTGCTTACGATGACACTCAACCTGATATTGAAATCGGTTATGCCCTGACAAAAAACGCTTGGAGCAAGGGTTATGCTACCGAGCTTGCAAAAGCACTGATTGATTGGGGATTTCAACACTTACCCATTAATAAACTAGTCGCTGCCATCAACCCTAAAAATGAACGTTCTCGCCGTGTATTAGAAAAAGTAAAAATGGCTTATGTCGGACGCGCGCATTATTGGACTTTTGAAGTATCATTATACGATATTCATAAGCAAAACATTGACTATAGTAAAATTAAACTTATTCCTGCCACCCTAGCTGACTACCCTGTTATTCAAAATTTGGGGCGTTTCTACGCGTATGATATGAGTGAATATTTGGGTAGCAAAGAAGGTTGGGAAATGCCAGAAGATGGTTTATATGAATGCATTGATTTTAAAAAATATTGGGAAGATAAAAATAGTTTCCCATTTTTGGTGCGTTTTGAAAATGAAATAGTAGGTTTTGCAATTGTTGATAAAAAAGGTAGCAGCCCAGAAATCGACTTCAATATGGCACAATTTTTTATTTTGCGGAAATTTAAAAATAAACATATTGGGCGATATGTGGCACATCAATGCTTTAAAAAATTTCCTGGTGAGTGGGAAGTCATGGTCATGCCAGGCAATGAAGGCGCTTATCGTTTTTGGCGAACAACTATAAATGATTTTAATAATAACTACGTTGAATATACTCGTGAAATTAAACATTTCAATAACAGTATAAAAAATATTTTTAAATTTAATAGCCGGCACTCAGCATGAATAAAGTAATTATTCGCGAACTTACACTTGACGATAAAAATGTTTTTATCGAAGCAATGCAGCGCAGTCAATCATTACATCACCCATGGACTAAGGCACCACAAACTTCACAAGAATTTGATGACTACTTTCAGCGCAGCCAACAACCCAATCAAAAAAGTTTTCTGGTGTGTGATTTATCGGGCAATATTGCAGGTATATTCAACATCAGTGAGATTGTTCGCGGCTCATTTCAAAATGCCTATTTAGGATTTTTTGCAGTTATTGATTATGCTGCAAAAGGCTATATGAGTGCAGGTTTAAAACTAGTCCTAGAAAAAGCATTTAAAAAACTTGAATTGCATCGACTAGAAGCAAATATACAACCTGAAAATCTTCGTTCAAGCCAGCTAGTAAAAAAGAATGGCTTTCGCTATGAAGGTTTTTCGCCACGTTACTTAAAAATTGAAGGTAAATGGCATGGCCATGAACATTGGGTAATGACTGTTGAAGATTACATAAGAAATGATTCAGAAGTTCTTAAAAAAGATTATATTGATCTTGTCCCATCTAATCCTGAATGGCCAAATATGGCAAGTACAGAAATAAGTAAGTTGCGAGCAGTACTACCACCTAACAAAATAATAGATATTCAGCATGTGGGAAGCACTGCTATTCCCGGAATTTTAGCAAAGCCAATTATAGACATTCAAATCGCCGTTAAATCTCTTGATGAAATTAAAACAATGGCTATATCAGAACTACAAAAACTTGGCTATGAATACTGGTATGAAAATCCAGACCCTAAGAGAATGTTTTTCGTGAAAGGCATGCCACCATTTGGCGATAAAAGAACTCATCATGTGCATATCTCTGAACATGACTCAGATCAATGGCGTAATAAAATTATTTTTAGAGATTATTTATTATTACATCCAGAGATAGCGAAAGAATATGAACAATTAAAAAATAATTTAGCTAGAGAACACACCACTGATCGAGAAAAATATACTGATGCTAAACTAGATTTTATTAATCGGGTTTTAAAGTTGGCGATAAAATAGAAAATGAATCCTTCAGATGCAATTTCAAACCTTTTATGCTTTATTTTGCAAATGAATCAAAATTGTGGTATAATTTCATATGAAATATAGACAATAGGAGTTTGTTGTGCGCGCACAACCCTTAAAAGCACATAAAGAATATACAGCCGAAGATAAGAAACGCGTCCTCACTAAAGCATTAATTCGTATGGCTGAACAGTTTAATCTGAGTCGACAAGAGCTATCAGCTATCCTTGGCCCTAGTGAATCTTCTCTCAGTCGTATATTTTCTAAGCCAAACGTTTATATTGACCCTGCTTCCAAAGAAGGACAACTCGCAATAATACTTCTACGTCTTTATCGTAGTCTTAATACGCTTTTTGGCGGCAATGAAAAACAATGTCAATTATGGTTAAGAAGCGAAAATAAACATTTAAATGGTAAACCCATTTTATTAATTAAATCCATTGAAGGGTTAGTCTTAGCTGTGCAATATCTTGATGCAATTCGAGGAAAAAATTAATGGCAATCGATATATGGACTATATGCAATGGAACGAGTCACATTAATTTACTTGATGAAACTGCATGGCGAATTGTTGAGACGCAAGAACTTACAGCAACGAGAAAATTAGTCGATTCATTTGAGGAACAAATCATTCTAGAAGATATGATTGAATCTAATAAGCCACCGATTGCCAAAGAATATTCAAATTTTCATCCCTTACTCTATACTCCCTTTAGATATCCACCATTAAAATACGGATCTCGTTTTGGCAAAATAAACCAGCCTTCATTATGGTATGGCTCCTTAAAACTGAATACTGCAATGGCTGAAAAAGCGTTTTATCAATTTAATTTTTTACGTGCTAGTGAAGCAAAATACGAGATAGTGGAACAACCACTAACCGCTTTTTCTGTGCGCATAAAAACAAATAAAGGTATTCAATTACTTAACTCGCCATTTTCTGATTACACCCAAATTATTTCTTCACCTGTTTCATATGAAACAAGTCAAATCTTAGGCGATGCTATGCATAAAGCAAATATAGAAGCTTTTATCTATCAATCAGCAAGAGATTTAAATAGAGAAAGTAATATAGGATTATTTACACCAAAAGCATTCTTACATAAAAAACCAGATGCTAAATCATTCCAATCTTGGTTATGTGTTTCAAACAAACATACAATTGAATTTGTCCGATCAAGTTCTATTGTTCGAGCAATTAGCAGCTTCTCCGTGGCTCAGTTTATGGTAGATGGAGTATTGCCATTTCCTGCTGATTAAACGAATTAAGTAGATAATCCATCCCCGCGTTTATAACTAACACCCTTTGAATCAGAGGGATTAGGATTAGGAACATCAATAGGCAATCTACCTCTAGCATGGCTCACCCCAAAAATAACACGTGTCAGCGCCTGCATACTGGGGCCCCGATAATAACCTGAACTTCCTACTGCTAGATATCCATAGCGGTCGAAACCCGCCAACATCACGTCTGAGACACTAGCATAATTAGGTAAATCATAAGGTGCCAGCATACTAATGAAGATAGTTTTTTTATTTTTGCTTTTAGCATATTGTAATACTTGGAAAGCGAGTAAGGCAGTTTGCTCATCAGTTAACGCTGGATTGGTTACCTCCAATGAAAAGAAAGGTGACTTAACAACTTTTTCACTGTCTGCAGGCAGCATATCAGGGAAAACTAATGACTGATTCGCTTGTAACTGAAAAGAGGACTCTCTTCCAAGACTTAAGCTCATAAAATTCGATATAGCAGGATTCATCAAAGAAGCCGATTTTGTAGTACTATTCCCAACAATAACAATATCTGCATTGTCTACCACTCGCTGCTGCGCTGCTAAATCCATAGTCACCATTTTCGCATTACTTACTTGCAAACTTTGTGGTAAACGACCTTCGCTTTGCAATATTTTTATTTCTGTAGCAATTCCATCACCTTGTTCTTGCCATGGAGTAAGAATGTAAATACGAGTCCCAGGAGATGGGTTGATGGGCACAAAACTATTATCATTTTTCACAAGGGTTACAGCATTATCTGTCAAAATGCTTTCCAGTTCATGTTGTTCCTTATCGGTAATGATTGCTTTAGCGCGGCTAATTTTTTCTACTAAAGGTGTAGCATCAGGATGAAGCAAGCCTAATTTTATTTTTAATTTTATAATGCGCAATACAGATTCATCAAACTCATCTGCAGACAAAGTACCATTCGAAAGAGCTGTTTTAATATTGGTAATTAGAGCGATTAAATTATCAACCTCTTTCAGATTGGTGACGGCAACAGGCATTAAGGCGATATCAACACCCGCCTGAAAAGTTTTTATTGTCGCATCTACCGAATCAAAATTTTGTGCTATTGCACCCATATTAAGTGCATCGCTAATAACAATACCTTGATAGCCAAGTTGCTGGCGCAATATATCATGCTGAATTTTACGAGATAATGTGGCTGGAGCAATGATCGAAATTCCTGCTTTTCCAGCGTATATTTGACTATCATCTAATGCAGGATATTGAATATGGGCAGTCATGATCAAATCAGGAGAATTTTTTTCAATAATATATTTAAAAGGATATAGATCTATGTTCCACGCTTGTTCAGCGCTATGACTAACTACTGGCAAACCTAAATGACTGTCAGCAACGGTATCTCCATGTCCAGGAAAATGCTTAATTGTTGCAGCCACACCTTCTTGCTGTATCGCTCGGCTTAACTCTAATCCTAATTCTGAAACAATTCCTGGATCATCTGAAAAAGAGCGTACATTGATAACAGGATTTAATGGATTAACATTAACATCTACATCTGGAGCAAAATCAATATTAATTCCAACTGCTTTAAGATCACGCGCCAAATACTTGCCAACTTCCGTAGCGTAAGATTTTTCTTTATCACCAAAATAAGCTGCAGCAATCGCCATATTACCTGGGAAAGTAGCACTGACATTACGCGGCAAACGAGCGACAATACCTCCTTCTTGGTCAGTACCTATTAACAAAGGAAGATGTTTTGTATCCGTCATCGCTTGTTGTAGACCATCAATAAGCGTAGTGATTTGTTCCACATCATTTAAGTTATTAGAAAATAAAATAATGCCGCCTATATAATGTTGACTGATAATTTGCTTAATTTCCGGGTTAATAACAGTAAGGTTTTGCAGACAAAGCGGTTCGCCTGCTGGGCACCAAACACGAAAATCCAGCATAAGTTTTTGCCCGATTTTTTCATCAAGAGACATCCCAGCCAAAATAATACGGGCCTGAGTACTAATGTCATTTTCACTTGGCCCTGCATAGGTAGCGAAGGAAGCACAGCTAATCATGATCATTACTAATTGAATAAATGGGTTTAATTTTTTCATATGTTTTTTTAGCACTTTCTCCAATATAAACGGAAGGAGATGATAACAGTTTTTGAGTAAAATGGACAATACAAGCTACGGGTTAAATCACTTCTTGTATGGTAGTATCATCAAGTCACACCTACTTGCAAAAGATACTTCCTGAAATAATGCAAAGCGTTATGAGAATTTATGATAAAACCAGCTTTTTCAATTAAAAATGATTTATATCCTGTCATTAAATTAGCAGCCCCTCTCGCACTGACAGGCATCATACAATCATCAGCCTTCTTTTTTGAAACTGTATTCTTTGCACATGTCAGCAAAGAAGTATTGGCAGCAGGTGCATTAGTCACGTGGTTATTTGGTGTATTAGCTACCTTAGGTTTCGGAACATTAAGTTCAATTAATGTGCTAATTTCACATAAATATGGCGCTAAAGATCACGATGGTATTTCTCATGTTGTACGTGATGGTTTATTACTAGCACTATTGCTTACTATTCCTGCTGTCTTATTATTTTGGAATATTGCACCTATCTTTTTATTCTTTGGCCAAAATCATTCTGTTGTTTTACTAGCACAATCCTATTTGCATGCATTAACTTGGGGAATTCTTCCTTTTTTTATCATGTTTGCACTGCTAGATTTTATTGTAGGATTAGGCCATGCAAAAACTATTATGGTCTTCAATATTATATCCGGGATATTAATTATTTTTTTCAGCTTTGTATTAATCTTCGGTAAGTTTTCAATGCCAACTTTAGGAATTGCTGGTGCCGGCTGGGGGATGACAATAAGTTATTGGATTATAGTTATTACCTTAGTGGCCTATATCTTAATGAATAAAGATTATAAAATTTATTTTCGTCATATTTTTAATTTCAGCAAAGCATCTTACTTGCCGAAATTGGTTCGAGTGGGATTCCCGATGGGAGCAATGTATTGCGTCGAAGTATCTTTTTTCTTCACACTATCATTGCTCATGGGTTCACTTAGCAGTGAATTTCTCGCTGCTAACCAAATTGCCCTACAGTACATGGGCACAATTATGGAAATCGCTTTTCGCACTGCAACTGCAGTTACTGTTCGTATGGGGCATTTTCTAGGAGAAAATAAAATTGCCGCAGCAGCACGTGCAGGTTATGCAGGTGTTTTTATCTCGTTATTTATTATGATGCTCTTTGCAATTTGTTATTGGTTATTTCCTTCGATACTAATATCAATTGATTTTGATATTCATAATCCTCACAATGATAAAATCATACGTACAATCGAACAACTTTTTGCAATCAGCGCCCTATTCCAAATTTTAGAAGCAGTCAGGATTTCATTCTTTGGAGCTTTACGTGCATTGAGCGATACTACTTTTACTCTGATAACATCAATCATTAGTTTCTGGTGCATTGCTTTTCCTATTGGATACTGGCTTGCAATTCCCTTGAGACTTGGCGGACAAGGTCTTTGGTGGGGAATGGTAATGGGTGCGGGTGTGGGTGCCTCGTTATTGTTTTGGCGTTACACAATAAAAATTCAAGATTGCTATAAAATACAAAACTAAATATCGTAATGTATTGATTTTACTTTTAATTTTATTATAGGAAATCAGCTAATCTACCTGTCTATTAAGAATCGGACATTAAATAGGACATTTTTACCTCTTAAAATCACTTTATTTTAAATAAAATATGTTATAATCAATAACATGAGAATAAAAAAATCGGACAAAAAATCGGACATCTTAGCAGCAGTTGATAGAGGTGAAAGCCTATCAATGATGGAACCCTTATTGCTTTCTGAAAACTCCATTCATCGAAAAAAATTAACGGATCTTGCGGTGGAATTAGTAGCGAAATCAGCTGGCTTTAGACGTAGCCTACCTTCTGCAATACAAACTTCACTAGCAACTGTGGTACGAGCAATGAATTGCTATTACAGCAATTTGATTGAAGGACATGATACTCACCCAATCGAAATTGAACGAGCATTACAGGGCAATTATAGCTCTGACATAAAAAAACGTAACCTACAGAAAGAAGCTAAAGCCCATATTGCTACTCAAGAATGGATTGATAATAATGGAATTAAACATAGCCTGTTCTCTCAAGCCACAATTTGTGAGATTCACCAACATTTCTGTCGCTTACTACCTGCTGACTTATTATGGGTAGATGATTTTGATAACAAAGAGAGGATAAAAGTAATTCCAGGTCAATTGCGATTTCGCGATGTAAAAATTGGCAATCATATTGCAATTAGTCCGGGTGCAGTACCTCGATTTCTTTCTCGATTTGAATCTGCATATGATGCTTTAGGAAAATCAGAAACTATATTAGCGCTAGCAGCGATTCATCATCGATTATTATGGATTCACCCATTTCTTGATGGAAATGGTCGAGTAGCACGCTTAATGTCTCATGCGATTACACTTAACGTATTAGACACTGGAGGGATGTGGTCCATTGCACGTGGTTTAGCTCGCCATGTAGAAAAATATAAGGAACATCTTGCAAACTGTGATCTATCACGGCGAAATGACTTGGATGGACGAGGAAATTTAAGTGAAGAGGCACTTGCAGATTTCACTGAATTTTTTCTCGAAACATGTATTGATCAAATTAACTTCATGGAAAAATTGATGCAGCCTGATTTATTAAGAACAAGAATCTTATTATGGGCTCGTGAAGAAAGTGAGCTGGGAAATTTGCCGCCGCAAGCTATTCAGATACTTGAATCTATTTTATATCGTGGAGAAATATCCAGAGGTGAAATATCAAATATATTGAATGTCACAGATCGCCATGCGCGTCGATTAACAGCAACTCTCATTAAAAGTGGCATTCTTATTTCAGATACACCAAAATCACCGCTAAAATTAGCTTTCCCCGCTGCTCTTGCAAATCGCTGGATGCCGGGCTTATTTCCACCTTAGTTTTGTATTTATCTATAAAACATTTTTCAGGATAATTAACATGCCTTTTAAGCAAATAAAAGAATGGTTAGAAAAAGAAAAATCCCTAGGATCAAGCAATCCTGATCGCTTTGTATTAGCCACTACTTCGAAAAACGCAGTTCCTCATAGTCGTATCGTAGCCATTCGAGAAATCGATGATAAATCAATATTATTTTTTACCCAAGGTGGTACTAGAAAAGTAAAAGAAATGAATGAAAACCCTCTAGCCTCAGCCACATTATGGCTGCCATTACAACAACGTGAAGTTGTAATGGATGGTACCATTGAAGCCCTCAATATGAATGAAAATGAACACTACTGGAAAACCCTGCCACGAGAAAGTCAGTTAAAATTTTTAGCGTATGCGGGCACATCAGGACAAGCGATAGATTCTATCAATCTATTAAATGACAAACATAAATCACTTGCCAATCAGTATCAAAATACCGAAATTCCAATGAATGCAAAATTATATTGTGGATATCGATTGGTCCCAGAAATAATTTATTTCTATACGTTAGGAGTTGAATCATTTTCAGAAATTATACGATTTTCCTTAAAAAATAACCGTTGGCAGCAGCAATTACTTTCACCATAAAAAATGTGCTATCGAAATTTGAAAGCTCTTACTAGCTACAAACATCATTTATGAACCCTCACCAGAATGGCACTAACTTAAGAAAAAATATTAATGCTGAACTTAGAAAATAGCACTACCTCAGCAATTCAGGTTAAGGGCTCGTTAGCTGTTTCATAAAATAATCCTATTAATTGGGGTAAATTTTTTGTAGGAATAATGGATGTGTATAATCAGAGTAATTGTTTGGAAAGAGGTTGTGTTGCATGAAGGTGAAAAAACATTTGAGATTTGTTAGTTTGTGTAAAATAGCGCATCAATCTCAGGAGTATCAGTGAATGCCGCCCCTCCCCAACCCTCCCCTCCAGCAAAGCTGGATGGGAGGGGGCGCACGGCAGCAGATTTTGCGAAATTATCTTTTATCTTGCTCTTAACTTGGACTGCTGAAGTAGGCCATTTTTTAAACTCAACATTAATATTTTTCTTAGTGAGTAGACCAGCCGGATCTCTCCATATCTGCGCGATCTTTCATTAGCTCTGAGTGTTTCTATTGCCTGCGGTTTAACTTAATACATCGGCTCCCACGATAAATGGCATTTCGAGGCTATTTCGTTTACCTTTTGATTTCGGCTCGTTAATTTCGCTTCCTTACGCTTAATCGCTTTCGTTACCTACAGCGATCCAAAGGCTAGCTATATGGTGGAATCGAATCCCCTTCCATAACAGGACTTGCACCTGTTAGATAAGCCAGGTTTATCCTGGCGCACAAGTTAGTGCCATTCAACCCTCACCCTATATTCATTATCGGTTGTAGTGTAATTTGTATCGAGCTTAAAGACATTAAAATTAGTCTTCCTGTCATAGATATCAAGCTGTTCAACTTGCTTTAGATTTTTCGCCAATTTAATTGCGATAGGCAATCCGCATAATTCGATGGCAACTTTAATCAACCACATAGTGACGATCAAATCTAGTAAGTTTTTATTATCAATCACACCATAAAATGCAATCACGCCAAATATCAGGCTATCAATTCCTGATGCAATGACAGTTGAAGATAAAAAACGAACTGCTAAAAGCCGACCATAAAATTTAATTTTAAGTTTAGCCATCAGGTAAGAGTTTGCAGGTTCTGCAATGATGTAACTGATTCCCGATGCTAAAATAATTCTGCAATTGATCGTTAGAATTTTATCGAATAATTCATTATTAGTAGGATAATTTGGACTTGGCATATGAATTACTATCTGTCCATAGATAATAAAAATCGCATTAAATAAAAAGCCGCACCATATCGCTCGTCTAGCGTATTTATACCCATAAACTTCTGTAATCAAATCTGCTAACAAAAATGTAAATGGGAAAATTAATGTCCCAGCATCAGTATTAAGCCCAGCAATAGTGATTAAACGAGGATCAAACCAATTAGCAAACACGATTGCCATAGTATAAGCAAGGGTAAGAAACCAAAGGTAATTTACATTTGGATGAATTGTTTTTGATTCAATTATGTTATCTTGCATTACTGAAACTCCACTGACATTGATATTAGTATGATCACTTTGCATGTACTCATTCCTGATAAGTGATAATTGTTGGGTTTTCTTCAACTAACCTGCTTATTCTCATCCATTATTCAATTTGAGCATTTATCGAACGACCCACATCTTCACCATTTGCTTAGCAGTTTCATGTAATTCAGTAGAAAAGTGCATACCAAATGAAAAATATGTGGTAAATTATAACGCTATCTGCATGGATGTTCCTCTCGTTTTCGAATAGAACAGGCCTGCAGTAATAGTAATTTTAACTTAATGAAGGTATATACAATGTCAGCACGTGAAAAGGGAACCGTTAAATGGTTCAACAATGAAAAAGGGTTTGGTTTTATTGAGCGCGAAAAAGGTGGCGATGTATTCACACACTATAAAGCTATTAGAGGCGATGGACATCGTTCTTTGATCGAGGGACAACTAGTAGAATTTACTGTTACCCAAGGCCAGAAAGGGCTTCAAGCTGAAGATATTACGGCTGCTGACTAAGAAAATGATTGATATGGGCAGGATTGTTAATTGATATGATTAGCAATCCTGTAGCCATTTATCCCTCAGTGTTATTAGTAAAAAAAGCATAAATAGCCTCCCTGTTTCAAATTTCATTCCCCAGGTAATATCTACCGACTTGATATTTGCACTGACAACCATTTCAATATCCATACAAATACCGCAAATGACTAAAGTAGTTTTCTGCTTGATTTTTCGATGCATGAAAAATATTGATGGTCGTTCCATCAAAGTTTCAAACAATATGTTTCATATAGCTGATAATTAGAGAAACAGATATTATATAAGCACCACCTTGGTGAATAGACCAAGATTTAAGAATAGGATGGGTTGCTAATGAAAAAAACCACCCGAAAGAAAATTATCATTATTGGTGCAGGCATTGCCGGTCTTGCTGCCTATGCACGATTAATTGAGTATGGATTCGATGCAATGATATTAGAAGCTCGCGATCGTTGTGGCGGGCGTATTTTGACAGATGACACATTAGGAATTCCGCTGAGTGGTGGTGCAGCTTGGATTCATGGAATTGATAATAATCCCATTACAATGCTAGCCAAACGTTTTCATGCAAATATGGCGCCTGTTAATCTAAATAAATTTGCGACTTTCGATAGACATGGTCAGATTATTTCACAAAATATCATTCAACAGTTTAATGAAAAATTTGAGCAACTCTTAAAACAAGCAAAAAAATTAGCTTATGATTCTAAACACGATATTTCTCTTGCTACTGCGCTCTCAACTTTTATAGAAAATGAAAAACTTTCTCCTACTGAACAAGATCTTTTTAAAAGAAAGCTCATGTTTTTTGAAGGCTATATTGGTGCCAATTATGAATTTCTTTCAGCACGACACTGGGATCAAGAAGAGATATGGCCAGGTGATAATTGCTTTTTAACAAGCAGTTATCAACCTATCATTGATGGCCTTTTGCAAAATTGTCTTGTGAAATTAAATACCATTGTAACGAACATCAACACTCGGGAAAATGATATTGAGATTGTGTCTGAGAATACAGTTTTTTATGCAGATGCCGTTATTATTACAGTACCTCTAGGCATATTAAAAAAGAATTTTATTAAATTCAACCCACCCTTACCTATCGCTAAAGAAAAAGCAATTGAGCATTTAGATATGGGCTTATTTAATATCACTGCAATCAAATTTCCAACTGCCTTCTGGCAAAAAGAATTTCAGCTTATGTTTTTTACTCAATTCGATGATTCGTCAATTCCCACCTTTTTAAATTTATATCACTTTATTCAACAGCCTATTCTGCTTGGTTATAGTGGTGGCAAAACAGCTCGTCAATTAGAAAATTTTTCAGACGAAGAAATAATTGAAAAGACTATGCAGAATTTTAAAAAAATTTATGGCACAGAACTTCCTGAGCCTGAATCTTATTTCACTACTCGCTGGTCTAGTGATCCATTTAGTTATGGTTCGTATTCTTACGTACCGGCTGGAGCAAGCGGTGACGATTATGAAGCTATAGCTAAACCTATTGCAAATCGCCTATTTTTTGCTGGTGAAGCAACTTGCTCAAAACATCCGGCGACAACACATGGTGCTTATTTATCAGGGATTCGAGAGGCGGAAAGGATAAAAAAGATTTTTTTTGATAAGCATTTTTGATGCTAAAGATTTTACAAAATTATATTTTTGTCTTGCCGGTAAAATAATACTATTTTTTTCTTAAGTTAGCACCCGCTAGGCTTCAAAAAGCGTTTAATCATCTTAATATATTGTTCATGAGCATCTACCGCAACCGCATGCCCACAATTTTCAAATATTTTTAATTTTGCATTAGCTATATGCTTAGCAATTACTTTTGATCCTTCAGGCATGTTAAACATTCAATGGAACATGTATAAGAATTTTCTGCTCTTTAAATCCATCTGGGAAATTATCAAAAGCAAGAAATGCTGGGATGCTTTTATTTATTCTAAAAAGAGACTGCTCTGACCATTTTCCATAAATATAATGATACGCTAATCCTAAGTTAATAGGTTTCCCAATATAATGAAACCTAGCATAGTGCCCTTTTGGTATTATCATCTTATCAAGTCCAAGATCACGTTCCACATGAGTCACTCCAGCTGTAAAGCGAAGTTGATCCTCTTTCACACTCTCTTCATGTGGATTATCATGCCCAATTCCTATAAAAATTCCAGAAAAATCGTCACTTATTTCGTAAGGATTTAATTTTCCATGGAGCTTGGTCCATGCATTCTTTGCTGCCTCAACATATAATCCAATTTCAGTGATTGATTGCAAATTTAAATCTGTTAATTCCACAATATCAGGCTCACCCAATGAAACATATTCAAGTTCACTTGCAATATTTAATTTTTTTCTGGCTGCAGTGGGTGGATAACCAAATGTTTCTTTGAAGCAACGCGCAAATGCTGATTGATCATCAAAACCTGCACTCAACGCCACTTCTAGAATCGAATCACTGCGGCTTTGCAGCGTCCGAAAAGCTAACTCCATTCTAAGTCGACGAATAAATACGCCTGGTGCTTGACTAGTAGCTTCGATAAAAAGTCGCTTCAAAGATGAATCGGATATTCCTACTGCCTGTGCTATATCGTCTAATTTAATTGGCTGATCAATATTTTCATATATAAATCGAACTGCTTTTACAAAATTGGTGCTAGTTATATAACTCATGTGCAAACCCCTGATTAAGTATTTGCCTAATATACTAGTTTTTAAAATTATTATTTATGCAGAAAAGGTCAATTAGAATTATTTTTCATTCGATAAAAAACATGCGGTTGATCAAAATAAACAAAACTCTTCTCATACACAAATCCAGCTTTCTCCATCACTCGTTGTGATGCTGTATTTGTTGCTAATGTAAAACAAACAATATTATCTAGCCCTAAAATTTCAAACGCAATTTCACTACAAGCTAACGTAAATTCTGTTGCCAATCCTTGCCGCCAAAATGCTGGCATAAGTGCATAAGTTATTTCAACTTCTTCATGACCGTCAATCATTAATCGACGCAATCCACCACGCCCTACCCATTCATTCGTATTTTTTGCAGAAAACATCCATAAGCCAAATTGATGTTCATTCCAATGCACTAATGATTGCTGTAAATAGTCTCGAGTTTTATCCTCGGATCTTATGCCGCCTAATGTTGCCATCACTTGCTGATTGGCATACATCTGCATCAGTCTGTCAAAATCATTAGACTGAATCTTTTCAGCATATAGTCTATTCGTCGAGAATGAATAAATAGAGTTAAATTGTAAAATTGTTTTCATACCAAAATAGCCACGTTTCATATATAAAAATATTATAATAATCAGCATCTTGATGCAATTTTAATA
>Ga0206802_1011_pt1 | contig 50316 bp, 45 predicted proteins | sample Alteio_BWOrgCont_63_FD_152902 | JGI IMG/M metagenome (GOLD analysis project Ga0206802, IMG submission 152902) | Enriched cells from forest soil in Barre Woods Harvard Forest LTER site, Petersham, Massachusetts, United States -... | ecosystem: Environmental > Terrestrial > Soil > Temperate forest >... | reverse complement strand
CGATTTCGTCGTGCGCAAGACTTGGCATCGAGACGCATGAGGCATTCACACCCGAAACGGTGATTGAGGAGGGAAAGTCAAGAAACACCTACCGCCTGACACGCTTTGCATGTTTCCTGATCACTCTCCATTCTGATGACGGTAAGCCGCAAGTTTCAGCGGCAAAGGTCTATTTCGCCACAATCGCAGCTTACCGTCATCAGAATGCAGAGTCGATCATACAAAGCGGTATCCAGTTAAACGATTTGGAGCGGCTCGAGTTGCGATCTGATTTGACAGAAGGGGAAAATTCCATGGAATCGGCAGCCCAACGGGCCGGAGTTGAGAATTTCGCCTATTTCAAGAGTGCTGGCTTTAGGGGCATGTATAACATGAACCTTACGGAACTGAAGTTACGCAAAGGCGTTTCTGCCAGTGCAAAACTTTATGATCTGATGGGGAAAACTGAGTTGGCAGCAAATTGGTTCAGAGTTACCCAGACTGCCGCACGCATACAAAGCTACAACATAAAAGGGCAGAAAGCTCTTGAAAGCGCCGCTCATCTAGTAGGGGCTTCGGTGAGAACTGAGATGATTAAAAATAGCAAGATCAGGCCGGAAAATTTACCGCTTGAGGAAGATTTGAAACTTGTTCGTGGAAGAATTGCAAACGCAAAAAAAGGAATGGGAATTTTAGATGCAACCGGCAAGAAAAAACTTCCTCCATCAGGCGCAGCCCCCATCGGACAGTCATAGAATCGGAGCAAATGATTTTTTGATCGTTCTTAAATGCAACAAATTTCGGCCGCCTGCGATCACGCATTCACAAAGAAATGGCGTCCCAAACAAAAGTGAATAAAATATTTGCTTTTCCATCAAACTTGTGGTAGTGCTTTGGGTGTGCGGCGCTCATGCGCCTGTTCATTGACATATTTAGGAAATGGGTCATCCGCCTTCGCCAAGGCTTTGGAGGATAGGAAAATGCTGAAGGATTAAACGGGCGATCGTCTGTCGGAATTTGGCGTGGTTAAGACACGCAAGTTGCTGAATTCCACGATTGACTCAGGTAATCACACTCGTTTTGAGGCTTGAAGGGAACCTAAATTCAGATTGTCCGAACCTAAAGCAGTTTAAGTAAATATAGGTGATTTTAGGTAAATTTAACCAAAATTTTTTTAAGATTCACGCTGTGCGCCTATAAATGGCACATCTTGAAGGTCAAACGCAGTCCGAGCCAGTCCGGCTCAGGCCAGGGCAAGGGGCCCTGCGCGGCAAACCGCATCGAGACTCATGAGGTGGACAGCAATGTCTGGCCAAACGAACGGAGAATGTCAGAAAGATGGAGTCAGAAATATGAAGCTGAAAATCTTTCTGACTCCATCTTTCTGACATTCATCTTGTTTTTGGGAACCGCCGGAATGGGCAGGGGAATGTGCGGCAAGGGAATGAAAACAGAAAATCCTCTTTCACTTTCCTATGCCAAATCTCCCCGGAACATTCTAACCGAATCGCGGTCAGTCCGAACGAGTCCAACCAATCGCACCAGTTCCCGGCAGCGGCTTAAGTGGCCAAAATTGTTTGTGAAAAACATGCGCATAACTGGTGCAAAAAGATGGGGACAGCCTACCAGCAACTTTTTGCAAAAAGTTCTTGCCACTACCACATATGGTGTTACTCTCTGCCGAGACTCCCTACTAAATGGGGCTAACGGTCGGCGGTCATGATCTTTGGCGGCTCCAAAATTAGGGTGATTTGTTAGCCCTTTTGTTTTATATTTTAACGTACATCATAGATAAGGAACTGCCATGATTGACGCTCGTGACCATCTCCCCTCATCAGCACCGAAGGCGCCTCGCCGCCGCGCAACCACCACCGCCCCGGCCCGTTCCGGTCTGGGCCAGTCGGCTCCAGTCAAAGCGCTCGACATCGAAAGGGTTTTCAGCGATCCCAAGATCAAGCCCTTCGATCAAATTGAATGGGAGAAACGCACGGCCGAAATCACCGATGACGGCGGCAAGGTCATTTTCAAACAGGAAAATGTCGAGGTGCCCAAGTCCTGGTCCGTCCTCGCCACGAAAGTCGTGGTTTCGAAATACTTCTACGGCGAGCAGAACACCAGCGAGCGCGAAACGTCCGCCCGCCAGTTGATTCATCGCGTCTGCCGCACCATCGCCGATTGGGGCGTGCGCGACGGCTATTTCGACAAGGCCAAGGGCGAGGTTTTTTACGATGAATTGACCTGGCTTTGCATCAATCAATACGGGGCCTTCAATTCACCGGTGTGGTTCAACGTCGGCCTGTATCACCAGTACAATGTGGGCCAAAAATCGGGCCGCGGCAATTGGTTCTACAATCGCCAGACCAGCGTGGCTGAGCGGGCGAGCACGCAGTATGAATATCCTCAAGGCAGCGCCTGTTTCATCCAATCGGTGGATGACAACATGGAGAGCATCATGCACCTGGCTTACAGCGAGGCGATGCTCTTCAAATACGGCTCCGGCACTGGCACTGATTTAAGCCCGATCCGTTCCAGTCGCGAAAAACTGAGCGGCGGCGGACGTCCCAGCGGGCCGCTTTCCTTCCTCAAGGTTTACGACCAGGTGGCCAATGTCGTCAAATCCGGCGGCAAGACCCGCCGCGCCGCCAAGATGAACACGTTGCGCGATTGGCACGGCGACATCGAGGAGTTCATTGACGCCAAGCAAAGGGAGGAAAAGAAGGCCTGGGCGCTGATCGAGCAAGGTTACGACGGCTCCTATAATGGCGACGCTTACGGCAGCGTCATGTACCAGAACGAAAATCTGTCTGTGCGTATTAGCGACGAGTTCATGCAGGCCGCATTGGACGGCAAGGAATGGTGGACGCGCCGCACGACCGACAACAAGCCCTTGCAGAAAAAGGATGCCGCCCACTTGCTCCACAAAATCGCCGAAGGCACCTGGATTTGTGGCGATCCCGGCCTGCAATACGACGGCTCCATCCAGAAATGGCATACTTGCAAGGCGACCGAACCGATCCACTCGACCAACCCGTGCTCGGAATACGTTTTCCTCAACAACACCGCCTGTAACTTGGCCTCGCTCAATTTGATGAAGTTCAAGCGGGAGGACGCGAAATTTGACCTGGAACGCTTCAAGGCGGCGGTGCGGATTTTCATCACCGCGCAGGACATTATTGTTGACAATGCCAGTTATCCGACCAAGGACATCGCGGAGAATTCGCACATCTTCCGCACGTTGGGGCTGGGCTTCGCCAATCTCGGCTCGCTTATCATGAGCTACGGCCTGCCGTATGATTCCGACGAAGGCCGCGCCCTGGCCGGGGCCGTCACCGCCATCATGACCGGCCACGCCTACGAGCAATCGGCCAACATGGCCGGCGTGATGGGGCCGTTCAAGGGCTACGAAGATGCCCGTTGCGCCCACGTCTCCAAACCGCTCGGTCGCGATAACGTGGATTCGACCCTCGGCGTCATTCAGTTGCATCGCGAGGCTGTCGAACAGATTCACCCCAGCAGCGAGTTTGCCTACCTCAAGGACGAAGCCCGCCATTGCTGGGACCGCGCCCTGGCGCGCGGCCGTCAAACCGGCTATCGCAACGCCCAGGTCACCGTGCTGGCCCCGACCGGCACGATCGCTTTCCTCATGGATTGCGACACGACGGGTGTGGAACCGGACATTGCTTTGGTTAAATACAAACTTTTGGCCGGCGGCGGCATGTTGAAAATCGTCAATCGTGGCGTGCAGGATGCCTTGCGCCGTCTTGGTTATGGCGAAAAGGAGATTGCCGCCATCGCCGCCCATGTGGAGAAATTCGACACTGTGGAGGACGTGCAGGAAGGCGACGCTACCATTCGCAGCGGCTTGAAAGCCGAGCATCTGCCGGTGTTTGATTGCGCGTTCAAGCCGTTTCGCGGCAAGCGGAGCATCAGCTACATGGCCCATCTGAAAATGATGGGCGCCACGCAACCATTCATCAGTGGCGCCATTTCCAAGACCGTCAATCTGCCGCACGAATGCACGGTAGAGGACATCAAGGATGCTTACGTGCAGGCGTGGAAAATGGGCCTCAAATGCGTGGCCATTTATCGCGACGGCTCCAAGCGCTCGCAACCATTGAACACCAGCAAAACCAATGAGAGCGGCCAGAACAATACGGCCGATGATCGTCTCAAGGAATTGGAACGCGAGGTAGCCAAGCTCAGGGCGCAATCCGGTCAGCCGTTGCGCCGCCGCCTTCCGGATACGCGCACGGCCATCACGCACAAATTTGAAATCGCCGGCCACGAAGGCTATTTGACCGTGGGCTTGTTCCAGGACGGCCAGCCCGGCGAACTTTTTATCACCATGGCCAAGGAGGGGTCCACCATCGGGGGACTCATGGACTGCATTGGCACGCTGACCAGCCTCGCGTTGCAATATGGTGTGCCGCTGGAAGCCTTGATGCGTAAGTTCGCCCATCAGCGCTTCGAGCCGTCCGGTTTCACCAAGAACCCGGAGATTCGCAACGCCTCCTCTATTATTGACTACGTATTTCGCTGGCTGGCCCTGCAATTCATTCCCGGCTACCGCGATACCGCTCTGGGCACCCGCAACCAGCCCGAGCTGGTCATGCCGGGCTTGATGGAAGAAGTTAAAAAAAAAGTGAATCGTCCGGTTTCTGACCTCCCGCTCTCCGACGAAACCGACATTCTGCTTCAATCCGCCGCCAGCGCCACCGCCACCAAGAGCAAAGGCAATGGCAACGGGACACTTCACGTCCTTGGCAACGGCAACGGCTCAACCGCCATCGAACAGGCCAAGCCGGTGGCTGGCCGGGTGGTGACGACATTGAACGAGAGCGTGGCCCATTTCCAACTGGACGCCCCGACCTGCCCCAACTGCGGCCACGTCGCCGTCCGTAACGGGGCGTGCTACAAGTGTTTGAATTGCGGGGAGAGTTTGGGGTGCTCGTAACATTGGCACAATGTGCCAATGTCCGGAAAGGCGTTCCTAATCCGGACTTCAAATTGTTGATCCCTGGATTCGAACTATATCACATTGTGATGAGGTCTAGAATGGGGTTTTCTGTTCAGACGTCCGAATAGAGGTGTCCAGATTCGAACATCCTCGAATGGTTCATTGTCCACTACCTTACTCGACCGAACCAATCGTCAAAATGCCGAGACTGGAACCATACAACGATCGCCTGCAAAGAGTGTTTTGTCTTCTTTTCGTTTTAAACGAGATGCCAATAGGCGACGGGCACGCAAGAGGGATGTCATTGAGTATATACAAAGGCGTGTTTATCTCGACCTCAAGGCCAATGACATCGAGCCGTATATGACACAGGCTGAGCTCAAATGGCATACGGACATAGCGTATCGACGAAAAGATGGTGTGGAGCGCGGTCTATTGTTTAATCAGGCACGGGACTGCTGGGAAATCACTCGCAAGGGACGAAAGCTGATAGAAATGGTAATCGAAGATGCGAAGACAAGAGTATTTGACGTGCGGAAATGCTCACTTTGGACCAAGCATCTTAAAAGACGCTTGGATCCAAATTACGAACCTTCGGAAGACGACGCCCAGAGAAAACCAAAGCGAGGAGAACCACACCATTACACCACGCTTCCCGACGACCTCATGGACTAATGGCGTGGAGATCACAAATCTGGCTCGTTCACTTTGACTTTCCCTCTGAAAAGAGCATAGTAGGATTCGTAATATGAGAACATTGACGGTGGAAGAAGCCACTTCGGGCTTGGGCCATTGGGTGAAACGGGTGCTGGCAGGCGAGCAAATCCAAATCCGCCAAGGTAACGGGGTCGTGGAGTTGCGGCCCGCCACCGCAATCCAAACCAATCTCGATGAGAAGTTGACGCCGCGTGAGGCTTTACGGCGCTTGCAGGAGGAAGCCCGGCTCACACCACAGCAGGCGGAGGGATATCTGCGCGAATTGCGTGAGGAAGGCTCGCACTGAAAATGGAAGGCGGGTCCGTTCTTGACATTTGCAGAGCGTCATAAGTAATTGCGTATCGTGATCATTCTCATTCCGGTAGGGTGAGACTCCGTCGAACCCTGACTTTGTCGGCCAAGAATCGAGTCACGGCTCGACAGAGTCTCGCCCTACCGAAACATGCGATTATGGAGCGCCGAGGACATTTCCTCTGCTTGACGTTGTGGTCGCGTTTGCGTTGCTCTGTGCCCAAGGCTCAAGGTAAAGTAAGCATCTTATGAGCAAGGTCGCAAACAACAACCGCCCAGAATTCCTATGAAGACGCGCCGTAATTCCAGAGGGCAAAATTGGACAGCACGAGAGGACGCTTTCTTGGGCAAGATGTCCGATGAGCGTCTGGCCCGAAAAATCGGCCGTTCGGCGAAGGCGGTTAAAGCGCGGCGAAATCTCAAGCGCATTTCATTCTACCGACATTGGAGCCCCAAAGAGGATGCACTTTTAGGAACCCGGTCCGACGTCGAAGTGGGCAGGTTGGTCGGGCGGCAAAGCAGTGTGGTCAACCAGCGCCGCCGGAAATTAGGGATACCCGCATTTCAAGACCAGAGTATCGAGAAAAAACTTTCATCGATGACGAACCAGCAAGTCGCCCGCCTGCTTCGAAAATCTCATAGGCTGCGCCACTCGCCCCCCGCAGAAGTTAGGTCCAAAGCGCCAAATTGGTCGCCCGGGGAAGACGAATTATTGGGCCAATGGCCGGATGAAAGATTGGCGCGATTCTTGGGACGCACAAAGAAAGGTGTGGCAAGCCGGCGGCAGAAATTGGGCATCCGACACACCATACCAGGAGATCGCTGGATGCAAGAAGAGATCCGGCTCCTCGACCCCAAGCTTATAAAGGGAAATGTGAAAAAATGGACGGCCAGATTGGCGCGCAAACTCGATCGCAGCTATGTGGCATTGAAGCAGAAAAGAAGGTTGGTTTATGGTCCTATGGTGAAATGCCGTCCGTGGACACCGCGTGAGGTGCGAATGCTCGGCACCAGACCAGACTCGGAGATCGCCGTAGCGCTTGGCCGTAAATGCGGCACAGTCCAAGTCAGGCGCGGCTTTTTGGGCATTCCGTCCTTCCGTGAGCGCAATAAGGTCAAGTGGACGCCCGGCAAGGACCGCCTCCTGGGAACGCGTTCAGCAGCCGATTTGGCCAAACACTGGGGCATCGGACGTGCGATTGTCAGAGAGCGGCGGAAACAGTTGGGCGTTTCATCCCAGATTTATCGCTATTGGAAACGCGCGGAGGAAAAGATGATCGGAACAATGCCCGATAAGGAAGTTGCGCGTCGTTTAAGACGCACCCTCAAGTCTGTCAGACATCGCCGCCGAGCGCTGGGGATCTATAGACGAGCTAGGTAACAGCTTCATAATAATTTGAAGATTGCCAGGGTCACGTAACATGGAGGAAGCCGGTCGAATAGGTCACGGCCCGTCCAGCGATCCCAACTCGCTCGCCGCGATGCTCACAATGAAACTCCCCGCCACGCTGGGAGACTTGCAACGCGTGAAATTGTTGACGGCCGAGTCGCTGGGCCCAGTATGGAATGAGCGTGCAATGGGAGGAGCCCGTGGCGGGATCTTCAGGAACGCCCGCCCGTGGGGCAAAAAAACGCGAGACGAAGTCGCAGTGGTCGCCGGGCGCCGTAACAATGATGCCTAAACCATCCAGGCGCATCAGGGCGGACATATCAGGCCGGAGGTTTCGGATGGCTTGTTCCGAATCGAAAACGGCGAGATAATCCCGCGCTTTGGCGGTGGTGCTCGGTGTGCAACCGAGGCCTTCTATCAGATCAACCGGCGCGGGACAGGCGGTGGCGGGGCGCGCTGGAAAATCAAGGGTCAGAAGTTCATCCTGGCGGGTCACCGTCAATACCCCGCTTCGTGTCTGAAATCTCACCACTGAGGCACGGTAGCCAAGGTGCCGAAAGATGACATGAGCGGGGGCGAGCGTCGCGTGTCCGCACAAGTCCATTTCCAAGGTTGGCGCGAACCAGCGAAGGTCAAAGCAGGAGTCCTTCTGCACCACGAACGCCGTTTCCGCGAGATTGTTTTCAGCCGCAATCGCTTGCAGGACGGGGTCTGGCAGCCAATCTGTCAACAAACAAACACCGGCCGGGTTGCCTGAGAAAAGCCTGCTGGCGAATGCATCTACCTGGTAATACGGGATGCTCATTTAATGGTTCACGGTGCGGCGGAACGACGCGTCAAATCGCCGTTTTACTGTTTCTGGTTCGAAACCGTGCCGTGGAGCAGTCCGCCGTGGGTCCCGGCCGTCCAGGTTCCGGAATAGGTGTTTTCGTAAAACATCACCCGGGCCGAGTAGGTTCCGCCGCCGGGCACTGCAAATTTGTCCACCATCAGGATGGGGGTGTCGCCAGCCCATTTCACTTTCACCGGGATCGGAGCCACGAAGTCGTGATCGCCGTATTTGATGTGAGCGTTAATGACCCAGGAATCGCCTTCGAGTTTTTGGACACTCGCGATGACGTACGAATCTTCTTTGTCCTCACCAAGGTGGCCGTCCTTAACCATGCACCAACGGCCGGACATAGTGGCATTGGCCAGGAGCGCCTTGAATTTTGCCTCGGCCTCCTGAGGATTGGCCGGAGACTGGCCGGAGGCGGCATCGGCGACTTTTGGCTTCTCGGGTGACGTGTTGGTTTGGGCGTTGAGCGGAAAAGTTATGTTACTCGATGACATGATCGCCAAGGCAGCCAGAGCCATTATCGTGGTCATCGGAGTTTTCATCGCCATTTTCTTGAAGAACAGAATAACACCGGCGAGAAGTTATTCAAGCTGACAATTCCCAATGGATCCTGGAAACGATTCTTGAGTCCAGATGCCATTGGCCCTCGCGCTTCTGGCAGGAGCTGGTTCTGGTGGACTAAGTAGAGCTCTTCTGTTATCGGAATCTGGTGGGCGCTCTCGTCACCTTTCTACTCGCGGCGATGTTGGCGGCGGATACCGCGAAAGCGAGCTCGGAGTCCGGCTGGCCGGGATTCCGTGGTCCGCGCGGCGACGGCACCTCGTCGGCCACGAATGTCCCCCTGAACTGGAGCGAGAGCAACAACGTGGCCTGGAAAGTCCCGCTCCCCGGGCGCGGGCACTCCACGCCAATCGTGCTGCTTGACCGTCTCTGGCTGACGACGGCACTTGAGCAAGGGGTCAGACACACGTCCATGTATGGGGAAGACATGCTGAAGGCGGAGCATGTCACCTTGGAGGCCATCAGCCTGGACCGCGCCAATGGCAACATCCTTTGGCGCACGGCGCTTTTTGAGGTGGACGCACCGGCCCCGATCCATTCATTCAACAGTTGGGCCACCCCTACACCCGTCATCGAGCCCGGACGGCTTTACTGCGATTTCGGCAACTTCGGCACGGCCTGTCTGGATGCGGCAACGGGCAAAGTCCTTTGGAAGACAAGGCTGCCCGTGGACGACCAGTTCGGGCCAGGCAGCTCGCCCGTCCTCTGGCGCAATCTGCTCATCTTTGTCCGCGACGGGCGTGACGCGCAATATGTCGCCGCGCTCGATAAGCAAACCGGCCAGATCGTGTGGAAGGTGGATCGCCCGCCGATGACTGCCGAGGGAGGCTATCTGAAGAAATCCTTCATTACGCCACTCCTCATCAATAACGCCGGGCAAACTCAATTGGTGGCGCCAGCTGCGCAGTGGGTGGTTTCCTACGATCCCGTGAGCGGGAAGGAATTGTGGCGCGCGCGTCATGGCGAAGGTTATTCCATGGGCTCCTCTCCGGTGTTCGGCGATGGCCTGGCGGTCTTCAGCACTGGTTTCGAGAAACCCCAGTTGGTCGCCGTGCGCGTGGACGGCCAGGGAGACGTGACGGCAACCCACATTGCCTGGAAGACGCTGCGACAAGCGCCAGCTGTGTCCTCACCTGTGCTGGCCGGAAACGAACTCTATTGGGTTTCCGACGCGGGCGTAGCTGCGTGCGGCGATGTTCGAACCGGCGAGATTCACTGGCAGGAGCGGGTAGGCGGTCTGCATCTTGCGTCGCTCCTTTTCGCCGAGGGCCGGGTTTATTTTTTCGCACAAAACGGCAAGACCACCGTCGTCAAGGCCGGCCGGCAGTACGAGAAGCTAGCCGAGAATCAAATCGAAGGGCGGTTGGTCGCCACCCCGGCCATTCTGGACGGAACCATCTTCCTGCGAACGGAAACCGCTTTTTACCGAATTGGAAAGAAATAAACGACCCCGAGCAGATGGATTGCTAACTATGGCGGTTTAAGCGACCAATAGTCGCCCACGCGGAGCAGGGATTTCCAGCCTGCCATCTTTCGCGGTTTTAATCCAGAACTTGATGGCATCCTCGGCGTTCTTGATGGCGGCCTGTCGGGTAGCGCCATGAGCCATGCAACCGGAGAGTTCCGGGACATCCACCACGTAGGCATCGTCTTCTGTGCTCCACCAGATGATCATCTCGTAACTATTTGGTTTCATAGTAATTTGTAAGTTGCCAGAATCCTTCGCACTTGTCGAACTTGAGCAAGCAGCCGTGAATTGGGCGCAATTCTGATTTTGGTAGGGACACCGCGCTGCGGTGTCCGGACGGCGCGGCGAGCCGCAGCGCGCCGTCCCAACCTGGCAATCTACTGAAATTCGATTTGGCGCCCGAAGGCCTTTTTATCAATTTGCATTCCCACTAAAGAGTGATATTATTAGGAGTGTGAAGCGCTTTTGCGCGCGTTCTTTGACATATTGAGGAAAGTGTTAGTGGTTTGTGACGAGCAGTCGGCGAGAGGGCGAAGCCGGCTAGCAATCGCTTGCGCCAAACCGCGCCGGAAGCGTGACGCAAAAGTTCAATTTGGATCTTGGGGGCGACGGCGGAAGACAGGGGCAGGCGACTGAAATTTCAACTAATTCCAGCCAGTTTTAGGTAATTACAGGTAATTACAGGTAGAATCAAATTTGAAAATCGCTGACGCAAAAGTTCAATATTGAACAGGAGGAAACGGAGAAAACAGAGGTAAGGCATTTCTTTTTTTTCGTGACTTCAAAAAACGCGGCCAGGAACGCCTTTCGGTCTAAGATGCTCTTCGAGAGAACTTTGCTTGCCAGTTCGCCGGCCTCCTCCGTTGACTCCGTTATCTCCGGTTCAGATATTTGGCTGCTTGTGAATATCTTGTGAATATCTTTCGCGCGTTTTCGCGCGTTTCTCTATTGACGATTGGGGGAGGAAGTGGCACGATGTGGGACAGAGCGGTAAGAACTGGTAAGCAATGGCAAGATGGACTAGATTGTGAGACCGAGCAACCGAAAATCAGATGCCAAACGAGATCGTCAGCGAAATGACTTACAGCCTCGTTTATCGTCACAGCCTGGACGACAAACGCCGGTTGCCCATGCCGTTTCGCTGGAGACCCAAGGAGCCGATGGATTTCTCGCTGGTGGTCTGGCCCAAACACGCGGCAGGGACTTGTCTGCGCGTTTTTCCGCCTGTCCCGTGGGCCAAATTCCGGGCCGAAATTGAAGCCATGCCCAACACCGCCAAAAAACCAGGCTTGAAGCGCATGATTGGCAGCTTTTCCACGACTATGAAGCTTGATGCTGCCGGACGGCTGACCATCCCGGAAGAAATGGCCGTCAAAGCAGACATCACCAATCAGGCCGTCCTGGTCGGCATGGTGGATCGTTTTGAGATCTGGAGTCCCAATCGTTACACCGTGGCGCAAGCCCAGGATGAAGCTGATTGGAAAGAATCGCTGGAGGCGATGGGAGAATAAGCATGAACCCATGGAGCCTCTTGACTACAGGACACACGATTCGGCGGCTTAAAGAACGCCCCGGCGCGTACAAATTGTTGGATAAAACCATCGTGCCCAATTTTTCGGGGCCGAAGAGTCCGATTCCCACAACTCCCCACCGGGAGCCTGAAAGCGCCTTGCCGGTCTTGCAAACAGCCCTTTTTGAGGAACCGAAACCGCCTCTGAAGGATGAAGTGGAACCAGCACCTCCCGTCAAGGTGAGTCCAGCCTCCGCGCTCGTAGCCTCGCCGATTCCGGTTCCAGCGAGGGCGCGCCCGGCGATGCCAGTTTTGGTGAAGGAGACGCCGCCGAAACCGGGGCTGTTGAAGAGCTTGGCGGGGACGATGGCCGTTAAAATGCGCCAATGGGCTCCGGCGAACAAAACCCAGCCATTCCAGGCTCCTACGATCCAAACGGAGCTGGCCCTGGATCGAGTCAAGGTGCTGCGAAATGATTTAATCGAAGACGACCTGGAGGTGGTCATGCTCGATAGAAAAACGGGGAAAACAGAAAAGCCTGCGCCGAGCGAGAGAGTGGAGCGCGAGAAACTGACGGCTCATCCATGAACAGTGCCAGGATTCTCTCACAAACCGGTCATGGAGGCGGAAGTGCTGGAAGCCCTCCGCCCGGGTCCGGCCAGTCTTATCGCCGACGGAACCATCGGTGGCGGTGGGCACGCGGCGGCGCTATTGCAGGAGAGCGCGCCGACGGGGCGATTGGTGGGTTGCGACCGGGATGGCCTGGCGGTGGCAGCGGCCGCAGCCCGATTATCGGATTTCGCGGGCCGCTTTGAGATTCGGCAGGGGAATTTTGCTGAATTGGCGGACTGGATCGAGCCGGAGAGCTGCGATGGGGTCTTGCTGGATTTGGGTGTGAGTTCACCCCAATTGGACCAGCCGGAGCGCGGGTTCAGCTTCCAGGAAGATGGGCCGCTCGATATGCGCCAGGACCAGCGGCAAGAGTTGACGGCGGCCAAACTGCTCAACGAGTCAGAGGCGGAAGAGTTGGCCGGAATTTTTTGGCGCTACGGGAACGAAGAGCAGTCGCGGCGCATTGCGCGGGCGCTAGTGCGCGAGCGGGAGCAACGGCCCTTTATGCGCACGCGGCAGTTGGCGGAATTGATGGAGAAACTTTCGCCGCGGGCGGGGCGCAAGACGCATCCGGCGACAAAAGTTTTTCAGGCCTTGCGGGTGGCGGTGAACGATGAAATTGGCTCTTTGGAACGCGGATTGGCGGGATCGGTAAAGATCTTAAAACCCGGCGGCAGGCTGGCCGTAATTTCTTTCCACTCGGTGGAGGACCGAGTGGTGAAGGAATTCGGCCGCCGGCTGTCGCGGGATTACGAATCGCCCGGCGAAGTGGACGTGCCGGAATTGCGGCGTCCGCGCCCGGCGGTGACGCGGTGGGTGTGGCGCAAGGCGCTGACGCCTGGGGAAGCGGAGTTGCGGGACAACCCGCGCAGCCGCAGCGCTCAATTACGAGTGTTGGAGAAATTGAAGATTTAAAGAAGAAACGAAAGATGGCTCGAAACAAAAAGAACGACTCCGGCCTGCAGGTGGCGCCGATTTTATTGGTGCTGGCCTTGTGCGCGCTGTTCGCCGGCTTGGGAGTCGGGTTCGTCTGGTATAAAAACCAGATTGATGTTCTCGGGCGCCAGATCAAGGAGCACGAAGTGCGCCTGGCTGAATTGCAGCGCGAAAACAAAATGCGCCGCGATCAATTGGCCACGCTCTGTTCCCCGGTCGCTTTGGATGCGCGGGTCAAAAAGCTGAACCTGGGCCTCGGGCCGCCTGCGCTCTCGCAAGTCATCCGGCTGGTAGATTCGCCGGATTACGCGCCAGCCACCCAGTCGTTGCCGCCGCCGGAGATGCGGCCTATCAAGGTGGCTATGGCGGCGCGAAAAAACTGATTTAGCCGCTGCTCGCGTTGTTCGGAAGGAGGAGCCGAACGGCGCGGGCGGCTGGCTGATAATTTGGACGGACGATGTTAACGCAGCATGTCAAGTTGTATGTAATGGCCACCTTCCTCAGCGGGGCGCTGGGGGTGCTGGCTTATCGCCTGGTTGATTTGCAGGTCATCCATCACGAGCATTATCTCTCCCAGGCGCAATCCAACACTGTTTGCACCATCAAAAGGCCGCCTATGCGCGGCCAAATCCAGGATACCCACGGCACGCCCCTGGCCCTGAGCCAGCCGGCCAAAGTCATTTGCGCGGATCCGACGTTGCTGAGTAATCTCGCCCCGCGCATCGCACAAGTGCTCGCCCCTTTGCTCCAGACCAACGAAGCCTTCTTGACGGAGCGTTTGAAGCCGCGCCTTCTCGTCGAAAACGGCAAGACCAACATTTCCAAATACGCCGTCCTCAAACGCAAAGTGCCGCTGGAAACCTGGGAAAAAATCCGCCAGACCATGTCGGGCTTGTCGTTTGGCATCGATGAATCAAAACTCAAATCGCGCGAGCGGGCTTTTTACTCCAATCTCCGCTCGAAGGCCATCTTCGCGGAAGAAGATCAAATCCGCCTTTATCCGGGCCAGCGCCTGGCCTCGCACGTGGTGGGTTACGTTTCCAACGATGAGGATGAGACAGGCTTGAGCGGCATCGAATCCTACTTCAACACCAATCTGGCCGGCGCGCCGGGCTGGCGGAAAACAGAGTTGGACAAACGCCAGCGCGAACTAGTCCCTTATCGCGACGAGGACGTGGCTCCTCGCGACGGTCAGAATGTGGTGCTCACGATAGACGAGGGTTTGCAGAACATCGTCGAAAGCGAGTTGGCCGAAGGGATGAAGAAACATTCTCCGATCAGTGTTTCCTGCATCATGGTTCGCCCGCGCACGGGGGAGATTCTGGCGATGGCGACGCTGCCCAATTTTGACCCCAACCATCCCGGCGCGTTTCCCATGGAGGACCTGCGAAACCGGATCGTGGCCGATCTGGCGGAGCCGGGTTCCACTTTTAAGATCGTGGTGGTTACCGCTGGATTGAACGAGCATTTAATCACGCTCAACGACGTGTTTGACTGCGGCATGGGCCGGTTTTCCTACGCAGGCCGCCTGCTGCACGATCACCATGCCTACGGCCTGCTGAACGTGGAGAACATCATCACCAAGTCCTCCAACATCGGCGCGGCCAAAATCGGCCTCCGTCTGGGTGACGATACCCTTTGGCGCTACATCCACGACTTTGGATTCGGCGAGCGCACGGGCATTCTGCTGCCGGGCGAAGTGCCGGGCATCGTCCATCCCGTCAAACATTGGACTAAAGTTTCCATCGCCCAAATCCCCATGGGCCAAGGCGTCGCGGTGACCTCTTTGCAGATGGTCATGGCCATGTCGGCCATCGCCAACAACGGCATCCTGATGCGCCCCATGCTGGTTAATTGCCTGCAGGAGCCAAACGGCAAAGTGGCTACTAAGTATTCGCCCCAACCGGTTCGCCGCGTGGCCAGCCTTGAAGCCATTCATGACCTCATTAAGGCGCTGAAAACCGTCCCGACTGTCGAAGGCACCGCAGTGGCCGCCCATTTGGATCACTATACGGTGGCGGGCAAGACCGGGACGGCGCAGAAGGTGGAGAACGGCAAATACGTGCAAAAGTTTTTTTCCTCCTTCATTGGATTTTTCCCCGCAGACAACCCGGAGTTGTGTATCTCGGTCGTCATGGACGATCCCAAGGATGGACATTATGGCGGTGAGATTGCCGCACCCGTCTTTCACGCCATCGCCGAACGGGCGGCCGATTATTTAAACTTGAAACCTGACCTCGCGCCTCCACCAGCGCAGCCGCCTGTCCTGACGGCCAGCGCCGGAGTGGCGCATCAATAAGAATTACGTTTATGGAACCTCGCACATTAAAATTTATCGCGCAAGTCATGGAAGGAGAGTTGCTTAATGGCTCCTCTGCTCTTTCCGTCTCGCGCCTTTGCACCAATTCGTCCCTGGTCGAAGCGGGCGACTTGTTTCTCGCTCTGGCGGGCGAGCGATTCGACGGCCATACATTCTTGACCGAAGTGGCGAATCGCGGCGCCGCGGCCGTGGTGGCCGAACGGCGCAAGCTGCCGTCGGGATTCAACAGTTGCCCGGTCATTTTGGTGCAGGACACCCGGCGCGCTTTGGGCCGTCTGGCGGCAGCTTACCGGCGTGACTTTGATTTGCAGGTCGTGGCGGTAGGCGGTTCCAATGGCAAAACGACAACCAAGGAATTGACCGCCTCGGTCCTGCGCCAAAAGAAGGCGACCCTTTGGAGCGAAGCCAGCTTCAACAACGACGTCGGCGTTCCTCTGACACTCCTGCGCATGGAGCGAACCCACCAGGCGGCAGTGTTAGAAGCCGGGACCAATCATCCGGGCGAATTGACGCCACTGCTTGACATGATGCAGCCCAAATTTGGCATCGTGACCAACATCGGACGCGAGCATCTGGAGTTCTTCCACGACCTGGTTGGCGTCGTGCGCGAGGAGGGCGCCATCGCCGAGTGTCTTCCCAAAGACGGTGTTCTTTTCCTCAACGGCGATGATCCCTGGAGTGAAATCCTGGCCCGCCGCACCCATGCCAGGGTCGTTCTGGTGGGCTTGGATCGCAGCCACGACTGCGCAGCCCACGACGTGCGCGTGGACGAAAACGGCACCACCTTCAACGTCGATTGCCGCTACCGGGGATTGTCAGGCGAATATCGCATCCAGCTCTTGGGTCGCCACCAAGTAACGAATGCCCTGCTGGCCTTCGCGGTGGGAGCCGAGATGGGCCTGGGCCGGGAAGAGATTCAGCGCGGCTTGCTCTCGTGCGCCCCGGCCAAAATGCGCCTGCAAATGTCCAATCCGGGAGGCATCCACATTCTTGACGACAGTTACAACGCCAACGCGGACTCGATGCTGGCGGCGTTGCAGACCTTGCGCGAACTACCTTGCACTGGCCGGCGGGTCGCCGTGCTGGGGGACATGGCTGAACTGGGAGATTGCTCCCGCGCAGCTCACTTCGAAGTCGGCCGGCGCGCGGCCTCTTCTCGCTTAGACAAGTTGTTCGCGGTCGGCCGGCGCGGGTGCGAAATCGCCGCCGCCGCGCGAGCCCGGGGATTCAAAAGCATCGTAGAAATAGACGAAGTGGAACGGGCTGCACTGGCGGTCACAGAATTTGCCCGGCCTGGCGACGTGGTGCTCGTCAAGGCCTCGCGCTCCATGAGGCTGGAACGCATCACCGAAGCTTTGCGCGCGTGCTGTAGCAGCCTCCCGTAACAACATGCTCTATTACCTCAGCCAAATGGTGCTTGCGCAGGTGAAGGACACACCGTGGCATGGTGTCTTCTCATTTTTGCGGCTCTTTGGCTATATCACTTTCCGCGCCGCTGGCGCGGCCGTGACGGCCCTGGCGCTGAGTCTGTGGCTGGGACCGCGCATGATCGCCTGGCTCAAGGAAACCAAATGGGGCCAAAACTATGAGGACCGCGCCCAAGAGCTTGGCAAGTTCCCTGGCCAGCCATCAGGCAAACGCGGCACCCCTACCATGGGCGGCCTGATGATGGTGCTCGTGCTGGACGTGACGACCATGCTCTGGGCGCGGTGGAATACTCAAATTCAATTGGTCGGCATGACGGTTATTGTGCTGTGCTTTCTGGGTTTCATTGATGATTACGCCAAGATCAACCGGCAAAACAGCGATGGTGTTCAGGAGTTCGTCAAACTTTGGGTTCAAGGCGCGCTGGCTCTTTTTGTCGCCTTCTACCTTTGGCGCCTGCCGGCCACCTCCACGCTGATTAGCCAAGTAATGGTGCCGTTCTACAAATATCCGGTGGTCGAAGGCACGGCGCTATCCGCGGCGCTGGGGATCATTTTGACTTCTCTCACCATCGTGGGTAGTTCCAACGCGGTCAACTTGACCGATGGACTGGACGGCCTGGCGATCGGTTGCACAGCCATCGTCTCGTTTGTTTTTCTCGTCTTGACGTATTTGTCGGCCAATGCGAAGGCGGCGGCCTATTTGCAAATCCCGCATGTCCAAGGCGCGGGGGAATTGACGGTATTTTGCGCCGCCATGATTGGGACCAGCCTGGGTTTTATGTGGTTCAATTCCCACCCGGCCCAGGTCTTTATGGGGGACACTGGCTCGCTGCCTCTGGGAGGGGTGCTGGGAATGATCGCCGTGCTGATTCATCAGCCGCTGGTGCTGGCGCTGGCGGGCGGAGTCTTCGTGGCCGAAGCCGGATCGGTTATCCTCCAGCGGAGCTGGTTCAAATTCACGCGCTACAAATACGGACAGGGGCGCCGCATTTTCTTGATGGCGCCCTTGCATCATCACTTTCAGAAATTGGGCTGGCATGAGTCCCAGGTCGTCAGCCGATTCTACATTTTATGCGTGCTGTGCGCGGTGTTGGCCTTGAGCACACTGAAAATCCGATGAACGCGAATCGCCACCCAAATTCAGAAAAAATTCGCTTCCAGAGCGATTTTCCCGCTTGCAAAAATTCGCATCTTTTGCTACAAACAAAAATTGAGACGGGCCTGTTGCCGTTTCGCAGCGGCGAAGTTCTAAAGTTCACCAGCTTGTTCGAGCGTTGGTTCATTCCGACAAACTCCCAAGCGGGTGTTTTCTTGCTTCGATGGTCTGGAGGCTCGCGTGACTCAATCTGTTGTGGTTGTTGGGTCGCGGAACCACAAGATACTGATTTGATAAGGTGATGTAAATGAGAAGATTAGCGATAATTGGATAGGAAAATGAAGATTTTTCAACAATTTCACGATTTTTACGCTTTGCTCCGTGGTTCTTTGAGGGAGAACCACGGCGCAAAAAATGAACAAAAACAAACCTCAAAAAAAGAAAGCAATGCGTCAATATGAATAATACAAGCCCGCTCATCCCGCAAGGCGCCACCCCGCCTCGCCCTAAATCCAGTCTCTATTTCAAAATCTTGATGGTCCTGTCGGTCCATGTCGTCGTCATTGGCGGCATGCTCTTGCAGGGCTGCAAAGACACGGCCAGCAATCAGGCCAAGCAGGAAAATTCCACGACCCCGACCACCGATACAACCACGGCGACGACAAGCACAGGCAATACGACCCCTGTGACCACACCCATTCCCGGGGAAATGCCGCCGGTAGTCAATCCGAACACCATGAGCAACACAGTGGCCGGTGGAACCGGCACTCTGCCCACTCCTACACCGACAGCCGCTTCGGGCGCGACAACAAGCGCCGCCTTGGTGCCGCCAGCGAAAGCCATTGACCTGACTCCAACTCCCGCGAATGGCGAAGCGAAGGAATATGTCATCGCCAAAGGCGACACTTTGGGCGCCATCGCTCGCAAGAATGGTATGTCGCTCAAGGCGCTGATGGACGCCAATCCTAACGTCAATGCGAAGAAGCTCCAGATTGGTCAGAAAGTGCAAATCCCGGCGAGCACGGCCGCAGTGGCCACCACCACGACGACGACCACTGGCGCCACTCCGGCAGCCGCTGGAGCAACGTCGGCTGAAGGCGATGTCTATGTGGTGAAAACCGGCGACACCTTGTCGAAGATCGCCAAAACGCACGGCACCACGTTCAAGAAGATCATGGCCATGAATGATCTCAAGTCGACGTCCATCCGTGCTGGACAGAAGCTGAAACTGCCTGCCGGCAAGCCCTCGGCTGCTGAACCGGTGACGACTCCGGCCACCACTCCAGCAGCAGCCTCGGCCTCCGCCACGCCGACTCCGTCGACCACAGCTCCGGTGAAGGTCTCCGCTGTGACACCTGTCTCGACTTCACCGGTCGCGGCGAACTAATTGCGGCAAAAAAAGACGGACGCCAGGCAAAACCCTCTTGCCTGGCGTGCCGTCTTGTCCACGCCAAGATGAAATGGGCCGCCTCCATTTTGATTTTTAGTGTGGCTGTATTGATTGGCTTGGGAATGGTCATGCTCTACAGCTCGAGCATGAACATGGATGTAGAAGTAAGGAAGCCAAAACATCCGAGCGAGCAAGCGGCGGTTGGCGGCCCGGGATCCAAGGTGGAGGCAGACCGGCTGTCCGTGGGAACACGCTATCTTCAGTCCCAGTTCAAATTGTTTTTGGTCGCCCTTTTCTTTGCTATTATTGCCGCCTGCATGGATTACCGCCGGCTCATGAAAATTTCTCCCTGGTTGCTGGGATTGTCGGCTGTTCTTCTCGCCTTGGTGTTCGCGCCCATCGTCGGCCATGCCGCCAAAGGGGCCCATCGCTGGATTGGGCGTCCCGGTGGCCAGACTTACTTTCAACCTTCGGAGATGGCCAAATTGGCGATGATCATTTTTTTGGCCGCTTATGCTGACCGTTACCAGCGGCAAATGACTGGATTTATCAAAGGCTTGGTCATTCCGGGAGCTGTCATTGCGGTAGTGCTCGCGTTAATTTTTATTGAGCCGGATCGTGGCTGCACCATTTTGCTGGCGGCGGTCTGCGGCGTCATGTTGATCGTGGCGGGATCGCGGTTGTCCTTCCTGATTCTGCCGGCGGTCTTGCTGGCTAGTGGGCTGGCGTTTTCCTTTTGGCGTGATCCCATGCGGATGGGCCGCATCATGGCTTGGCTTCACCCCGATCAAAACAAAGACGGCGCGGGTTACCAGGTTCGCGAAGCCGTGATTGCCTTGGGTTCGGGCGGCCCGTTCGGTTTGGGCCTGGGCAATGGACGGCAAAAACTTGGCTTCGTACCCGAACACCACACTGATTTTATATTTTCGATCATTGGCGAGGAACTTGGCTTCGTGGCAACGATGATGGTTGTGGCGCTTTTTGTCGTGCTCATTATATGCGGTGTTGCCATTGCGCGGCGGGCAAGCGATACCTTCGGATTGCTCCTGGCCACCGGGCTTACTTTTATGATTGGCTTCCAAGCCTTTATAAACCTCGGTGTTGTGACTGGCATGTTGCCCAACAAAGGGATGCCGCTGCCTTTCATCAGCTACGGCGGCTCCAATTTGGTTCTTATGCTTGTGTCTGTCGGCTTACTCGTTTCCATCTCACGCTTTGCCAGGGAAGCCGTGCCGCGAAAGTCCTCCAACCCTTTTGAAGTCGCCCTGGATACCGCCCATGCCTGAACCCACGAACCCATCTCCATCAACCGTCTCCGCTGTTGTTGCCTGCGGTGGAACGGGCGGGCATCTTTTCCCGGGTGTAGCGGTGGCGGAAGAGCTGCGTGCGCGCGGCTGCCGAGTGACGTTGATGGTATCACCCAAGGACGTCGATCAGCAAGCCGTCGCATCCATTTCCGGGATGGAACTTGTGACTCTTCCGGCCGTCGCTTTGAACCGAGGCGGCTGGATCAGTTTTTTTTACGGTTTTGCCAAATCCTATCGGCTGGCTCACAGCTTATTCAAACGCAGGCGTCCCTATATCGTCCTCGCGATGGGTGGTTTTGTCAGCGCCCCACCGATCTTGGCAGGCAAACGATTCGGCGCCCGGACATTCCTGCACGAATCGAATAGCATCCCCGGCCGGGCCAATCGCTGGCTGGCTCGATCAGTGGACGGCTCTTTTGTTTATTTCTCAAAGGCGGCAGAACGGCTGCGGGCCAAACGGGTGGAAGTGACCGGCATGCCTGTGCGGCCTCAATTTCTTCACCTGCTCGGCACCGCGCAAGCCCGCCAAGCGCTGGGATTAAACCCGAGCGCGCCGCTTGTGCTGATCATGGGCGGGAGCCAGGGCGCCAGCAAAATCAACGAACTGGCACTGTCCGCGGCACCGCAATTACGTCGGGCGCTGCCCAACTTGCAATTCATGCATTTGACAGGCGTGCGAGATGTGGAAAAGGTCCGCGCCAGTTACAAAGCACAGAATATCCCGGCGTTGGTGCGTGCCTTTTTCGACGATATGGGTGTCGCGCTGGCCGCGGCGGACGTGGCGGCGAGCCGGGCCGGCGCATCTTCACTGGCGGAATTGGCGGCACGGCGATTGCCCGCGGTGTTGATCCCGTATCCGACCGCAGCCGACAATCATCAGCATTTTAACGCTCTCGCGTTGCAACAATGTGGTGCGGCGCGGATGTTGCAACAAGCGACCGCCACGCCCGAGTCGTTGGCCAAAGAGATTCTAGACTTGCTGCGAGATGAGGTGAAATCTTCTGAAATTCGACAAGCCCTGTGCCCTTGGCATGTACCGCAGGCGTCGGCGCGCATCGCGGAGAGAATCCTGCATTGGAATGCGGCAGAAGTGCTGGCCAGCCCTGTAGGCGACACAAAAACAATGCCTGTTCCAACGTACTGATGCCATGACCAAACCCACTCCAATTTTTGAGAAGCTCAAGGCGCTACTGCCGCAAGCGGTGCTGCGCCAGAACGAGCCTCTCAGCAAACGGACGACCTTGCGAGTGGGCGGATGCGCCGATGTCTATATCGAGCCTGCGTCGGAAGAAGATTTGACCTGTGTGGTTCGAACCTGCCACGAAGAGCGCGTGCCTTTCGTGCTCTTGGGCCGAGGCTCCAATTTGTTGATCCGCGACGGTGGACTTAGCGGCGTTGTCATTTGTCTGGCCCATCCAAATTTCTCCACCATTGCGACTGATGGCTGCGATCTCCGATGCGGCGCGGGTGCCAAGCTCAAAGCTGTGTCCACCGAAGCCCGCGCTGCGAGCATCGGCGGCTTGGAATTCCTAGAGGGCATTCCGGGCAGTGTTGGAGGCGCTTTGCGCATGAACGCCGGGGCCATGGGTCATGCAACCTTTGAAGTCGTGACTCAAGTGCGGTTCATGGATGCGTTAGGGAATGTATATGATCGCGACATCGCTGAAGTGCCGGTTGAATATCGCTCCTGTCCACTCTTCAAAACAAAAATCGCGCTGGCTGCGACCTTTCGGGGTCGCCCGGATTCTACGGAAGCAATCAACCAGCGAGCCAGCGAATTCAACCAGAAGCGTTGGAAATCGCAACCCAAAGAACCGAGCGCGGGTTGCATTTTCAAAAACCCATCCGTCGATCTTTCCGCCGGAAAATTGATTGATGAACTCGGCCTCAAAGGCACACGGCAGGGTGGGGCGATGGTTTCCCTCGTGCATGGAAACTTCATCATTAACGAGGGTTCGGCCACGGCGGCCGATGTGTTGGAATTAATTGATTACATCAAAGCGCGCGCCAAAGCGGAGCGTGGGGTGGAACTGCGCGAAGAAGTGGAGATTATCGGCCAATGAGCAATCAAAAACTTAACATCACCGTCATGCTGGGCGGGCCTTCGAGCGAGCGAGAAGTTTCGCTGCGCTCCGGTGCGGCGGTCGTCAGGGCGCTTCGTTCCCTCGGCCACACCGTCCATGAACTGGATCCCAAAGAACCCGGGTGGCAATTACCGACAGGGACCGAAATAGTATTCCTGGCGCTGCACGGGACTTACGGCGAGGACGGAACAGTGCAGGAGGAATTGGAGAAATTGGGCATGCCTTACACCGGTTGCGGTCCTGAAGCCAGCCGGGTGGCCTTTGACAAGGTCTTGACCAAGAAACGATGCCTGGCCGCAGGCGTTCCCACCGCGCCGTTCGTCGTGCTTCATTCACCCAAAGCTCCCTGGCCGGCCGGTTGGAGGCCGCCCGTGGTGCTCAAACCCGTCCGCCAAGGCTCTAGCGTCGGTTTGCAAATGGTGGATGACATTGGCCAATGGGAAGCCTCGCTGGCGGATGCTTTTCGATATGATACCGAAGTATTGATGGAAGAGAGAATCATCGGGCGCGAAGCCACAGTGGGAATCCTCGGCGACGAAGCGTTGCCGGTGGCCGAGGTGCGCGTGAAACAGGGCATTTTGGATTACAACAACAAATACACGCCCGGCGCGGCCGATCATTTTTGTCCTGCCCCATTTGATCCGCCCCTGACGGCGCGCATCCAGCAAGCAGCCCTGGGTGCTTTTCACGCGGTCGGCGGGCGCGACTATGCGCGCGTGGATGTCATGGTGCAGCCCGACGGCGATCCTTTCGTGCTGGAGGTCAACACTTTGCCGGGCATGACCGATTTGAGCATCCTGCCGGAAGCTGCCGCCGCTGCTGGATTGAGCTATCCACAGCTCTGTCAGCGAATGTTGGATCTGGCGCTGAATCGCACCCCAAAAAAATAATATGTTGCGCTGGCTCACAGGAAAACCAAAAAATCGGCGCGCGCAGGAGCGTGAATACGGGCTGGACGTCAAGCTCCGCACCAGTCAGACCCGCGCGGCCCGCGTGAGAATGGTGGGGCTGGGAGTGGTGATAGTATTTTCCTTGGCGGTCATGGCCTTGGTGCTCTGGCGCGGCGGACAATGGGTGCTGGATGGCTTGATTTACGAGAACAACGCATTTGCCATTCAGCAAATCGAGGTGCAGACCGATGGCGTGCTGACCTCTGATGCCATTCGCACTTGGGCCAGAGTCAAGTTGGGCGAAAACTTAATGGCGTTGGATTTGATGCGCGTCAAACGTGACTTGGAATGGCAGCCACCGATCCAATTCGTGGCTGTTGAACGCGTGTTGCCACACACTCTCAAATTGACCGTCAACGAGCGCGAGCCGGTGGCACAAACGCTAGTCACGCTGGTCCGCCGGGGTGGGGCGACGGACCAGGCCGTCTACGATTTCGACGAAGATGGCCATGTCATGCGGCCGTTGGACCTGCGCTGGCGGACCGGGCCGCCGCCTGTCAACGAACGACTGCCCATCCTGGTGGGCGTCCCTCCCAACGTACCGCCGCCCGGTCAGCAAGTCACATCCCCTCAAATCCGCGCCGCGCTGGCGCTGATTTGCGAATTCGATCATTCGCCGATGACCGGCATGGTCGAAATCGAGCGCATTGATGTTTCGCAGCCGGACATTTTGAAGGTGACCACCACCCAGAAGGCTGAAATTACGTTTTCCCTCAGCCATTTTGACGTGCAGTTGCACCACTGGCGGCTCATTTACGATCAATACCAGAAATGGGGCAAAGCGATTGCGACGCTTGACCTCTCCATCTCCAACAATTTGCCGGTCCAATGGGTTGCAGCGGCCTCCGTTCCGCCAGTGGCCCCGCGCGCCCTTAAATCGCCCCGCCCAAAAAGGAAACATGTTTGATTCCTCTTCCATTATCGTCGGCTTAGAAATTGGCACCCATAAAATTTGCGTTGTGGCGGGCGAAATCACTGCCGCCAACACCTTGAACATCATCGGCCTGGGCCAGGCTCTCTCACGAGGCGTCCGCAAGGGAGAAATCGCCGACGCGTCCCTCGCCAGCGAAGATGTCCGCAACGCCATCGTCGAAGCCGAGCAAATGGCCAATGTCGAAATTCGCAGCGTCTATCTCGGTGTCACTGGCAATCATGTTCGCGGCTTCAACAATCATGGCGTCCATCCTGTCGTCTCGGCCGATCGCGAGATCACCGCCGAAGACGTGCAGGATGTCATCAAAAACGCCAAGGCCATCAATCTGCCGGCCGATAACACTGTCGTTCACGCCATTCGCCAACTCTTCCAGGTTGATTCCCAACTCGGCATCCAGAATCCGGTCGGCATGTATGGCGCGAAGGTCGAGGTGGACGTGCATGTCGTTCACGGGCATGTCAACCGTTTGAAAAACTCCATCGCTGTCGTCCGCGGCCTGCAATTAGAAGTCGAGGAAATCGTCTTTACTGGGCTGGCCTCCGCCCTGGCGCTGCTCTCCAACGAGCAAAAGGAACTCGGCTCCCTGGTCATTGATCTCGGCGCCGGCGCGACTAATTACGTCGTTTCGCACGATGGCATTATCAAACACACGGGGGTGTTGGCGGTGGGCGGCGATCATATCTCCAACGACCTGGCTTACGGTCTGAAAGTCCCACTCGGCCGGGCCGAACAGTTGAAAAAAGAGCGCGGCGGCGCTTTCGTAGATGAGTCGGTCAAAGGCCAGACAATCTCCTCCGATGGAGAGTTGGGCATGCCCCCCAAAATCATCAATCTTGAACATCTGCGACGCATCATGTCGCTGCGACTGGAGGAAACATTTGAGTTGATCGAAGCGGAACTTTCCGCACTGGGTTTGCTCGAGCGATTGCGGGCCGGGGTCTTCCTCTGTGGCGGCGGGGCGCGAATTCCCGGCATCCACGCGCTGGCGGAGAATATTTTCCAAATGCCAGCTTTCCTGGGCAAGGCCAATTCCATTAGCAGTCTCAAATCCGCCCTGGATCAACCCGAATTTGCCACGGCCATTGGCCTGGTTAAATTCGGTTCCTTGCAGCAAAAACGCAAACCCGCTTCCGGTCTGGCGGGCGGCATCAAAAAAACATTGGCTGAAATGTTTAGAAAGTGACCATGAGCGCTCCCTTTGAAAATCCCGCCGAACCGACCATTAAGAAGAAGCTGGTCCTCAAAGTTTTTGGCCTTGGTGGCGCCGGTTGCAATGCCGCTGGCTTCGCCTCCCAAGCTGGCTTTGACGGCGTCGAATTCCTGGCTGCCAATACTGATTCCCAGTCACTCGAGGCCTGCGCGGCGCCCGTCAAGTTCGTCTTGGGCGCCAACCGCACGCGCGGCTTAGGCGCGGGGGGCGATCCCGAGTTGGGCCGTGCCTCGGCGGAGGAAGACGTGGAGCAAATTCGCTCCTTTTGCGCTGGGGCGGATATTCTTTTTATATTGGCCGGTCTAGGCGGGGGGACCGGCACTGGCGCGGCGCCGGTTTTTGCCCGAGTGGCGCGAGAGAGCGGCGCGCTCGTGCTGGCGCTGGTTACTCTGCCTTTTGAGTTCGAGGGCAACCGACGCCATCTCCAGGCGCAGGCAGGATTACACCAACTCAAGACTCATGCCGACGCAGTGATCTGCCTGCCTAATCAAAAACTTTTCAAAATGCTCGATGAGAACACGAGCGTGCTGGAGGGATTCAAGATCAGTAATAGCCTGCTGGCCGAAGGCTTGCGCGGCATCTGGCGGATGTTGACCCAGACCGGGTTGATCAACGTGGACTTCGCGGACCTCTGTTCCGTCACCCGCGGACGCCACGCCGCCGGTTTCTTCGCCACCGCCGAGGCTTCCGGCGAAAAGCGCGCCGAGCAAGTCGTCGAAAAGTTGATGGCGCATCCTCTATTGGACGGCGGTCAGGTACTCAGCGAGTCGGATGCGTTGCTGGTGAGCATCGTCGGCGGCCCCGACGTGCTGATGAGCGAAATCCACAAATTGATGGAGCCATTGAACCGCCAGGGCGAAAACGCGCACATCATTTTCGGCGCGGCCATTGACGAAGCCTTCGGCGGCCGCCTCTCTGTTACGCTGATCGCCTCGTCCCGGCGTCCAGAAGAAGCGCCGGCGCCTTCCCGCCAGGCCGCGCCGCCAGCCAACCTTGAGAGCGCGCAATTCCTGGACACCGCCGCCCAAGAGCGGCCCGCCTCCCGTTTTGTCCCGCCCCCGCCGGAGTTATCGGAAGAGAAGCGGGCGCAGATGCTGCGAGGCCAGCAGGGAGGGCGTTCGCGCAAAAGGCCGTCGCGTTTGCAAAGAGAATTGCCCTTGGAAGTAGTCCACAAAGGGCGATTCGAGAAGAGCGACCCCACGATTCGCAACGGGGAAGATCTGGATGTGCCGACTTACATTCGGCGCGGCGTGCCGCTGAATTAAGTCTCCGATTTTGACGCCTTCGTTTCTTCTGTTCGGTAACTTATCCCAGTCATACTGAGAAGCGGCAAAACCCAGACGTGGTCTTGATCATCATAGACAACGACAACCGCGCCTCCTGGCGACAAGGAAATGTAATCGCGGTGCGGGACACGATATTCCTTGCCATCAGCCATCAGCAAGGTGAAAGGCAGATTCCGCTCCAGCGCCGCTTCGATTTGGCTCCGATTCATTGCCAACAAGCATAACCTTTTGGTAGAACGTCCGCAAGCGATTAGGTCTTCACTCCTGTGCTCCGTGCGATTGACGATGGTGTGAAATAATCCACTTTTCCGATTTGCATTGCCTCCGCCGCGCCTCGTTGGTAGATTCTTCTGGTGCTCCCAATTGCAGGGTCCGTTGACTGAACGCCCATGAAAAAGACGTCGAAAAACGCCCGCGGAACAAAGTCCAAACCGGTTGCCACCGGCCAGATTCATCCCATTATCATTTACCCGTTCAAACAGCCCAGCGACTATGCCGACTTGGAGGCTTTGTATGGCTTGGTCGCCCGCCTGGCGGCCGAACCGGAGAATTACGCCCGGCCACTGACGGTCATGGATCGCAAAACATTTTACGCGATGGAAGGCAATCAAGCCTTCCTGGATTTCAGGAAGAACACCATCGCCCGCCACTCGGAGATTTTTGACGCTTGGTGCGTGGATACCTGCCAGATGTGGTACGAGGGCTTGGGTGCGGCCTTCGAGCGCGGGATCGAGAACGACATTTATTGGCTTATCCCCGGAGACTTCAATTACGGCACGACCTCGGGTCATGAAGTCTTGGGTGGCTTACACGACTTGCCGGAGATCATCTTGGAATTGGATCAGGACTTTTGCGTCGGTGAAATCGCGGCCGGCCACAATAATTCCAAAAGCCTCATTGATACATATGGCACGTTCGCGCTGCTTTACACATGGTTCCCGGCTGAAGCTCAGGAAATTCGGCAATTTACCGAACGGCCTCGCTCCGAATTCTTTGCCATGCGCCACGGTTTTTTGCGCGAAGCCTTGATGCAGCGGTGGTATCCCTACGAGCAGACAGTGGTGATGTTGCTGCAGGCGGTTTTCAGCAAAAAGCGCATCAGCCGCTTTTTGGTCGGCAATATTTCCGATTTGCCGGAAGGACGCGAGTCGCTGGCGCCCGCCCTGCAACAGGTCGAGCGGACTGAGCGCGTGCTCAAGTCTGTCTGGCGGGAGCGCAACCAGTTTCGGGGCGATTGGATCGAACAATACCGCCAGATCGAGGCCCGCTCGGAGCAAGTCCGGCGCGCCGCCTTCACTATTTTGCAGAACCACTTGACGTAGAGGCGCGGGGCGGCAAAAATCACAGAAGTTAATTGCTGTGAAAGGAATATGAGATCCGTTGCTTATCAAAAGCCACTGCGCCCCATCAATTTTATATGCCACGCCACCCAGGCTGCTTCGGTCAGCCTGGTGGGTGATTTCAACGAATGGAATCCCAAGGCGCACCCCATGAAGCAGATGTCGGACCGTTCCTGGTTGATCACGATCAATCTCAAACACGGCCACCATCGCTACGCCTTCCTGGTGGACGGCGTCCTGAGCCTGGATCCAAGCGCCCAGGGTATCACTCGAAATGATAAGGGCGAACGCGTGTCTCTGGTTCCCGTAAGCTGAACCATTCATTTTCATTCTTCTTACTTCACCCTTTCAAATTCATTGGATGAGAAATTCCTTGCCTCCGGCACGCAGGAGTGTCTAATTTTTTCAATGACGGAGCAAATTCTCATTCTCGATTTCGGGGCGCAATACACGCAGGTCATCGCCCGGCGCGTGCGCGAATGCAAGGTCTACTCCACCATTGTGCGCTTCGACCTGCCGGCGGCGGAAATCGCGGCGCTCAAACCCAAGGGCCTCATTTTCTCCGGCGGGCCGTCCAGCGTCTATTCGCCCAAGGCGCCCATTCCTGATCGCGCCGTTTTTGATCTCGGAATTCCGATCCTCGGCATCTGTTATGGCGTGCAATTGATGGCGGACATGCTCGGCGGAAAAGTGGCGCGCGGACAGAAGCGCGAATATGGCAAAGGCACCTTGCTGGTCACTGATCCGTGCTCGACTATCTTCGCCAATCTGCCGGATTCCTTGCAGGTCTGGAATTCGCACGGGGACAAATTGGTCACGCCGCCAGACGGTTTTAAAGCTATCGCCACCTCCGATAATTCCGAATTCGCGGCCATCGAAGACCGCGACCGGAAATTCTTCGGGCTGCAATTTCATCCCGAAGTCGTCCACACGCCGCAAGGGCGGGAGATTATTTCCAATTTCGTGCATGGCGTCTGTGGCTGCGGCAAGGACTGGACCATGCGCCATTACGCCGATCAGGCAGTTCAGGATATCAAAACGCAAGTCGGGCGCGAACGCGTGATTCTCGGCTTGAGCGGCGGGGTGGATTCCAGTGTGGCGGCCGCGTTGCTCCACAAAGCCATCGGCGACCAGCTCACCTGCATCTTTGTCAACAATGGCTTGCTGCGCGGGCGAGAAGCGCAAGTGGTGCGGGAAGTTTTTGGCCGCCACTTTCACATCAAGCTCCAATACGAGGATGCTTCCGCCCTCTTTCTTCGCCGCCTCAAAGGTGTGACCGATCCTGAGCGCAAACGGAAAATCATCGGCAAGACTTTCATCGAAGTTTTCCAAGCGGCGACCAAGCGGGCTGGCGCGGCCAAATTCCTGGGCCAGGGGACGCTTTATCCCGATGTCATTGAATCGGTGCCCATCGCGGGCAACCCGGCGGCGTTGATTAAGAGCCATCATAATGTGGGCGGTTTGCCCAAGAACATGAAGTTCAAGTTGGTTGAGCCGTTGCGCTGCCTATTCAAAGACGAGGTGCGTCAGCTTGGTTTGGAGTTGGGCCTGCCGCACGAAATCGTCATGCGCCAGCCTTTCCCCGGCCCCGGCCTGGCTGTTCGCATCCTGGGCGAAGTGACGCCCAAACGTTGCGACATTCTCCGCGCCGCCGATTCCATTGTGGTCGAGGAGATGAAAGCCACGGGTTGGTATTACAAAATCTGGCAGAGTTTCGCCGTTTTGCTGCCCGTGCGCAGCGTCGGCGTAATGGGCGACGAGCGCACTTATGATTTCACTGTGGCCATCCGCGCCGTGGAGTCGCAGGACGGCATGACCGCCGATTGGGTCAAGTTGCCCTACGATTTGTTGGAAACCCTTTCCCGGCGCATCACCAACGAAGTCAAAGGCGTCAACCGCGTCTGTTTCGACATTTCCAGTAAACCGCCCGCCACCATAGAGTGGGAATAGCTTTGATTTGGTGCGATCTAGTGCGACTCAGTGCTACTGCAATCCCTTTTCGTCGCTCTCGGCACTATTTTATCCTTCCTTGTCCTCCGTAGCCTTGGTGAAGGCCGATGCCTCCATCCTTTCCCCTCGTTGGCTCTTTTTGACCACATTCCGGCCTAATTCGTGAGGTTGCCCCAAAAAAAGTGCAACTACTTGCAACTACCTGCAACTCGCAATAATCACTTGCAACACCGACATGCCTCAGACGGGCTTGCCGCGAAGAGGAGCAAAACTGGCAAAAAGCCTTGCCGAACGTTCTTGGGCGGTTTGACCCGGTTGGACTGGGTGCGACTGAGCGCGACCTACGTGATTCCATCTGACCTATCTCAACATCCAGGGGTGTGCGCACTTATCGCGCACAACGCGTCGCGCCTTCCGGCCCGCCCCGGACAAGTCCAGGGAGAGAGCTACGACCAGGGTTGACCCGGTTTGACCAAGCCAGACCGACGGGGGCGATCAGCTCGGAGCGCGTGAAATCCACGCAATCCGACATCGGCGTCGCCCATCCCGTTCATAATTCGGGCGGTCAATCATCCATTGCCCTCTGTGCCCCTATATTTCAAAGAACTCGACGCGCAAGCGCCATACGCAGACAATCTTACCATGCTTTGATGGCAATCCAAATGAAAAATGCAAATATTACAGATTTCCCCCATTTTCATGCCAAATAGTTGTTCGATGAACACCAAGTCCAATTTCAAGCGTGGGGCCGGACGCCTGCAGGAGAAGAAAGGTGGACAGGATTAACAGGATGGACAGGATAAAGAATTTCCCAAGAGACGTCGTCCTAATGGATTCCTGTTCATCGTATTCAAACTATTTCAGACGACTCATCTTTCATACGGTGGAACCCTGCCCTCCATAATCCGCGAAACGCTCTGAATGCGCACCTCTCGAACGCAACCTCCGGCGCGACCAAACCGCCCTTTGCAACTCGGAACGCCTCGGAACCAGATCTGAAAGTAATGTTCATTAGGTGCTGCTGTCTCTAGCGCCGACTGCAATTCACTCGGAACCGCGCACTCGAAGTGGGGATGCCAACGCTCGACCTTGCCAAATCTCAGAAAACAACGGTAAAGCTCCACTGCAATCGAAGAGTCGGTGCCATTTAAAACGTAGACGGCGACATAGTCCGCTGGCTTTCCCGGTTCTACTGGCTGATCTTCTGGTGTGTTGCAGTCACTATAAAGGTAAGGCAGATCAATCACGGTATATTCGCAATTTTATGCACGAACAGCAGTATGAATCCACTCCGTTTATTTGGTCGGCCGTTCATCTGCACCCACATACCCATCGTCGTGAAGCGCGGATTGGGCAACGGGCTTCTTGCCTTTAAAGGGCTTGCCCGCTTTTTTGCCTATGCTAAAATCTGGTTATGTCGCTGACGACGCACGCTTACGAACATCTGGACTGCTCCAATCCAGCGCGGCCGCTTATTGCGGGCAAGGCGTTCAAAGTGATTCATCTGATTCGCGAGCATGTCGCCTACGGATGGAGCGCGGAGGAATTGACCTTGAACCACCCTCAACTGACATTGGGAGAAGTCTATGCCGCGCTGGCTTACTATGCGGATCATCGCGAGCAATTGGATCGCGAAATCGCCGCCACTGAAAAAGAAGCGTCGAAGATGCATGCGGATCCTCGCCATCGGGCTATTTCTTCGCGTCTAAAGCGTTGATGCCCCGGCTGCGATGCCGCTTTCCTTCTATTTTGATCAGCACGTGCCTGCTGCCATCGCGCACGCCTTGCGTTTGCGCGGTGTGAATATCCTTCAGGCTTTCGCTGATGGACATGACCGCGCCGAGGACGAATAAGTGCTCCTGCGCGCCACCACTTTAGGAAGAGTATTATTCACACAAGATGAGGACTGGCTGGCACTGGCGCATCGTTATCAGACCGAAGAGCGGTATTTTGCCGGCGTGGTTTACGCACACCAAATGGATATATCCATCGGCAGATGCATCGCTGATCTTGAAATCATCAGCAAGGCAAGCTCCGCCGAGGAAATGGCTAATCGCGTTGAATTTCTGCCCCTTTGATCTGTCTTGCGATTAAGAAAGGAAGAAGAATGTGAACCCTCGCTCTTGACTCCGCACCGGCAGATTGAGCGCATGATGTGGCATGAATCATGGAATTAAAAGTGCCGCCGTCCTTGGCGCCGCTCTTGTTTTGGCCTTGCTATCGACGCCCTTGGCCAGCGGGAAACCATGGAAAGACCGTCAATAAAAAAGATGGACTTTTCCCAGAGGAAGCCCATGATGGAATGCGGCATGATTTTCAACGGAAGGCTGCTCATTCTCGTTTTCGCGCTGCTTTTGGGGGCGTTGCCGACCCGGGCCAGCACGCTTTTCTTCATTGAACAGATGGGAAACTATAGTTGGTTCAGCGCCGGGAATTGGTTCTATTACGTGGCAGGCACAGGACCGGGCACGGGCTACGTCGCCGCGAACACCCTGCCGCAGCCCAGCGACTCGGCGATCATCACCACGGATGTTAACGCGGCGGGCAATGGCATCGAGCTGGCCAACCTGACCGTGGGCGGTTTTGTGACTGTGAGTGGCGGTGCCTTCACCATCACCTCGACTTTGACGATGGACGACGGTTCCAGTTTCACCAACTCGAGCCTTTACATCCTCTCCCAGATGTACACGGTCAATCAATGCCAGCTTACCGGTGTCTCCCTCACGATTAACGCTGGGGCGCTGCTGCAAACCACCAAGGGAACAGACTACCTTGATGGCCAGGAACTTGATCTTTACGGAACCACCATTTTTAACAGCGGAGAGATTATCCTGACCGATGGGACGTCGCTCACGGCCAGCTTCAATGGAACCAACGGCTGCCTTCTCCGCAACTTCCCCAATGCCACCCTCAGCGGCTCCGGGGCGACCAAAGTGGTGGCGGGCACGGGCGCTCTCACCTTCGATTACTCCGGGACCATTCTTTGCAATTATGGCACGCTGCAATTACCCTATTCACTTATCTGGACAAACAGCCAGACCAACGTCGTGGTGTTTCAAACTTTGGCCACCAACGCCACCATTCTGTTGAACGGTTTTTTCACCCTGCCCGCCCCGATGACTTTCGTCTTTGTCGGGCCGGGGTTGAGCCAGATCGCGCAGGATGCCCCCACCACGGTCTTGGGCACGCTGCAAGTGGGCGCGAAGGATCCCGTGAGCATGGGTATTGACGTGGGAACTCTGGAGGTGGATGTCAATCTGGTCAGCAACGGGGTCCTGCACGTCTTGGCCGCGCCAGGTTTCCCCAGCACACTCAATTGGACCGGCGGCACCATTGGCCAGCTCACGGTCAACATTGACGCCGGCGGGGTGTTCAATCTGAACGGGTTGAATGGTTCCGAGTATTTCCTCGGCGCGACTGTCAATAATTCCGGCACCGCGAATTGGACCGGCCCGCAAAGCTTCCAAATGGATGGCACGGTTTTCAACAATCTGGCGGGAGCGGTCTTTAACGCCATGGCGACCAATCCTGTGGCCAACTTACCGATGGAAATCTGGGGCAGCGGCTCCCTTTTCAACAATGCCGGAACCTTTCGCAAATCGGTCACCACCAACGACGTTGATTTTGCCGAGGATAACGCCCCGGCGCCAGGACCCGTCATGGTCAATACCGGCCTGCTTGACGTCGAAAGCGGGCGGGTGCTTTTGTATGGGAGCACCAATTCGAGCCAGATCAACGTGGCAGCCGGCGCGCAACTGCGTTTCTTCGAGAGCACCAACATCCTGGCCGCCGGGACGAGCTTCACCGGGGCCGGCAGCATCGCCGTGGGAGGGGAAGGGGCAACTGTGATATTGAACACCAACATGACGCTGTCCAGTTTGACCGCGGATGACGAGAGCGGCATGATCAAGGGGCCGGGAAATCTCACGATCACCGGCTCCTTCAATTGGAGCGCGGGAACCCTCCAGGGTCCCGGTTCCCTGAATATCAGCCCCGCCGCCAGCCTGACCATGAACAGTGGCTACGCGCCAAGCCTGCATTGCGCTCTCAACAATGCCGGCACCGTCACGCTGACCCAAGGGACGCCCATGAACGCGGGCAACGGGGCCGTGATCAACAACTTGAGCGGCGGCGTTTTTCTCCTCCAACCCGGGAGCGCGATTGACTACGACAATATCGGAGCCATGTCTGTCTTCCTCAATTCCGGCCTGCTCGAGAGCACGCCGGGCTCAACGCTGAAATACGCCGGCCTCGGGATGCCCGTGACCAATGCGGGCAGCGTCCAGGTTCAAGGTTATGGCCTCTCCATCGGCACCTATCCCACGCCAGCCAGCCAGTACACCCAAACGGCGGGAAGCACGGTCATTGCCGCCGGAGCGACCCTGTCCGCCAGCGCCGCGCTGAATTATGTGCAGACCGTTTTCCTGCAAGGAGGAACTCTGAGCGGTGACGGGGCGATCACCGGGTTCATCACCAACTCCGGCGCCACCGTCCGTCCGGGCGCCTCACCGGGAATCCTCACCATTTCGCAGGGTTATCCGTCTCCTTACAGCCAGGGACCTGGCGGAACTTTGAGCATTGAATTGGGGGGATTGACGGCTGGGACCCAATTCGACCAGCTCAACAATAGCGGCAACAACGTCCTGGGAGGAACTCTGAACGTGAGTCTCATCAACGGATTCCAGCCGGCCATGGGAGAGTCCTTTCCCATCGTCAGCTTCGCAGGTTCCGGCAGCGGCACGTTTGCCACACTCAATGCGCCGGCCGGCCTCTCCGTCAATTACAGCAACGCCGGTGTCTATTTAGTGGTGACAGGCGTCGTGCCCCCGCAAATCCTCCCGCCCCAGTTGAAGCCTGGCGGCCTGAGTTTTGCCTTCGGCACCGTCACCAACCAAAACTACACCGTCCAATCCAGCACCAATCTGGGTGGAAACAATTGGATTCTTTATTCCAATTTTGTCGGCAACGGCTCGCTCATGGATTTTGTCCTGCCCACCACGAACACCTCACAGCAATTCTTTCGTGTCCTGGAACCCTGACCCCATACTATCAGGAAACTCGGACGAGGTCAGCTCGAGGGATGTAGAAGACAAGATAAAGAATTGCAATGCTTCACGCCGATTCGCTATATCGAAACAATCAAAATGGTGAAAGGATGAATATGTTTGCCATGAAATCGTGCTTGAAATTCAGCATGGCAACATGTTTCGCATTCCTGCTGCTCACCACGCTTCTCGGCCGCCCCGCATTCTGCGGCGAGATTCATAACGCGGCCCGTGATGGTGACTTAGGAAGGGTCAAGGCGCTTCTCAAAGACAATTCCGATCTGCTTTTTAGCAAAGACAACCAATACGGCGGGACGCCTTTGCATTGGGCGGCGGTTTCCGGGCACAAGGCTGTGGCGGAGTTCTTACTGGCCAGTAAAGCAGAGGTCAATGCCACGAACAACAAAGGCTGGACGCCGTTGCACGATGCGGTGATTTCCGGTCACAAGGAAATGGCGGAGTTCTTATTGGCCAATAGTGCTAAGGTCAATGCCACGAACAACGATGGCGATACGCCTTTGCAATTGGCTGTCAACAAAGACCGCAGGGATCTGGCAGAATTGCTGCGCGAGCACGGTGGGGCCATCTTCAAGACATCCATGGCAACATCGCCGACGCCTACAGGCAAACAAAAGGAAGTCGTGGTTGATGCCAACATGCACATCAACGGCCTCCCCATATCCTCCCCAATTTTCCGAATTCAAGGCACGGACGTCGCATTCCAAGGAGGGGATTACCGCAATACTGTGCTAGACTTTCGGCATACGCACGCCCCGGCATTCGGCTTTGCCGAGGTAATGAGCGATGCCGGCGGCCTCGGGTCTGGAGATCAAAGGCACTTCGTTATCAATGTTGTATTGGACGAGACGGACCTCCGAGCTTTCTTTGATGCAAATTGGGTGTATTACCCCGGGAGCCTTCGCCAGGTCCGAGAAGGTGGCCCATTCGCTTCGATTTATGTTGAATGCACCAGGCAAGGGCAGCCTGCCTCGGGAGTGTCGGTCGCAACGGACGGTATTGTTACCCAAACCATCACAGATGGAACTGCTACTCTCAATTTGCAGAACATTCATAAGCAGATATTCTCCATCAAATTCACCGACCCTCAAAACGGCAAAGTCATCGAAAAAAGGATCCCGGTTCCAATCGTCTGCGCATGCACAAATGAAATCCAATACCAGACGATAAAGGTTGAACTTATTGATAGGCCGTAACGGGGTCACGCATGGCATTATCATGTTCTACCGCAGATCGCTCGCGGTTACAGTCAGGCATTGCATTGCAATACCATCAACCGACCCCGCCTTAAGGCTGCGACCAATCTTCGACCGCCAACCCAGGAATTGCCCTGAAGTCGCTGTCCTTTGAAATGATGGTGCAATTGCCAAGGCTTGCCGCAATGGCCGCAATTTGAATATCCGGGATTTGAATCATCCGGCCTCCCCGGCGCAGGTGGGTGTATGTCTTTCCGAATTCAATAGCGGCAGCGCGGTCAAACGTCCAGAGTGAAAGTTGCGCGACGGCTCTCCAAAGCAGAGCCATGTTGCGATCTGGATTTGTTGAACTCTGAATGCCTGCAATGAGTTCGCCCAACACCGGTGTGCCAAGGCCAATGCGATGCCCGTGTAACCGGGCGGCCCTGACGCGACTTGGAACCAAGCCTCGGCTGTTGATAAGGTCGCTTGCAATCCCGCTGTCGAGGAGATAGCGCGTCACTTGCGAAGATCGTTAAGCCTTGCTTCCCAAATAGGAAGTATTTCCTTTTCCCGCTGGCGATTCGCACGCAAGCCGGTTTCGAAAGTTTCCAGATCATGCCCGGCCAAAACGGGTTGGATCGTGTCAAACCAAGCAAGCCACTCGCGTACCGCCTCGGGCGAATCTTCCCACGCGGAGCCATCCACACATCGGTCCGGATTACCAACTCCGGCGTTCTCGCACACCACACTCACTTGGATGCCGTCAGGCCAATCCACCGATTGATCCAGAATGACCTTTCCATCTTGGTAAATGCCACTCGTATGCGTCATGATTCAACTATAAACATTCAAGGCCCGCCGGGCAACGGCAAAAGCACTTCCTCAGATCTAAAATTTAACACACTCAAAGTCGGGACGCTATAGTTGATTTGGGGAGCGCAGCCGTCTTGACCGCCGTTTTCGGCGTCTCGCCGAAAACCAGTCTGGACAAGTCTTGGGGAAATAAGGCCGATTTTAGGCGGGAATGATTTTTTGATAAAGTCCTTGACGAATTTCACGACTTGGCTTAATTAAGGTGCCGTTGATAGTAAGTTTCGGTGGCATATGTGTGCCGAACCGGTTGAAATTTACTATTGATGTGCAGTAGAGCGAAGCAGTTCAGCTAACAAGCTGACTGACTCGAATAAGTAAAATTAAGGAAATAAATATATATGATAACCAAGACAATAGGCCTCCTTGTTGACGCCGAAAACGTCACAAACTCATCATTCATTATTCCCATTGTTCGTCAAGCGCATTGCTCAGGGCATCTATCTGGGCTCGTGCTGTTTGGAAACTGGAACTCGCCGGCTCTCGCGGGTTGGAAGCGTCCTGAGATTACCTGCCAACTGGAAAAATGGGGGGCGGTATGGTCCCATGTACCGAAAACACGTCCCGGAAAAAACGCGTCTGACATTGCTCTTACTTTTGAGGCGGCGGTCATGGCAAGGGAGCGCCATGTAAACGAGATTTGGCTAGTGTCAGGCGACTCAGATTTCACGCCTATGATTCATCGCCTTCGATACGATGGCATATCTGTTATCGTTTTTGGCCCTAAGACCAGCACTGAAGGTCTTCGGGCGGCTTGTAGCTCCTTCTTTCTTTTGGAGGAACTTCAAAGCGGCCTCCAGTCTGTCACTGCCAGCGAGCACCAATCGGTTTCGGGTACGTTCGCCGCAAAGCGCGTTACTGCCACGGCACGTGAAATTGCAGACACTCTCGTCGCGGACAATCGAGGCTGGTTTCATGGGTTTGTCCAAAGCGTGGGTGAAAAGTTCGGTTTCATTCGCGTCAACGCCGTTGATCCCCTTTTTTTTGGTGCTCACCATGTGGATCAGCCTATGACCATCCGGAATCTGCGCTCAGGGGATGCAGTTGAATTCCGGCTCAGCCGCAACCGTCAAGGCCTTGTCGCGTGCCACGTGCGCAAAACACTAGCTTTGCGCACGGCATAAATTTAAACCTAAACCAGATACCACATATGCCTGTAAGAATTTACGATTTAGCAAGGAAACTTGGCATCGATAGCAAGGACGTCCTTGCCGAAGCAAAGAATTTGGGAATAGCTGCCAAGGTTCAGACCAGTCTATTGGATAAAATCACGGCCGAGTTCCTTGAAGAGACCCTCGCCAAGAAATATCCGCCACCTGATGGTGGCCAACGTCCCCAGCCTACTCTCACGCCTGTGCAGCCGAGCCTCCAGCAAGCGAATGCCGAAGGCATTACCATTCGGACAATCGGCATGGAGGCTCATAATCTAATCGAACGCATCCTAGCGGGCGAGATTCCCTTCCTGCTCGAAGTTTCCAGAGCTGAAGGCCATATTCCGCTTCGAGCCAAACTTGTTCCTGAAGATCCTCCAGCCACTTTGGCTCCGAGGCGTAATCTCGGCCCCACTCCTCGTGCAGAACTGGATGAGCACACGAGGCGTATCTTTTTGGGGGCCTACTACTATGCAAGCAGTGCTGCCAAAGACGGTTGGGTTAATTTGGCCGAGTTCGGGAGCACCCTTAAGAAGCAGGACCCGACTTTTCAGCCACAGGACTTCGGTGAAAAAAGCCTGGGTACTTTAGTTCGCCGCATGATTGATGTTTTCGACATGAAAGCTGATGGAAATTCACCCCCTGTGTACTTCATACGCCTAAAGTCCCAAGCGACTACAATACAGTCGCCGCCTGTTGCCACGCCTCTTCCACAACCGACAAAGCCGAAACACCATGCAACGGGCAAAGTGCATAACCTCAAGCTCGGTTTCGGATTCATTGCACCTGACGATGGTAGCGAGAACGCTTTTTTTCACGCGACTGAGGTCGTTGGCTGTACAATCTTCGACCTGCGACCTGGCGATCCAGTCGAATACGAGGCAGGAGTCAATGAACAAGGCCCTTGCGCTTGGAAAGTCAATCGTCTTGGCGGAAGCTCCGAAACCCGCACCGTTTAGGAGACTGTCGCAAGCCCTCCGCCCTCAGATGCTTCGCAATGGAAGTTACGATTATGATTGCGATTAAAAAAGGAAGAAGAATGTGAATCCTCGCTCTTGACTCCGCCCGGCAGATTGAGCGCATGATGTGGCATGAATCATAAAATTAAAAGTGCCGCCGCCCTGGGCGCTGCTCTGGTTTTGGCCTTGTGTTCGACGCCACTGGCCGCGCGAGCGGCATCCGACGTCCGCCTGCCTCGGCTTTTTTCGGACAACATGGTTTTGCAGCAAGGCACGACCGTTCCCCTTTGGGGCTGGGGCGAGGATGGCGCGACCGTCACGGTTAAATTTCGCGATCAAACAGTGACCACGCGGGTCGTTGGCGGCAAATGGCTGGTGAGCCTCCGCAATCTCAAGCCGGGCGGACCGGACACCCTCACGATCATCGCCGGCAACCAAATTGAATTCAAAAATGTGCTGGTGGGCGAAGTCTGGCTGGCGGGCGGGCAGTCCAACATGGAATTCCCGCTCGGAAGGTCATTCGAGGCCACCAACGATGTGGTTTCGGCCACCAATCCGATGATCCGTCTCATCAAAGTGCCGCACGCGCGACTTGACGAGCCGACCAACGACATCGGCGCCAGTTGGCGCGTGTCCAGTCCCGAGAGCGCGGCCGGAATTTCGGCCGTAGGGTATTATTGCGTGCGCGAACTGCAAGCCAAGCTGCGCGTGCCACTCGGGCTGATCGAATCCGATTGGGGCGGCACACCGGCGGAAGCGTGGATGGATGACGGTTTTCTGCGCGCGCACCCGCATTACGAAATCGGGATCATCAAGCAATGGTCGTTGGAAGAAGGACAGTATGATCGGAGCTTGCAGAAATACCAAAAGGATAAGCAGGCCGCCAAAGACAGCGGCACGCCTTTCACCAAAGCCGCCCCGCGCAAGCCTTGGAAGCCCTCCGAACTTTATAATGGCATGATTGCGCCGCTCGCGCCGTATGCCATGCGTGGCGCCTTGTGGTATCAAGGTGAAGCCAACGCCAACACCATCACCCAGGCCGCGCAATACCACGAACTGTTTCCTGATTTGATCCGCGATTGGCGCTCAGTATGGGGCGAGGGCGAATTTCCTTTTCTGCTGGTGCAGTTGGCTCCTTACAAGGATATCCAGCACGAACCGGCTGAAAGCGCCTGGGCTTCCTTGCGCGAAGCCCAACTCGAATCCACCGAGGTTTTGCACAATGTCGGCCTGGCCGTCATCACGGACGTGGGCAACGAACATGACATCCATCCGACTCACAAGAAACCCGTCGGCGAGCGCCTGGCCCTGGCGGCGCGAGCCATCGCTTATCACGAACCGATTGAATACTCGGGGCCGACCTATAAGAAGATGAAAATTGAAGGGAGCAAAGTTATTTTGTCGTTCGAACACCTCGGCGGCGGCCTGGAAGCCCGCGATGGGGATTTGACCGGCTTTGCCATCGCGGGGGCGGACAGGAAATTTTATTGGGCCATCGCAGACATCAAAGGCAACACGGTGGAGGTTCATAGCCAGTTGGTGGATAATCCGGTGGCCGTGCGGTATGGCTGGGCCAATTATCCCGTGGTCAACCTGTGGAACAAAGCCGGCCTGCCCGCTTCGCCATTCCGCACCGATAACTTTGAGAAATAGTCGGCCAAAAATCTCTCAGTGTCCGCCGGAGGTTTTCACTTCGTGCAATCCTTTGGCCCCGCTTAGCTTCGGCCAACTGAAGCCGTAAAAAGCAACGAAGGCAAAGCAAAATAGCGGCACAATGAAGCCGCGAGACATGTCGTATTTGTCGGCTACATAACCCATCAGTTTGGGCAGGATCGCGCCGCCCATAATGGCCATCACGATTGCCGCGGCCGCCTTTTTGGCGCGAGCGCCAAGACCAAAGATGCCGAGGGCAAATATGGTCGGAAACATGATGGACATGAAGAAATAGCTCAAGAAAACGCAAGCGACGGACAACCAGCCCAATTTGAGAAAGATCAGCAGGCAAGCCACCACATTAATAACGCCGTATAGGCCAAGAATTTTGTGGGCGGAAAACTTTTTAAGCATGGCGGAACCAGTAATCCTCCCGATCAGAAAGCAGAAAAAGCCGACCGAGGCCAGATTGGCCGCTCCTTTGTCGCTCAGGCCAAGCACGCCGGTCTTGCTCGTTTCAAACCAGCTCTTCAACAAATCCGAAGTCACCGATTTCGGCAGGGCGGGCGTTTCAGAAGTCATGTAGTTGATGAAAAAGCTGAAGATGCCGGCCTGGGCGGCCACGTAAAAAAACTGCGCGGCCACGGCCATCACAAAATGGGGATGCTTCCAAATCGAATGAGAAACACCCGGCGTGGCATCATCCAAATGGTAGTCGTCCTCGGTCTTGATGTCCGGGATGTAGGCGAAAAAGAAAACAACTGCCAACACAAGCACAACCACCGAGACAATCACGTAAGGAATATAGAGCGTTTCGTTGCCGGTTGAATTTCCGGCGGCGTCTTTGGAATAAAAAAACATGCCGCCGATGATCGGGCCAAAAATCCAACCGACACCATTGCAAGATTGGGCCATATTGATGCGCGTGGCTGCGAACTGCGTAGGTCCCAGCACCGTCGTGTAGGGATTGGCCACCGTCTCCAGGAACGTCAACCCGGCGGCGATGGCGCACACGCCGACCAAATATCCCACAAACGCGGTCGTGGGCGACAGGCTGCCCGCGCGGGCCAGGGCATTGAAATGCGTGGCCGGCAAAAACCAGAATCCGCCCACCGCGACCAGCAAAAGACCCGCGATAATCCCCCACTTGTAACCAAATCGGCTGGCCAAAAAACCGGCGGGCAAGGACATCAAAAAGTATCCTAAATAATGCGCGAATTGCACCCAGGCGGATTGTGCCTTGCTCAATCCCAGTTCCGTCTGAAAGTGTTTGTCCATCACATCAATCATGCCATTACAGACTCCCCAAAGGAAAAACAGGGACGAGACGAGCGCGAAGGTGACGAACAAATTCTTCCCGTCATCCATGGTGAAAAGGCCTTTTTTGTTTTCGTTCATATTTGGTTGGGTCAATTAAAAGCAGCGGTGCCAGGCAGCCTGGCCGCCGCCAGTTCCAGCCAGAATGGCATGTATGGTGATACCTTTTGCGATGCTTGGATTTACCGGGTTGACCTGCGATTGGCAACCAAAAATCAGGGGGCGAATTGCGGCCTGTTTCCGCCAAACGAAAAAAGCACTTTTTTGAGGGTTTTGAAAATGGCTTGTAATAGTACTGACAGTAAAAGGCACCGCTGCTTGACAGGATGTTTTTTGATGGCAAATATTTGGCCTTCAACGTGTTGCACTGTAAATCACCCTTCTGTTCAAAAAAGTGAAAACCGAACTTGTCATATAAACGAGCGTTTTTTTATCGAGTCGCAAAGGATTGAGGGCGTGGCCTTTGTAAGACAGCCACCTCAAACTGCCCTGGAAAAATGAGCGGAAATGCATTTTGTTGCCAAAAAAGCGTACTAAAAACCTACCGTAGGTTTATGGTTTTTTCGCCTTTGTGGCATAATGGTCTCCGCAATGAGAATTGTGACGATGATTGAGGGAGCCAAAAAGGGAGGTCAGAAGGAGCCGAGTGGCGAGCCCATTGAAGCACGGCCGACGCAAACCGAACGACTCCAGTGCGGGCCGCCTTGTTGGTTTGCTCGCGCTGTCGTGCATTCGGCCGGTCATTTGAGGGAACTCATGTAACCTATTGATTTTCATGCTGGTATTAAATAATTATGATAAAAAAATCACTATATGCCCCCTGAGAATCTCCCAACCCGGAAAGCGCGCGCGCAACGGATCATGGCCGCTTTGGCCGCCGCCTACCCGGACGCACATTGCGAGCTTGATTACTCCAACCCGCTGGAGTTGCTCATCGCCACCATTCTTTCCGCCCAATGCACCGACCGCCAGGTCAACCTCGTTACGCCCGAGCTTTTCAAAGCTTATCGCACCGCCGCTGACTACGCGCGCGCGCCTCTGGCGGAATTGGAAAACGCCATTCGCCGCATCGGCCTTTATCGCCACAAGGCCAAGAACATCCAGGGCGCCTGCCAGGCCTTGGTCGAAAAGCATGGTGGCGAAGTGCCTCGCGCAATGGAGGAATTGACGGCATTGAGCGGCGTCGGCCGCAAGACGGCCAATGTCGTCCTGGGCAATGCGTTCGGCATCAACGTGGGCGTGGTGGTGGATACGCATGTGGCGCGTTTGTCGGACCGGCTGGGTCTAAGTTCCCACGCTGCGCCGGAAAAAATCGAGGCCGATTTGCAAGCGCTTACCCCGCCGAAGGACTGGACGAATTTGAGCCATTGGCTGATTTGGCACGGGCGGCGGCGCTGCTCCGCGCGCAGCCCCGACTGCCCCGCGTGCGAGATCAAGTCCGATTGCCCCGCTGGCCAAAAAGTCATGAACCCCAATCTGACGCCTGAACAGCAAAAGAAAATGCGGACGCGCATTTGATTGACTATGAAGGAAGGCACCACACTCCCCGACACTGTCTGGCTGCTATTGCGCCAAGGCAAAAACGCGGCAGATTACAATATGGCCCTGGACGAGGCACTGTTGCAATCCGCCCCGGCGCTGGGCCATCCCGTGTTGCGTTTTTACGGCTGGACGGAACCGGCCGCCACCTTCGGCTATTCGCAAAGTTATGCTGAAATCGAAAAGTTGACCATGTTGCGCCCACTGGTGCGGCGTCCGACGGGCGGCGGACTGGTGCCGCACGATGCGGATTGGACCTATAGCCTGGTTTTCCCCGCAGGACATGGCTGGCATGGCTTGAAAGCGGTGGAAAGCTACCGGCGCGTCCATGAATGGATTCGCGACGCCTTCTCCCAAATGAACGTCGCCACCACCCTCGCGCCATCAAGTCAAAAAGAAATCCCAGGCCAGTGTTTCATCGGCGCGGAAAAAGACGACGTGCTCTGGCATGGCCGCAAAATCGCCGGCGCCGCGCAACGCCGGACCCGCCAAGGGCTGCTTATCCAAGGTTCCGTGCAACCTCCGCCCATCGGCTTGGAGCGGGACCGATGGGAAACAGCAATGTGCGACGTCGCGCACACCGCGTTTTCTATCGCCTGGCAGAATATCCAGGCCCCGGGAGAAATCGAACAACAGACCAACGAATTGCGATTGAAGAAATACAGCCAGCCGGACTTTAATCGCAAAAGATAAATAAATTTGTAAGTTTGCCGAAAAATTGTCGGAAAAAAGGGCGCAGGTTGTCCGAGTCACGAGTGAAAACGGTAAGCCCCGCATTTCGCGGGTAGTCAATTTTTGGATGTAAAACAGCGCCGCTAACCTATAAAGAACAAGGACTGCAATTCGGTTGCACTGACGCTGAAAGTGGATTGCATGGCGCTTGCAGCGGACATGCCGGAGTGGTTTTTGGGCGTGGCGATCATGGCTTTTTGGCTTTCTCTTTGGCTTCCCATTCGGCAAACAAGTCGAGATTCTTGGAGAATGGCTCAGTGGAGTTGCGCGGATACCACCCCCGCCAAGACCGGGTTTCGTAATCCAAGTAACCGATTTCAGAAAATTCCAAGGCGTGGACGCTGGCTAGGGCGTCGCGGATGGTGTCGAGGCCGGCGCTCAGGTCCGATACCACGAAAAGGTCAATGGCGGGCGAGAAGCGAAAGATTACGTGGGCGCAATCTTTCGCGCTGAATCCGTTTTGCACGGATGGTTCGTCTTGACACAAAATGCCCTTGTCACGCAAGGCGCGGGCGATGCTATTGGCAAGCAGGTCGGACACGAAGTCCCGGCCGGGTCCATGCACCAGCAAAATAGGAATTTCCAATTTGAACAAAATGCCGTAACGCACGGGATCGTCCGCGCCGGGCTGCTTTGCCGTAGGCGGGTCGTTGTGGCTGGTGATGATGCTCATGTGATAGATTTTTTTAAAGGTGCGAGGCGTTAGTATTGACTTGCAGTTGGGTGTGGACGTTGTTGAGAGATTGTTCCAAGTTAAGAAGCCGTTCGATCATCGAGGTGGTGATTTCCGCGTGGCTGGCGAAAATGGCGACTATGTGAGCCGTGGCCGCCCGCACCGCCTCATCATCGGCCTGGTGATGTTTGGCCGCCTTGATTTGCTCGGTTGACTCCTTAATGACTTTGGCCAAAGCGGCTTGAGTGGCGGACGGACCTTGCGTGTTGAAAAGCTCGCGGCTCTCCTGGTCTAAAGGTCCGTGCTGGTAAAACTCGTTGGCCTGAGTGGATCGCTGGCCTTCGGCGCGGGTGTCTTGATAGTGCCGTTTTTTGTCCGCCAGTTCTTTTGTTTCTGTGCTTATGGAATCAGTCAGGTCGTGGATGGCTTTAGCCAGGTCTTCACCGCGTTTTTCGATTGTTTCAACGTCTTTATTGGCTGATTTTACCTTTTCTTCCAAAGTCTCCTGGTCTTTCTCCATGCGGGAAACGTGGTCCTTTTGGAAGTCGGCCGCCGAGCGCAAGCCCTTGGCTTCTTGCTTGACTTCGGCTGGTTTGAAACCTTGAAATGCCTGTCCAAAAAGGTATTCTTGGGCGCTGGCTTTCTCGGATATGCTGGCATTGGGATCGCTCGCAACGCTATGGGCTTCCTTCATTTTTTCCCAATGCTTTTCGGCCTCCACGGCGTCGGCCTCCATATCCTTGGATTTGTCCTTTTCCTGCTCAATGTCCTTCGCGTGTTTCTTTGCCGTATCATCCGCTTGCCGCGCGTTATTGCGAGCGTGATTCAGGCGGCCAAATTGCCCTTCGTTTTGCTCCACGTCGGCTGCAAGTTCCCGCTTTTTGGCGTCGATGGCAGCCTGGGCTTTGGTTTCGTCCAGGTGCTCTTTGTAATCATCTTCGGCCTGGTGGCGCTGGTCTTTGGCCAACGTGGCTTGTTGCGGCGTTAATTTTCCAATCTTAAGCAAATAATCAATGTAGGCTTCAAACCGTTTAGCCTCGACGCTGGCCAGCGTGTTCTCCGCATCAATATTAGCATTCAGCCGTCTTAGGTGCTCTTCCAGGGCTTTGTGGAGGAAGTCTTCGCCGTCAAACAGGTGCTTCATCCTGAGATCGTAGGCGGCGGCTTCGGCCTGCATGCCATGCACCACAGCAAAAATATCCAAGGGGATGAGCTTGCGTAGTGTGTGCAGCCGAAGCGCGGCGGGTTGCGCCGGGGCGGTTGAAATTGGGGGAGCAGAAATCACGAATGGCCTTTCTGCTTGAAAAAGGTGACGGTTCCATCGGCGCGAAATTCCAACACGACTGCGAACACGACGCGCTGACTTGGTTTTCGAGGATGCGGAGCGAGATGCCGAGCAAGGTTGCGTGCGCTCCATCCGGGCGGAGGCTGGCCGATGGGGGGTGCGTGTAGCCAGGGATGGCAGCGGTGTTGTCGCCCTTTTGCCATCGTTCCAATTGGCTGGAAAAAACTTTTATGACTGCCTGCAAGGTGAGTCTGTCATCTTGAGCCAGTTTGCGCAAATGCTGAATCGCTTTGGGCGGCAGGCTGGCAGGACGCCGCGCACGCCAGCAATTGGCGGAAAACTTTTTGTCAAGCAAAGCGATTTTGCCCTGCTTGCGAAACTCGCTGCGTTTGGTCCACACTGTTGTGGGCAAAACGCCAAGACGCCGCGCCCAAAGGCGGGCCGTGCGGCCCTTGTGTTTGATCGGAGCGGCATCCATCGCGGCTATGGCGGCAAGCCACCTGTCGGAGGCGCGCCGCGCATGGCGCGGAGCGCTGGCTAGAAGGGCGGCCAGCTTTTCCGCGTCGGCTTGCATTGCCTCGGTGGTCGCGGCGGACTTCATGCGACGGGCGAAAGGGAAGCCGGGCCGCCTCCCGCGATGGAGCGGCCCGGCCGGGGCACCAACATCCCCCACGCGGAACAAAAACCGCATGATTTCGGGGCCGCGCCTTCGTCCAGGGCCGATAATCCCCGGTTGGCGGGCGCGGTCGAAAAGTGGTCCTTGCCAATTGCGGCGGGCGCGCCAAATTGATTCCAATTTCCGCGGATGCCAGCAGCGGCGCAATCTTCGGAATCTGTTTGGGCGGCTGCTCGCCCGGCAGACGTTCCAGATAGTTGTTGGTTGCGCATCATGGTTCCATGTCAAGTTGAAAGGGCGACTGGCCGGCCAAGAACTGATCAATCAGTTCAACTGCCTTTTTGGCAGCGCGAATTGGATTCTCGCCCTGTCCCCATTGGATGGACATGGAGCTGCCAAATTGTCGCATGGCGTCGGTATCAGCGGCCAGGGCGGGCGAGAGCCGCGCCTGGCAGTAATACGGCGCAAGGGCTTGCAAGATTTGCTGAGTCAGTTGATCGCCAACCTGGCGCATGGCTTCGTGGTAGGGGACGCGAAACTGCATCAGGAGGCGATTGAGTTCTGCCTCTGCCTGGCTGGACGGTTTTTCCGAAGCTTCCAGGCGATGTTTGAGCAGGCGCAGTTTTTCTTTCTTGGCGGCGATGGCCAATGTCACTTCGTCTGTTAAATTGCCTTTGCACTCCAGCCGGGCGATTTGATCGGGAATGGCATTGATTTCCTTTTCCGTCGCGATTTGCTGGGAGTTCTGCTTGTTGCCGGAGGCGGCGGCTTTCGTAATGGCGGCGCGGAGAGCGGTTAAGTTGGCCCGGGCTTTTTCGTCAAGCCGAATGGTGAAGGGGGGATGTTTTTTCATGCGATGGGTTAGCAGGGGATTTTTAGCTCGCCCCTTCGTTTGAGGACTTCAATACATTGTTTGCGGGTCAGAGAGCCGTTTGCGCGCAGAATCATTTCCCGCACAACTTGCTCCACTTCCGACGCCAGAGCGGTCCGCCGGGCTATATCGGCACAACGGTTGGATTCCGCCAGCAAACCCGCATCGTCTATGTCAGTCTCAAACTCGAAGGCGGCGCGAAGGCCAGCGCGGAGCGCCGCCAGCGCCTTGGAGGGCGAGACAGATTTGGATTTGTTTCTCACGAGGCGGAACCGCAGAGGGATAAGAGGGACGGCAAAAGGCTTTGGGCTTTGGATTGCGCGGCCAGGATGCTGCCGACGTTCGTTTTGATACAATCAATAATGGTCTGCCAGAGAACGGCGAGCATGTCAGAGTCCAGGCCTGCAGCCCCTTGAATCACCTTCTGCTTGACTGTTTGCGGCGCGTCGGTGCTTTGAATATTCAGGGCGGCGGCCAGTTGCACGGGGAATTTTCCGGCTGTTAAAGTGGAACCGAGGGCATCGCCCGCATTGGCGAACTCCGACCGCAGTTTGCGCGACAAGGCCGAGTGCTGGTAGGAGAGCAAAGGGGGCCGGTGCATCTTGCGGAGCAAGTCCGGGCGCTCGCGTTGGATGCGTTGAAACGCATCGTCACGCTTGACCCCTTTGGCGACAAGGGCGTCCACGGCGTTGGTAAATTCGGCGCTTGGGGACGAATTCGTGACGGGCTTTTTGCTGTCAAGATGCGTTACTTGTCCGATGGGATGATATGTTGACATTTGGAATTTTGGTTCGAGGTTGCAGGGCTACGGAGTCAAGAAAGGTTTTTCACCCACGGCGGCGTTGACTGCGGTGGTTCCGGCGCTGGATACGCTGGCTCTTTGGGTTTATCCGGCCAAACCGGGGACGTGTTGATTTGCCGCGTCGGAATGGGGCTGTTGATTGGCGGCATTTCGGTCCGTGTCCCGTTTAGAATCTTGGGGTTTTGGTCTTCGGCGGGCTTCATTTTGAACTTTGGGTTGCCGGTTGTGATTGCGGTGATTTGGCGGATTGACCTTGGCGGCGTGCCTGTAGAGCGAGATAACGGGCTTTCAAACCATCGGACTGTCTGATTCCTTCGATGACCAAAAGGAGATGGCTCGCAGTCACCCCAAGTTCTTTGGCGGCAGACATCAAGCCGGGGTGTCTCACATATCCGCCCGGCTTCCTGCCCCTTTTCTTGTATTCAATACACATAGCGAATACACACACATTACCTACTGAATGTTACTCCGTCAAACGTTTTTGTTGATTTCGCTACGAATTTGATATTGATTGAAGTCAATGGCATCTACACGCAAATCACCGGAAGCCGGAAATGACCGAGAAAAGGAGATTGGTTCGCGGTTGAAGGAAGTCCGAACTTTCCTAGGCTTCTCTCAGGCTGAATTCGCTCGGCAGCTTGGTATCACCAAGGTCCGACTGGCAACGTATGAGTCGGGCAGGGTGGCCTGCCGATGGGAAATTGCTTTGCAGATTTGCCGACAATTTTTCGTGAGTGAACATTGGCTGGCCACCGGAGGCGGAAAGGCGATGGGTTTGCCGGGGAAGCGGCTGCGCTTTGGCAATTCCGTTGTCAGACAAACGATGATCCGGCCCGATAACCCGATTTTAGAGTCGCTTCCTCTAGGCTTGGCTTTCAGCGCCGCTTATGATTTGGCTTTGTTGCGCGAGTATTGGCAGGCGGCGGGGCGCTGGGCGCGCACGTTCGTTGCCCTGGATTTTTCGGAATCGGATACGCCAGAAAGGGCAAAGCGCCAGATGGAGTGGGCCGTTGCATTGTGGCTTTCCATTTTGCCCAAGAACTCCTGGGGCGCA
>Ga0206802_1008_pt1 | contig 52627 bp, 52 predicted proteins | sample Alteio_BWOrgCont_63_FD_152902 | JGI IMG/M metagenome (GOLD analysis project Ga0206802, IMG submission 152902) | Enriched cells from forest soil in Barre Woods Harvard Forest LTER site, Petersham, Massachusetts, United States -... | ecosystem: Environmental > Terrestrial > Soil > Temperate forest >... | reverse complement strand
TTGCATTTGAGGGTGGAAAAATGTGACTTCAGCAAATGGTACGATTTGCGAAGTACGCACAGATTTCAATTTGCCATTCGCTTCAATCTGATAATAACTGCCATCAATCGCAACCATTTCACCATTGAGATCGAGAAAAGTTCCCAAACCAAAATCACCATGTTTCATCAGATTGCCATATGTATAATCACCATCGTAAACACCTTGCGTGAGTGAGCCTATGGTTGCTACCTGAAAAACAGGCTGATTTGCTGCGTTTGCTGGCATGACATGCAAACCGAGTGTTATAAATAATGTAGATATAAATTTATGTTTCATGTTGATACTCCAATTGCCATGGATGTTGCGTTGATGACAGAAGCAATACGAATGGAGGATTGTATTGCGAGTTTACTCATACCAGATTTGATTAATTCATTAGTATGCGCATCCATACACATACCGCAACCATTCAATGCTGATGCTGCGAGAGAATATAATTCAAAATCCATTTTTTCAATTCCAGGGTTAGCAATCACATTCATGCGTAAGCGTGCTGGCATACTGGAAAAGGATTTATCACTGGATAAATGAATAAATCGATAGTAAATATTATTCATCGCCATGATGGTTGCAGCAGATTTGGCAGCAGTGATTTCTGCATCAGATAAAATGTTTGTCACTTCATCCAGCACAGCCTGAATGACAAGAGAATTGCCAGTCGTATATGCACTCGTCAAGGCAATACCTGCTATCTGATTATCTTGTAAATCCGGTACACCTTCTGCAGTTAAAATAGTTGATAAATTCAATTTAATATCTTTCGCAAAATCGGGTAATGTATTTTTTAATGATTCGATACTCATACAGCAACCTCCAGCGTTTTTTCACCTTTCTGCCAATTGCAGGGACAAAGTTCATCAGTTTGCAAAGCATCCAGTACACGTAATACTTCTTTTGGATTTCTACCCACATTCAAATCAGTGACCATGGTGAAACGAATAATTCCTTTGGGATCGACAATAAACGTCGCTCGTTTGGCAACACCTTCATCCTTGTCAAGAATACCTAATGCCGTGCTGAGTTCACGTTTGATATCCGCTAGCATGGGAAAAGGTAAATTAGCTAATTGTTCATTTTGCTGACGCCAGGCAAGATGCACGAATTCAGAATCGGTACTCGCGCCCAGAATGATTGCATCACGCTCGAGAAATTCTGCATGCAATTTTCCAAATTCAGCGATTTCAGTTGGACAGACAAAAGTAAAATCCTTCGGCCAAAAGAACAATACCTGCCATTTATCCTGGTAAGTCCTATGATTTATTTCAATAAAAGCATTTTCAATCTTCGATGATACGACTGCTTTCATGGAAAATTCGGGAAATAATTCGCCGGTTGATAACATGGTTTTTCTCCTGATTTAAAATGAAGATTGAGTATGAAGGATTCAGCTGTGGGGGAATAATCGATAATTTTTATTGAATTGATAAGCCATGCTTATGAGTAATTCAATGTAGCATCAGCACTTGTATATATGCTAAATTCGCTCTTTAAATTTTATGTCTGATCTTGCCATGAACAATATTTTTTGCCGTTTTTTTATTCTGGATATTCTGATTTTATTATTCCTGTTCATGCAGACAGGTTGTCATACACAAACACCACCAGTGACTTCATCACGATTAGCGCCTTTTACCTTGCGACCTGTTTCCTATTCAGCATTGCCAAACTGGAATAAGGATCATGTGGCTGAAACCTGGCCTGCTTTTCTACGTTCATGTAATAAATTAATTCGTTATCAGAAATGGCATGCAGTGTGTGTGCAGGCACGCAACATGCAACATCCTTCTGACAAAGCAGTGCGAAATTTTTTTGAAACATATTTCAAACCCTATCAAGTGAAATCTGGCAATCATACCGAAGGTTTATTTACAGGTTATTACGAACCAGAGATTCATGGATCACGCACAAGAAGTACACGTTTTAATACTGCTATTTACAAACGTCCTGATGATCTCATTATGATTGAAGACCTCGGAATTTTTCGACCTGATCTGAAAGGCATTCGCATTGCTGGCAGATCAGTGCGTGGTAGTTTAAAGCCTTATTACACGCATGAACAAATTAATAAAGGTGCACTTTCCGGCAATGAATTAATCTGGATTGAAGACCCAGTGGAATCTTTTTTTATCCAGGTGCAAGGTTCTGCTTCAGTCAAACTGGATAATGGCGAATCCATTCGACTTGTTTATGCAGGTACCAATGGACATGCTTACACGGCAATTGGTACGGTGCTGGTGCGTGAGCATGGTGTTGCATCGCGTCATATCTCCATGCAAAGTATTCGCGACTGGCTGAAGGCGCATCCTGCAAAATCGCAGGAAATCCTGCAACAAAATGCTTCGTATGTTTTTTTCACAGAAATGAAAGGTGAAGGTCCGATTGGTGATCACGGCGTTGTATTAACACCAGGAAGAAGTCTCGCAGTTGATACACGTTATATTCCTCATGGCACACCTGTCTGGCTGGATACCAATAATGTTAAACGCCTGGTGATTGCGCAAGATAAAGGTGGTGCAATCAAAGGACCAATTCGCGGTGATTTATTCTGGGGTACAGGTGATAAAGCAGGCGAATTAGCTGGTTCCATGAAAGCGAAAGGTGGATATTTTATTTTGCTTCCTGAGAAGTAACGGAAGTACTCCTTCCCCCAAAGGGGGAAGGTGCCGACAGGCGGATGGGGGAGTATAAAAGTAATTCACAGTTTCTTAGGTTTTATTTCATTATTAACTATTGGTTGTTTACCAGCCTGATTCGCTGCAGTTTCCTGCCGCAATCGATTCTTGATTTGATCAGGCAGGTAATGATGATTATTAATATTATTCACAATCGTTCTTAACCTGCCATTTTTATCCATCAGCGCATCAAGTTCCTTATCAGTAAAATTTTCTGCTGGATGACCTTGTATTTTGTTATCCAACTTATTTAATGCGCTTAGTTTTATGCCTTTAGTGGTTTTTGTTTTGAAAAAAGCTTCAGCATGTTCTTTGGAAACTAATTGTCTATACGCATCTATCTGGTTGAGAATAATTTGCTGTAGATTAGTTTTGGTGTCTCTTAAATTTTGCACGGCATCAGAGATCGTAACACGTGAATCAGGATGTGGATGTGATAATTGCGTTAAAGTACGCATTAATTCGTCCGGTACTTTTTGTCCTAACAAAAATTCCGGCTCCGCTTTTTTTTGAAATGTAGCAGCTCGATCAAGTAAAAATTTAATCTCGGTATTGGTATTATTAGCTTTATGTTTATCTGCTTGCTGATTTTCACCCCATACTTCGCGCAATATCAATCCCATCTGGAATGCATCATATGAAGGTTGATCGAGGCGATTATTGTAACCAGGTTGTGCTGCTTCTGGAGGTACCCAGAAAGTCGTGCCGCCGGGTACCGTTTTTCCTGAATTAATTCTGGTTGCCAATCCAAAATCAATAATTTTTACTTCAAGCGGTTGCTCAGGTTTAACAATAATATTGTCAGGTTTCAGATCGCGATGAATGATTCCTTTTACATGCAAGTCTGCTAATGCTTCCATTAATTTAATCGACAAATCGAGTCTCTCGAGGGAGCTGGGAGGATTTCTTTCCCATTCCTTGAGTAATTCAGTGAGTGTCATGCGCTGATATTTTTCACCGCGAATAAAACTGTTTTTTCTGACGCCATCTTTTTTTTGTGAGCGTAATTTTTTTGTTCCTGCTGGCGGATTGGCAAGGCGCGTGAGTGTGCGTTCATTTTGGAATTGTTCGCGTTTTGATTGTTCATCATAGCCATAAGGTATGATTTTGATGAATTCATTTTGTACGGGGAAAAACTCGAGATTATTATCAATGTATCGCAGATCGCCTGTAACATCGTATGCGCGACCGCCACCACCTGCACCTAGTTTTTTATTATCTTCCTGCGTAAAGACAGTATAAAAATATTCTTTGTCATCAGCAGTTTTTCCTTCAGCATCCATCAATGCTGATCTGACTAGCGAATGAGAAAGTATAAATTCAACCTTCCCAAATTGATATATTGTATTGGCTTCGAAAACACGGACCCTGGCTTTTTTATCGCTAAGTTCATCAGCCTTGAGAAAGGCAGTCAGAATGTTTTTTTCATCATCAGTCAAATGAAGCAGGTCGTAGTATTTAGCCACTTTAATCCTCGTTTTGTATTATTTGAAATCTTTATATATTAATTATATCAGCTATTATATTCGCAGATTTATTAACATATTATTAAAAAAAAGAATAAATACAGTAGTTTATTAAAGTCGGCTAATTAAGTTTAATTTAATAATTGTTATATATAATTGATATTATTTTAAAATATTACAAAACGAGAAGTGTGTGTATGAAAGTAAAGCGTTTGCATCCGCGATTACCCGGTTACACGAAGATATTTACGCATTTAAATCCTGCGCCGTCTAATATTGCTCCAGAAAAAAAGCCATATATTGTTTTCATTGCACCTGAAAATTATTATCCACAGCGAAATAGCGATGAAGGATTATTGATAAAATATGGATTAGTAGAAACTATAAACAAGCAGCGAATTATAACGATTACATCAGCAAGAAAAGTAAAAGAAGTGATTCGTTTATTCATGAATTTGCCGGAATACAACCTAAAAGAAAATGAAGAATTATTGCAGGCATTACAAGATTATGCGAAACATTGTGAAGCCATCCAAAGCAAGAAACAAACTGCTCCGCCTCCGCCAAAAAGCAAAAACAATTATGAGAGTTATACGCGTATTTCTGAAATGGTAAGTACAAATTATGCTACGGAAGAATTGAAAAAATCCAAAGCTGAATATGACAAGTTTGTATACTTCAAAAGAAATCCTACCTCCCGATCCATTTCAGAAATTGAGGCCTACAATGCATTATGTTACCGAATGTATATTCGTCATTCGAAAGTAAAAAGCGGCGTAGATCAAAATGGAAAACGCACCGGTTTATTTTCGACGAAGCTCGAAGGTTTCATCTCGGTTTATGATTATGTGACCACACAAAATAATAATATTCCGCTTAAGAAAAAGTTGTTGCTTGATGCGGAATTCGCCAAAATTCTGGCAGCCAGTTATGCCGAAAAAGAATATGATTTGCATCCTAAAAATTATGGATTGATGCCTGTTGTGGTTAATGGTGTGCGTAAATTATGTTTCGTAAAGATTGATGATGATCAGACAGCATGGCCATTGACTTCAAAATATAATAGCAAGGATCCCAGAAAGCTTATATTTGATCATCTTAAGACTCCCGAGGCATCTTTTCCTGTGTCAGCAATTGATCTGGATTATTTTCCCATGCTGAATGATGCAATGCCAAATCACTGGTGTACGTATGCCAATCAAGAAAAAATTTTTGACCAGAGAGATTTATTTTCACTGTATTACGATGATGAATTCATCAAGCAAAAATATTTCACCTGGCTCAAGCGTATTCTGATCCCCAATGATGCTTATGTGTCTGCCGCACAAGCTACATTACGTTCGACGAACAAACAGCAAAAATTCAGTCAGGAAAAATGTAATCGTACGGAAGAATTAAAATCAGAATTACTGGGTTTGCAATCATTCCAGGATTATGTGGTTAATAATCCACATGTCATTGATGAGATTTGCGCTGAATTCACGGAGTTTAATCGTGAAGAGCAAAAATATATGCAAATCAATATTGAAGAAGTACGCAATAATTTCACGCGTATCAAAAATGAAGTGAAACAAAGAAAAAATGATGATCTCCGTAGTACTGAGCGTATCCTGACTGGAGTGTTATTGGGTTTGGGTATTTTTATTGCGACAGCAATAGTCGTCGGTGCACTGGTTGCAACCAGTGTCATTCCAATCGTGCCCATCATGACTATCATTGGCGGTGTGGGATTAGCTGTTAAAATTATCGGATTGTCTGCGATTTTTGCATCATGTGCAGCAGCACTTGCTACGGCTGGTGCAATCGTTGGCAAGATCGTTGATAAAGTGTATCGCAGGAAAATCGATGATGTGCGATATGATCCTGTTCCTGTGCAGCGACAAATAGAGCAGCAAGAACAATTACCTGAATATGTTAAGAGACTTTCTTTGCAACAAGATTCTATACAACAGGAGGAGCGACCATCGGTCTCTGATTCAGTGTCTAATCGTATAACTTATTATTAATCCATTCAGTATCTAATTGCTAAAAACATTTTTGAGAATTATTATCACTGTCTACGTTCATCGACAGGATAGTTATCATGAAAGGATTGCTCACCGTATTCGCTTTAACTTTATTATCATCTGCCAATGCCCAGCATAAAAAAGATATATATCATACGCAAGTCGGATGTATGTCATGCCATCAGGCTGAAAACATGCAAGACCATCATGCTTCCAGGCAGTCAAAAAAAGCAAAACTGGCAGTAAAAAAGAAAAACATTAATGTGTTATAGGAATATCATGCTGGTTGGCATGTTATTGCTAACCAGCATGCAGGTTTTTTCTCGCAACATTATCGATGAAAATAAACTGCGAAATCATGTCAATTTTCTTGCATCTGATGCGCTGGAAGGCAGGTTAACAGGCACCAGAGGTGAGCAACTTGCCACACAATATGTCGCTAATATTTTTAAGCAACTTGGATTAAAGCCAGCAGGTGATAATGGCACTTATTTTCAGTCATTCATTTTTTCAGGTTCAACGCGTCATGGTCGCAATGTATTAGCAAGACTTGATCCTGATGTGCCATCCACAGGCATGATTATTCTCAGCGCGCACATTGATCATCTTGGATTGGGCGATAAATCAAATTCACTGGGCTCAATCGGCAGGATTTATGCTGGTGCAGATGATAATGCATCCGGTGTCGCTGCGATGCTGGAAGTAGCAAGAGCATTTAGTACATTGAAGTCGCAAGGAAAATTTGCTGGTAATAAAAGTATTTTATTTGCAGCCTGGTCCGGTGAAGAATTCGGTATATTAGGATCGACGCATTTTGTTCGTTCATATTCTGGTGAAAAAAAATTACCGATTCGTGTTGTGATTAATCTGGATATGGTTGGTCATTTGCGCGAAAAACTTGTGATACAGGGAACAGGTTCCAGTGCAGATTGGCCATTATTTTTAGCAAATGTAGCGCATGGTTCACTGCAAATTATTGCGAGCAAGGATGCGTATTTACCAACAGATTCAACCGCATTTTATTTACAACATATTCCAGTATTAAATTTTTTTACGGGTGCGCATGCCAATTATCATACGCCAGAGGATAGGCCCGAAACTTTGAATTATCATGGCATCGCTGTGATTGCAGATTATCTATTTACATTCATGCAGGAACTGCAACAGCGAATCGCACCAATTGCATGGCAAAAAATTCCACGGGAGAAACAATATATACGACAACATTTGCGAATTTATCTGGGAACCATTCCTGATTACAGCTATGTGAATAAAGAAGGTGTGCGCTTATCTGGTGTTGTAAATGATTCACCAGCAGAGCTCGCGCATTTACAGCGTGATGATATCGTTGTTGAATTAGCTGGAAAACCCACACCTGATATTTATACTTATACGGCAGCTTTAAATAGTTTAACACCTAATAAACATGTGCCATTGACTATCATGCGTAATCATAAAAAACTGGTTCTGCATGTATTACCTGATTATCGCGCGGATTGATTGTTTTTCACGAAATATTCGGATATCTTACTTCGATCTATTTTGTAAAGGGACTTCAAATGAAATCATTCAAATTACTCACATCATTTTTTTTCGGTATTTCTCTTACTTCTTCACCATTGCTTGCACATTCCTACAAAGGTGAAGTCATCCCACAAATTTGTGCGCCGCATAACTGGACGGGATTTTATGCCGGCGTCAATGCAGGTTTTGTGCAACAAACCATGGATATAACCAATATTGATGCGACAACATTTAATGCAACACTGGTGCAGCAAACCAATCCACGATTGACAGGCGGTTTGCAAATTGGTTATCGCAAACAGATTGATATGACAAGAACATCAGCTGTTTATGGTGCAGAATTAAGTGCGAATTTTTCTGATGCAAGTTTCTCGAAAACATACGGTGGACCATTTGCCTTATATCAACTTGATTCCGATCATAATCTGAAGGATGTTGTTTTATTGCAATTAATGGATGGTTTGGCAATCGATAAAACTTTGTTATTCCTTTCTGCAGGCGCAGCGTGGACTCGAACCACAGGTACGACGACCAACATATCAAACGTACCATTTTTTACTTCGTTCAGTGTTAATAAAAATCAGTTATCACCTGCTATCGGTGCAGGAATTGAATATGCTTTCACTGACAAAATTTCTGCTCGTTTCAAGCTCGATTACATCCCGATCCATTCTTATTCCACATCAGATGATATTGGGGATTCCTTCGAAGTTTCCAGCAATATTGTGCAAGCAACCATTGGTGTGAATTACGTATTTGCCTGTTAATTTTTTAAGGGATAATTATGAAAAGGACATTCAAAATATCATTGCTTGCTTCCATGATGTGTATTGCAACAGTTGTACATGCTGATAATCAAACGAATACACTTAGTCCAATTTATCCAGAATCATTATTACCATTTACCATTATCATTGAACAAATGAATTTTCAATTACCTGTTGGATTGCATTCCGGCATGATTGGAATCTACAAAGGATTATGGATATTTATTGCTGGGCGTACAAATGGCTTGCATGGTTTTGGTGCGGATCCTTTTCCCGTTGCTGCACAAAACACGATGATATATGTGGTCAATCCTGCTAGCGGTACAATTTTTTCACGATCACTTCATACTTCTGATTTAACACAGCAGCAGATTGATTCCTTGTCTGTCACCAGTCCACAAGGTTATCAGGATAACAATACGCTTTATATGACAGGTGGTTATGGCATAGATACTCTAACAGGCGCTTTCACAACCAAACCAATTTTAACTGCATTCAATTTACCTGGTATTGTCAAATGGACGATGGGTGATAATTCAAAACAGTTGAGTGCTTACATTCAGCAAATTATTCATCCCATGTTTCAGATTACGGGTGGAGAAATGTTGAAATTAGGGAATGTTTCTCAATTAGTATTCGGACAAAATCAGGATGGTGTTTATAATCCTGCTGATAGTGGAATTTATAGCGAACAGATCAGGCGTTTTCAGATTAGCAATGTGAATGGTCAATTGTTTGCGAATTTTTATCCTTCATTACCAACATTACCAGATCCAAATTATCGAAGGCGTGATTTGAATGTGATGCCCGCAATATTTAGTGTAAATAATCGTTTGCAATACGGCATGATTGCTTACGCTGGTGTCTTTACTGAAACAACGGGTGTGTGGACGGTGCCAGTGGTGATGGATCAGAATGGCACGCCTTCCATGGCAAATCCATTATTGTCGACGACATTTAAGCAAGGCATGAATCAATATGTCAGTGCAACAGCGGGTTTATATTCCCAGCGCACGAAGAGTATGTATAACATCTTTTTTGGCGGTATTTCCTATGGCTTTTATTCTGGCGGAACATTCCAGACGGACAGTGAAATTCCATTTATCAATCAGGTGACAACAGTGAAAATGGATCAGAATGGCAATTTCACGCAGTATCTGATGAATAGCCAATATCCTGTGATTCTCTCAACCAGCGTCAATCCTGGTAATCAATTATTATTTGGCGCAGGTGCTTATTATATTCATGCAAACATTCAGCGTTATGCAAACGGTGTCATTAATATCGATAACATCCGCAAACCAACTGTCATTGGTTATATCGCAGGTGGCATCATGAGCACTTTACCAAATACCAATACGGATGCGGATTCCAATGGTTCTCCGTATGTGTTTAAAGTGACATTAGTGCCGAGGGGTTAATCAACAACCTCAAAATTATCTGGTTGTATTCAGATTTGCTTTAATATAAGATTCGCAGCCATCGCAGATCCAGCTTATATTCAGGAAAATCATGAGAACCACGAAGTCACCTTTATTAGACGAGTTATATGGAGTGGAGCTATCCAATCAGGTATTTCACAATCTTGAATCACTTGATTCAGATTTAAATAAGGAAGTTCAGGAAATAGCTTATGAACATTATTGGGCGCGAGAAGGCCTGTCCATCAGGGAAAAAAGCTTAATTACTGTTTCATCACTAATTTCACTCGGCCGGGAAAAACAAATTAAGCCGCACTTAATCGGCTTTCTGAATACAGGTGGAACAGTAGATGATATTTTAAATATAATCATTTTTTTTAATACACGGCTTGATAAAAAATTAATTAGGATTGTGACAAATATTGTTGAAGATATCCTGAAAGAACGCAGTATGGATGTATTATTAACAGCAGATCTCATTGATAATTCCAAATTTATACAAAATAAAGATATATGTTTGGCAGATATAGCATCATGTGCTGCGCTAGGTGTACATGAAAAAACTAAAACAAGCATTGTAGATTATCTTGATAAATACAACGATAACGTAGAAGTAAAAAATCTATTAATTCATTTGATACCTTATTGCGGATTTCCTGTTGCAATAAATGGATTTACTGCATTAAAGGACGCACTCGCGACAAATGGATGTAAATGAAAATTTTAAAATTTGCATCAAAAATTAAACCGAAATTACTATTTATAATATCTCTTGTATTTATAATTATCCTTTTTATTACTACTAGCTGGATCTCATCAAGCCAGCTTGTAAAGAATATCCTTAAGAATGAGATTAGCAATCAACAACAAGTATCGGAAATAATCGCTCAGTCATTAGAGCGTTATTTTAATACCCTTAAAGTTATAATTAAAATCGCGGCATCTGATCCAATATTTAAAATGGATATTACCTCGAATGAACAGAAAATTTTTGACACTAAAGTATTACCAGATGAGGCAAAAAATATACTAGAGAAACAAGAAATATTTACAGTTTTATCTAGTCCTGTGCATGCCATTATTTTTCCATCACCTTATGCCAGCAAAATTGTAAATGATGGACTAAAAAAATGGCAAATTTACAAAGGATTACCACTATATGATACTGACGGTAGCGTTTTAGTTGCTGAAAAACGCTTGTTAGCAAGTAATATCAGAAGAAACTACAATGACATTCGATATTTGTTTTATGCAAAAGCAAATGGAAATATAGTTTTTATTGAACCCTTTGATATTCAAAAAAACATTAAGGTTTATAATTATTCTTTTCGTGATGCACTGAGATTGGTAAACGAAAAAAAAGAAACTTCAATTTCAGAAGCATATATAACCAATGAATTCCATGGCATGCAAAGTATTACTGTCGCCACACCTATTTTTGACAACGATAATGTAGTCAAATATATTTTTGGTGCTTCAATCAGTGCAAAAACTCTTAAGGATAGTGTTTTTTTGCCATTAAAAGAAAAAATGGATCTGCATAACGGCACATCGATATATTTGGTAGACAGACATGCTCATGTTATAGCCAGCAGCAATGGTGAAAATATTTATTTTCCAGCAAGTGGTGAAGATAATGATGACCATGATTTGGGTAACTTAAGAAGTAGAGGTATATTTCGAAAACTTGATTGGCATCCTGGTTATTTTGAAAAAGGAACTTCCTGGAATAGAAAAACCTGGAGCTGGAATCTGGATACAATAAAGTCTATTTATCATTTGCGATATATCAATAAAAGTGGCGTAGAGGTTTTGGCAACTTTTATGCCAATTTCACTCGATAATCGTTCTGTGAGCTGGGGATTATTAATAGAGACACCGCTTAATCATTTACTTGCACCCGCAGTTTATTTAAAAATGATGCTATTTTTCTTATGTGTATTATTAGGAGCAGTTGTAACAGCTATCTTGATAATATCCTTGCGCTATTTTTCAAGACTCGAAATTGAAATAAAGAAAAAAGAAGCTGAAATAAACAAAATGGCAGCACAAGTAGCGCATGATATTAAATCTCCCATTGTAGCTCTTAATATGCTGCTTAAAAACTTACTGACCACTGATGAGAAAATTAGAGTGATGGTGCATAAATCTGTTAATCGTATAAATGATATAGCTCATAATCTATTATTCTATTCGAAAAATAATATATCCAATTCTAATAACAGCGGTAATCATGCCACATCTGAATCATTATATCTGGCGCTTGAATGTATTATTGCTGAGAAGCGTTTTGAACATCCACGCTATGATAATAATATTCATTTGAAAGTTTCTGAAAATGCCTGTCATATTTTTTCAAATGTTAATCTTGTTAATTTTAAACGAGCAATATCAAATTTATTGAATAATAGCATTGAAGCTATTGATGTAAATGGCAGCGTCAATATTGATCTTTATTGCGATGATGATAGTAGAGCATACATAGTTATCGAGGACAATGGATGTGGTATGCCGAAGAAAATCTTACATAAAATTACTGAGCATGGTTTTAGTTTTAATAAAAAAAATGGGAATGGTTACGGCTTGCATTTTGCTAAAACATGTATCCAGGATGTTAATGGAGAATTTAAAATTGATTCGATTGAGGGAAAAGGAACCAAAATATTGATTGCACTGCCATTAACCCAGGCTCCTGACTGGTTCTGTGGAAATATTACTGTGAATGATAATGAAAGTGTTGTTGTGGTTGATGATGATTTATCAATACATGATGTTTGGAATGAGCGATTCAAAAATACTTCAATTAATATCTCGCATTTCTTTAATTCAGGAGATTTTTGCAATTATTTGGTAAATAATCCGAATAAAAATCTTTTTCTGATTGATTATGAACTTTTAACAGGATGTAAAAATGGATTGGATATTATCGAGGAATTAAGCATATCCGATAAGTCTATTCTGGTTACAAGCTATTATGATTCTCCTGTTATAAGAAATCGTTGTCATGAATTAAAGGTTAGAATTATTCCTAAAGCATTTGTAACACATATAAAAATCAGTACATATAATAATGATGTACCCATTATATTAATCGATGATGATGAGTTAATGCGGAATGTATGGATTTTGGCTGCCAAAAAAGCAGGGAAAACAATTGCAACATATAATTCACCTGCTGAATTTGATAAATACAGAGACTCTGTTTCTAAAAAATCCATATTTTATATTGATTCTGAGATTGGAGACAGCATTCGCGGTGAAGTATATGCTAAAGAGCTATATGAGCTCGGATTTAAGGAATTGCATCTTGCTACTGGCCATCGAAAAGAAAAATTTGCAGGCATGTGGTGGCTAAAGTCAATTGTCAGTAAAGAACCAATATTTTTTTAGCACCTATTCTTCATCACAACACAAATACTCTCACCAGCTTAATCTGATCAAATGAGTATTTGCCGTCGAATTTTTGATATACCGGAGTAAGCCAGCCATTTTCTGAATATTTTAATGCGGTGAAAATTTCTTCAAAATCAGTGGCTGCAAATTCATTTTTTAGAAACTCAAGATCATTATTATCAATCAATTTTAATCCCTTGAGTTTTTCCAGATGATGCAAAATCGTGCCAACAGAAATGGCACGTTCATTGGCAATGGTATCTAGCGACTGACGTTGCTTTAATCGTTCGAGTGTAACGAGATGCGTCGCAACAGCTTTTTCTTTTTTCTTGCGGGTTTTTTTCGCTGGTTTTTCCTTGCTACCGTTGAAACGATCCACTAATGTCTGCTGTTGTAATTCAGTCTGATTCTGGGTAGATAATTCCTGCATATCACGCACAACATCCAGCGAACATTGCTTGAAAATTTTATCATGCTCGAGAATTTTCGGATGAACCTTTAACGCCATTTCATTGAGGTTCATTAATTTTAAACCGCTTAAACTACGCACGCGTGACAAGGCAACATATCCCATGCCAGGTTCAAACGCATCACCCAAATCAATTTCTGCAGCATCAAGAGTCATGCCCTGACTTTTATGAATGGTGATTGCCCAGGCAAGTCGTAATGGAACCTGGGTGATAATACCGCGCACGACACCATTATCTTCGTACTTCCATTCATCAGGATAGGCGACAAATGTCTGATTATCATAGGTGCGAATAAGCGGCCAGCTATCAGGAGTTTTCTCGAAACCGATGACAACAGCACGCGTGCCATTCACATATTTGCCTTGCGTATCATTCTTGATAAACATGACTTCAGCACCAACTTTTAATTTCAATTCATCCATGGCAAGACAGGATTTTTTTAATCCCTCCACAATTGCACTATAGCCAACAGTATTCATGCGAAAAGTTTTTTCTGCACCATCAATGCTTGCCAGTTCACGTTCATTGATCTGATCGACGTTAATATTGCGTGAATAAAGTTTGGTTGCTTTTACATTGCCAACAGGTTCTTTCTTGTAACGCGTGCGCAATGGAACTTTGGTATGTTCACCGGCTGTGCCACTGCGAATGTCATTTAAAACAGCGAGCAGGGGATCATCGCCTTGACGATGTTGTTCATGCAAATAACAGACATGGAAATTACCCTTTTTCCAGGAAGCTGCTTCAAATGCGAATTGTTTTACTTCCATTGTTGATGAAATGGGTGGGAGTTGAAAAAAATCTCCGCAAAGCACTACTTGTATGCCACCAAATGGCTTGTCGTTGCCTGACATTAATTTTGCTATCTGGTCAACCATATCCAGTTGATGTTTGTGTAACATGGAAATTTCATCAATGATCAGCACACGTGTTTTTTTATAATTACGTTTGATGCGATCTGTAGTGAGTATTTTTTCGATGTCCTTGTCAGTCAGGCTATCCTTGACGCCAATGCCAGACCAGGCATGAATAGTCGAACCTTGCAAATGCGTTGCTGCAATGCCAGTTGAGGCAGTGACTGCCACTTTCACGTTATTTTCGCGTAAATAATGAATATATTTATTCAGCAAATATGTTTTGCCAGAACCAGCTTCACCTGTCAGGAAAATATTTTTTCCCATTTTTAATAAATCAAATGCTTCTGTTTGTAACATGGGTATTCGTCTTGTTAATTAATGGATTGTTTGAAAAAAAAATTTGGTCGTCATTGCGAGGCGTTTTTCAGCCGAAGCAATCCAGCAGTGTTTCTGTATATTCGCAATGGCTCGTCGGCCTCCGGCCTCCTGCGCTTTATTTGCAAATATACAGAAACACTGCTGGATTGCTTCGGCTGAAAAACGCCTCGCAATGACGACCAAAATTTTTTTGAAACACAATTAAGCGGAGAGGCACATTCTCTATCATCAAGCTTTCTTAATCAAGCCAATTTTTTTTGCAATTACCCAATCTACCAGACGTTTTGGTATTAGATTAAGCAGCGTCCAGTTAAATAATTTATTGGGAACAGGTGCATAACGCACAGCTGGATGTGGATCCTGCAGAATTTTCAGTAATAACTCAGCAATTTTTTCAACCGGCAAACCATTTTTTTCTGCTTGTACTGCATATTGCCTGCTAGCTTTTTCTGCTGCCGAATAAATGGATGGTTTATTAGCGAGTGTTTGTTCACCTACTTTATTCCAGATCGGTGTTTTGACAATACCAGGGCCGACAATAATCACATCAATTCCATAAATCATTAATTCACGACGCAATGTTTCTGACAATCCTTCAACACCATGTTTCGAAGTGCAATAGGCACCCATAAAAGGAAAACCATGTTTGCCAGAAACAGAACTGATATTGATAATTTTTCCTGGCTTACCTTTTAATGTTTGATCTGCACCGAGTAAGGGAACAAAAGCTTGCGTCACAATTAATTGTCCAATGAGATTGGTATTAAGTTGTTTTTCAAATTTTTCGATAGGCATGTTGAGCAGATCACCGATGACTGCCATGCCAGCATTATTGATTAATCCATTCAGCGTCTGACCTTGCAATTTGTCGCGCACAATCAGTGCAGCTTCACGCACACTTTGTTGATCAGTGACATCAAACATCAGGGGATGAAAAAGGGAGCCACATTCGCGGACAAGACGTTCTGCATCAGCAGGTTTTCTGACGCTGCCAAATACACGTATCCCTTTGGCATTAAACAATTTTGTTGTGGCATAACCAATTCCAGAGGATACGCCAGTAATGACTACAGCAAGCGAGTTGGACATTTTATTTCCCTATCAAAATTACAATACTGTCATCTTACTGTCATTTTGCAGCAAGCCAGCATCACTATACTCGTTCAAATATAACAGTAAAAGGAGGAAGCCCATGTCTGCATTTAAATTCTTCGCCAGCGTTGAACGTACTTTCAGCGATCAAAAAAGTTTGCTGGAAAATTTTACGCATATGTGTGCATTTAAAATAAATAATTTTATGGATCGCATGAAAAAGGATTCTCCTAAAACTATTGAATTAAAAAAGACAATTGCAGATTGTAATTTTAACGCGAAGGATACAAAGGATATTCATATCGCCAAGTTGCAAGTGTTGAAATGGGCAGTGGATGATTGGTTAAATGAGCGGAAAAATGTGAGTTCACGCTGGCCAAAAGTGGAAGCCTATCGCAAAAGTATTAATCAATATCAAAAAGATTTGCTTAAGGTGAAACATCAGGAAGATTTAAATACCAATGGCATGTTTATCAATCCTCTCAATAATCCATTGATCGATCTCAAGGATTTATTACCGAATTCACTCTGGCATACTTTTGACAGACTGAATCCGGCAAAACACGAAAGAGTGCTTGTTACTACATCGATTTAGGGATAAGGCACCCACGCATATTGAGCGACTTCATCTGATCCACGATAAATCGGACGTGCCGGAGCAGAATAATAATTCATATATACAACAGGTGGAGTTTCGTAATAATAACCGCTATAACCGCAAGCACTTCGGCAACATCTTGGTCGACAGGAATAACATCTTGGTCGGCAACAGGAATGACAACGTCTGTAACAACTGCTGCGACAGCAAGGCGTACCACAACCAGAATAGCTACTGGTGTAATAAACCGTGCCGGGATATACCACATAATATTCCGCACGAGCTGCAAAAGATGAAAGGATTAAAGCGGAAAACGCAAGAAATTGCAGTGAAATTAGCCTTTTCATAAGCAACACTCCTCGTTTTGGTTCTGGTTATATTAGTGACATTTTCTTTGGTTGCTGCCACTGTCATCCTGAGCGCGGCTCTTGCTTTTGCGCGAAGGATCTCATGAATAGACACCTCAATTCTTCATGAGATCCTTCGCGCAAAAGCAAGAGCCGCGCTCAGGATGACAGCACAACCAAAAAAGGATGCCGCCTAGAAAACATTATAACATTTGAGAAAATGCTAAATATTATGCGTGCAATAACATGATAAATAATGGGATGTTTAGACTTTATGCTTGAGCAGACGCTGTTTTTCGCGTGACCAGTCGCGTTCTTTTTCTGTTCTGCGTTTATCGTGGAGTTTTTTACCTTTGGCAAGACCAATTTCAATTTTGACGCGATTGTTTTTCCAGTATAACGAGAGCGGCACGACAGTATACCCGCGACGTTCAATACTACCGATGAGCTTATTTAATTCACTCTGGTGTAATAATAATTTCCTGCTGCGTTGTGGATCAGGATGGATGTGAGTGGAAACAGTTTGCAGTGGTGTAATTAATGAGCCAAATAAATATGCAGCGCCATGTTTCAGGATGATATAAGCCTGATCAAGCTGCACGCGACCTGCGCGCAGGCTTTTCACTTCCCAGCCTTCCAGCACGAGACCGGCTTCAAAGCGATCCTCAATGAAATATTCGTGATGCGCTTTGCGGTTCACGGCAATGGAGGTATTAGTTTTATCTGACTGTTTCATGGCGCGAAGTATAATCCCTAAAGACGGGGATTGGAATGATTAATGAATATCGTTATCCTATGCGCCTTTCCTGAGATGTGATTATGCAGACACTAAAACGAAACGCATTGGTACCTTATTCCGCGCGCCAGATGTTTGAGCTGGTGAATGCGATTGAAGATTATCCACGGTTTTTACCCTGGTGTAGTCGTAGTGAAATTATTAGTCGTACGGACACTGAAGTGATTGCATCACTGGATATCAACTGGAAAGGCATGCATAAAAGTTTTACGACATGTAATCGTCTGACACCTTATGAACAGATTGAGATTTCCCTCGTCAATGGTCCCTTGCACAAACTGGATGGTTTGTGGCATTTCCAGTCACTGGATGAATTTGCCTGCAAAATCATGCTGGATCTCGAATTTGAATTTACGGGACATTTTATTGATAAATTATTTCAGCCTGTTTTTCAGCATATTGCGAATACTTTGGTGGATGCGTTTTGCAAACGGGCAGTGGAATTGTATGGTCAGCGATGAATAAATTAATTACGGTTGAAGTGGCTTACGCCTTACCAGAAAGACAATGTATTTTAACGATACAAATGAAATCAGACAGCACGATTCAAATGGCGATTGAACAATCCGGCATACTCGCAGAATTTCCTGATATTAATTTAAGTGCGCAATCTGTTGGTGTATTTGGCAAGAAAAAACGCTTAACCGATATTATTTTCGATGGTGATCGTATTGAAATTTATCGCGCGCTTACCATTGATCCAAAGGAAGCGCGGCGACAAAAAGCGATCAGGACTAAAAAGAAGTAACGGATGTTAATCGGCCACCATTAAACAGGCACGTGACTTTTTTCTCAATTCGCGGATTCGTGCGTTCCTGCATTGTATAAACATATTCCATACGATTTGGAGAGAAAATATTCGAGAGTACGGGTGTACCCATGATATTCACGACTTCCTGTGGCGACATGCCATTATGCAGGCGCGCAACATTTTCGGAAGTAATGATATTGCCTTGTTCAATGATAGGTTTTCTTACCTGAAAGAAACTGCAATTGCTTAATATCAGCATCATGATCAGGCAGGTAATATGTTTGTACATGGTTGACTCCAGCGTCATAAAAATTTGCGTAAGTATAGTCGCGAACCCGATGTAAAAACCAGTGCGAGTGAAAAATATACTGGTATAGTAGGCGATCCAGAAACAGGTGAAGGAGAATAGCTTGAGTAATGATGCAGATCTGAAAAAAGCCGGCTTGAAAATCACTTTGCCACGTTTGAAAATTCTTCAAATTCTTGAAAATTCCAGAGAGCATCATTTGAGCGCAGAAGATATTTATCGCATGTTACTGGATTCGGGTGAAGATATTGGTCTTGCAACTGTTTATCGTGTGCTGACGCAATTTGAGGAAGCTGGCTTGATTATCCGTCATCATTTTGAAGGTGATCAGTCGGTATTTGAGATGGATCACGGCGAGCATCACGATCATTTGTTATGCGTAAAATGTCGGCGTGTGGAAGAGTTTGTTGATGAAATTATTGAAAAGCGTCAACGTGAAATCGCCAGACAAGCTGGGTATTCGATTACCGATCATAGTTTGAATATTTATGGTATTTGTGCGAAGTGCCAGGAGAAATAATTGTGCTGGCATTCTGAGCACGGTTCTTGCTTTTGTGGTGCGGAGAGCTGTCATCCTGAGCGCGGCTCTTGCTTTTGCGCGAAGGATCCCTCAATGAGCTTACGGATTCTTCATGAGATCCTTCGCGCAAAAGCAAGAGCCGCGCTCAGGATGACAGCTCTCCGCAATACGTTCAGCATGACAGAAGACAATAATTTTACACTCCCTCCAGCACTTCCCGTGCATGTTCCAGTGTTTTCGCGGTAATGATTTCGCCACCGAGCATGCGTGCAATTTCCTGTGCACGTTCATCTGCTTGTAAAATTCGCAAACGTGTATGAGTGGTTTTTTCTTCAAAATATTTTTCCACCAGCAATTGATGATGTCCGCATGCAGCCACTTGTGGCTGATGTGTAACACAAAATACCTGATACGAATCTCCCAGTTTCCGCAGCAATTTACCAATTTTTTCAGCAGTAGCTCCGCTTAATCCTGTATCGACTTCATCGAATATCAAAGCAGGAATAGTGGTGCGATTGGCAAGTGCAAGGTGAGCAGCAAGACTCAGGCGTGATAATTCGCCGCCAGAAATAACTTTCGCCAATGGCTGCATAGTTTGATCCGGATTTGTCTTGATCAGGAAAATAATTTTTTCATTACCATGCGTGGAAAAATGCGTATGATCTTTTTCCAGCTGAATATTGAATTGTCCATGAGGTAACGACAGTGAGCGAATGGTTGCAGTAATTTCCTTTTCCAGTTTGATTGCTGCTTGTTTGCGTCCTTCACTTAATTTATCTGCAATTTCCCTGTAAGCCAGCTGTGTTTTGTTACGTTCCGCTTCCAGTAACAATATATTTTCATCACTCGAAGATAGCAGATTAAATTCTGCAACTAATTTTTCCTGAAATAAAATCAATTCCTGTGGTGCTATTTTATGTTTGCGCGACAAATTAAAAATCAGACTGACGCGCTCTTCTATTTGTTGCAACTTGTGCGGATCCAGCTCTGTATTTTCCAGATAATGACGTAATTCACCTTCGATATCCGTTAATGGAATGAATGCTGCATGCAAATTCTCTATCCATGCTGTTGCTCTCGTCTCAACTGATTGAATGGATTCCAGTGTTTTTCGCATTTCATTCATGCGCGATAAAATCGTTTGTCCTTCATTATCTGCCAGTTGATTTAATGCCTGCTGAATATGCTGCATTAATTCTTCTGCATGCGTGAGGCGATGATGTTCAGCTGAAAGTGTTTCCCATTCATTATGCTGCAAATTGACTTGTTGCAATTCATCCAGCTGGAAACGTAAATATTCAGAACGACTGGAACGTTCAGCAGATTTTTCACGCAAGTTTGTGATTTGTTCTTCGATTATCATTAAATGCTCAGCCAGTTGTCTGACTTGCGCAGCAAGCGGCAGATGATCAGCATAACGATCCAGCATTTCCCGTTGTGTTTCTGATTTTAGTAAAACCTGTTGCTCATATTGTCCATGCAAATGAAATAGTAACTCACCTAATTCCTTTACTAATTGCAACGTTGAAGGTGAACCATTGACATAACTGCGTGAACGTCCATCAGATGTAATGATGCGTCTGATAATGCATTCAGATGAATCCTGATAAAGGTCAAGTTGCTTTAGGCAATCAATCACTTTGGGGAAATGTGTTATATCAAAAACCAGGCTGATTTCAGCTTTATCCTTGCCAGGACGAATAATGCTGGATGAAGCGCGTCCACCTAGCGCGAGCTCAATGGCTTCGATAAAAATTGATTTGCCTGCTCCGGTTTCACCCGTGATCATGGTCGTACCATGCAACAGGTTCAAATGTAATTCTTCAATTGTTGCTACATCACGAATGTGTATCTGAATCAGCATAGTGTAATTTTCTTCCCCAGTGTAATTTGCTGCGCAAGGATGCGTAATAATCATAATCGAGAGGATGAATCAAATGTAAGTGCTGCGATTTTTTCTGTATGGTAATGCGACTACCAGGTGGTGCATTAATGAATGTCTGACTATCACAAGTGAGACGAGGTGTAGCTGTATTATTCGGTGTGATCACAATTCTGATTTCACTATTACCTTCGATGACAATCGGTCGCAAGGTTAAGGTATGCGGGAACATGGGAACCATGACGATGGCATCAAGACCAGGATGCAAAATTGGGCCGCCGCCTGAAAGTGCATAAGCAGTTGAACCTGTTGGCGTTGCAATAATCACACCATCTGAATCCTGACTACAAACAAACTGGTCATTAATATAAATTTCAAACTCATTCATATGCGGAACAGAATCAGGAATAAGTGCGACTTCATTTAATGCATCCCCTTGTCCCAGGATTTTGCCATTATGTTCAACCGTTGCACTCAATAAAAAACGTTTTTCCAGCCGGTATTTTCCATCCAGAATGGCTTTAATCTTAGCTAGTTCCGTGGGCAGGATGTCCGTTAAAAAGCCCAGTTTGCCGCGATTTACGCCCAGTACCGGTACTGCATCGTGAATGATGGTGTGCACAGCATGTAGCAAGCTGCCATCGCCACCAATCACGATCAGCAAATCTGCACGCTTGCCTAACTCAGTACGTGGGACAGATTGCACGGATTTATCATGCAGGGCAGCGGCTGTATCAGGATCTACCAGAATAGCCACTTGCCATTCTTTCAGATAGTTAATCAGTGATATCAGGGTTTGATTGGTTTCGGCATGATTTAAACGACCCAAAATGCCAATGGTATGAAAAGGCGATGTCATAATTCTTTACCCGTCATGATTTATCCATAACCTACCTTGAATCCTCCCATTTCGTCCACATCTTGATGTGAATTGAAACTGACAGGAGCCGCGATATGCGTGACGATGATAGTAATGAAACAAATTCTGGAGAGCAGCCCGAGCTCTTGAGCCATCCTTCCCATGAAGAAATGACGCAGAAGCTGGATGAGGCAGAACAAAAAGCTACGCAATATCTGGATCGCATTATGCGCATGCAGGCAGAAAATGAAAATGCGCTGAGACGCACCGAGAGAGATATAGCGAATGCGCATAAATATGCGCTGGAAAAATTTATTTCAGAACTTTTGCCGATTATTGACAGCCTTGAATTATGCGTTTCATCCAAAGCTGATGAATCGGCAGCAGCAGTGGTGGAAGGTGTCAATCTGACGCTCAAGATGTTTTATAACGTGATGGAAAAATTTGGTATCAAACAAGTCAATCCAGTCAATGAAGCATTTGATCCTGAGCATCAGCAAGCCATTTCCATGCAATATGATCCATCCGTCAAAGCGGGTACGGTTTTATCTGTCCTGCAAAAAGGTTACACCCTGAATGAAAGATTACTGAGACCCGCGCTTGTGGTTGTCTCAAAGTCAGAGGAATAGTTTTGCAAACAAACGGTTAGGGAAATCTTGAAAAACCGGGATTTGCCCTCATGTGTTACCCAACAGTTAACAAGTGGAGAATAGTATGCCAGCCCCAACAAATAGAATTATTGGTATTGACCTCGGTACAACCAACTCCTGCGTCGCCGTGATGGAAGGTGACAAGGTAAAAGTAATTGAAAATGCAGAAGGTGCGCGCACTACACCTTCGATTGTTGCTTATCTTGATAATGAAATTCGTGTTGGCCAATCAGCCAAACACCAGGCAGTGACCAATGCCAAAAACACCATTTATGCTGTCAAGCGTCTGATTGGCCGTCGTTTCGATGATCCAATGGTAAGACGTATGCAGGAAACCGTTCCTTATAAAATTGTCAAAGCTGACAATGGCGATGCCTGGGTTGAAGTCTTGGGTAATAAGGACTTGGCTCCCCCACAGGTTTCTGCACAGATTCTTATGAAGATGAAGAAGACTGCTGAAGATTATCTTGGTCATGAAGTAACAGAAGCGGTGATTACGGTTCCTGCCTATTTCAATGACTCACAGCGTCAGGCAACCAAGGATGCAGGCAAGATTGCAGGCCTTGAAGTGAAACGTATTATCAACGAACCAACCGCTGCAGCACTGGCATTTGGTATGGATAAAAAACCTGGCAATCGCAAGATTGCGGTATACGATCTTGGCGGTGGTACGTTTGATATCTCCATTATTGAAATTGCTGAAGTCGATGGCGAACATCAGTTTGAAGTATTGTCGACAAATGGCGATACCTTCCTTGGGGGTGAAGATTTCGATCAACGCCTCATGAATTATCTGATTGATGAATTCAAGAATTCTTCCGGCATTGATTTGCGTAATGATCCTCTGGCCTTGCAGCGTCTCAAGGAATCTGCTGAAAAAGCCAAGATTGAACTCTCCACGACACAGCAAACAGAAGTTAATTTGCCTTATATCACGGCAGATGCGACTGGACCCAAGCACATGAATGTCAAAATTACCCGTGCAAAGCTGGAATCCCTTGTGGAAGATTTGATACAGCGCTCCATTGAGCCATGCAAGATTGCATTGAAGGATGCTAATCTCGCTACCGATAAAATCGATGATGTCATTCTCGTGGGTGGTCAGACCCGTATGCCATTAGTACAGGAAACGGTACGTAAATTCTTTGGCAAGGAACCCAGAAAAGACGTCAATCCTGATGAAGCCGTTGCAATTGGTGCAGCGATTCAGGGTGCTGTGCTTTCTGGCGCGATCAAGGATGTATTGTTACTGGATGTGACGCCATTATCTCTCGGTATTGAAACCATGGGCGGAGTCATGACCAAGCTCATCGAAAAAAATACCACTATCCCAACGCGTGCCACGCAAACATTTTCTACCGCAGCCGATAATCAGACTGCTGTGACTATCCATGTTCTGCAAGGTGAACGCGAAATGGCTTCGGCAAACAAATCGCTGGGACGTTTTGACTTAACCGATATTCCACCTGCACCACGTGGCATGCCGCAAATTGAAGTGACATTTGATATTGATGCCAACGGTATCCTGCATGTTTCTGCCAAAGACAAGGCAACTGGCAAGGCGCAATCCATCAAGATTCAGGCTTCTTCTGGTTTGAGTGAAGGTGAAGTGGACAAAATGGTGAAGGATGCGGAATTGCACTCTGCTGAAGATCGCAAGTTCCATGAGCTGGTGACTGCGCGTAATCAGGCAGATAACATGATTCATGCTGTGACCAAGTCACTGAAAGATGCGGGTGATAAAGTCAGTGCCGATGAACGTTCGGCAATTGAAAGCGCGGTTTCTGCACTGCAGGAAGCCATGAAGAGTGATAACAAGGATGATATCGAAGCCAAAACCAAGGCATTAACCGATGCTTCCAGCAAAATGGCGGAACGTTTGTATGCACAAAGTGGTGGTCAGGCAGAGCCTGGTGCTGCTCAGCAGGAAACAGGCGGTCAACAGCAAAGTCAGGAAAAGAAAGGTGATAATGTCGTCGATGCTGAATTTGAAGAAGTGAAGGACGACGATAACAAACAAAATTCCTGAGATTGATTTTTTTTATATATAATGAACCCCCTCTTTTTGTTATGCAGAAAGAGGGGATGTTTTTTAATTAGATGGGTAAAAGCAAGCCATGACCAAGCGTGATTATTATGAAATCCTGGGTGTAACGCGTAATGCGAGCGAAGAGGAAGTCAAAAGATCCTATCGTCGTCTGGCAATGAAACATCACCCCGATCGCAATGCCAATGACAAAGCTTCTGAAGAGCAATTCAAGGAAATAAAAGAAGCCTATGAAGTGCTTTCCGATAGTCGTAAACGATCTGCCTATGATCAATTTGGTCATGCAGGTGTGGATGGTGCTGCGGGCTTTGGTGGTGGCGCTGGCAATATGAATTTTAGTGATATTTTCGGCGATATTTTCGGCGATATTTTTGGAGGACGCGGGGGTGCGCAGGCACAGCGTGGTTCTGACTTATATTACACGCTGGAAATTTCGCTGGAAGATGCGGTATTTGGTAAAACAGCTGAAATTACCATACCGACGCTCGTCAGTTGTACGGATTGTCATGGAACAGGCGCGCGTGCTGGCACCTCACCTGTTACCTGTGCAGATTGCGGCGGTTATGGTCAGATACGTATGCAGCAGGGGTTTTTTACGGTGCAGCAAACTTGCCCGACCTGTTATGGTAAAGGGCGTGTGATTCAATCTCCGTGCAGTAGTTGTCATGGACGTGGACGCACCAAACAAAATAAAAAACTTTCTGTGAAAATTCCCCAGGGCGTTGATACCGGTGATCGCATTCGTTTGAGCGGCGAAGGTGAAGCGGGTGAAGCAGGTTCCATGTCAGGTGATTTATACATTCAGATTCAGGTTCAGGCGCATTCCTTATTCGAACGTGATGGCAAGAATCTCTATTGTGAAGTTCCCATCAGTTTTGTAACCGGTGCTTTGGGTGGCGAACTGGAAGTGCCAGCCTTGCATGGCCGAGTGAAACTCAAGATTCCAGCGGAAACACAAACTGGGAAAGTATTTCGGGTCAAGGGAATGGGTGTTCCTTCTGTGCGTGGAGGAGATCCTGGCGATCTCATGTGCAGGGTAATGATGGAAACACCTGTTAATTTGACAGCAAAACAAAAGGAATTATTGTCACAATTTGGAAAGACGATGTCTGAAAATAATAAGCATAATCCAAAGTCCAGTTCCTGGTTTAATAAGGTAAAAAAGTTTTTTGAAGACATGAAACTGTAAAGAATAGTGATTAGTGGAGTAATTGAATATGCAAAAATTTCCCATGACAGTAAAAGGCGCAGACATGTTGCGCGATGAATTGAACAAGTTAAAACAGGTTGAAAGACCGAGAATTATTAATGCGATTGCAGAAGCACGCGCGCATGGCGATCTAAAGGAAAATGCGGAATATCATGCTGCACGCGAACAGCAAAGTTTTGCAGAAGGCAGAATACTGGAAATCGAAGGCAAGCTTGCTAATGCACAAGTCATCGATGTTACCAAAATGGAAAACTCAGGTCGCATCATCTTTGGCGCTACCATCAAGTTAATTAATGGTGATGCCCAACCTATTCTTTACCAGATTGTTGGTGAAGATGAAGCAGACATTAACAATAATAAAATTTCTGTTACCTCACCTGTTGCGCGTGCATTAGTAGGTAAATACGAAGGTGATACCGTTGAAGTGAACACACCAGATGGCAAGATTATGTATGAAGTGGTTGAGGTGTTGTATATCTGATTATGCCTGGTAAAAGTAGCCGCAACTGGTTAAAAGAACATTTTACTGACAAATATGTCAAACAAGCTCAAAAGGAAGGGTATCGTTCGCGCGCGGTTTACAAATTACTTGAAATTCAGGAACGCTATCGTATATTCAAACCCGGCATGACGGTGATTGATCTTGGTGCAGCGCCTGGCGGGTGGAGTCAGTTAGTAGCAAGATTGATTAAGCCAAACGGTCAGATTATCGCAATGGATTTGCTGGCAATGGAGCCAATAGAGGGTGTGGAGTTTATTCAGGGTGATTTTTCTGATGAGACAGTCATGCAGACATTGTTCACACGCATGGCTGGCAAAAAAGCGGATTGGGTGATTTCTGATATGGCACCTAACATGAGTGGCAATGAATGTATCGATATTCCACGCTCCATGTATCTTTCTGAGCTGGCACTTGATTTTGCTGTACAGGCTTTACGCACTGGCGGTGGTTTTTTAATCAAGGTGTTTCAGGGTGAAGGTTTTGATGTATTTTTGAACGATATCAAGCAAAAGTTCAAATCGGTTGTCATTCGTAAACCGAAAGCTTCGCGTGATCGTTCACGTGAAGTCTATATTCTGGCGCGTGAACTGCGCTTATAGCTTGATTTGGTGAATATCATTCCTGGATTAGGTATGATGGAATTATGGTTGCTTAAAAAGAGGCCTGCAAATGAGTGACGCAATAAAGACTATCTTGTTATGGTTGGTAATCATCATCATTTTAATTGCGGTATTCAATAATTCGGGTCTCAAACGCGATTCCGATGAAAAAATGACTTACTCTTCGCTGATGAAGGAAGTCAAACAAGGCAATGTCCAGTCTGTCACCATTTCCGATCAGAATATTTCCGGCACACTGGTGCATAACAAAAAATTCGTTTCCTATTTGCCAATGACTCAGGATCCTGCATTGATGCAGGCCCTTATCGACAAGAATGTGATAGTGGAAGGCAAACCACCAGAACAACCTGGATTTTTGTCTCACATCGTCAGTCTGCTTCCTTGGATCATCATTTTTGCAATCTGGATTTATATCCTGCGTCAGCAGTCAGGTGTGGGTAAAGGCGGTGCTTTTTCCTTTGGACGTAGCCGTGCACGTTTATTAAATTCCGATCAGGTGAAAATTACTTTTGCTGATGTTGCTGGTTGTGAAGAAGCAAAAGAGGAAGTCAAGGAATTAGTGGATTTTCTCAAGGACCCAGGCAAGTTCCAGCGTCTGGGCGGCAAGATTCCCCGCGGTGTGTTATTGATTGGCCCGCCAGGCACAGGTAAAACCCTACTGGCAAGAGCCGTAGCCGGTGAAGCCAAGGTTCCTTTCTTTACTATTTCCGGATCAGATTTTGTGGAAATGTTTGTGGGTGTGGGTGCATCCCGTGTTCGCGATATGTTTGATCAGGCGAAGAAACAGGCGCCGTGTATTATCTTTATCGATGAAATTGATGCTGTGGGACGTCATCGTGGCGCAGGTCTCGGTGGTGGTCATGATGAACGCGAGCAAACACTCAATCAATTATTAGTGGAAATGGATGGTTTTCAGGGCAGTGAAGGTGTGATTGTTGTTGCTGCTACGAACAGACCTGACGTACTCGATCCTGCTTTATTGCGTCCAGGTCGTTTTGACCGACAAGTGGTAGTTGGTTTGCCTGATGTACGTGGTCGTGAACAAATTTTGCGTGTCCACAGCCGTAAAGTTCCAACTTCAGATGATGTGAATGTTGCTGTGATTGCACGTAGCACGCCAGGATTTTCTGGTGCCGATCTTGCCAATATCGTTAACGAAGCAGCCTTGTTTGCAGCACGTGCAAACAAACGGTCAGTCGATATGGAAGATTTTGAAAAAGCAAAGGACAAAGTCATCATGGGTGCAGAGCGACGTTCCATGGTCATGACTGATGAAGAAAAGAAACTGACTGCATATCATGAAGCAGGTCATGCCATTGTCGGTTTGCATGTGCCATCACATGATCCTGTGCACAAGGTGACAATTATTCCTCGTGGACGCGCATTGGGCGTCACCATGTTTTTGCCAGAAGGCGACAAATACAGTTACACACGCGAATATCTGGAAAGCAAACTGTCCAGTTTGTTTGGTGGACGAATTGCAGAAGAAATTATTTTTGGTGCAGGTAAGGTAACAACGGGTGCATCAAATGATATTCAAAAAGCCACAGAAATTGCGCGCAATATGGTAACCAAATGGGGATTGTCAGGAAAAGTGGGTCCCTTGACGTTAGGTAGTAACGAAGAAGAAGTTTTCCTTGGCCATTCCATTACACGTCACAAGGAGATTTCTGAAGCTACCTCAAGCGTGGTTGATGCTGAAGTGCGCCTGCTAATCGAACGTAATTATCAACGTGCAGAAGATATCCTGCGTGAAAACATCGATAAACTACATATTATGGCTGAATCGCTTATCAAGTTTGAAACCATTGGTACCGATCAGATACAGGATATTATGCAAGGTAAGCCTATACGTGAACCTGCATCTTCACGCCAGAAAGAATCTGAAAAGAAAATAGTGGATGAAAAAATCCCCAGTCAGGATGATCGTGGTCCTATCAAATTAGGCGATGAAAATCAGGGCACCATATCAGCAGACGGAACAATCAATCAGTGACAAATCAATCTTCAGGCAAATCGCGTCGTTATTTTGGTACCGATGGCATACGTGGTCGTGTTGGTGTTTGGCCAATTACACCTGAATTCGTATTAAAGCTGGGATGGGCAGTCGGCAAGGTGCTTGCCCGTCAGGGAAATGGCAAAGTGTTAATTGGCAAGGATACACGCATCTCTGGTTATATGTTTGAGTCCGTTCTGGAGTCCGGTTTATCTGCAGCTGGCATCGATACACATTTATTAGGGCCTATGCCAACGCCCGCTATCGCTTATCTCACTCGAACCCTGCGTGCACAAGCAGGCATTGTTATTAGCGCCTCACATAATCCTTATTACGACAATGGAATAAAGTTTTTTTCTTCGCAAGGCACCAAATTGCCAGACAATATTGAGTTTGCGATTGAAGAGCAGTTAGAGCAACCGATGACAACGGTGGATTCTGCGGAATTAGGCAAGGCAATCCGTGTGGTGGATGCGCCGGGCCGGTATATAGAATTTTGTAAAAGCACGGTGTCATCAGACATCATCCTGAATGGTCTTAAAATTGTGGTGGATTGTGCGAATGGTGCTGCTTATCACATTGCCCCCAGTGTATTTCGAGAATTAGGTGCTGATGTGATTGAAGTGGGTGTTGAGCCGAATGGTTTAAATATCAATGATCATTGCGGTGCCATGCATCCAGAGCTGACGCGTCAACGCGTGCTGGAAGAGAAAGCAGATCTTGGTATTGCACTGGATGGTGATGGTGATCGTGTGGTGCTGGTCGATAATACGGGACACATTCTGGATGGCGATACGCTTTTGTATATTATTGCCAAGGACAAGATAAAACGACATTCATTGAAAGGTGGCATTGTCGGAACAGTGATGTCCAATCTCGGTCTCGAAAATTCACTGAAGCAAATGGGTGTGGAATTTGTACGTGTTCCGGTTGGTGATCGTTACATTATTAGTGAATTGGGAAACCGCAAATGGGATTTGGGCGGTGAACCATCAGGACATATTGTTTCGATGGATATGACAACAACAGGCGATGGCATTATTACCGCCTTGCAGGTGCTTGCAGCCATGCGTCATCAGGAATTATCGCTTGCAGAAATACGTGCGGGATTAGTTACGTATCCACAAATATTGCTGAATGTGAAAGTCGCAAAACAGGATATTTCACTGGAAAATACGCGTATTCAGCAAACCATCAGGGAAGTAGAAAAAGATTTGCATAACAAGGGCAGAGTATTATTACGTCGGTCAGGTACAGAAGCATTAATACGTGTCATGGTTGAAGGTGATGATGAGAAGAAGGTAAAACTTTCCGCAGAAAAATTGGCAACGGTAGTGAGAGAAGAATTAGGAAGAGAATAAATTTGGATATACAAAAAAAATTCCCTCGAATCTTTCCAGATTGAGGGAATTTTAAATATAAAAGTTGGAAATAGTTAGGCAACCATTTCTTTTAATTTTTTCAGCGCTCGGATTTTCACGCCTTTTGAAGCAGGTCTGGCCTTGATCATGATTTCTTCGCCAGTAAACGGATTGACGCCCTTGCGAGCTGGTCTTGCTGGCTTCTTGATCACGGTAATTTTTAACAAGCCTGGAAATACGAACTTGCCTGGTCCGCCAGATTTAACATGCTTTTCAATTACTTGTGGAAAGCAGTCAAATACTGAAACGACATCTCTTCTTGCAAGACCAGTAGCATCAGCGATACAGGTAATCATGCCACTCTTGGATAATGGATCTTTGATCGTTGGCATCTTGGTAGCAGCCATTTTTTTAACTGCTGGCTTTGCAGTTTTGTTGTTTCCAGACTTCCTTTTCATTTTTTTCTTTACGGCCATGTTCATTCCTCACTAAGGTAAATAAAGGTAAAAGACACAAATAAAATACCATTTCTGTAGGATTTTGCGAGAGTTTTTTTATCATTTTATACAAAAAACAGGTGAAAACCCGCGTTTTTTTGAAATTTTTTATGAAAAGGCAGCAAACGACAGCTTAATTCGCGTGGTTTTTCCTTGTTAAAAATAAAAATTTTCAGAGTGACCAGACATAAAACTGAAGAGTTCAGCTACTTGCGTGTTCCAGCGGCTTACTATACAATTCTCGCGCTTTTAAGGTACTTTCAATTCATAGGATTAGCGATGAAAACGTATTTTGCAACGAAAGAAAACACAGAACATAAATGGTATGTCGTTGATGCATCAGGCAAAGTGTTAGGCAGAATGGCCAGCCAGATCGCGAAGTACCTCCGTGGTAAACATAAACCAGAATATACCCCTCATTGTGATGCAGGCGATTATGTGATCGTCCTCAATGCAGAAAAGGTCAAGGTGACTGGCAATAAGGAACAAGACAAGATTTATTACAGTCATTCGGGTTTTCCGGGTGGTTTAAAGGAAATCAGCTTTGAAAAGCTGCGTGACAAGGATCCTGCTGCGATCATCGAAAAAGCAGTAAAGGGTATGTTGCCAAAAAACCCTCTGGGTAGGGAAATGCTGCGTAAATTGAAAGTTTATGCAGGATCAGAACATCCGCATGAGGCACAACAACCCACCGAAATTAATCTGGAATAGTAGAAGAATAGGACAAGATTATGGCAGCAACAGAAAAAAATTTTTATGGTACTGGACGTCGCAAGACTTCCACTGCTCGTGTTTTTTTGAAAAAAGGCAAGGGCAGCATTGTCATTAATGAGAAAACTCTTGATGAATATTTTGGTCGTGAAACCTCACGCATGATCGTGCGTCAGCCGCTGGAAGTAACTTCTTTCCTGAGCAATTTTGATATTGTTGCCACAGTAGATGGTGGTGGAATGAATGGCCAGGCTGGTGCTTTGCGTCACGCTATTTCACGCGCACTGGTTCAGTATGAACAAGATGAGACAGGCACAGATGATAGCGGCACTGGCGGCGGTCCTATCAAGAGATCCTTGCGCAAGGCTGGTTACATGACTCGCGATGCGCGAGAAGTTGAGCGTAAAAAAGTTGGTAAACATAAAGCTCGTAAGGGTACGCAATACTCCAAGCGTTAATTATGTTTCTTTACATCCGAATTGGGGGATCGTCTAGCGGCAGGACTACGGACTCTGACTCCGTTAACCTAGGTTCGAATCCTAGTCCCCCAGCAAACCTGATTTCACGCAGAGGCTAGCATGGCAATCACCACAAACAAACGATCCGTCATGACACTCCATTCGGGTGCTACTGATATAGCTAGTCATCGTGTTCGCATAGTCCTCGCAGAAAAGGGAGTGACGTATGAAATTATTAATAGCGAAACACGTGGCAGACCAGAAGATTTACTCGAGCTCAATCCTTACGGTAGTGTTCCAACATTAATTGATCGTGAACTTGCCTTGTATGAACCAAATATTATTGCTGAATATCTTGATGAGCGGTTCCCTCATCCACCATTAATGCCTGTTTATCCAGTCGCCAGAGCAAAAGCAAGATTAATCATTTATCGATTTGATCGCGAATGGTCGCCATTAATTCGCAAACTGGAATCTGGAAAAGTAGCAGAAGCAAAAGTGGCTGCAAAGGAATTGACAGGTTATCTCACCCAACTTGTCCCTGTATTCAATACATCGCCTTATTTCATGGGTGATGAATTTACCTTGGTAGATTGTTTTATTGCCCCCGTTTTGTGGCGTATTCCAGTGTGGGGTTTGAATTTTTCACCTGCTGAAATGCGTGCAATCAATAAATATGCCGATCGTATTTTTCAACGTGATTCTTTTCAGTCAAGCTTGACTGAAGCTGAACAGGAATTAAGAAAAGCGGCGCTGAGAGAAGAATCAGCATGATGATGGAGAGCGAATGATGTTATCCAATAGACCTTATCTCTTACGTGCTTTTTATCAGTGGATTGTTGACAGTCAGTGCAATCCCATTTTAGTCATCGATACGAATAATCCACGCTCGAAAATTCCTCGTGATTTTGCTGATGGTGGCGAAATCGTTTTTAATATTTCTCCGACAGCCATTCGTGATTTAAAAATGACGAATGAATTTGTTGAATTCAAAGCTTCGTTTTCTGGTGTTATCCATATTATTTCTGCGCCTATCAACGCTATTCTTGCTGTGTATGCAGAAGAAAATGGTGAAGGCATATTCTTCGATGCAGAAGAAGAAGGTAGTATTCAAGGTGGTGAAGGTAAAAGCACAATACCCCTCAAAGGAATTGATAGCATGACCGCTGCAGAAACACTGGAAAATGTCGATGCCCCTCAACCTATTATCAAGAGCAAACCATTTTTGACGCTTGTTGAGTAATAGTTTGCGGCGAAATGCGTTTTAATATTTGGATAAATATTCAAATAAGGAATTACACAGTCTTTCATTAATGTAATTAACCGCGCCTTAATGTCATTTCAAACTTATTCGTTTGTACGCAGGTCCATGTTCAGTTTCTAATGTGATTATTTCATTTTCTGTTGGATATTCTGCTATCTGGGAAGGTAATTCTTTCAATGCAGTATTTTTAATCCCTTCTTGGTATTGAGTATGATATCTCATGTAAAACTGATTGTACGTTTCATAATTTTTCTGTTGCGCACCATTCTTATTTATAAGTGGTTTCAATTCCAGAGCAGGTGGAGGAACTACAAAAAGAGCGATTGCATCCCGATAAAATATTTCTTCTTCCTTGAGGGGAGTAGTGTTTACGTTATGCATTAATCCTTTCAACATTTTATTTGTTATTTCTTTCAACACACGTCCAGTTATCACAATAATACATAGATCGTCTTCGCCATCAAGCTGTACTTGTTCATAAGCTTTGCCATCTTCTTTCGGAATTTTTACGCTTAATCCATTGACGTGATTTTTGCGATATATCAATAAGGTAAATAAACTCAAATCCCTATGCTCTATGAAGGTTTTTATTTCATTGAATTTAGTAATGGTTAATTGGGAGTTCTCAAAAATGGTTTTCATTTTTTCCTGAGTCATCGGATAAAAATGACTTAGCGTCAAAGTCGGATTAATATCGATATATTCAGTTAATTTGCCTTTTTCCAGATTTAAACCCGTTTCAATTGCCTGACTAATTTTTTCAATGATAGGTCGTGTGTAGGCAAGTATTTCTGCGTTTGCCTGCTCCAGTCCAATGTTAGACTTGATGGGTTTGGGCATGGCATGATTAAGAGTGTGCGAAGTGCCCTCGCATTTAAAAAAGAATCTGTCAGATATAATAGAACCCGTCTTGTAATTTTCTTTAGGAAAAAAACCATTTGCTCCGTTTTCAACATCACCCTGGAAGGATTTTTTAAAGCTCTCTGGTTGTTTAAGAAAATCATCAAATGCAGTACACAAATTATTCACTGTTGGTGTAAGACCAGATAGGTTTGCCAGGATGAATCCTCTTTTTTCTTTTAGTGCACTAAAAACTAAATTATTGAAATCAGAATCGTCTAACTTAATTCTTGGCAAGGACATACTATTCTCCGCTTATTTTTTTGTAATGATATGTTGTATTAAAATTTTCTTTAATTGTTCTCGAGAAATAGGTTTGGTTTGAAACTCATTTGCTCCGGCTTCCAGGCTGATTTCTTTTTCTTTTATTCCTGTATGAGCTGTTAAAGCAATAATGGGTGTTGTCCTATGAATGTTTTTTTCTCTCAGAGATTTAATGACATCAAAACCACTAATATCAGGCAAGCTGAGATCGACAAATATCAGATCATATTCCTCCATTGATTTAATTACATCGCGACCGTGCGCAATGATTTCTACTTGGCATTTGAATTCTTCAAGCATTTTATTGTGAATATATTGTATGACTGGATCATCTTCGACAAGAAGTATGCGTGGTTTTTTTGCCGATAAGATTGATTCATCTTCAGCCATGTTGGTTGATAAAAAATTTTCGGCATAAGGAATTTTTTGGGCAGAATGAATATCGCTTGAATTTATATTTGTATTTTCACAAATATCAAATTTACCGATAACTGAAAAAGTTGAGCCGACATTTGGTATGCTCGTAACATTAATTTTCATATCCAGCTGTTGACATAGCATTTTGACAATCGCGAGTCCCAAACCTGTTCCATGACGGCTGGTTTGTCTGACATAGCATTCTTCAAGTTGTTGGAATGGTTCGAATATAAGCTCGAGTTTATCGACAGGAATGCCTATTCCAGTATCTTTTATGCTAAATTCAAGAACCATTTTATCTTTATCGCTATAAAGTAAATTTGCATGAATTGAAACTTCGCCTGTATCGGTAAACTTGATAGCATTGGCGGCCAAGTTTAATAAAATCTGTAGTAAAACACCATAGTCAGAATAGATTGCTTTATTGATTTTATTTGAATAATGAATATTCAACTTCAAACCTTTTTCGTTAGCACGAATAAATAAAATGTTATAAACCTCATTTATCAATGCGGAAACATTAATCGGGGATTTACGAACTCTGGATTTGCCTTTTTCAATACGATTAAAATCAAGCACTTCATTTACCAGATTGAGTAGGTGACGAGTACAATTCTCGATGGTGTTTATAATATTATTTTTTTCTTCCAAAGGAATTTGATTCTGTTTGATAAGATCAATCAAGCCAATAATGCTAACGATAGGTGTGTTTAATTCATGATTCATCATGGCGAGAAATTGTGATTTGGCAAGATCGGATGCTTCTGCTTTTTCCTTGGCAATTTTAAGTTCTGTTTCTATTCGTTTTCTATCAGTAATGTCAAATGAAACACCAATTACTCCTACAATTTCTCCCTGTTTGTTTAGCAATGGCGACTTCTTTGTAAGATAATCAGCAGGACTTCCGTCAGAGCTGATCCCTTTTTCTTCTAAATAAGAATCTTCACCTGTTTTGATGACTACAGCATTTGTTCGATTTAAAGGATCTGCCATTGTTTTATCGAGTAGATCATTATTACACTTTCCAACTAGCTGATTTGGTGAATCCAGGCCTACAGTGTTTGCAGTGGATTTGTTACATCCAAGATAAAAGCCATTTTTATCTAGCCAAAACACATTGGCCGGAATATGGTCAATAATACTCCTCAAGGTTAAATTGTCATCTTCTAGCTTCGAAATTATGTTATCTTTCTCCTTGATCATGCAATGATTCTGTAATCTACTGGATTTATTTTTTGTAGTATATTGACTCATGGGAAATTCCCCTTATCATATACAGGTCAGGCTGTGAGAAATTTGTTCGTGCCTCATAAAAAAAAGAGCAGCCTGCGAATCCTGAATATTATTCTGAAATGGCGTGAACAGTTCCCCATATTACTTGAATAACAATAGATGTTGAATAGGTTTAAATGCGAGGGTGTAAAAAATGTCGATTAACCGACAACAAATAGACGAAGCAAGTTTCCGTAAAACATTTAAACAGGCCGGGGAATTAGTGGGCCTGAAAAATGCTACGCCTGAAGAAATAAAAGAACAAGTAAAAATGAATGGTTTCTTTTTAATTTGCCCCAGCTCAGAAGGCCAAACCTATTCTCAATTAAAAGATCAATTGGAGAGTGTTAGGGCAAAATTGAAGGAAGGTTATAAAATCATTCCCCGAATTGTTTTATTACATGAAGGTGAGGAATTAATAGAATGGAAAAAAACATTTGGAGATTTGTTGAGATCAGATGATGGAGAGATTGAAGTTATAGAATATGAAAAAATGGTCAAGCCCATAGCCGATGGCACTGAATATTATATAACGGTTGATGGCAAAGAAATAATGAAAACGCCTCTAAATGATTTATTTAATGATGTAACTAAAAAATATGAAAGTTATTGTGAAAAGAATTCTACGAGAATTCAAGAGAGATTGAAAAAAGATCGTGAAAAACATTCTAAACGCAAAGAACTTCAGGAGAATAAGAAAATAGCTGCCAAAAAACTGGAGATCGCACAGCAAAAAGACGCCAGGGAAATAGAATTCACGCGAATGATTATCAATAACGAAATCACATCAGAAGAAGCTGAAAAGAAAAAGTTACTCGCCATCGAGAATGATAAGAATGAATTAATTGAATTACAAAACAAAATCGTATTAGAAAGAAAGACCCCAGAACAGGTAGATCAGAATTCAATAAAAGATACTATCGTCACATTGGTGCTTCATAAAATTCTTAAATTGCAGAACAATACCGACAAATTAAAGGATGGAGAAAAAGAAGTTACTCTCATTATCTATAAAAATAATCTTTCAGATACAACCATAGGCGATGGAATTCTAAATTCAGGTCGAATTCTTTATGGAGTAGAAGATGGCGCAACACCTCCGGTTATTTTGCAGTTTAGATTTGAAATGGTTCCTTTTTCAGTAAAAGAAACAAAAAAGGCTGTTAGCGCGAATGAAAAAAATGGTCAAGCACCAGTAATAACTAATGGATTCTCCAGTGCTGCTATTAGTGAAATTCAGACAGCAGCGAGTGACTCTATGCTTATCCCGGAGTCGGGAGAGATTAACGTTAAACTACAATCAGGATCTCCTTCCTCCATCAGAAAGACTTCTCCATCCATTCCTATTCAGAAACCGCCAATACAACAAAAAGATAATTATATAGATGGCTATGAAGCGGGTTTTGTTGCCGGAGCAAGAGCTGCATTTCTCGTTCAAGCAGAGCAAAAACAAAAACCAGTCGAAAAGATAGTGTATGTTACTGTGCCACAAGCATCGTGTTATTCAGGCTTTCCACAACAAGCAAATATGAATATGATGCCGCCCAATAATTATCCAAATAATTATTTTGCAGTCCCTAATATGGGAAATTTTCCGCCGAATGTTTCTCATCCTAATGCGTATTATTCACAGCATGGTTTTTCATCCGCAGCTGGCTATGTTCATCCTCATGATTATAGATACATTTCGATGACTGACTCACAAAATGGTTGTAAACCTGACTGTCCACAATGCGATCCACAGTCAAATCAGCCTGATTTGTTAACACAAATACAGACGTTGCCTGAGCAATCTAATTCATGTGACTACGGTCAGTTTCTTCAAGAGCACCATATAAATCCTCAAAAACTTCAGAAGTCAGTGAATGGTAGTAATAATAATACTGCGAATGTTAATTCAAATAATCAAAAAGGAAATATGAATACATCGAATAATCTTTTCTATAACAATAAATATAATAATGGAAACTCAAGTTGTGGTTATAAGCAGCAAAAAAATTCTAACAATAATAAAAATGGTAATAATGTTAATGGTAACAACGGTGCAAGAAATCCCGAGATAAACCAGCAAACAAACCAGAAGCGTAAAAATTCAAAAGGTACGCAGTCAAACGGTTTTAGTTCTAATTTTTATAAGTCATCAAGCAAACATGGCAATTATCAAAAGTCATCTGAGAATAGTCCTATGTCGTCAGGTTCTGGTTCTCCACCACAAGATGAAGGTTATGGTATGGAAAACCTTGCCAATCCTAATCCTGGATATGTACCAAATAGGCCAGGCCATGGTAACAAGGTCTGCTAATCAATCCACAAATCAGTACAGGATTAATTCCTGTACTGAAATATCTTCACGACTTTTTGTACGCCAGAAACTTGTCTTGCAATATCAACTGCAACTTCAGCCTGTTCACGTTTGACAATTCCCATCAGATAAACAACGCCATTATCTGTTACCACTTTGATGCTGCCTGATTTCAAATCTTCTGTTGCCAGCATTTGCCCTTTTATTTTTGTGGTAATCCATGAATCGCTGGTGCGAATGAGAGGAGAAGTAGGTCCCTGAACCGTAATCTGATTATAAACACGCGTCACTTCCGAAACAGATTTCGCTATTTCTTCTGCCTGTTGTTTCCAGGCTGGATTAGGTGTTTCGCCGGTGAGCAAGACCACGCGATTGAACACTGTTATTTCGATATGTGATTCGTTGCGCAAGGATGGATATTGACGAATACGCGCAGAAATTTTATTGGCAATGTCAGCATCATTCAGCATTTTGTTAAGCGTGCGATGATCATAAACGACAGCAATCGCAGCAGCACCAGCGGCAGCGCCTGCAAAAAAACAACTTTGCAAGGTGAAGGCAATCAAGAGCAAAATGAAAGCGCGAAATTTATTCATATTTTGTTTCCCCGTGTCCAAACAAACGATAATCAATGATATCGCAGATGCAATGTAATATTAATAAATGTGTTTCCTGAATGCGCGAAGTATCCTGCGCGAGCACACGTATTTCAATATCTTTTTCCTGTAAATGTTCAACAATCTTGCCACCATCAAAACCTGTCAGTGCGATTACACCCATATTCTTGTCATGTGCAGCCTTGATGGCATTGACGATATTGGTGGAATTGCCGCTAGTGGAAATGGCTAATAACAAATCGCCGCTCTGACCAATAATACGAATTTGTTTTGCGTAGATATCGCTGAAATGATAATCATTGGCAATCGCTGTCAGGGTAGGAAGGTCCGCTGTTAAAGCGATCGCTGGTAAGCCTGGTCGTTCGTGGCGAAAACGGTTCTGCATTTCAGAGCTGAAATGCAACGCATCACATGCAGATCCTCCATTGCCACAACACAGGATTTTATGTCCTTCCAGCAAGGCTTGCACAATTTCTTCGCTGGCTTCTGCAATGATGTTGATGATGGAATCAGCCGAATTAATTTTCGTCTGAATACTTTCGGTAAAATTATTTCTGATACGTTCGATAAGTTGATTCATTTAATTCTCTGCCAAAAACGCATTTTTAATCCAGTCCAGTTTATATTTGTCACTGAGATATTCAATCGCAACCACATCAAAGCGACTATACACTTTATACAACCAGGCTTTTTTTTGCAAAAAATGTGTAGCAGCGCGAATGATTTTTTTCTGTTTGGCGCGAGTAATGGTTTCAGCAGGATGGCCATAATCGATACGACTTTTGGAGCGAACTTCAACGAAAACGATCATATCGCGATCACGCATGATCAAATCCAGTTCACCGCTGTAACATCGGTAATTACGCTCAAGCAGGATGAGCCCCTGTTTTTGTAGATAAATACGAGCGGTTTCTTCTGCATCATTCCCAATTTTTTTTCGGTTAAATTCATTCATGCAATGATCTCTTATGTTGTTGATGATAAACTGCGGTTTTTTATAAGCGTGAATGACATGACAACCAAAGCTGCGGGAACGTTATATATTGTCGCAACACCGATCGGAAATTTGCAGGATTTTAGTTTGCGTGCGATTGAAATATTAAAGTCAGTTGACAGGATTGCAGCAGAAGATACCAGACATTCAGCGCCGTTATTAAAACATTATTCCATTAATAAACCTACTCTTTCCATTCATGAATTTAATGAACGTGAACGTCATGCCATTATTCTCGATTATCTGGAGCAAGGTGAATCTGTTGCCTTGATTAGCGATGCAGGAACACCATTAATCAGCGATCCCGGTTTTCATCTGGTGAGAGAAGCAAAAGCAAATGGTTTTACAGTCAGCACAGTACCTGGCGCCTGCGCATTGATTGCAGCATTAAGTGTATCGGGATTGCCGACCAATCGTTTCCTGTTTGAAGGTTTTTTGCCAGCAAAAAGTGAAGCACGCTGCAATTATCTCGCAAGATTGCGACATGCAACCTGTACGTTAATTTTTTATGAAGCGCCGCATCGTGTGCTTGCAACCTTGCAGGATATGATGCAGATATTTGGCAATCATCGGTATGCGGTCATTGCGCGTGAATTAACGAAAATACATGAATCAGTCCTTGCCGATACACTTGAAAATCTTATCGAACATTTTAATCAGCATGCTAATCAATTGCGTGGTGAATTTGTAATTTTAGTTGCAGGTGAAGATGAAACGGAAGCTGAAACCTCTGAAGTGATACCGGAACAAGTGCTGGATATTCTTCTGGAAGAATTACCCTTAAAACAAGCGGCTGGACTTGCCAGTAAAATCACGGGAAAACGAAAAAATGTTTTATATGAGATGGCGTTAGCAAAAAAAGCTGGGAAATAAAGCTTTCTGTGTTTGGAGTATAATAATAAAAATAAGCACAAAATAAGGATGATAATAATGCTGAAAGACAAGCTCTCCTTTTCCCAGGAAGTGCTTGATATCGTGAGGAATATTTGCGAAACCGTGTTTAATATGAATAATGATGCGGAAATTTCGGAATTATTCGGTATCGATAAAAAACAAATGGAAGAAGCGATATTAGCAATTGTCCAGTCTTTGCCAGATCGATTATTTGCATCGGGAAATCCGCAAATACTGGAAGAGATAAAATATATTATTGCGCGTGAATATATTTTTTTTCAGGTACAGGAAAGGGATGATCCAGAATATAAAAATGATTTACAGAATTTCATCCGTATTTTTTCCAGGGACATGTTGCAACGTATCAGGGAAGAGGGCAGTACATTACAGCTAAAGGAGGAGTGATGCCTTTATCACCGCAGGATGAAAAAGATTTTAATTATTACACCAGTCATCTGGATCAGAAAAATATTGATGTGCATATTAGCACGGCGAAAAGACTGGTGGAAAATGGCCTGAAGTTTTCTGATAAACAGGAAGCGATTTCCTTCCTCATGATCTATGCGACAACAGTACGCAAAATAGCAGATGTGCCAGCGAAGTTTTCCAGCGAATTGCAGCAACGATATAATATTGAACCAGCACAGTTAAAAGAATGTATCAATATAAAAAACAAAGTGGAAAAAGCAGGTTCTGTGCATGGCCTAACATTTTTTGCCAAACCAGCGCATTTTGACAAACAAGCGTTTGAAAAGTTGTTCAATCAATTCTCCAATTTCCCGCAACACAGAAAAACGCTCAAATAAGCATATTTGTGCTAATATCGCGCCCGAGTCAGTCAGGCAATCGCTTTTTTATTCGTAAAAGAGAGGAAAGTCCGGGCTCCACAGGGTAAGGCGCCAGATAACTTCTGGGAAGCGCGAGCTTACGGAAAGTGCCACAGAAAATATACCGCCCCTTTATTGGGGTAAGGGTGAAAAGGTGCGGTAAGAGCGCACCGCGTAACAGGTAACTGTTGCGGCACGGTAAACCCCGCCTGGAGTAAGGCCAAATAGGAACCTGATGGTGCGACCCGTACCAGGTTTGGGTAGGCTGCATGAGGTGTTTGGTGACAAGCATCCCAGATTAATGATTGTCCGCGACAGAACCCGGCTTATCGACTGACTCAAATTACAATTATTGGTGTCAAGCGTAACCCCACTGCATAAAGAGTGAGCAGCCCAAGCCAGCAGCAAGTATTTAGGTGTATTTGCAAATAAAGCGCAGGAGGCCGGAGGCCGACGAGCCATTGCAAATACACCTAAATACTTGCTGCTGGCTTGGGCTGCTCACTCTTTATGCAGTGGGGTTACGCTTGACACCAAATCTGCGGTCAAGTGCCAGATAGTGGTAGAAAGTGTTGTTTTGTGGAAATTTGTGGTATCTTTATTACTAACCACAGTTATTTCCATATTTTGGGTGCATTCTCTCTCGGGAGGTAAATGCAGTGTTCCGCGGTATAACGGCAGTTAACATTGATGCGAAGGGAAGGATCGCGATGCCGACACGATACCGCGAGCGCTTGCAACAGGATGGCAAGGGCGACCTCGTTCTGACTATCGATACCGAAGAACGTTGTTTATTGCTGTATCCCTTGCTGGAATGGGAGGAAATCGAGCGCAAGCTAGCCTTGCTGCCGAGCTTTAACCCGGCTGCACGTCGTATTCAGCGTTTGCTGGTCGGCCATGCAACGGATATTGAGATGGATGGACATGGAAGAGTCCTGCTTCCACCTTTGCTGCGTGATTATGCTGGTTTGGGTAAACGGGCAGTGCTGGTTGGACAAGGAAAGAAGTTTGAATTATGGGATGAAGGACATTGGGAAAAATCTCGCGGCCGCTGGCTGCAGGAAGAATCGGATTCGGATGAGTCCAGTTTGCCTGATGAAGTGAAATCCATTTCTTTGTAAACGATGTAAAGGGAGTTACTTGCTGACATGGCAGCTTGCCGTATGAATGACATGATTTACCAACACATTCCAGTTTTATTGAATGAAGCAGTCGCATCGCTTGTGACTTTGCGTGATGGTATTTATGTTGATGCCACTTTCGGACGCGGCAGTCATACCAAAGCCATTCTTGAACAACTTAGCCCGCAAGGCAGATTAATTGCTTTCGATAAAGACCCTGAAGCTATCGCTCACGCGAAACTAACTTTCTCCCACGATAAACGTTTTTCCATCTTTCATCGTTCATTTGCTCATTTGCAACTGACGCTGAATGAATTGCAATTAATGGGAAAAATCGACGGTATCCTGTTTGATTTGGGTGTCTCCTCACCACAGCTTGATGATCCAGAACGTGGTTTCAGTTTTTCACGTGATGGCAAGCTGGATATGCGCATGGATACCAGCAAAGGTATGGATGCGATGACTTATATCGCAAATGTTCCCGAAGCAGAATTAGCAGACGTGCTCTGGAAGTATGGCGAAGAAAAATTTTCACGACGTATCGCCCGTGCCATTGTGAATGCGCGTCAACAACAAACGATTACCAGCACGGCGCAATTGGCAGATATCATCAAATTCGCACAGCCAAAGCCAAAAAAACCGCATGATAAACATCCTGCAACGCGTAGTTTTCAGGCTATCCGTATCGAGATCAATCAGGAATTAAGTGATCTCGAATCAGCACTTGAGCAAAGTCTTGAAGCATTAACAACGGGCGGAAGATTAAGTGTTATCAGTTTCCATTCGCTTGAAGATCGTCTGGTGAAACAATTCATTCGCGCGCATGAAAAAGGCGACGATTTACCACGTGGTTTACCGGTAAAAGGTTCGCAATTTAATGCACGCATGAAAAGTATTGGGAAGGCAATCAAGCCTTCCACGCAAGAAACGGATCTTAACCCAAGAGCACGTAGCGCCATATTGAGAATAGCGGAGAAACTATCATGAACGCGGCAGCTCGCCTGGTTCATCAAAGTGTCATATCGCGGCATCTGATTCGAGCGCATTTTGTATCGTCTCGTCAAATTGGTATTGCTGTTCTTGCGCTCGCTGTTTTGCTTTCCGCGTTGAGTATTATTTATGTGACACATGTAACGCGTGTGTTGCATGCCACTTCAGCTCGTCATCTGCTGGAGAAGAATCACTTGCAAGTACAAACCGGCCAATTATTGCTGGAGCGCAGCACATGGATGATGCAAGCGCGTGTTCAGCAAATTGCAGAAGACAAGTTAGGAATGATAATGCCGGATGCAAAATCGGTGATGATTATTCATGAGTAAATAAATGGCATTTTCTGATTCCCTCACACGTAAATCGCAGACATATATTGCCTGGCGTTTTTATCTGATTCTGATGTTTATCTTTCTGACGGTTTCAGGACTTATTTTTCGCGTCTATGATTTATCCATTCTGGATCAGCATTTCCTGCGTGCGCAAGGCGATGAACGTGTCCTGCGTCTGGTCAGTGCACCATCCATTCGTGGCATGATCATGGATAGAAATGGTTTTCCGCTGGCAGTTAGCACCCTGGTTTATTCCATCTGGATGAACCCGCAGGAATTTTATCCGCTTGATGAAGATCTCACGCAATTATCAAAATTAACCCATACAAAATCAAAAAATATACTCTCACTCGCGAAACAAAATATGAAACGCAAGCGTGAATTTGTTTATCTTGCGCGTGGCATGTCGCCTGAGCTTGCCAATCAGATCAAGGCGCTCAATATTCCTGGGATTTATCTGCAGCAGGAATATCGTCGTTATTATCCTGAAGGCGAAATGATGGCGCATGTGATTGGCTTTACGAATGTGGATGATCATGGTCAGGAAGGATTGGAACTTGGCTATAACCAGTGGCTTTCGGGCGAGGCAGGAAAAAAATGGGTGACAAAAGACAGGCTGGGTCGCGTGATTTCAGATGTGCAAATGGTACAGGATCAAAAACCTGGACATGATCTCATCCTGAGTATCGATAGGCGTATTCAATATCTTGCTTATCGTGAATTATTGGCAGGTGTTCTCGACAACAAAGCTGTTTCTGGTACAGCTATTGTGATGGATGTTAAAACCGGCGAAATATTGGCGATGGTTAACGTGCCATCGTTTAATCCCAATAATCGCCAGGGAGTGAATCGTGAAAGTCTTCGTAATCGCGCTGTCACTGATATTTTTGAACCAGGTTCAACCATAAAAGCATTTACCATGACAAGCGCGCTGGAATCGGGGCTTTATACTCCAGATTCGCTGATTGATACCTCACCTGGCTGGATGCGTGTCGGACACAATGTTGTCAAGGATGAAAAAGACAATGGCATCTTATCCATCCCGCAAATTCTGCAATTCTCCAGCAATATGGGTGTTGCGAAAATTGTATTGTCCTTGCCGCCAGATCAATTATGGAGTGTGTTGCATCGTGTTGGCTTTGGTGAAGAAACGGGCATTGGCTTTCCAGGCGAACAATCGGGTGTGCTGATACATCATCAGCCATGGGGACAATTTATTCTGGCAACGCTGGCTTTTGGTTATGGTATGTCAGCAACTGCCTTGCAACTAACGCATGCATATTCTGTGCTGGCTGCCAATGGCGACAAATTACCACTCTCGTTGATCAAAGTGGATCAGCCGGTTAAAGGGCAGACGGTACTCAAGCCAGAAATTACGCGACAAATATTGTTGCTGCTTGAATCTGTCTTTCAAAAAGGCGGTACAGCGGCGACTATTTCAGTCCCAGGTTATCGTATGGCAGCTAAAACGGGTACGGTACATATTCTCGGTGCAGGTGGTTACCAAAAACATCGTTATAATTCCTATTTTGTCGGCATTGCACCGCTTACCCATCCGCGTTTTGTGGTCACGGTTATCATTAATGACCCGCGCGGAAAACATTATTATGGTGGTCAGGTGTCAGGACCTGTTTACCAGAAAATCATGGAAGGAACATTGCGTATTATGGATGTTCCACCTGATGCAGCTGATACAAGTAATATTTGAACACTTGACGATTTGCAGCTATATTTTCGGCATTATTTACTTCATTTAGTGGCAATACCATGCGTTTATCCATTTTGCTGCAAGATTTTTATGCATTGCCCGCAGAGGCTGACAGGGAAATTTCCGCCCTCACGCTGGATAGTCGTGCAGTCAAACCAGATAGTTTATTTATCGCAATAAAAGGTACACATCAGGACGGACGCGATTACATTCCGCAAGCCATCGCCAATGGTGCCAGCGCAATCGTGATAGATGCAGAGAATGCTGCTATTTCAACTACTGTCCCTGTGATTGCCATTCCACAATTACAAAAAAATCTCGCTGCCATTGCCGCACGGTTTTACGATTATCCCGCACGCAAATTACGCATGATTGGGATTACTGGAACGAGTGGTAAAACATCGTGTTCACATTATCTTGCCTGTGCACTGGAATCGCTGCAAATTCGCTGCGGTATTATTGGCACGCTCGGCAGTGGTTTTTATGATGCGTTAGGCACAGCAGGATTAACGACACCGGATGCAATTAGCCTGCAAGCTCTCCTGCATGATTTTGTCAAACAAGGTGCGCAAGCGGTTGCGATGGAAGTTTCCTCGCATAGCATCGATCAGGGGCGAGTGAATCATATTGATTATGACATTGGTATCTTCACCAATCTTTCCCAGGATCATCTGGATTATCATGGCGACATGCCATCTTATGCTGCAGTCAAGCGGCGTTTTTTTGCTGACATGTCAGTGAAACATCTGATTATCAATACAGATGATGTTTATGGCGCAACATGGATAAATGAGCTTGCTGCCAGCAAAAGTATTCTTGCCTATGGCACAAAAAAACCTGCTGTCGATGTACCTTTTATTCAGGCAAAACAAGTTGTTTCTGATATGCATGGTATTACTGCGCAAGTGATATCACCCTTTGGAGAAGCAAAAATCTGTTTGCCATTGATAGGCGAATTTAATCTGGGGAATGGTTTGGCTGTGCTCGCTGCGTTATGTGCTTACGGCATACCCTTTCAGGAAGCAGTAACAAGTCTTGCTACTTTGCAGCCGGTGGCTGGACGTATGCAAACGTTGGGCGGTGGCAAACATCCATTAATTGTAGTGGATTATGCGCATAAACCGGATGCGCTGGAAAAAGTGTTACAAGCCTTGCGTTCACATACACGTGGAAAATTATGGTGTGTATTTGGTTGCGGGGGTGAGAGAGATCGTGGTAAACGGCCATTGATGGCTAAAATTGCAGAACGACTGGCTGATCATGTCATTGTGACAAATGATAATCCGCGTCATGAAAAGCCAGAAGAAATTGCTGCTGAAATCATGCAGGGTTTTGTTTGTCCTGAAAAAATTACCGTCGAGCTGGATCGTTCTAAAGCCATTCTGAACAGTATACAATGTGCCTCTCAAGGTGATTGCATCCTGATTGCTGGCAAAGGTGCAGAACGTTATCAGCAAGTGGGTGATGAAAAAATTCCATTTGATGATGTAGAAAAAGCAAAAAAATATCTGGGAGAAAATAAATGTTACTGTGGTTGAGTGAGTGGCTGACGCAATATTTTCACGCCTTTCATGTATTTCAATATCTGACCTTGCGCGCCATTCTTGGCACGCTTACGGCTCTTGTTCTCGCATTGTTTATGGGTCCTGCGATTATTCGCCAACTGAGTTCGCATCGTTTTGGCCAGGTCGTGCGTGATGATGGTCCGCAAAGTCATTTTAGCAAGGCTGGTACGCCAACCATGGGTGGCACACTGATTCTGATTTCCATTTTGCTGACCACTTTATTGTGGAGCGATCTCAGTAATAGATATGTCTGGTTATTATTGCTGGTGACGCTTGGTTTTGGTGCGATTGGTTATCGGGATGATTATCTCAAACTGATCTTGCGTCATAGTCGCGGCATGCCTGCACGACAAAAATATTTATGCCAGTCCATACTCGGGCTTGGCGCTGCATGTTATTTATATTTCACTGCAACATTACCCGCCGAAACTCAATTGCTTTTCCCATTTTTCAAGAATATTTCATTGGCAATGGGTCCATTTTTTATTGTTCTGGCTTATTTTGTGATTGTTGGTTCCAGCAATGCTGTCAATCTGACAGATGGACTGGATGGTTTGGCGATCATGCCTTCTGTGATGATTAGTGGTGCACTGGGTGTGTTTGCCTATGCTGCCGGCAATAGTCATTTTGCTGCCTATCTTGCAATTCCCTATGTTCCTGGCACGGGTGAAATAGTCGTATTTTGTGGTGCACTCGTGGGTGCGGGTCTTGGCTTTTTATGGTTTAACACTTATCCCGCGCAAGTTTTCATGGGTGATGTGGGTGCACTCGCTTTAGGTGCGGCGCTTGGCACGATTGCAGTGATTGTGCGACAGGAAATTGTTTTCTTTTTGATGAGTGGTATCTTCGTCCTTGAAACGGTTTCTGTCATATTGCAAGTTGCATCCTTCAAATTAACGGGCAAACGTATTTTCAAGATGGCACCGATTCATCATCATTTTGAATTAAAAGGCTGGCCTGAGCCGCGTGTCATTGTACGTTTCTGGATTATTACCTTTGTGCTGGTGTTATGTGGTCTGGCTACTTTGAAACTGAGATAAACTATGCCGCTATCTGATTTGCATGTCATTGTTGGTTTGGGAATAACAGGTTTCTCCTGTGCACGTTATCTCAGGGAATGCGGTATTCCATTTGCAGTTAACGATACTCGTGAAACACCCCCGCAATTAGCTGAATTCAGAAAATTGTTTCCGGATGTGCAAATATCCACTGGCAAACTGGATGAAGCATTACTGGCAAGAGCCGCAACGATTGTTTTAAGTCCAGGAATTGCCTTGTATGAACCTCTCATTGCCAAACAGGCTGCACGCGGCATTCCTGTTATTGGTGATATTGAATTATTTGCACGTGCGGTCAAGGCACCTGTCATTGCGATTACTGGCACGAATGCAAAAAGCACAGTGACGACACTCGTTGGCATGATGGCAGCCGCGGCAGGTTATGATGTGCAAACTGGCGGAAATCTCGGTATACCAGCACTGGATTTATTATTGAATCATCCGCAGGCCAATCTTTTCGTTCTGGAATTATCCAGCTTTCAGCTGGAAACGACGGATTCCCTTAAAGCCCGCGTAGCAACTGTGTTAAACATTACCCCTGATCACATGGATAGATACAAAACGCTGGCGGATTATGCGCAGGCAAAAAATCGTATTTATAAAAATTGTCATATTGCGGTTTGTAATCGCGATGATCCACTCACTGAATGTCACGAATCTTCTGCGGTTAAAAAAATATATTTCACGCTCAATGCACCGGCGACTGGTGAATTTGGCTTGTTAAGACGTAACAACACGGTTTATCTCGCGCATGGAGAGAATGCCTTGTTAGCGGTTAGTGAATTACCTGTTGCAGGCAAGCATTATCAGGCGAATGCACTCGCAGCACTGGCGATAGGTCATGGAGCTGGCTTTTCATTTGCTTCCATGCTGGATGTGTTGCGTGAATTCAGGGGATTGCCACATCGCTGTCAACTGGTACGCGAGCGTAATTCAGTGAAATGGTATAACGATTCCAAGGGAACCAATGTCGGTGCAACGCAGGCAGCGATAGAAGGTTTGGGTAGTGAAATCAGCGGTAAATTAATTCTGATCATGGGTGGAGTTGGCAAGAATGCTGACTTTTCCCAGCTTGCACCGGTGCTCGGCAAGTATGCACGGCATGTTGTATTAATTGGTGAAGCTGCAAAAGACATTGCTGGTGCGCTGGGGACAGAAGTTCCGTTTTCATTTGCGAGTGATATGAATGATGCTATTGAACAAGCCGCAAACTATGCTCATCCCAGTGATAGCGTATTACTCTCGCCTGCTTGCGCGAGTTTTGATATGTTCAGGAATTATGAACATCGCGGTGATGTATTTACTGATAGCGTGGAGAAATTAACTGATTAACTATGCGTTCCTACTCTGCCACAAGACAGCCAACTGCCCTCCATGACAAATGGTTTGTTCTTGCCGTCGTTTGTATTACCGTCCTCGGTTTGCTCATGATGACATCCGCTTCCATTGTTATTTCCGATCGTCAGATGCATCAGCCATTTTATTTCCTCTTCAAGCAATTGGTATTTCTGACACTCGGTGTGGGAGTGGGTGGTATCGTCATGCAAATTGATACGATTTACTGGGAAAAGTGGGGCAGTTATTTTTTACTCGCAGTTATGTTCATGCTGGCGCTCGTGCTGATTCCGGGCATTGGTCATAGTGCAAATGGTAGTGCGCGCTGGATTGGTTATGGTCCATTTACCTTTCAGGTTTCTGAATTAACCAAATTCATCATGGTCATCTACATGTCTGGTTATATTGTCAGACATCACCATGAAGTGAGACATGAGTTACGAGGATTTGTTAAACCCATGATGATTGTAGGCGCGGTTGCCATTTTGTTATTACGGGAACCAGATTTTGGCGCAACGGTTGTGGTGACATCAACGACACTTGGGTTAATGTTTCTTGCGGGTATGCGCCTTAGACATTTTGTAGTGCTGCTGTCACTCGCTCTGGGTGCGCTTGCCTTGCTTGCCATTTCTGCTCCTTATCGTCTGGCGAGATTGACCAGTTTTCTGAATCCCTGGGAGCGACCATTTGATACGGGATATCAATTGACCCAATCACTCATCGCCTTTGGGCGTGGTGGATGGTTTGGGGTAGGTTTGGGTCAGAGCATACAGAAAATGTTCTATCTCCCTGAAGCGCACACTGACTTTCTGTTTGCAGTCATTGCTGAAGAACTGGGATTAATTGGCATGTTAGTTGTCATGGGATTATTTTTACTGCTGGTGATACGGATATTCATGATTGGTCGTGCTGCGCAATTGGCGAATCGTGCGTATGCAGGATTTCTGGCTTATGGTTTTGGTTTATGGCTGGCGATTCAGTTTACTGTCAGTATCGGTGTTAACTCCGGGCTTTTGCCAACCAAAGGCTTGACCTTGCCCTTGATGAGTTATGGCGGAAGCAGTGTGCTGGTTAATTGTATTGTGATTGCTGTCTTGCTGCGTATTGATCACGAGAATCGGCTAACAGCATTAGGTATCAGGTAAATGAAACCACTCAAACGCGTACTCATTATGGCTGGTGGAACCGGTGGTCACGTTTTCCCAGGACTTGCTGTTGCCAGACAATTAAATGCTAATGGCGTGGAAGTGCATTGGCTAGGCACCTCATCTGGTCTGGAAGCGCGTCTTGTTCCTGCAGAAAACATTCCCTTGCATATCGTCAATGTGCAAGGCTTGCGTGGGAAAGGAATACGTAAATTGCTATCTGCACCGCTACGATTAGCTTTTGCTCTCAGGCAATCCCTGAGTGTCATCAATAAAATTAAACCGGATGTGGTGATGGGTATGGGTGGTTTTGTCAGCGGTCCTGGCGGTCTTGCCAGTTGGCTAGCTTCGCGTCCCTTGATTATCCATGAACAAAATGCGAAAGCAGGACTCACCAATAAAGTTCTCGCGCACTTTGCAAGACGTGTACTGGAAGGATTTCCAGATGCATTCAGACAACAGGCAAAAGTCATGGCAGTTGGCAATCCAGTCCGATCAGAGATGGAAGCTTTTGCACCGCCTCATCAACGTTTTCAGACCAAAAAGACTCCTTTTCGTTTATTGATCATAGGCGGTAGTCTGGGTGCGCAAGGATTGAATGATATCGTGCCGCGGGCACTTGCTTTATTAAAAGAGGAAGAGCGTCCCGAAGTCTGGCATCAAACCGGAGAAAAGCATCTTGCCGCAGCACAGCAAACGTATGCTGAGCTGGGGGTGAAAGCAAAGCTCATGCCATTTATTGACGATATGCCAGCAGCGTATCAATTTGCAGATATGGTATTATGCCGCGCGGGCGCATCCACCATTGCTGAATTATGTACAGTCGGTCTTGGAGCCATACTGGTTCCTTATCCGTTTGCTGTGGATGATCATCAGACAGCTAATGCTGATTTTATGGTAAAAAATGGTGCAGCAAGATGTATTCAGCAATCTGCATTAACAGATACCTTGCTCGCCGATATAATAAGGGAATTTTCTGCGGCACCGGAGAAGCGTCTTGCGATGGCAGAAGCTGCGTATCAATTACGTATGCCGGATGTGGCAGCAAGAATTTATCAAATTTTATGTGAAGTAGTGAACTAGGCAAAGGGGGTTTTCCATTGAGCTGGATGTTTGAGATGGGACATATAAAACATGTCCATTTTGTAGGTATTGGCGGTGTGGGCATGGCTGGTATTGCTGAAGTTTTATTGCGACAAGGCTATACCGTTTCTGGATCAGATCTTTCCGAAAATAGTCTGACTCAATGGCTACGTGTCATGGGAGCAATCATTTATCGTGGACATGATGCGGAATATATCAGGAATGCTGATGTGATCGTGCGTTCCTCCGCAGTGGATGAACATAACCCGGAACTGAAAGCGGCGCGTGAACAACATATTCCTATCGTGCCACGTGCGGAAATGCTGGGTGAGCTGATGC